>Ga0116170_10004851_pt1 | contig 12188 bp, 10 predicted proteins | sample AD_JPNHW1_MetaG_FD_89797 | JGI IMG/M metagenome (GOLD analysis project Ga0116170, IMG submission 89797) | Active sludge microbial communities of municipal wastewater-treating anaerobic digesters from Japan - AD_JPNHW1_MetaG | ecosystem: Engineered > Bioreactor > Anaerobic > Digestate | place... | reverse complement strand
TCGGTGGAAGCCGACATGCTGTGGGAAACGGAGATCACTTCGGGAAATGTTTACCAGGAAAATGCGCTCGGCACCATACCCGACATCAACGGCGACGGGTACGACGATGTCATCATCGGCACGACCGGCGGTGATGAATCGGTCAGAGCCATTTCCGGGAAGACCGGAGTGCCGGTATGGAGGTACGATACCCATGCCTTCGGCGGCGGCGGATGGGTATACCAGGTGGATATGAAGTACGATTACAACAACGACGGCTCGGTGGATGTGCTGGCTTGTGCCGGCGACGACGGGAACGGGACGGGACCGCGACGGGTCTTCTGCCTCGACGGCCATACCGGTCAGCCTGTCTGGGTCTGTCCGACGGGTGGGGCTGTCTTTTCAGTGATCGGCGTGGAAGATTTCACGGGCGACGGCAAACCCGACGTGGTAGCCGGGGCGACCAACGCCTCCCAGGTCCAGGCAAAGGTTTACGGCATCGACGGCGCGAACGGAGCCATCCTGTGGACCGCCAATACCGCCGGCTCTTCCACCTGGGCCCTGATCCAGATCGACGACTTTACCGGCGACGGCATCAAGGACGTGGCTACGGGCGACTATTCGGGCAATGTCTTCTTCCACAACATCGTCAACGGCAGCGTGGAAAAGACGACCCTCATCCAGAACTTCGCACTCATCCTGCGGTTTGAGGACATGGGCGATGTGAACAAGGACGGTCATCCCGACTTCATCGTCGGTCACAGCGGCGGCCAGGCCGTGGTGATCAACGGGCACGATGCGACGATCCTCTGGCAGACCCCCCTGGCCGATAAATCGTGGAATGTGACCAACATGGGCGATATCACCTTCGACGGCTACAACGACGCCGGGGTGGGCACGCTGTATGCCGATAATTACGCCTATTTCCTCAATGGCTTCGACGGAAGCATGCTGATGCAACAAAGCACGGGCACTCCGGTCGATGCGCTAGACGCCATCCCCGATATCGTGGGCGACAGCACCATGGAGTTGGTGGTGGGCGGAAGGAACGGGGGTGTAGCCTGCCTCTCAGGTGGCTATGACACCACAACCACCTTCGTAAAACCCGTCGGACGGCTTGCCGCCGCCGGCGCCGCCCTCTTCCCGAATCCCTGCGGCGCCCGCTTCCGGGTGGCTTTCTTCCTCGACCGGGCGTCGGACGTGACGATCACTCTTAGCACCCTCAGCGGGTCAACGCTTCAAACGCGCGATGCCGGCAACCTCCCGGCAGGCATCCACTATCTTGATTTCGACCGGAGTGAGATGGCACCACAAGCCGCACCCGGGGTTTACTTTGTCACGGTTTCAACCTCCAGCGGGATCCATCACCTGAAAGCGGTATTCCGCTAACCGGCAGGAAAAGCCCGGATGACCCTCCCGGTCAAAAAAAACCTTCCAGGTCTTCAAGACCTGGAAGGTTTCTTTTTATTGCGTCGGAGGATTTACTGCTTTTCGGCGCCCGGATCCCTGGCAATACCCGGGATGTGGATCTCGAAGAGGTAGCAGGTTTCCGGGTAGAAGTATCCGCTTTTCGAGGTGGGAGGGATGGCTCCGGAACCCGCACTAAACGGCAGTTTTACCATCCGGGCCACACGGGTGCCGCGTACCGGGCCGGGTTCATAGAACGTATAATCCAGGGTGCCGGCCACGAAATTGCGGGCAGGGGCGACTGAACGGCCGTTCTGGTCGGTCATCATGATCAGGAAGTGATTTTCTCCGGTCAGAACTAGGTTGGCCGGGTCAATGCGCACGGTATAGCACACCATTTTGGGCTTGGCTTTCGGTTCCGACGGGAAAACTTTCTTCAGCGGGATCTGGGCATTCAGGATGGCCGTTCCGGCGAAGAACATCAGCGCGAGGCTGAGGGCGAACATTGTCTTTGTTGTTTTCATGGTTTCAGTTTTTAAAGGTTTGTGTTGGTTTCGATGATGTAAAGGTACCTCTGCCACGAGGCTCGTATCAAGCGCGTAAATGCCTGATATCAAAGGGGAAATACGCGTATTTTAGGAGGTGATCTTACCTGGCGGAGATGCGTATTTTTACCTGTCTTCCTTTTTCATATCTTTAAGATCAAATTCTTATCGCATGCGACCAAGCCAGGAATCAGTGGATCTGACCGGGATCTTCGACCAGTTGCCCAACCCCATCCTGATCCACTCCGACGGGAAAGTGGTGTTTGCCAACGACCTTGTATTAGCGGTCACCGGGTATAGCCGAGAGGGGATCCTGGGGCGGAATGTGGCCTCCCTGCTGACCGACCCTGCGGATGCAAAGAACACCGCGCTGTACCGGGCCCTGGCCGGCAGGGATCTCCCGGAGGAGAAAGAGTTTGAGATCCGGACGGAAAACCGCAAGGTGGTGATCCGAAACTTCCTTGTCAGGAACAGCCGGATCCGGTTCCGGGGAAAGAGAGCGGTGATGACAGTGCTGGTGGATATCACCGAACGGAAACACCTCGAAAAGTATGTCCTGGGCCGCGTACTTGAAACCGAAGAGAAGGACCGGAAGCAGTTCGCCACCGACCTTCACGACGACCTGGGGCCCATCCTTTCGAGCATCAAGCTCCACCTGGGATTGCTGGAACACGCCAGGACTCCGGAAAAATTCTCCGAAACACTCGCCATCTGCAATGAACAGCTTACGGAAGCGATCGCTAAAATGCGGATCATCGCCAACAATCTCAACCCCCGGTTGCTCGAGAATTTCGGGCTCGAAGCGGCCATCCAGGCCTTTATCGGGAATGTGCAGCAGGAGGGGGTGTTTGATGTGCATTTCAGGTCGAACCTGGGCAACGGTCGCCTGGCCCGGCCGGTGGAACTGCATCTCTACCGGATTGTGTGCGAACTGGTGAACAACACGATCAAGCATGCCGGGGCCACCGAAGCCCGGGTTCGGCTGGTGCAGGACAAAGGCTGGCTGAGGCTGAGCTACACCGACAACGGGAAAGGCTATGATGTGAAGACCGTTCATCGCCGGCAGGGAGGGATGGGGGTAGGCAACATCATCCAGCGGGTGAAACTGATGGATGCCGAAATCCGGTTCCTCAACCGGAAAGGGAAAACTGAAGTCCATATCCGGAAGGAGATATAACAAAGCCCCCCGGACACTGGGTACGGGAGGCTTCGGATGCGGAGGGATGCAGGATTACTGGCGGAAGGGCTGTGTCTGCGGGAAGAGATCGTACCGGTAGCTGTTTCCGGGGATGAACTTGCCCGACTGGGGCACCGGGGCGGTAAACAGCTCACGTTCGCAGGAAAAGGTGCCGCCCGAGGGAGCAATGACCAGCACCGCGACACGGATTCCCGTGAACGGACCACGCTCGTAGAAATCGTATCCCGTCACGCCGGGAACGTACACTTTGGCCGGGGCCACCCGCTGACCGCTTTCGTCGCGGATTTCAATCTGGTAGATGTTGCAGAGTTTCTGTTCCATGCTGACATGAACATTGACATGGTGCCTGACTGCGCGGATCAGCGGAACTACATTCTTTGTTGCGGGGCCGGGATCGTTTGAAGCGGAAACGGAACCGCCGAGGATCAGAGCGAGGAATGCTGCGGAGAGGATCTTGATTGTTTTCATGGCTTTTGGTTTTTGAGGTTTGCGTTTGTGTTCAATGATGTAAAAGTACCGCCACGCAAAGGGTGTGATCAAGCGGTGGATTGCCTGATCTACGGACGTTTTTCCCGCTGTTTTCATGCGTATTTTTACGCATCGCAGCGTAAAAGGCCGGACAGGCATTGCTCAAACCATAATTTCAGTGTAACTTTCGCCTGTCAAAATCCCTAACCGGAATACCGATGTCCAGGAAAACAAAGGTCTTTATCGTGGAAGATCATGCCCTGTTCCGCGAAGGGCTGAAGCGCGTCCTGGGTGAAATGGACGACGTGGAATTCGTGGGAGAGGCCGAAAACGGAGCCGTTTTCCTCGAAAAACTGAAGAAGACCGTTCCCGACATTGTCCTCATGGACATCCAGATGCCCGTGATGGACGGACTCGAAGCAGCCGACCGGGCCCTGAAAATGGTGCCGGATTTAAAGATCCTTGTGATCAGCATGTTCGGGGAAGAAGAATATGTGTATGCCATGGTGGAAAAAGGAGTCTCCGGGTTCCTGCTCAAGACCTCAGGCCTTCCCGATTTCGAAAAAGCCATCAGGCGGATCGCCGAAGGCCAGCAGTATTACTCCGAAGAGATCATGGCCTTGCTGGTGAAAAAGATCCGCCAGATCGATGCCGTCGAAAAAGTCACCATCACCGGCAAAGAGATGGAAGTGCTTCGCTGCCTCTGCCGGGGCATGTCCAATAACGAGATCGGCGAAAAGCTCTTCCTCAGTGTCCGTACCGTAGAGGGTTATCGCAACAAACTGCTCCAGAAAACCGGCTCCGCCAACGTGATCAACCTGGTCATTTATGCCCTGAAAAATAAACTGGTCATCCTTTGAAGATCTTCCCGGGTACAGCATTACCGGGGAAATCCTGATAAGAGAGCCCGAAAAAACCCAAACCGGATCCCCATGAAGAAAATTCTTGTTCCCACCGATTTTACACAGGCCGCCAGCCAGGCCATTTCACAGGCACTGGCGCTCGCCCGGCTGTCGGGTGCCTCCCTGACACTCCTCCATGTCCTCGACAACCTTGCCCCGGACATCACCGCAAAATTGAAAGGCCAGGCTCAGGAAATTGCTCGGGCTTCCGGCATTCCCTGCCACGGGGTGACGGTCGTCGGACCGGTACTCGATAAAATTACCGAAGCACTCACCGATGAGGATTTCGACATGGCCGTGATCGGCACGCACGGAGCCCAGGGCATCCGGCAGAAATGGTTCGGCGCCGACATTGCGAAACTGGTGGCCAGGATCCCCGTACCGGTACTCGTGGTCCAGGAAAACTCCCCGGTCATCAGCCCATTCCGGAAAATCCTGATCCCCGTCGGAAGCCACGAAGGCTTCGGCAGCATGGTGGAGTCGGCGGTCCTGTTCGCCGCTCTGTGCCCCGGGATGGAGGTGTACTTCTATTCCATCCACAAGCCTGGGTTCGAATGGCCCGAAGCCATGCATGAAAATATACGGGAAGCAACACGTGTATTCGAGGAAAACGGGATCCGGCTGGTGAGGATCCGGGAGGACCAGGAAGATTCCTCCCACGGATTTGCCCGCCAAACCGTCCGGTATGCACACTCGGCAGAGGTCGACGCCATCTGGATGATGTCGGTCGCCTCCGAAGAATTCTACTACATGTCGAAAGTGTACAAAGAGACCATCCTGCTCAACGAATATGCCATTCCGGTGATGTGCGTCGGTGGCGTACCGGAAATGTAACATGCAGCGGATCCTTGTCCCTACCGACTTTACGCCGGTTGCCGGGAATGCCGTTGGCCACGGACTGGAACTGGCCATCCGGCTGCACCACCACCTGTGTCTCCTTCACGTTTTCGGCGGGGGTGAAAACGGTCCCGGGCTGGCAGAGGCGAACCGCCGGATCCGCAGGGAACAGGAGGAATGCCTGACCCGCTGCGGGAAAGATCGCCCGGTCAGGATCGAAGCCCTGGTCAGGGAAGGGAACCTTTTCCGGGTCGTCAACGAAGTGTCGGCAGGATTGCGACCCCGCCTGATGATCCTCGGAACCCACGGGAAAAAAGGGTTGCAACACCTTTACGGAAGTTATGCCTTGCGGATGGTGCTCGACGCTCCCTGTCCGGTCATCGTGGTGCACGACCGCCCTTTCAGTGAAGGGTACCGCCGGATCCTGCTACCCGTCACCGTAGCACTCGAGCCGATGGTGGTTGCCGGGCTGATGAAGGATCTTGCGCGCCTTTTCCGGCCGTCGGTTGTCCTGTTTGTTCCGGGCGGAGCGTCAGGAGAGCAGGAAGCCGTCGAACGGGTCCTGCTGAATGAGACCAACACCCTGCTGAAAAAGTTGAAAGTGGAGGTTACCCGTGTACAGGGCGGTGAAGGTCCCGGTTTGGCGAAACAGGTGATGAATGCCGCACAGGCTCACACCTGCGATCTCGTAATGGCCGCCACCCTGCCCGGGGGCGATGTGACAGCCTTCAGCCTGGCCGAATGGACCGAACAGCTGATGTTCAACCCCCACCGCCTGCCGGTGCTCTTCCTGGGGCAGTCAGACCTTCCGGGTAAATAAAGACCTTCCAGGTCTTCAAGACCTGGAAGGTCTTAAATATTCCTAATCCTTGGGTTTGGTGATCGGACTTTCGGTGTCGCAGAGATTCGGGCAGGGACCACAGCCCGCGTCGTCCGTCACATACACTTCATCGGTTAATTCCGGGCTCCCCGTGCCCACAATGATCCATACCGGTTTCATGTTCTTCATTCCGTAATAAACCCGGAATCCGTGTACCTTCGGATGCTTTTTGGCGATCAGCCGCATGGCATTGACCTGAGCTTTGCTGAGGCTGAACCCTTTTATTGCCATAACAGTGTCGGGATGGCCGTAGTACGTGTTGAAATATCCGTTAGCCACATTGGAATCCACTTTAGTCACACCGGTCGTGTCGATGGGAGGCGTATTTTTCGTTCCGAACCACTGGGGTGCGGAACGATAGCTGAAGATCAGCCAAAGCAGGGCTGCCCCGATAACAAAACCGGCGGCAAAGACGGAAATGAGGGTGGATGCTTTGTTTTTCATACGGGTTGGTTTAAGATGGAAGAATTTGGCTAAATTTGCGTAAATATAGTTGATTTTATGTCTTTTCGAACAAAAATTGCTATATTTTTCCTAACCGCGAACCTGGGAGTTTCATCCGCCATACGGGCAGTCCGGCCCGATTGGCCCGACACCCTGGTCGCCCTTTTATCCGCCCGTGCAGAAGCTCAGGGTGACAGTGCCCGTATCCTCCTGCTCGACCGCGCTGCCTTTATATTTACGGACCGCCTGGAAGACGAACGGAGTGCCGACAGTTTGTCGTCCATCGCACTGGATATCGCCGAAAAGAGCGGCAATTCGCGACTCGTGATCCTTGCCTGCAACGATTATCTGGAAAACTTCGAAGCAGCCAAACGGTATGAGTATTGCCTGGCGCTGGCCCGGAAAGCCCTGTACCACTGCCGGCGTATCCATGACCTGCCGTTGCGCTGGCGAACCTGTATCAATCTCTCTGCGGTGTATGCTTCCGGGAATCGGACCGCAGAAACCATGGCGACGGCCAGGGAGGCGCTGGCGATCGCGACCATCCTGCTGGATAACATCAGGATCGCCGAAAGCTGGCTGTGTGTCGGAAAGGCATACGAGTTGCGCAAAAACGTGATGGCAACCTACCGGCACTACCTGAGGGTCAGGGCCCTGGCTGAAAGCTTGAATGATCCCGGTCTCCTTGGCCGGTGCTACCGGCAATTATTCCAGTTTTTCAAAGATAACCGGTTGGATGAAGAAGCGTCGGAATGTGTGGAAAAAGAGCGTTTCCTGATCCTGGTGAACAAACCGGTCGATTCGCTTGCCCTGTTTTGGAATTACTATAATTACGGGGGCGTGCGTGTCAGGATGCCCAACTCCAGGCTCGACGAAGTCGATGTGCGCCAGGTGATCAACTATGCCACCCGGACCCGCAACAACCGGCTCAAGTCGTGGGTCTTCAGCCTTTACCGAACCTACCTTCTCAAGGGTGACCGTGCCGCCCTTCTCTGCCAGTTGTACACCTATGACTATCCGGAGGAATTCAGGCGCCTGCATACCGCCGACCCCGAAATTTATTCCCGGGTGACCGCTTACTGCAAAGAGCTGGCCGGTGAGACCGATTCGGCCGCATACTATTTTGCAATGGCGGAGGATATGATCCTTCGTTCATCCGGAAGAGGACGTTTGTACAAAGCGAATTTCTTCAACCGGTACGGTGAGTTTCTGATGCGGCATGGCAGGAAGAAGGAGGCTTTTGAAAAATTCGACCGCGCCTATCAATTCTGTGAAACAGAACGGATCAACCAGCGGTTCGATTACATGATCGTGGCAGCCCGGAACCTGGAATGGCTATACCGCGAAGCCGGAAACTACCGGAAAGCATGGTTCTATGCAGCCGCCATATCCTCCATCACCGACAGCCTCAGCCTTTCCACGAAGAAGGATATGCTCATGGCCGAAAGCCTCAAACAGGAACGTCGCCAAAAAGAAGCCTCCGCCGAAAAAGACCGGATGACGATCCGACAGGCACGCAACCAGCGAAATATGACCCTGGGAGGGGTTGGCTTCTTCGTGGTCGTCACCCTGCTGGTGTACCGCAACTACCGCAACCAGAAAAGGCTGAACCGGTTGCTCGACGATGCCCGCCAGAAATCCGACCAACTGCTCCTCAACATCCTCCCCCACGAAACAGCCGAAGAACTCAAACAAACTGGTGAGGCGAAGGCCAGGAAATTCGACGAAGTCACCGTCATGTTCACCGACTTCAAAGACTTTACCCAGGCCAGCGAGCGGATGAGCGCCGAAGAACTGGTCGATGTGATTAACTACTACTTCACCGAATTCGACCGCATCGTCACTCGGCACAACATCGAGAAGATCAAGATCATCGGCGACAGCTATATGTGTGCCGGCGGACTGCCGGTGCCCAATACCACCCATGCCGCCGACGTGGTGGCGGCCGCCGTCGAGTTGCGCGACTTCATCCTGGCGCAGAAGGAGCGGCGCGAAGAGGAGGGCAAACCCTATTTCGAGATCCGCATCGGGATCCATACCGGCCCCGTGGTGGCGGGAATCGTGGGACTGAAGAAGTTCGCCTACGACATCTGGGGCGACACCGTCAACACGGCTTCGCGCATGGAAGGTGCCGGAGAACCCAACCGCGTGAACATCAGCAGCGCTACGTACGAACGGGTGAAGGACCGGTTTGCCTGCACCTACCGCGGAAAGGTCAGCGTCAAGCACAAAGGGGAGATCGAAATGTATTTCGTAAGTGGTGAGCATTAAAGAATGATAGAAATGATGAAACCTTACTCTTGTTGGCTTGTGTTGATCCTTTTCCTGGGATCGTGTGTACCGAAGCCGGACCCGGCAACTGCGAAGCAGGAGATCCTGGCGACCGAAAAGGCGTTCGAAAAAAGGGTCGCCGACAGCGGAATGGCGGAAGCGTTTGCTTACTATGCCGCAGAGGATGCCGTGATCAACCGGGGCCGCGACTCGCTGATCTTCGGGAAGGCGGGCATCCTGAACTATTACGCAATGAACGCAAAACCAGGCGTCAGCCTGAGCTGGACCCCCGATTTCGTGGGACTTTCCGGCGATTTTTCCATGGGCTATACATACGGCAGGTACGTTTATTCGCGTTATGACAGCACAGGGAAGAAGACCGAACACCAGGGAATATTTCATACCGTATGGAAAAAACAGCAAGAAGGCTGGCGTTACGTCTGGGATTGACCCTGCTTTCTGAACGGTCTTTGATTTCGGATTGCTAATTTTGCAGCGGGATCTGCCGGAAGGAACACGAAATCGATCGTTCATCAGCGTAATTCCCCGAAATCATCTCCGTCATAACTGACCACAGCCTGTTGAAGACAGGAAAAACTACCGATCTGGGCCCGCTCAACAAACAACAGCGGGAGGCCGTCACAGGCGAAGAAAAGCGCATGCTCGTACTGGCCGGCGCCGGATCGGGAAAAACGCGGACCCTCCTGCAAAAGCTGATCTATCTCGTCGAAGAAAAAGAGATCAGTCCGTCGGCTATCCTGGCCGTGACCTTCACGCGGAATGCAACGAACGAAATGGTCGACAGGCTGATCCTCTCGGCCGACACCACTGGTGAGTACGAAAAATTCATGGCCGGGAAAAGCGGCAGCCGCAAAGAGATGGAAAAAGAACGGCTTCGCCGGGTCAGGATGTACAAGTGGATCGACGGACTGACCATCCGGACCTTTCACGGGTTTTGTTACCAGGTGCTCCGGAACCATGGCGTCAATGAGTTCGACAACAAATTCCGGATCATCGGCGATGAAAAACGAAACGAGGAAGAAGATCTTTCACAACGGGTTGCACCGGAGACCGTTTTTGAGGTTTTCCACAAACTGCTGGTCGAACAGTGTGGCGATACCGGTTATCTTCTTAAACTGAAGAGGTATGTTCTCGATTATATCGTCGATAAGATCCACCTGAAATCAAACGGCCCCGGCTCTATCCCACGCGACGGAAAGCGGTTCACCACCCTCAACGGCGCCCGCGTACGTTCCAAATCGGAGCAGTATATCGCCGACTGGCTTTACCGGCACCGCATCCGCTTTGAATACGAACCCGTTCTCCGGGTGAAGGATTTCGATTTTCACCCCGACTTTTTCATCCCCGACGCCGATCTTTACATCGAGCACGTCAGTAATCTCAGCTACCCGACAAAAGACAAAGAAGAACAATTCCGGAAGGGGAAGTTGCTCATGGTAAAGACTTACGAGCAGATGACCCTTGATTCGACCCTTTTTAACCATACACTCGAAAAAATTGTCAGGAATCGCCTGCCCGACGGCATTCCCCTCCGGACCCCGCTGACGTTCGGCGAGGAATTCAACGGGTATCACGAAGAGGTCAGGGATTTCGTGCAGCAGGTCATCCGGATCACCGATATGGTGAAGGTGGAGAATGTCCCTGTCGGAAAGGTCCTTCAGCGCGCTGCCGGGGATCCTCACGAGCGGATCCGCCACTTCTATGAACTGGCGGCGCCGTTGATCGAACAGTACCAGTGTTATTGTATCGATAAGTCCTATCTCGACTTCAACGACCTGATCCTGCGAAGCCTCGCCCTGTTCCGGAAACAGCCTGACATCGCGGGCGTTTACCGGAACCGGTTCCGGTATATCCTGGTGGATGAATTTCAGGACGTAAACAACCTGCAGGTGGAACTGATCCGGCTCCTGCTTACGGATGAGACACAACTGTTCTGTGTTGGCGACGACTGGCAGAGCATCTACGGCTTCAGGGGTTCGAACGTAAATTACATCATCGATTTCGAAAAACACTTTCCCCGGGCCTCCGTGATGAAACTCAGCCTGAACTACCGGAGTACGCAGCATATCGTGGGGGCCAGCAACGAAGTGATCCGGCACAATAAATTCCGGATTGAAAAGGAAATGCGGGCGGCGAGAAGATCGGAGCATAAGATCGTGATCTATCCCGGTGGAAGCGAAGAGGAGAATGTACGCTTTTGCGTGAACAAGGTCAGGGAACTGCTGGAAGAAGGCGTTGCCGGTGAAGATATCCTGTTCCTCTACCGCCGCAGCAAGATGATCAAACCCTATTCCGACCGGTTCCGCGAAGAGGGGATCCGGGTGGCGGCAAAAACCATTCACGCGGCGAAGGGGTTGGAAGCAAGGGTGGTTTTCATTGTCGGCCTGACGGAAGGGAACGGGGGATTTCCCGATATCTGGCTTGAAGACAGGATTTTCCAGGTGATCAAGCGGGCCAACCATGACCTGCTTGTGGAAGAGGAGCGACGGTTGTTCTATGTGGCCATCACCCGTGCGCGCGAGAAACTCTTCCTCATCACCGAAAAAGGAAATGAATCCTCCTTCCTGAAAGAGATCCCGGAAATTTTCACGGTTAAAAATGCGGATCCGCTGAAACCCGTGGTCGACAGCATTCTGCTTTGCCCGGCCTGTTTCAGCCAGATGGAAAGACTCTGGAAACACTGTCCCTATTGCGGGAAAAAGATAATCAAGACCTCGAAATCCCGACGATATACTTAGGTCCGCAAAATCCGGACCTGATCGCTCAGTAACCCAGGCGCTATGAATAGAATGATCCCCCTTCTGTTGATCCTGTTCGCCTGTTCCGCTTCCGCCCAGCCGGACTACTGGGCATACCAGGTCTATTTCAGCGGAACCCCCATCAACCATATCCCCAAAGGGATCACGATCCCCGACCGCGACAGGGGATCCCGGGCGATCGTCAACGCTATCATCGGAGGCACAACTTATAGCGGCCTGAAAAAGCTTCTTCCCGACAGCCTCGATGACAGGCTGGAGAAACTGGTTGCCGGCAGGATGATAGAACGCCACGGCGATACCATCCGGATGCTGTTCCCCGTACTGGCGGGGGAAAAACGGGACCTTCTCCGCGACCAGATCCGGAAAAGGATGAAGGAATCGGGAATCCGCCTCGACACGCTGGTTTCGGCGCTGGAAAAGGCTTTGCCGCACAACCCGGAGATGGTTTTCCATTTCCTCTGGTCGCGGATCATCGAC
>Ga0116170_10004850_pt1 | contig 12189 bp, 9 predicted proteins | sample AD_JPNHW1_MetaG_FD_89797 | JGI IMG/M metagenome (GOLD analysis project Ga0116170, IMG submission 89797) | Active sludge microbial communities of municipal wastewater-treating anaerobic digesters from Japan - AD_JPNHW1_MetaG | ecosystem: Engineered > Bioreactor > Anaerobic > Digestate | place... | reverse complement strand
GATATCTTCAAAGGACATTTCGAGCTTCGCCCCGTCACAGCGCCTTGTGACGCTTAATTTATTCGAAGCCAGCTCGCGGTCTCCGGCCACGGCAACGTAAGGTACCCACTCCATGCCGGCGCGCGCTATCTTTTTAGACAGAGTATCGTCGCGATCGTCTATGTCTAAGCGGATGCCTGGAATACTGATATTTTTACAATATTCGAGATGTTTTTCAGAAACGGGAATTATCCGAAGCTGCGACGGCGAAAGCCACAGCGGAAGCATCGAAGGCTTTTTCATAACGGCGTCCTCGATGATAAGATAAATCCAGCGCTCGATACTTCCTATGCTCGAATGGCAGATTATGCAGCCTTTTTTAGAGCCAGCCGCGTCCACGTAATTTATCCCGTAAACCGCCGCGTCCTTTATGTCGAGCTGGACAGTGGAAAGCTGAACGCAGCCGCCGACGCTGTCAACGCCCTGAAATTCATGTTTCAAGACCCAGTAGTGCTTCATTTCAGACAGAAGCTCTATAAAAACAGGTCTGTTCGAATATTTCACAAGTTCCATTATATTCTCGCGGTGCTCGTTGTAAAACGACTCAAGTATCCTGAAGCAGATCGCGTGTTTTATTCCGACGCCGTTCGCCAGATCGCAATAGTTTTTATAAAGCATCATATATTCGGAAAAACCCTGTTCGATATCCTTGCAAAAACAATGAATGTCAGGCATGTGAAAGGCGCGGAGCCTCTTGAGCCCGGATAATTCGCCGCGTTTTTCATAGCGAAAACTCTTTGAAAACTCATAAACTCGCAATGGAAGAACCCGATGGCTGAATTTAGCCTTCTTCATTATCTTGAAAAGCCCGAAATCACCGGCAAATCTGAGAATGAATTCACTATTCTCATCATCCGGCACCCTGACCTTATAATGCCTTTCATGAAAAGAACCCGCCTGCTCGCGGATCTCCGGGTCGGACCAGTCATAGATCACCGGCGAATCTATCTGCATCGCGCCTATTCTGTTCACCGCTATTTCGCGGGCCCAGTCCGATAAAAGTTCGAATATTAGATGCCCCTTGGGGTAAAACCTGAAATGCCCCGAATCGCTGGCCGGCTCGTAATCGATGAGCTCGTGCTGCTGCATTATTTTTATCGAAGGCGGTTCGACTCCCGGCGCGCCTTTTAAATACTCCGATTCGACAAATATTTTAAGTTCCGGGTCGGCTATCTCTTCGAGCGCCCTCATAATATCATCGCGCTTTTTATAATCAAACGGAATTTCAGATCCATCGGGCATGAGCACCAGATGTTTTTTTTCTATGTTTTCAACTATTTCTTCCCTGTTTTTAAAATTATTATTCATGATAAATTCCTCCCGTCACGCGCCATAAAACGCCGGCGGCATATTTTCGCTAATAAGTAATTAGACGTAAAAACACCCGAACGGACGCAAAGCGCCGATCAAAATATTAAATTTATTTTAACGAATTAAAAAATTGAAGCGTCAGCTGCTTATGCAGCGACGGTAGTGACAGGTGTGGTTATAGATCTATAACCACGTGAGGAAAGAGAAATTATTAAGTTGCGGTTCACTAATGAATAATTAACCATATTATTCAAACCTTTTCAAGTTTATTAATAAAATAATTATATCATATTTTTTTTCCGGTGTCAAATGGAATCAAAATAAAGCATCTTCAAAAACCGGTCAATATGAGCCGATTAAAGATCAGCCTTGACAAATTAGTCCAATTAATTATACAATTAAATTCTCAATATATTCGAAAACTATATTAATAGCAATAAAAAAAGGAAAATATGAAAATATTCAAATACCCGGCTTTCTACATAATCATCATCGGCTTCGCGCTTTTCTGGCATAATAGCGATAATAGAAGTATCTATAGTCCTCGAAGAGTTAGCCGGATTAAAGAAAATTGCAGATGGAAAATGACGCAATTAAGCGAAGAGATAGCGTTATATCAAAAAAAGCAAGGTTTCATCCCGGGCGAATTCGATATAACAAAGCTTAAAAAGGATTATGACTACAAATTCAGCTGTCCTTTCAGCTATTACTACGCTGACTACCTTTACACGGCGAAGTGCGGCGCGATCACCGTTAACGGCAGGCAGAAATTTAATATCGAGGTTTCATGCGAAAACCATGGAGAATTGAGCAAGCAGAACGACGAGCATCGGGAAATGGGATTACATGGTATAAAATTTAAAGGTTTTCAGTTATTATTTAAAAGTTTATACGATATTAACGCCGCCGGCATAATGATTTTTCTGGGTTTCATATGGCTCATCATCGATTTGAGAGGCTATTTTTCAACGCATTTATGCCCCGCTTGCGGTCTTACCTTTTATGAATTGAAAGCGTTCGAAACGCATTTGAAACAATGCAGGATCAAAAGCAATGAAACTTCGACGGCTGAGCCCGATCCGGTTAAAAAAAGTGCGTTTTCAGTCAGTCCGGACGCGCGCAGCCTTGCTTTTCATGAATTGAAAGCGTTCGAAACGCATTTGAAACAATGCATGATTAAAAGCAATGAAACTTCGACGACTGAGCCCGAGCCGGTTAAAAAAAGCGCGTTTTCAGTCAATCCGGACGCGTTCGACAATGTTGAAAATAATAAAGCTGAAGAAACGGCTATCTGCCCGGCAAAGAGAATTGCGGCATTTCTTATCGACACGTTTTTAATATTCTTTTTATCGTTGATTACGATTCTTTTGATGTTTTTCACACTTATTAATAACAATCATGGCACGCCCGAAGGATTATTTACAGTTGCCATGCCTGTTTTTATATTTTATTTAATCAAAGATATCTATAATTGCCAGAGCGTCGGAAAAATGCTCATAGGCCTGGATATAACGAACCTAAACGGCTCTCCCGCGTCTTATAAAAGCCTTATGTTGAGAAATGCCTCATTCGCCGTGGCGTTTACCATTTTCGGAGCGTGTTTTTTTGAATCGCCCATGGCTTTTGATACAACTATAGTAATATTTACTGGCATATTGATAGTTATAATCGAATTATTATCGATGCTGAGCAATAAACCCGGACGCCGCGCCGGAGACTATCTGGCCCGTACAAAAATAAACGATCTGAATTCCCGGACCACCGGATGGGCTTATTTATTCGTTAGTATAGTTATTGTAATAATGTTTTTCGGCCTGCTTGAATTTTTGATGCCTAATTATTAAATCTACACGCCATCGACTATTTGCAATTTGAGGCTTCGGCTTTTTCAAGCCGTGAGCGGAGTTCTTCTATTTCCTTATTTTTCTTTTCGATTATCTCAAGAAAATCAATGTTTTTTTCAACGGAATCATATTTCATATTCTCGATCTCGGCTTTAATTATTTTTATATAGGTGCTGACCTCGTCGGCGCTGCCGGCCAGACGGTTTAACATCAGGGAATATGTCTTTAATATTTCGTCGTCTAAAAAATAAGGATATCTCAGCGTATGGTCGATCTCGCTCCAGGCTTCTTCAAAGAGCGTCCTGACCTGTATTTCAGCCCTCAATGTTTTATTTTCGTTAAAAGTCACGTAATGCACGGACCTGTAGCCGAAAGGATGTTTTAATACTATACATCCATTTTTTTCGTACGCGTCGATTATATTTTTCAGGTCGCCTTCGCGAATATAGGCGCAGGGCGTGGATGCAAGCGGAAAATTTTCGCGTATGAAAGAATGTATCGGCACCCAGTCATCCTTAAACAGATGCAGGACGCGGATGCCGATAATATCGTTGAGCGTTTCCGTATAATTATCATAGGAAATGTGGGCGCCTGCGTCGGGATCATTGATCGATTCAATATTTTTTCTGATTATTTTTTCTATCAGATGCTCGGAGTTTTTTATCCGTACTTTTACCGAATGAATCGCGCCGCACATGTTCATCGAATTTAAAATTTCATTTGAAAAATTTTTAAAAAATCCCTGATGGCTTTCAAAATGCATCTTAATCGCGAGCAATTCATCCCATGTTATGGCCGCTTTTTTAAAATTCTGTTCGGAAACATTATATTTTTGCATGAAAAATTTTCTTGAAAATGATGATTTCTTGGTATATGGCATATCTCGGATCACCGCCCGGTATTATATTAAAATTCGTTGTTATTATACTTTGAGGTTCGCGATATGTCAAATGTAAAAAGACGGCGACGCATAATTTAAAATAAAGGCGACATTATAATCAGGCGTTTTTGATGAAACACCATTTTTTTATCATATCCGTGACAACGTCATTTTTTACTGGCTTCGCCAGAAAATCGTCCATGCCGGCCTCAAAACATTTACGGCGGTCATCCATTGTAACGTTAGCCGTCATTGCTATGATAGGAACGCGAAAAAGTTCGCCGTTCGAAGTTTCCTCACTTCTTATAAGCCTCGTAGCTTCGAGCCCGTCCATTTCAGGCATTTGCATATCCATGAATATTATGTCGTAAAGGGTTCCGGATGATATCGAATCTTTGAACATTTTTATGGCGTCGGTTCCATTATCAGCTACTTCAAATTTATTTCCAGACCCGTTTATCATGTTGAAGAGATTTTTTTACACCGAGGGTAACGCTTTCAGCGTGTGAAAGTTCAAGATTAATATAGCTTTTGAGGAATATATTAAGGGTGATCGTGTACAAAAGAGCGAACACGACCGTAAGCGCGGTGATAATTATTAAAATGGTCTTTCTTCTTATCAACATTTTCAGCTCTGTTAATTCTGTTAAGAATTACCACTATAAGCCGATTTCCATTCCTTCGGCGGCTCCGAAGCAATCCACGTCTGAATTCATTTCTTTTATGCGTTTTCTGCATAGTTCGACCTGAGAATCAAGATCGGCGTCCGTCCTGTCGGGATCATGGTGAAAAAATCCAAGTTTTTTCACGCCGGCAGCGACGCCTATTTCGAGGGCATCTGAAAAGGTCGAATGACCCCAGCCCCTGGTGAGCTTATATTCGTTTTCCGTATATTGCGAGTCATATATAAGCAGATCGGCTCCATTGCAAAACTCAATATATTCTTCTTTAGTTCTTCCATTTGGATGCCTATATCGGGTTTCGTTATCCGTAAGAAAAACGAATATTTTTCCCTGTTTATAAAATTTAAACCCGTACCCGCCATCAGGATGATTGAGAGGAATAGACGAAATTTTAATGAGACCTATTTCACCGGTATCCGGACAATCCTTTCCAAATTTAAATTTCGCCTTCATATGGGAAAAATCGACGGGAAAGTATGGCGGCGACATTTGATGTTTAAGATATAAATCCAGAAAATCCCTGGCATCCGGTCCGCCATAAACGTTTATAGTGTATCTTTCAAGATATGCCGGCGTGAAGAATGGAAACCCTGAAAGATGGTCCCAGTGAGCATGTGTAATGATCATAAAAATTTCGGAGGATTTCTTTTCCATGAGGATTTTTTTACCGAGAAGCCGGAAGCCCGAACCCGCATCAATAATAACGGCCTGGCCTTCACTCGTAATAACTTCGACGCATGTGGTGTTGCCGCCATATTTTAAAGTATAAGGGCCGGGAACCGCTATTGAACCTCGCGAACCCCAGATTTTTACCTTCATTCTTTCCTCCACGACACTGGTTTTTTATTTCAATAATAATTTTATTTTTTCATCGCGCAATTTGCTTTTTATTTATTAGTCGAAAATTGTAACACAAACAAAATAATTAGTCAATCACCCGTTCCGCTGAGCACGCTCACTTTTTCGCCCAGCCCGAAGATCGCTATCGCCGTCTTGACAAATTATTTAAAAATGTGTAGAATTTGAAAGTTGGAAAGTTTTAATATATCAGCCTGATGAAAAAAGTATATAACGGAGGATTTTTGTGCCTGTTGTAACGTCGAGAGCTTCGGAAAACGCTAAAATCACGATAGATCAAACAAAGTGCGTAAATTGCGGCCTTTGCGCCACCATCTGCGTGAACGGGTCAATGGTAATGAAAAACGGTAAGGTCGAAATAAGCGATAAAACGATACTCGGGTGTTTCGGATGCGGCCAGTGCGTTGCGGCGTGCCCGAAAGACGCCATAATGGTCGAAGGCAGATGCCTTTCAAGTTCCGATTTTTCGCCGATCGAAAAAACCGGAAAAGACCTTGAATTCAACGATTATTTAAAGGTCGTCGCGACCCGCAGAAGTATTCGCCATTTCAATAAAAACAAGCCCGTAGCGCAGGAAACGCTGAATAAAATAATAGAATTCGCATCCTACGCCCCGCCCTCGATCACTCCGCCCGAAATAGACCTGCTGGTAATAAGCGGCCGCGAAAAGGTCAGAGATTTTTCATTCGAACTCATCGACAGTTTTAAAAAAATGAAGCCTTTTATCTCGCCTCTGGCGTTAAAGATAATGAAGCCCTTTACCGGAACTGAAAAATATAACGGATTCGCCACGTTTATAGCCCCATGGATGAACGCCATACTTGAAAAAAGAGAGAAAAACGAGAACTGGCTTTTATACGACGCCCCGGCAATGATGTTTTTTTACTCGAGCCTTGCGGATAACGCCGACACCTATATAGCCGCCACCTACGCCATGATAGGAGCGGAAACGCTCGGCCTGGGAAGCTGCATGATCGGAAGCATAGCGCCAATGATCGGCGGGGCCGGCGCTAAATTAAGAAATAAATACAGGATCACGTCGAACGTCAAAAGCGGCCTCGCGGTCATATTCGGCTATCCTGAATATAAATACCGCAAAACCATAAAAAGGACATTTAAAAGCGTAAGATATTTTTAAGGGCATAACCGCTTTTTTTTATTTCATCAGATCGTCAAAATTATTGAGATTGTTCTGCTCTCCGATCACCGCAAGAAGATCGTTGCATTTTAAAATATAAGCCGGATCGGGATTGGGCTGAAATTTTTCAGCGCTGTAAATTCCAACTATAGAAATCCCGGTTTTTTTCCTGATATCCATTTCCCTGATAGACTTTCCGTCAGCTCCTGACCCGTCCGGTATTTCAAACCAGCGCATCCTAAATAGCGCCGTCGCATTTTTAAAGCTATCGATATTTCTGTGAAAATTTTCGACGCCTATTATCTTTTTAACGCGGTCGTCATTAAGACGGTCGATGAAATTTTGTATCCCGGCGGGCGACATTCCAAGATGAAAAAGCGATTTTCTTATCATTTCAAGCCCGGTTTCAAAATCCGGCTGAATCGCGGAGAAAATATTTTTGCCCATCAATTCAATCGCGTAATCAGTGTTTTCCGCTCTGACGATTATCTTGATTTCAGGATTTATGAGTTTTACGCTTTCGATCACCTGGGACGAAATCATGACCGAAGGTATCGTAACGATAAGCATTGAAGATCTTTTAGCGCCCGCGGCCTCGAGGACGTTCACCTGGGAAGCGTCGCCGTATATCGCCGGGCAGCCAATCGCTTTCAACTTTTCAATGTTTTTGAAATCCAGTTCTATAATTACATGATCATATCCCAGTTCTTTAAGAGCGCTTCCGACGTATGATCCCATTCCGCCGCCACCGGCTATAATTATCCTCTCATTTTCCATATCCGAATTAAAATTGTACGATTGAAAAGAATCTTCCATATTTTTTTTCTTTCTCATCGCGTATATAGGAGTCGTGAGCATCGATAAAAACGGCGATATAAACATCGTTATCACCGCTACTGAAAGCATTATGGAATATGAGTCGCGGGTAATGACGTTTTCCTTGAGCGCAAGAGTCGCTATAACGAAAGAAAACTCGCCGATCTGTGAAAGGCAGAGCCCCGCCGCCAGAGGAATTATATTGTAATACCCGAAGGCGCGGCACACGACCCAGAAAATAATGAATTTAGATATCAAAACGATGACCGTTAAAAAAAATATTTCTCCCGCTCTTGCTATAAAAAACGCCGGATCGAAGAGCATTCCGATGGACACGAAAAACATGAGAACGAAAATATCGCGCAGCGGAATAATATCGCTTATCGCCTTGTGGCCGTATTCGGTCTGATTCATGACCATTCCGGCCGCGAAAGCCCCGAACGCCAGCGAAAGTCCGTTAAGATAAGAAATATATCCCACGCCGAGCCCCGTCGCGGCTACCGATAACAAAAACAGCTCGGGAGAATTTAATTTCGCTATCTTTTTAAACATGGCCGAAATAAGTTTCGTCCCTACCGTTATGATAAAGATCAGAAAAATAACGGCGGCTAAAAGCGTGTGAAAAAGGCTTGATTTACCGGAAGAAGACGAATTCATGCTCGAAATGATAACGATTATAGGCACGGCCGCAAGGTCCTGAACGATAAGCATGGCCAGCATAACTTTACTCGAAAGCGTTCCCATAAGCTTTCTGTTGATGAGTATCTTCATGACGATCATGGTGCTTGAAAGCGAGGCTATCGCGCCCATAACCATAGCCGGCTGTTCCATAAAGCCGATCATTTTCGCGCCAAAATATCCAGCGGCTCCGGTGGCCAGCATCTGTATCGGCGTTCCTATCAGCGCAATATATTTAACATCCTTCAATTCTTCAAAAGACACTTCGAGTCCTATCGAAAAAAGCAGAAGCGCGACGCCTATTTCCGCCAGAAGTTCGATCCCGTGAACGCTGGAAACAGTTATTCCTCCAGTATAAGGGCCGATTATAATTCCGGAAACTATATAGCCGAGAAATAACGGCAAATTCAGCCTGTGCGATATATAACCCGAAATAAGCCCTAAAATTAAAATTATTATAAAATCTTCAGCGATCCCCACGGCAGCCTCCATAATAGAATTAACCTAATCGAAGCATTATTGTATCATTTTTTATTTTTCTAATCAATATCTTTTAACCATCATGCCTTTTAAAAATCAAATCATAGTTTAATGATAGTATTATTCCGCTGGAACGAATAAAACTTTTTTAATTTTTTTCATGCCGGAACGATATGGGAGCCTCACCAGAAAATACTTTACCTGAAGGCTTTCGATGTGATAGAATATGCGAAGCCCTTTAAGGGTTAAAACTTATGTTGATAACATGTTGATTAATCAAGGAGAAATTGCAGTCATGAAAAAAAATTTTTTTATCCTCTTTGTTACGGCTATATTAGCGTTTGGCGCATCAGTCCTATTCACGGGCGTTATTAACGCTTACGGTTCCGGCCTCGAATTTAAAACGGTCAGGCATGCCGATAAAAAGATAAAGATAAATTACCCGCGGATATCCGGCATGAGCGATACCGTAAAAATGGCGAAGATCAACGAAATCATAAAAAACGACGCGCTCGCGATAAAGAGCCCGTTCGCCGAAGAATTGAAAAACGTCGAAATAGACGCTAATTTCACGATAGAATATAACGGATCGAATATGCTGAGCGTGAAATATTCCGGCTTCGCTAACGTAAAGCACGCCGCGCATCCGGTGGATATGATCCACGCGGCCAATATCGACCTGAAAGCCTTGAAGATAATCAAGTTAAGCGACGCCGTAACGATAGACGAAAGCCTGGTTGAAAAATTTCTGAAAGGCAAATACGCGCCGCGCGGCGATGACCTCAACCTCGAATCCGAGGGCGCGCTCAAGGACGTTATGGCCGGTTTCGACAAAAAAGAATTATTGAGCGAATTTAAAAACGTATCCAGGGCTTTTTATTTCACGAAGGACTCCCTCGTTATAAGCGCCGAGGTCGCGCATGCCGTCGGAGATCACATAGAATTCGCTATTTCGTATAACGATCTCGGAAAATCGTTATTATTCAAGCCCGCGGATTTTTCAGAAGTCAAACAGGAAAACAACGCGGATAAAAAATAAAGGCGCAAAAAAATGGGATATATCAATTTTCCTTGTCCGCGATTTTGAGAGGCAGCGCGACAATGAAACGGCTTCCCTTTCCGACTTCGCTTTCAACTTTTATAGTTCCGTTCATCATTTCTACGATGCCTTTTACGATGGAAAGCCCTATACCGGCTCCGCTATGGCGCTTACTGGTCGAATCGTCAAGCTGATGGAACATTTCAAAAATCTCGCCCGTCTTTTCAGCGGGAATGCCTATGCCGGTATCGTAAACTTCTATCGAAATCGTTGATATATCTTCACTTTTAGATAACTGTAATATATTTACGCCGACCTTTCCGGCGGAAGTGAATTTTATGGCGTTCGTCAAAAGGTTTATTATGATTTGTTTGAATCTGAGCTGATCTCCGTTTAAATCATAAGTTATGCGTTCATCCACGTACGTTTCAATCTGGATTTTTTTATCCGCGGCCTGTTCGAATACAAGTTTTATCGAATTATTCAAAGCATTTTTAATATTAAAAATACTGTTTTCAAGTTTTAATTTTTTCGCCTCGAGTTTCGAAAAATCAAGTATATCGTTGATCAGCCCCAGCAGATGCGTGGAGGACATTTTAATGATATTGTTAAATTCTTTTTGCTTATCGTTAAGGCCGCTCATTCCCATTAAATTAGTGAAACCCATGATGCCGTTCATGGGCGTCCTGATCTCATGGCTCATATTCGCCAGAAAAAGGCTTTTCGCCCTGCTGGCCGCCTCGGCCTGTTCCTTGGCTTTAATTATAGCGTCGTTCGCCATTTTACGATCCGCTATATCTTCCATCATTCCGAGCTGCTTGAAGGCTTTCCCCGATTCATCAGCCACGAAAAAACCTCTGTCCCTGACCCATACATAATGTCCGTCTTTATGCTTCAAACGATATTCGGCATCGAAAAACGAACAATTCAGTTCCGCGGCGCTCAATTTTCGAAGCACTTCTTCCTTATCTTCGGAGTGGAGCATTTCGACCCATTGACTAAATCCCCCGCTTATTTCTTCAAGGCTGTAACCGAGGACCTTTTCGATAGTGCTCCCCCATAATATTTCACCCGTCGCTACATTATAATCATATGCGATCTGGCCCGAGGCGGCAACGATGTATTCATAGCGATCGACCCATTCCTGTAATTTTTTTTCAGTTTTCTTTCTTTCGGTAATATCGATAAAAGTGGTCTGGGAGTAGTTTTTATTATTAATTTTTACTTCCGACGCGTTGAGAAGAAATGTTCTGAGCGTTCCGTCTTTATGGATAACGTCAATCTCAAATTCACAGGGAACGATTTCGCCGCGGTTTTTTTTCTCTCTCCGCGCTTTAAGAAATTTCTGGGATTCCGGCGGTTGGTAATCGATAAGTTTTTTCGATGAAAATTCGTTGAAATCATCGTAACCATACATTTTCATAAGAGTCCGGTTAGCGTAAATAATTTTGTCGTCCTGCGACATTCCGATCCCGCAGATCGAATTTTCAACCAGAGCCCTGTATTTTTCGTCGCTGTCCCTTAGATCATCCAGGGCTCTATTGATCCTTAATTCCAGTTCTTTTTTGGCGGTGATATCAAAAACCGCGGCGCTCAAGCCATAAACCGTATTATCGTCAGCTAATAAAGGCGTATATATGCCATATAGATAAGCCTTTAACCCGTTTCCAAAATCGGCTTCATCCTCAAAAGTAATCGATCGCCTCGTTTTTAAGCATTCATCAACCCAGCATTTATGTTTTTCGTATAATAAGGGCGGAAAAAATTCCTTGAAATTATGCCCTTCGATATTTTCCAGAGGAATTTTAAAGGTGGATGCATAATATTTATTCGCGAAAAAATATTTACCTTCGGTATCGATGCAGCAGATCCATACTGGAAGAGCGTCAATGGATGCGCGAAGCGTATTTTCTATTTTGTTGTCGTTTGTAAAATGGCCGGCAAAACTGAAATTTTTTGAAACGCCTATAGATATAATCAAGATATCATCAGCAAGTTTATCAATTGACAATTCAGCATTTATGACGGCATTATCTTTTTTTATAACGCGCGCGCAATAAACTTGTTTTTCTTTTATAGCTGAAATATCGTTTAAAAAAGGGCACAAAACATGATCTTCTAAATGAATAATTTCGATTATTTTTACTCCGGCGATATCTTTAATATCATATCCGAGAAGATCGCATCCGGCTCGATTAGCTTCTAATATACGCAAAGATCCGTCAGTAAGAATAACGGCGTCTTTTGAGCGCTCGAATATCAGGCGGTAGATATCCCGATCATTGGCCGCGAATTTATGCGTATTATCAAAATTTGCATTATTGAGTATATTGCCAATGTCCTTTTGTAAAAAATAAAGATCAATACATTTTTATGCCATTTTATTTTATCATAACTATATTTTAAATTCAAGGGATTATTTG
>Ga0116170_10004849_pt1 | contig 12190 bp, 13 predicted proteins | sample AD_JPNHW1_MetaG_FD_89797 | JGI IMG/M metagenome (GOLD analysis project Ga0116170, IMG submission 89797) | Active sludge microbial communities of municipal wastewater-treating anaerobic digesters from Japan - AD_JPNHW1_MetaG | ecosystem: Engineered > Bioreactor > Anaerobic > Digestate | place... | reverse complement strand
TTTCTTCATCCTGTAACATAGCTGATGCCACAATTGTGTCTTGGATGAGGAAACGTACCTTATCTCTGGTATGGGTCATTGTTGGGTCATATGTTGCAGCCATGTTTCATCACCCTTTCACAATGGCAGTCATAACCGCATTGCCGTGTGTACCAGCTACTTTGTCAATTATCATGACTCTGTAGTATGCCCAAACAGGTGCTGCAAGATAGAACCTACCAATTGCAGCTGCTGCCAAGTCTGCTGGTGCTTGTACTTCTACAGCGTCTGAGAAGTTTGAACGGTTTGCTCCCTGCACCTTGTAAGTGATTGTTTGGTCTGCATTGATGACGGTCAAAGCCATTGATGACGATGCTCTGCAGTCAAGGACGCTACCAAGCATTACATATGCATTGGTGCTTGCTTGAACATCGGGTGTAACCATTGTAAATGCTCTTTTGATACCTGTCATGTCACTGCCTCCTTTCTGGTTTATACAAAACAAGGTAGCACGCATCAAGTGTGCTGCTACCTTGTTATATCAATATTTGTTAAGCGTCTGCTGTGATTCTAACGATGTTAGTACCATCATTCCAAACGATTGCTCTTTTGGTAGTGGCTACAACAATGGTAGTACCAGCTGCATTCTTAACGGTACATGCTTGACCTGTCTGGTTGTCAATCAAATACATCTTCTTAGTGTCAACGTTGAGGATGAGGTTGAACCCTGCATTACCAGCACCAGTCAATTTAATGACTTCTGCCTGTCTCTCTGTCGCACTGAGGGTGATATCTGCATGTCCTGCACCGATGTCCTTAGAAACCTCTGCCAAACTGCCATATAATGCAGCATTGATAACAGGTGCTGTCAAGGTCTTGTTGGTAAGCGTCTGCACGCCTGTCAGAGTTGCTTGTGTGCCTGTTTGACCAGTCAAAGCTACCATATTAACACCAGTGTTCTGTACCATACCAATAGCACCATCAGCAACAGTTGTGGTTGCACCAGCTGCATTCTTCAATGTGGCTGTTTGACCTGAACCATTGATGATAACATAGGTGTTCGGATATGCTACGTTAAATATAACGTTAAAACCTGCGTCAGCTGCACCAGTCAAGAATATGATGTTAGTCATAAGCTGCTCAGGTGTAAGCGTTTGGTCTGCATGACCACCAGCAAGGTTGATTGTAGCCGTGTTAACCTGTGACGCCAGTATTTTTCCCACTCTTGCCTTTCCCCTTGTGAACTGATTCATTCTCTTTCACTCCTTCCTTGTTAGTATCGGTTTCGTCGCTCCCTTCAGGTGTCTTGTCCTCATCACCATCGGGTGTCTTGTCCTCAACATCATCGGGTGTGAGTTCAACATCATCGGGTGTGAGTTCAACATCATCGGGATGACATGTTAAATAATGTTCGTCCAACGTGTCTTGGGTGTGGAAGGCTCTTTCACAAAGCTGACACCTGAAGGACTCACTGTCACCAGCGTCCTTCAGATATCTAAGTTCGATTAATTTGTGTAGTGTCCTGTAATCAGTTCCTACCACCAGTTCACCGTGTACACGTTGTATACCATTGTCCTGAAAAGTCCTAGTTACAAGATACACAACAATCACCTCTCCTTATGCTATATTGCAGTTGCGAAGAATGCACCAAGGTCTGCAGCCACGATTTTGCAATCAAATGCTGCTTGTCCTTCAATTCTGTCGCTTTCAAGATGTTCCATACGGAAATTCTTGATTGCTGTGCTGTAACCCATACCTGATAATCCCTTCCATGCGAAGGTGTATCCAGCGGATGGAGTTAAAAGTCCAGGATTTGGTGCAGAGTAGCAAAGCAATGCTCCCTTGGAAGCAATGAAGCTGTAAGCACCAGTAGCACCCTCGTTGTTAGTAGCGTATACGCCACCAGATACCAAGATACGGTCAACTTCAAACAGTTTAGCAAGCATGTCTGCTGTGATAACCTGTGCAGTTGTGTATTTGTATCTATCGATGATGTCTGGGTGTAACTTTAAGGTTTCGAAAACTTCTTCCTGCAGAACCAATGTGTTTGGTCTGAAGCCAGTCAAAGTTTTGATGTACATCCTTGCTACCTTGATGTCATTAACTGGGTCACTGGATGTGAAGTCTGACCACTGTTTGAACTGGTTAGCTGCAGGTACACCTGCAACTCCAGTGTAGTCTTTCCAGCCTTTTCCAGCTGCGAAATACTTGTCGTGCCATTCTTTCTCTCTCCTGATTAAGAGTCTCTGTGTAACGAACATTGTTGCGTCTCTGTCGACGTCTAATGCTGCGTCTGCATTGGCTCTAACTTGGTCAGGAACGTCCTTGTGGAACGCATACACCTTACAGTAGTAAGTGTTGCTTGAATCCACGCTGTAACCTCCACCAGCTGATTCTGTTCCAGCTGCTCTCTGTTGTGCTTCATCTCTGAACCAGTCATTCTTGGTATATAACCAGTATATGTCTGACTGTTTGTCTACAGGGATGATAGGGAATGCTTTGTCAGCTACGAAATCAGCCTGTGACTGAATGTAAGCAACGGATATGTTTGTCAAAGGTGCATTTACGTGCACACTGCCTTGGGTTGGTTGTGCTTTTGCGATAAACTCTCTGTTATCAGCCATTTGAATTCACTCCTTTCAATTCGTTAATATTATGAACCGCTCTGAATTACTGGACTTGCACAGTTTACTAATGCAGAACCAATTTCTCCTGCACCGCAACCAATCACTACCTGTCCAACATAGTAGCTATCAGCTACGCCATCTGGGTCAGCTACAACTGCTGTACCAGCTGCGTCACAGCCGATAAGATTACCTGCTGTCAATGCTCCACCAGCAACGATTTTGGTAATACCATAAACCATTACCTCTGCTGCTCCACCAATGGGTGGGTTGTTCTGAAGGACTCCACAAGGGATGTCAGTTAATGCAGCTGTACCTACAACTGTCATGTCTGCTGACAACTTCATGAACATATACTGTTTTGCTGTCAACGACTCACCTGCGATAGCGGTGAATTTAAAACCTTGAAGTTCGATTGCCATTAGAACTCACTCCTTTCAATTCGTGTTGGCTTTAAAGCCATTAATAGGTTGCTTGTGGGTACTTTGCTTACCCTTTGATTTTACCTGTGTAGATGGCGTATAAACGTCTTCCTTCAGGTGACTCCATTGCTTTCGCAATTGCTTCTGCCTGAGTCTTGGTTTCGCCTTTAGCTACCATGTTGGAAGCTAATGTTTCAATCTGTGCCCATGCATCAGATTTAGCTACACCAGTTGGATTTGTAGAACCTGCTTCTGCTCCTGCTTCTTTGAATAAGTCACCTTTGGCAACCGCTTCATTTGCAGCTTTGAGAACTGCCTCAATCTTGGTAGCAAGTTCAGGTGATGCAGCATTGATGGATTTGAGAACTGGACCAAATTCTTCTGCGGAAACTCCCAAGTTACCTGTGAGTTCTGCTGCCTTAGCAATGAATACTTTGGTATCACTGTCATCCCTCATCTTTGCTATCTGTTCGTTTGCTGATTGCAATTGAACAGCCTGTTCTTTCAACATCTTAGCAACTCCCTCTGGAAGTCCTTTGTAGATGTCCTCAGTTTCTGTAGCTGCAGGTGCTGCCTTAGCAACTTTACCTTCTAACTCAGCTATATAATCCTGTACATCCTGTGGCAATGCCGATTTGTTGATTTCTGCCATGTCTTTCCCTCCTTTACCTTTGTCAGCCTTTGCAGGCTCTGGATTAGTTTTACCACTGGTATCTTTACCAGATGGATTCTCAATTTGCCCACCTTCTTGTGGTGCATTCTGCGACTTGTCTGCTGGCTGTGCTACACCATCACCAACTTGATGTTCCACTGCTGGCTCTGACTCTGCTTCAGCAATCAGATTTGCCAGCTGAACCATGCATGCTTTCAATGCTTCCATACGTTGTGTCGAAATCTTCTTTCCAGTCTTCATGACTACGTTGCCTTGTACCCAGTTAGGCAAAGCTGATATGACAGCTGCACCGAATTGGTCAATAGCACCCTGAATCAAGTCAGACTTGTCAGTTGCTTCGCTACAAATGATGGATTCCACTGTTTCATGGAACGCATGTGTATAATCCCACACTTCACACATGATTGCATCTTTAGCACGTCTCTGTTTCAACTCTGCTAACTCATCAGTGAATGTCTCAGGCTCTTCGGGTACATCGTCCATAGGGACAACCTTAAATCCTGACATAGCCTTTGCAATTGCATCTGTTATTTTTGTGATGATACCCTGTTCAGACTTAAACAAAGCAATTCTGGAATGCTGTTGTGCACCAGCTGGGACAAAATCGACTTTGTTGATGTCTGCGTCCTTCAGTTTAGTCTTGCTTCCATCCAAACCCATTATTTAACACCTCCTTTCGATGATGTCTGCCGTACCCTCTAATTATCTCTGATTAGCAATGATGTCTCACACTCATCTCAGGTGAATGAGAACGTAACGTTTATAATCTGTTATGTTGTTGCTTCAAATATCTCCAATTATCTTGGGGAAACGAAAAGTCAGTCCATGGAATGAAAGCCACTATATAGTGGCTTCCATCTGTTTTACTTTTTCACGCAATGCAGTACCCTCAATCGAAAAGGCTGCATATTCACCACTCTTTACCTTACTCCACACGTCATCATCTAATACATAGAATCCAACCCACCACCCTACTGGCATGACACCTGAAGGGATGCCCATGATTTTCTGCTTCTCCAGTGTGCTTACAAAGGACTCAATCAACACTCCCTTGCCTTTGCTGTTGTGTAACGCTCCTGCATCTCTGTAGAACCGCACATACTTGTATGCCAGTGCTTCTAACTCGTCTGGGTCAATGCCATCATTCTGCAGGTCAAACACTTCTGCACCATCGGCTGTCCTGCTGATGACTGACCAACCGAACGCTATACGCTGTTCATCATTGGTCTTGGCTATCCTAAACACGAACTCTTTGGCAATATTATTTGGATCTCTTCGTTCTTTTAAATCTGCCAAACGTTTGATATATTTATTCTTTCTATCCTCATCCATAGGTACGTTAACGTGCACAGAACCGCTTGTGGGTGATTCCTTTTCAACCTTCGACCACTTACCCTTGACCTTATCCCAACCTGCTCTACGCAATCCTGCCCACGCTGTTGCAAAGGCTTTCTTTTCATCACCGTATTCGGCAATTGCACTGTCTGCAATCTTTCTCCAGATAGATTGTGCTTCATCTGGTAGGCTGTCTCTCACAGCCTTTGGCAAATCCTCATTGCTGCTATATGGCATCATCATTACCCTCTTTCTCATAGTCTATTTGGCTCAAATCTATTGCCCACTCGAAGTATATGGTTATGAACAGGAAGAACAACGTCAATGAGTAGAATGGGAATATGTCGCTCTTCATGGTATGCTGGAATCCTAGTCCACACTCATTGATGGTCCACATCTACGTTGATGTATGATGTCTTGGTTGGCTGAAATACTGCGTTCATACTATCCCTCCTTATTTGACCACCGCCTTAATAAGTTAAAAACACAACAAACTTTTTGCCTTCTTTAACTACATTTGTCACTTTCATCTTTGCACCTCTTGCAAGTAAAACTTCGCCTTCGTTTTTAACATCACTTATTTCAGTCAACAGCACTCCTTTTGCCTTTTCCGTTGTAAGTATTCTCATTTCAACATTACCAACATAATGGTTAATCAATTTTTCTCCAGTACTGGTAAAAGCTTTATCTTCATACGTTTTGCCCATCAGTTTTCTTTTTAACAAAGCAGCGTTTTCATCTGTAACCTTATAATTTGTTACTATACTGTCGGTGTTCATCAAAACGCTATCCAAATCAGCTCCTCTAAATAATGTCTTGCCTACTTCCAATTTTGGACTCTTGCTTATAAAGCTATCTATGTCATCTACTAAACTTTGTGCATATTCCTTATTGATTGCTCCTCCAGTCCTCAAATATGAGTTGATTCCATTATAACTAGCAGACGTATATTCTTTTACTGATTTAATTTCTTTATCTGTTGGTTGCAACGGCATTTCTAGTAATGTTGATGTTCCTGGACATCCATCTGCTGGCAATATATCAACCACAATAACTTTTTGCTTTCCAATGTTTTCTATAGATGTTCCTGATACCTTGTATTTACCGCTTACGATGACTTCACTTTGGTTATATGGACTTATATCAGTAACATCCAAACCAGTCGCATTTTTGATTCTGTAAACAACCTTGTTTTTATAATCCGTACCGCCTACAAATGGTAGGTTCTTGTCCTTACCTTTGGCAGCTTGTGCGATAAACTTTTCATCCTTTGATGTGCTTCTTAATCCCCATATTAGTTCTTGACCTTGTTCAAAAGGATTCTTAGTTATGACTTCATCTACAACTTCAAAACCTTCAATTCTTTCAATCCTGTACAATGCATTAAACTTCTGTTTAGATGCGTTTACTTCATCAAACAAAGCTTCTGCATTCTTTGAAAATGCTTTTTCTTTAGGTGTTCCCATCAAATAAGCATCTGCCTGTGCATTTATAGACTTGTATCCACCTGTTGTGTATCTCTTAATAACACCTTTTAATTCTTCTGTCATTGCTGGTAATATTGTTGCTTCTGGTGGCAAACCTAAGAGTTGGTCAACGTTCGTCCAGTCCTTGCCTTTGTCGCTGTCCATGTAACCCTCTAATTCCATGCCCTTCTTCTCTTCAAGTCCTATTGCACATCTGCAATTTGGATGTCTAGGAGGTGCTTTGCCACCGAATGTAAATGTACCGTCTATGGCTGTACGCTCATCTCCCATGGCTGCACATATCGGGCACAATTTATCATCTGGTGTTACAATCCACACTTTCTCCATCTCATTGTTGTTGAGATACCCTTTAGACATTTGGTCTTCCCAATGCAGCTGTTGTCCTGCAGCACTTGCAGCAATGGTCTCTGTCCGTGCTATGGTGTTTGCCCTTGCTCGTATCTTCCTGCGAATCTGTGCATCAACCATACGGTCAACTTGTGCCTTAGGACGTCCTTCCTCATCCAGCTTACCTTGATACTTCAAGATGCCACTGATTTGCCTATCAGTTAAACCGATGAATTGACGTATCTGTCTGGCTGTCTCATAGGGATGTCCACCATATTGCTGTGCATCTGTGAGTATCTGTCTAATGCCGTCTTTGCTGGCTTGGTTGACCTGTCTGATGTTCTCCCCAACATGCTGTGATGCCCATGCTGCTGCTCTTGGGTTACGCATATCGAATGAACCTGTCAATGACAACCCTTCAGGTGAACCACCTCCAAACGTTGGCATGCTAACATCCCTCTTAGCAACAATATTATGGTTAATTTTGGTCATAAGCTTATTGGACAGGTACTTTGCTGCTACGTTCCCCCCATCGATTAAAACCAATCCTAGCACCTCATAAGCCTTGTCGCAATCATCCTCGAACTTTTGCCAGTCTATCTTATCAGCCATCATGGGAATAGGCTCTTGACTGAGCCTATCCACATCGACTGAGTTTCTGAGGTTTATGAGTGCTTTCTCATAGATATCTGCCACTTGTTTGATTCGCTTATCGGCTACACCATGCATTGCTTTCCACTCTGGTTCAACCTTCATTATGAAATTGTCTAACAGTGTCAGTAGACTCATCTACACTCACCTTCTTTGCAGTTTTCTTGAGTTTCGTCTCACCTGAAGGAATGACCTCCTGTGCTGCTCCACATAACACGAATGTTTTAGCTTGTCCTACTGTTAAGTCTGCAACCATGTCTGTGTCATAGGTTTCATTGGCTGCAAACACTCCAAATGGCATCACCCTCGTTTCACTCATTATGATAATCATAGTTCTGCACCTCCTTATATATTATTTACCGTATAACCACCAATTAAACACATCTAGACCTGTTTTGTGGCTACGTTCTTTGTCTGGGTTCTTTTCCACCAACCTGTCAAGCATAGCCTGCATTGCATCTATATAGTGTTGTTTGATACGTGGATTCTTGAGAAATTCGTGTTCTCTCTGATGTATGCCTGCGTTTGGGCATCCTATACAGCCTATTCGTCTGTAACCTTCGTCATATAGTTTGCAACTATCGGTTCAAATGTTCTCAACAACTCTATGCCCTGTTGCACTTTCCTTTCGCATTCACTTGATATATATATATATGTCAGCCATTTCGACTACCTCCAATTAATTGTACTACACTTATTATTCATTTATCTTGACTATTTATTATTCTTAACGGCGTCTCTTAGTTCCTTGATTGCAGCTATGAACAAGTTTCTGTCATCTGCTTCCTTACTTATGCCATCCCTGTGTGCTTTAGCTATGCTTGCTGGGTCAACACCATCACCAAACAACCCTTCTGGCACATCCATGAGTTCATTGTCAATACCAAGGCTCTCATCAATGGCTACTGCTGGTGTTACATAGCCTTCTGCTTTCTTAGGTAGGTTTGCAGCTTCTCTCAGGAAGTTCTCAGTCTCGATATCTCCAAGTGTGATGCCACCTGCTCCTGCAACGTCCTTAATGAATGTCCCTAACTCACCAAGATTGGCTTTCTCAATGTCATCATGTGTAAGCTTAGGGTAATCAGTCAAACCATCAAATGTGTTCAGCTTAAACAGTCTTGGCACTGCGTATGTGTTGATTACATCACAGATGCTCTCTAACACGGTCTCTAATGCTGTCTGGAATAGGCTCGTCTTGTTGATTGACAAGGCGTAACTACCAGTTTTCTCATGTCCCAACATCAGGAAGTCTGCCATTACCGTCATAGCCATACGTTGCTCATATCTGGTGATGATTTGGTTGGTGTCAAACTGTCTTCTGGTTGCTCCACTGGTTAACAGCTGCAAGTCATACATCTTGTTGCCCTTATCATCGTATACAAGCGGCAACATGACACCTTCCTGCTCATCCCTCTTGATGTTTGTCACTATCTTCTTGTATGCTGCGTATGCTGCTGCTTGCTGTGGTGTTGCACCTGCCATACCACCTTCCATAACCTCTGCTGGCAACCACATTACTGGCAAACCTGCTAAGTCACGCTCAATACCGATGGCTTCAATCTCTTCGATGTTCTTCTTGAAGTACCATGAACGATACACATTCCTGAGTATTGACCGTCCTTCTGGGTTATTCTTATTACTCTTAGTCCTGAACAATAACGCCTTTTCAATGGGTATGAACCTCATCTTATAGTCAGGCGGTGCTATCTGCTCCATACCAACTATGCTGCCATCTGCCTCAAAACGCCATCTCCACAGTGTTTCTTGACTTCTGATTCCCCACTTCTTCCAGCCAATACGTCCATCACTGAACTTGGACTTGCAATTGCTGTTATTGTCCTCATTTGGTCCAACACGCTTCTTGTAACACAGTTCCATCATGCACCAGCCGTATGGCAACATGCTCAATATCTCTGATACAATGTCATTCCAGCTTAGTGACATGTCATCCAAGCATGATTCCAAAAATTCCTTAGCTTCTTGGTCTGCTGGTGTGTCTCCTGCTGGGTCAACTCTCCACTTTACCTGACGGATGAGCATTTCTATGGCATACAGGAATGCACCTATGATAGCGTCATTATCACGCATCTCCCTGTAAGTCAATGCACCTCGTCTACCCTGCAATTCCTTCATCCACTCTTCATAGACAAAGCCACCAAACCGTGTTAAGCCTGATATACCTTGTTCGAAGAATATTGACTTCTCTTCTACACCATCATCATACAGTGTGTTATCACCTGAAGGATGACTGCTCAAATTGTCTTTACTCCCACTGTCCTTTGGGTTATATGATGTTGCCATGGTGTTGTCTAACCCCATGTTGCTCTGGAAGTCATAGTTAGGCTGTATGTTATCTGCACCCTTACCACCCATGCTTTGAGGTGGTGATAGCCTAGCACCCAATTCTGCATCAAGTGCTTGCTGCTGTGCTTTAGGCATTCCTGAACCAGCCTGTCCACCAGTGTTTCCAGTCTTGGCTTTCTTAATTCTTTGACGTTTGTTCATTTGCCTTCACCTCCATAATTCATTGTTATCCACGCCATTTGGACTCTCCTTCTGTTCCTCCAGGAACTAATACCTGTGTAGGCTTATTGACCAACATAAGGTCTGTTATAGCCCAAACCAATGCATCTATTCGGTCAGGTGAATCCATGCCCTGCTCCCACTCACACATTTGGTCTTCTAGATTTCCGAATGTTCCCACATGATGTACTGTGCCTTTCTCATACAAAGCACTGACTGGCTCTGCTCTAGTGAACTTGCCCTTTGATGCATGTACACCTCTGTAGGCAACCTTGCTATCAACGGATAACACTGTCATCTCAACCATGTCACCACCTTGATTAACCTCTGCTACTATCCTGTCTGCTTTCCACTTATGATATTCTGCTATCGCTGCATTCGCCCACTCAGTAGGCTTGCCTTTTAATGAAGCGTCAGTTAACACATATCCGTGATTGTCACTGCCTAACCCCGCTACAACAATACCTGTCTCGTCACTCTTGTCCTCACATGTGGTAGCTGGGTCAATAGCCACAACTATACGCTTAAGATTGGGTATCTTGTTGACTCTCGTATCATCCAATAGCTTTCTGCTCCACAAGGCGTTAGGGTTATCGTCAAGTATCTTTGCCTCTAATTCCTGCATACCAAGCCTTGTGCCTTCATACTTGCTACATATCTCAGAGAAGAAGGATGCAGCCAAATTGGCTTGATTATCATAGGTACTACCCTGTGTCACTGTGGTTGTTGGCTGTGCTCGTAGACTCTTAAGCAATCCTAGTGGCTTAGGTGTGGATGTAACCACGGCTTGTGGGTTATTACCCAGACGTAAGCCGAACATAAGCATATCCCACGTTTCTTGTGGGTACTGCCAAGCGAATATCTCATCACACCATGCTTTCTCGTGCTGTGGACCACGTAACTGCTCAGGATTTGCACCAGAGTACACCATTGCGTAGCTTCCATCCTGCCATACAACACGTCTTTTGGACGCTTGATATTCAGGTTTGTCCCAAGGTGGGCAAATAGCCAGTAGTCCTGACTCTCCTTCTATCATAACGTCACGTGCATCAGCTGGTGTGATACCCACTAATGCAAACCGCCTGTATCCAAGGTCTTTCCAAAGTCTTACTGTCTCTGCTCCTGTCCTAGTCTTCCCAAATCCACGTCCTGCCTGTATTAGCCAGATACGGAACTGTGTCTCAGGAAGTCTCTGTGTAGGTCTTGCCCATACATACCATGAGAACTCCAACATCCTTATTTCATCATCCGTCATCTCGTTTAAGAACATTGATCTCTCTTCTGCAGTCATCTTGGCTAATCCCTCAGCCAACTTAATATCCATTTGCATTGTATTCATAACATTTGTCTTCATACAACACACGCCTTTCATTCATCTTTGACATCCTGTGTTACAGCTACTATTTTGTTTAGCTTTTCAAGCATCTTGTTCTTGATTTCTTCAACTTGAATGGCTTGTCCATCCTTGCCAGTTATCTCAACCTGTTGAGTCTTAGGATACAATCCCATAATCTCACCTATCTGCTTCATGGCTACTGTCTTGTCATACAGTTCGAATTCAATTTTACCTGTTCTGCCGATTTTCACTGATTTGATGCATGCTCCATCCACTTCACTAGATGGCTTCATGCGTATGATAGGCACATATGTCTGTGTTTGCTCATCGTATCTGAGTTCCCACTCAACAAAGTCACTGGCATCTGCGTTTGCCAGCTTCAGCCATTCCTTAATGAGATGTTCCTTGTTGAATCCCATATCGTGCAATACTTCTTCTTTACGTCTGTTTATCTCTGCCTGTACATGAGGTAGCCTGAATGTTGTCCATGCCCAACCTGCTAAAGACTTGGGATTGCAAGTGGGATGTGCCACACGTCCTGCTCCCTGCACGTTAAAACCATTCGATAGATACGCATCCACAAAGGCTTTCTGCTTTTGGGTTAACTTCTTGTCTTTGTCATTGACAGCTTCAGTTTGCTGTGTACTCATGTCATCACCTCCAAACACGCACAACGTTACGCTGAGACTAAAAACCTGTCTGTGCGTAACTGTATTCCCTAACTTTTATTATGCCTCATACGCAACGAATCAGCAAGTCTTTATCGTTTCTGGGTATCCAGAGTGTTGTCACCGCTAAACAACGCAAAATAGCCAACCCAGTTTTCACTAGAT
>Ga0116170_10004847_pt1 | contig 12196 bp, 6 predicted proteins | sample AD_JPNHW1_MetaG_FD_89797 | JGI IMG/M metagenome (GOLD analysis project Ga0116170, IMG submission 89797) | Active sludge microbial communities of municipal wastewater-treating anaerobic digesters from Japan - AD_JPNHW1_MetaG | ecosystem: Engineered > Bioreactor > Anaerobic > Digestate | place... | reverse complement strand
TCCCAAAGCCGAACAAGATGCCCATTTTCACTCAGCAGTTTTGCCAGGGCAAGTCCCCATGCTCCACCACCTAATATTGCTATATGTTTGCCTCGAATCTCCATATTGGTGTCCAACTCCTATTTTTTAAATCAAGTACTTATTGAACAATATAAAGAATAATCGTCAACAGATAACTCTTAAATCCCATGAGTCGCTTTATAGCGTCCCTTTAACTACAAAAGAAACACTATAGAAGGATGACCTAAAAAAGACCTAAGGATAACTTAGACTTTTCTCGTTTGTGTTTGAATCATCTTTGTTGAATGATTTATTAGTGTTTTATCCATGTTTCAAGGAATATGATGGTGGTTCTACACAGGGAAGAGAGAAAAAATTAATTTTTCCTTGACGCAATTTAGCTTATCTTATTATTAGCAAACAAAAGAAACGACTGCTAATATATTCAAAATAAATGGAGGAAATGAAAATGGCAAAACAGATTCAATTCGGACATGATGCAAGAACGTCATTGAAGAAGGGCGTTGATAAACTTGCCGATGCCGTACGTGTCACACTTGGACCTCGTGGTAGGAACGTGGTATTGGATAAGAAGTTTGGTTCTCCCATCATCACAAATGATGGTGTCACCATTGCAAAAGAAATTGAACTTGAAGACAAATATGAGAATATGGGTGCTCAACTTTGCAAAGAAGTTGCCGAAAAGACTCATGATGTAGCCGGTGACGGAACCACGACTGCCACTATATTGGCACAGGCTATCATTGAAGAAGGCTTGAAGCATGTCACAGCGGGTGTGAATCCGATGTACTTAAAGAGGGGAATGGAAAAGGCTTCCAAGATCATCGTTGATCAAATTCATGCATTCAGCAAACCAATCAAAAACGCTGAAGAAATTGCTCAAATCGCCACCATTTCTGCAAATAACGATCCTGAAATCGGAAAGTTAATTGCAGACGCGATGCAGGCAGTTGGAAATGATGGAATCATCAATGTGGAAGAAGCAAAATCCATCAATACTTTCCTCGAGAAAGTAGAAGGTATGCAATTCGATCGCGGATATCTTTCACCTTACTTTGTAACCGATACCGACAAAATGATCTCTGAACATGAAGATGCATATATTCTCATTTATGATAAGAAGATCAGTGTCATGAAAGACCTTCTTCCCATCCTTCAGGAAGTTGCCCAGACAGGTCGTCCATTGATGATCATTGCAGAGGACATTGAAGGTGAAGCGCTGGCAACCCTGGTTGTGAATAAACTTCGCGGTGCCCTGAATGTTGTCGCTGTAAAAACTCCGGGCTTTGGTGACAGAAGAAAAGCCATGTTGGAAGATATTGCAATTCTGACTGGTGGAAACGTTATCTCCGAAGAGATGGGTCGTAAACTTGAAAGTGCTACGATTGCTGATCTCGGAAGTGCCAAAAAAGTGATTGTCGACAAGGATAACACCATTATCCGTGAAGGCAAGGGTGATGCTACATCCCTGGAAGGAAGAGTCAAGCAGATCAAGGCACAAATCGATGAAACTACCTCTGATTATGATAAGGAAAAACTCCAGGAACGTCTTGCCAGACTCAGCAGCGGTGTTGCAGTCATCAAGATCGGTGCAGCAACTGAGACTGAACTGAAGGAAAAGAAGGCTCGCGTGGATGATGCTCTTCATGCTACACGCGCAGCAGTTGCAGAAGGAATCGTTCCCGGTGGCGGAGTCACCTTGATCCATGCTGCCAAGGAATTGGCAAAGCAAAAGAATCTTCCGTACGAAGAGAAAGTTGCTGCTGAGATCATGGTCAGAGCTCTCGAAAGACCTGCATACCAGATCGCATACAATGCAGGAGAAGAAGGAGCAGTTGTTGTCGAGAAACTCAAAGAATCCAAAGATATTCATTTCGGATTCAATGCTGACAAGAATCAATTCGAAGATTTGTTCAAAGCTGGAATCATCGATCCTGCCAAGGTTGTGAGAAGTGCAGTACAGAATGCTACCAGTATTGCAGGATTATTCCTCACGACTGAATGTATCGTGACAGATTCAAAGGAACCTGAAGCCCCGGCGATGCCGAACCCAGGCATGGGCGGTATGGGTGGAATGGGCGGAATGTATTAATTCTGTTTAATATAGATATCATAGCTCCCTTCGGGGAGCTATTTTTTTTGTCTTGAATACCCTTCTTCATGAATGCCTTCAATCGCATTCTAATGGGAAAAAAGTAATTGACAACTTCAATTCTGATTCGGATTTGTTACCCTTAAAATAGTTGTCGCTGAATCAACTTACATATTTTCAGTAAAATGCAAAGAAATAGAAGTAAATTGGTTCGTTACCTGGTAACGAAGGGAGTAATGTATGAGCAGTAAAAGGAAAGTCAGCCTTTTCATCGTGGTGGCTTTGATTTCCTTGCTGAGTTTCACACTTGCTATCATGGCAACAGATGATGATAGCTTCATTGTGAAGAACTTCAAGGTGATCGACGTCCCGAATGATGATGGCACAGGACTTCAACTCAGTTGGACACCGCTACCGCAGGCGAAGCGTATCATCGAATATCGTGTATATCGTGGAACTTCGCCCGATAGTATGTTCATGTTGGGTTCCATACCTGTGAATGTGAAAACCGGTATCTCCGGAGACTCGGTTTTCTATACCGATAAGGACTTGAATGTTCTCGTCGATATCAGTAATCCAGGGGAACTGAAGAAGGAGAGGCAGCAGGGACCGAAGAGTCCATTATACCGCGATGTTCCAAGAGATATCAAGGTATTGAATCCCCTCTTTTCCAAATATAGTTTCCTCTCAATCATTCCCAAGAAGGACTTTTACTATCATACGACAAAGACGAAAGCTCCTGACAAAGCAGATTCGACTATGTATGCCGGTTTAAAGCTCAGGCAACTTACCTTGCTGGCAAGTTTGCAGCCCAACACAAAATACTATTATACTGTTGTGGCGCTGGATGAACGCAGGCAATTCCACAAATATGCCCCGATCCAAATGGGGATTCCAATGGAGAATCCACCTGAAGCTGTACCTAGGTTCAATTCAGTCTATGTGAAAGATACGAATAAGATGCAGTTTGAATGGGATCTTCCATTGTTCAAGGGTGATCTTGCCATGTATAAGATCTATGCAGTACCGGCAGTAGCACAGGCTGCATTTGATGCGTACCGGGCAAATCCCATAACGGGACAACCTGCACCGGGAATGCCGATTGCAGGTGGCCAAATCGATATTGGCAGTACAGATTCATATAACTTAACGACTGCTGATTTGACTGGTATGCCCATTACTCCCGCAAACATAGCGAATTTTAGATTTTCACTGGGGCTTACCGATTATGCCGGCAATGAAACCCTCTCACCTCTATCAATACCGAAAGTCGTTCTTTCATCTCAATTACCCCCTAAACCCCAATTTACTGTTAAAGACAAGCCGAACGATAAAGGTGAGATTCTTTCACTTACCTGGAACAAGCCTTTCGTATATCTGACACAAACCAATTTCCTCAGTTCCAGTAGAAAGAAACTTCTTATCAACTATATGACGAACGTGAATTCCGAATATAAAATGAAGAGACTTGATTTCGAGATTTCTGAGTTAAATTCCGATAAGCCTTTCAAGACGATTCATGAATATTACCTGGACAACAAGATCATCGTCAAACTTCCGAATGGTTACAATCCTGAGAAGGGTTTGAAGGTTAAATTGTTCATGGTCACCAAACCTGCTGTTCCGAAAGAATATGTATTTGAGCAGGAGTTGAATTTCAACAGCCAGACACGTTCAATGATTCCAGCTGATCTGATGCTGCAGGGCAAGGATGTGAACACGTATTCTTATGTGATATACAAAAAATTACGCAATTCACAGAATTACAACCTTGCGAAGAAACTGGGTGGCAATCAGAATTCATATGAAGATAATATCCGTTATGAAAAGGACATATATAAACCTGTCAATTATTTCGATACGAAGACAAATCAGGTGCTCGTCAGCGGTGATATAGACATCACATATGATAAAAAAGCAAAAGCAGTTGTCCAGACAAGCATCTACGCCGATGAAGCCAAAAAACTGATGGATAAGCAAAAGAATAAGATCGAACAGCAATTACTCCAGTATCGGAGTATGTTGCCGCAGATCAAGGATCCTCAGCAACTGGCTCAATTACAGGATCAAATCAATAAGACCATCGCAAGACAAGAGATGTTCAAGAATCCTATCCTGATGCAATCACTTCAATATACCAACAATAAGAGCCGAATGCACTTTGTGGCATCTAACCGTGAAAAGAACAAGAGACAAGCTACTTATCAGATGGTTGTAACTGACGGTGAAGGCATGTTTGCAGTTTCCGACATCCCGAAGGATAAGGATGACGAAGTTGTATATTACGCACCTGTACCAAATTGGTTCGATAAGTCCAAGGTACCGATGGTTGTGTCGTCACTGCTATTCGGTATCATGGTTGCATTCATGATCCGCAAGGCTAAGCTCGGACATGACCTGTTCATTCGTCCGATTGCAGGTATCCAGGAAATTGACAATGCGATTGGTCGTGCCACTGAAATGGGTAAGCCGATTCTTTATGTGCCCGGTCTTGGCTCACTTTCAGATGTCGCTACTCTTGCTTCCCTGGCTATACTTGGTCAGGTTGCCAAGAAAACAGCCGAATACGATACACGTTTGATCGTTCCCTGCTATGACTACATCATGATGCCTGTAGCGCAGGAAATCGTGAGAGAAGCGCATTATGAAGCAGGAAGACCTGATTCCTACGACAAGAACAATGTGTTCTATCTCACCAACGTTCAATTTGCTTATGTGGCAGGTGTGAACGGTATCATGATCCGTGAGAACGCAGCAACCAACTTCTTCATGGGTACATTCTATGCAGAGGCACTGCTGATGACGGAGACAGGTAACATGATCGGTTCCATCCAGATTGCAGGAACAGACGCTGTGACCCAGATACCATTCTTTATTACAACCTGTGACTATACACTGATTGGAGAGGAACTGTATGCAGCATCTGCCTACCTTGTAAGAGAACCTCTCATGCTTGGAACTTTGAAGGCTCAAGACTACTTCAAATTCCTCATACTCTTTTTTGTGATCCTTGGGACAATACTTTCCACGAGCAACTTAACATTCTTAATTAATGTATTTCCTGAGAAATAGGAGGATAGATGAAAAGGCAAATACCTTTAGCAATCGTCATCGTACTCGGTTTCGTTTTCGTATTCTATACATTCGTCCCGCACAAGATATTGGCTGATGACGTTTTTAACTGGTATATGAACTGGAGTTATTCCATGGCTCCATTCGGTATGCTGCTCGGTGTGATCAGTTTGGTCATGATGCACAGTGTAAAGATATCAAGAAAACTTCCCAAATGGCAATTCAGTTTCGTTACACTTGGCGGATTGCTCATTACATCGATAGCAGGTTTTGTATGGGGTATTCAACCCGGAACTCCATTCATGTGGATATTCGAGAACATGCAGATGCCCATGAGTTCAACCATGTTCTCATTGTTAGCCTTTTACATTGCCTCCGCTGCTTATAAAGCTTTCCGTGCAAGATCACCTGAAGCAACTGTTCTTCTGGTTTCAGCTATCGTTGTGATGCTTGCACAGGTTCCGATCGGCATTATGATAAGCAAACATCTTCCTGATGTTTCACAATGGATTTTAAATGTTCCGAACCTGGCTGCCAAGAGAGGAATCCTGCTTGGTGTTGGTTTGGGTAGTGTTGCAACGTCACTCAAGATACTGCTGGGGATTGAAAGATCCTATCTCGGCGGTGGGGATTGATAGGGGGATATGATGAACTTCTTTGAAAGATTACAAGAATTGGACAGACGTTGGATTTATTTGATCGTCGCATTAGCTATCATCATTCCTCTCGTTGTGCCATTCAATTCCAAGACGTATACAACTGAACCTACTGAAAAGATGTATCAGTTGATCGACTCGTATTCGGGTCGCTCCGACAGAGCGGTATTGATATCCTTCCTGCATGACGCATCAGTGATGCCTGAGCTTTATCCAATGGAAATAGCCATCCTGCGTCATTGCTTCGAAAGAAAGATCAAAGTCTTTACCATAACTTTCACAGCTTCAGGTGCACCAATCATTGACTTGGCTCTCAATAGAGTAAAAGAAGAATATCCTGAAATAAAATCAGGTGTTGATTACTGTAACTTCGGTTTTAAGCCAATCATTCTTCCCATAGTCCTTGGGATGGGTGAAAATATTGCAACGGCAATTGACACAGATGCGGAAGGAAGAAAGATCGCTACTCTTCCCATCATGAAGGATATCACGAATTACAACGAAATGAATCTCGTTGTTGAGACTTCCGGTTCTGCAGCAGGCGGATACTGGATCACATACGCACGCGTGAAATTCGGTGTGAATGTGGCTATCGGTGTTACCGCTGTTATGGCTGCCGATGAATTCCCCTATCTGCAATCTGGTCAATTAACCGGTATGCTGACAGGCTTGAAAGGTGCTGCCGAATATGAGAAACTCGTGGATGTGTTTGCAGCATATCGTGATGATTCTCACCCGCATGGACGTCCTTTCAGTTCTGAAATTCTTCGTGAAAAGGATACAGATAAGCTTGTGAATATCACAACCCAGGACAATGCAGTATTCACAACCCAGGAATATCAGAATTTCCTGAACAAATATCCTACTGCAGCCGCTATCCTCGATAAGATCAAGAAAGTAAAAGACGGCAGTGTAATGATCAAGGTCACAGACCTCACACAAGATCAGAAGGACCAACTTGGCAATGATGCCTGGACCGCTTTGAAATATCAAACGCATAATATCATTTATAAATTCAAGACCGCCCGTATCGGTATGAATGCTCAATCAATTGCGCATATCATGATCATTGTTTTCATCGTGATTGGAAACATCGGGTATTTCATCAATCGCAAGAAACAGAATTTGGCGAAATAGGGAGGATGACATGATTAGTTTTGAAACAATAAGTAATCTGGTTGCTGCATTTTTCACGTTATGCATCTTCTCTTTCCTGTACAAGGATAATCCATTCTATCAATTTGCAGAGCAACTTCTCGTTGGTGTATCCGTGGGATACGGTGTTGTGTACACATACTTCCGAGTATTCGTACCCTATGTGTGGCAACCCATTGTCCTGAAACATCAATACATACTGATTTTCCCCGTGATCATCGGTTTGCTCTACCTGTTCCGTTTCAGCAAAAACTGGAGCTGGCTGTCCCGTTATCCGATTGCATGGTCAATGGTCATGGTCGGTATGGGTGTTCCATTGGGAATGCATGCAACGGTTCTCGTGCAAATGAGAAGCGCTATGCTTCCTTTGGATAATATCAATACAGTACTCATCTTCATCGGAACAATCGCTGTTCTGACATATTTCTACTTCTCCAAGGCACATACAGGACTGTATGGAAAATTCACCAAGATTGGCGTCTGGTATATGATGATCGGTTTCGGTGCTTCATTCGGTCTCACTGTTATGGCTCGTATCTCATTGCTCATTGGAAGAATTCAGTTCCTCGTGGGCGATGTGCTACATCTTATCAAGTAAGATAATTTTCATGAAGCCTGTGAATAACAGGCTTCATCATTGGAAAGGCGGAAATATGAAAATTCTCAGTTTTAAAACTGTGTTGCTGTTATTTGTACTGTTATTTGTCTTATCGTTATCTGCCAAGACAGAAAGTTTCATTGTAAAGAATCTTACTGCTTATGATAATCCGAATGATGATGGCTCTGGAATTGTCGTCAAATGGACACCTCTCCCAAATGCCATGCATATCCTTGAATACAGGGTATATCGTGGGATTTCACCGGATACCCTTTTCTTGCTCGGAAGCATTCCCGTCGATCCTATTGCCGGTTTTGCGGGAAAAGAGATGTTCTTTTATGATAAGGATTATCATGATTTCGTTTCCATCCTGTCTTCACCCAAATTGAAGAAGGAAGCACAGCAGGGACCCAAAAGTCCACTATGCAGGGCAATTCCATCAGATCCGAAGATATTTGGACCTCTGATCAAGCATTATGCTGTCTTGGCTACCATCCCGAAAAAATCGGTTTATTATCATTCACAACTTGTACATTCAGGTGATAAGGCTTTTGCCGGGCTTGATTTATATCGTTGTGAATCCATGCTGGCAAACGTGCTTCCCGGAAAGAAGTATTATTATACTGTAGTGGCTATTGATGAAAAGAGAAAGATGTCACAGTATGCACCCTTGGTTTCAGCAATACCCTACGATAATCCTCCGGAATCAGATATTAGCCTGAATGCCCGTTACTTCCAAACGATGAAACAACTGAACCTGGAATGGACACTTCCACTGAATAAATCAGATGTTGCTGAATATCACTTCTATGCACTTCCCAAAAGCAGGATGGCAGCATTCCAGGCATTCCTGAACGAACAGATTGCAATGAACAGTTATTATGAGAAACAACAGCTCGAACCGAATAAGTACAAGGACAATCCTACTCCCAAATTGACCAATCCCGCACTACTGGTTGGTATCAGTCCGAATCCCTTATATCCGGTCACAGATATGGTGGTGCATTTCGATGCGAAAGGGAAGATCATCGACCCTACGGGAAAGATAACGGCTTCGCTCGATCTGAATCACCTCAATGATTACGCGTTCATTGTTGGCTTGCCTGATTTCTTTGGGTTTGAATCATTTTCCCCAATGTTCAATGTGAAATACGGTAAACCATCTGAATTACCTATATTGCCGCAATTTACCGTAAAGGATAAGCCAAATGACAAGGGTGATACCAATGAATTATCTTTTGGCAGACCTCTGGCAAGTATTTCGCAAGCATATTACAATGCTTCCAAGACAAAACTGATATTCAATTATGACTATGCCACGAATGCCAATTACAAGATCATTCACGTGTTCTTTAAGATATATGATAAAAAGGGAAACTATATTGGTACACAGAACGAATATTATCCCGACAATATCTTCAAGTTCAAATTACCTAAAGATTCTAAACCCTCGAATGAGTATTTTGTGAAAATAGGATTCAAACTCAAGGGTCCTGCATTGAAGAACAACTTCTATATTACGCAGAAAATAATGCTTGATCCTTCAACCAAGCGTTTTGCAAATAAGGGTATTTATCTTGATTCCGAGAACCTGAATCGATTCAGCTATCTTGTTCTCTCCAAGTCAAAGTCTGATCCAGGATTCCAACAGATCAAGAAACTTTCCACGATCAGCCGTAACTTCGATGACAATATTCCTTTTGAGACGAATATCTTCAAAGGTATTGACAGTTACGATAAAAAGACTGGTAAACTCCTTTTTGATCCCACCCTCGATATCGGATATGACGAAAAAGCGGAAATGCCTATCTCAGTGAATATCTTTGCTTCCGAGATGAAGAAATCAATGGAGAAATGGCAGAAACAGGTCGATTCACTGAAGACAGTATATGCAACAGTAAAGGGACCTGAGAAGGAGTCGATCAAACAGCAGATGGATTATTACCAGAAGATGATTGACCTGGTAAATGGAAATGCCGATATCAGGAAACTGAATTCCATCACTGATGCAAAGGAACGGATGAAACTCATTGCCAAACTGCGTGAAACAAGTTTGAGATCCTTTGCCTATAAACTGATCAAATCAGATGGTGACGGGAATTTCCTCATTTCGGAAGAATTCAGGGATCCTTCCGGAATGGAATATTTCTTCCCGATCCCAAATTGGTTCGATCATGAAAAATGGCCCATGATTATCTCATCCCTGATTTTCACAATTCTTGTGTTTGTCATGGGAGTTCGTACTAAGCGCGGGAAAGACCTGTTCATTCGTCCTATCGCAGGTATCGATGAGATTGACAATGCTGTCGGTCGTGCCACGGAAATGGGGAGACCCATCCTCTATGTCCCCGGCTTGAACACCATCGGTGATATTGCTACCATTGCTTCCATGATCATTCTCGGCAGAATTGCCAAGAAAACAGCGGAATATGATACGAAACTGCTCGTTCCGAATAATGACTACTATGTGATGCCTCTTGCACAGGAAATCGTGAAGGAAGGACACTATGAAGCAGGCAGACCTGATTCCTATGATCAGAACAACGTCTTCTTCATTTCAACGGATCAATTCCCTTATGTTGCAGGTGTCAATGGTACCATGATTCGTGAAAAAACAGCAACAAACTTCTACATGGGAACCTTCTATGCGGAAGCCCTGCTGATGACTGAAACAGGTAATGCCACCGGTGCTATCCAGATTGCAGGTACGGATGCCGTTACACAGATACCGTTCTTTATCACGACTTGTGACTATACATTGATAGGTGAAGAATTCTACGCCGCATCAGCCTATCTGTCCAAGGATCCTGATATTATGGGAACCTTGAAGGCACAGGACTATTTCAAGTTCATCATAGTGTTCTTCGTGATACTGGGAACGATACTCACAACGCTACATATCAACGGGTTGATATATACCTTCCCGATAGAGTAATAAATAAAAAGGGCACCGATAACGGTGCCCTTTTTAAAAGTGCGAGTTCCGAAGTACGAAGTAATTACATTCCCAAATGCTTTTTCAAATAAATACCCGTATAAGATTTCTCATTCAGTGACACTTCTTCCGGCGTACCTTCTGCAACGATCAACCCACCTTCATCACCACCTTCAGGACCGAGGTCTATCACATAATCAGCACTCTTGATCACATCGAGGTTATGTTCAATGACAATCACGGTGTTGCCCATGGAAACCAGGCGTTTCAGTACTAAAAGAAGTTTATTGATATCATCGAAATGTAAGCCGGTTGTAGGTTCATCAAGCAGATAAAGAGTATTTCCCGTGCTAACCTTGCTGAGTTCCCTCGAAAGCTTGATGCGCTGCGCTTCTCCACCGGATAACGTTGTCGAAGCCTGACCGAGTTTGATATAATCCAGTCCCACTTCGTGGAGTGTCTTCAACTTGGAAGATATGTTCGGAATGTTGCCAAAGTATTCGAGTGCTTCCTGGACATCCATATCCAGTACATCGGCAATGCTCTTTCCTTTGAATTTCACACCCAGGGTCTCATTGTTGTATCTTTTTCCTTTACAGACCTCACATGTGACATAAATATCAGGCATAAAGTGCATTTCTATCTGCTTGAGTCCGGCACCTTCGCAAGCTTCACAGCGTCCGCCTTTTACGTTGAAGGAGAACCTGCCAGGCTTATAACCCCTCATCTTCGATTGAGGAAGTTCTGCAAACAGGTTCCTGATAGGGTCAAATAGCTTAATATACGTACACGGATTGGAACGTGGAGTTCTACCAATCGGCTGTTGGTCAATGGCGATCACCTTGTCAAAATGCTCAAAACCCTTAATTTCCTTATATTCCCCAATTCGCCCAAGCGTTCGATTGAAATGCTTGATCAATGCAGGGTAGAGAGTCTGGTTGATGAGCGAACTCTTACCCGAACCGGATACTCCCGTAATACATACAAACAAGCCAACCGGTATCTTCACATCGATATTCTTCAGGTTATTGTGTTTTGCTCCCTTGATCTCGATGAATCTCTGATCTGGCAGCAGTCTTTTCTTTGGAGTCTCTATTTCCATTTGGCCTGAAAGGTACTTTCCAGTCAGTGATTTTTTATTCTTGAGTATGTCCTTCAAAATCCCTTGTGCTACGATCTCTCCGCCATAGATTCCAGCGCGTGGGCCGAAATCAACGATCATATCAGCCGTACGCATCATTTCTTCATCATGCTCGACAACGATGACTGTATTCCCCAGGTCTCGCAGTTGAAGAAGCATCTGGGTGAGTTTATGATTATCTCTTTGATGCAGACCGATACTCGGCTCGTCGAGAATGTACATGACTCCAACAAGAGAAGAACCAATCTGGCTTGCAAGTCGTATTCTCTGGGTTTCACCACCGGAAAGTGATGGTGATCTTCGGGCAAGAGTCAGATAGTGCAAGCCGACACTGGTAAGAAATCCGAGTCGATTCACAATTTCCTTCAGTGATTCTTCGGCAATCTTCAGTTGATTTCCCTTTAGTTTCAGGTTGGAAAAAAAGGAATGAGCTTCCCGTATGCTCAGCATGGTAACTTCATGTATATTTTTATTGCCAATGCGAACAGCAAGACTGGCTGGTTTCAATTTCATGCCTTCACATGTG
>Ga0116170_10004846_pt1 | contig 12197 bp, 8 predicted proteins | sample AD_JPNHW1_MetaG_FD_89797 | JGI IMG/M metagenome (GOLD analysis project Ga0116170, IMG submission 89797) | Active sludge microbial communities of municipal wastewater-treating anaerobic digesters from Japan - AD_JPNHW1_MetaG | ecosystem: Engineered > Bioreactor > Anaerobic > Digestate | place... | reverse complement strand
GGATCACGGACCTCGAGGAGCTGCGGAAGCTTGAGAAGTTTTTGGACGACAAGTCGTTCCTCGAGGCGTTCCGCCGCGTGAAGCTGTCGAACAAGGAGATGCTGGCCAACTACATCCGCTCGTCCGTGGGGATCACGGTCTCGCCGGATTCGATCTTCGATGTGCAGGTCAAGCGCCTGCACGAGTACAAGCGCCAGCTGCTGTTGGTGCTCTACATCATCGTGTTGTACAACCGGCTGGCGGCCGATCCGTCGTACAGCCCGTATCCCCGGACCTTTATCTTCGCGGCCAAGGCCGCGCCGGGTTACGCCATGGCGAAGCTCATCATCCGCCTGATCCACGGGGTCGCGGACGTCGTGAACTTCAACCCGAACGTGAAGGACAAGCTCACCGTCGTGTTTCTTCCCGACTACCGCGTGTCGCTGGCGGAGAAGATCATTCCTGCCGCGAACGTCAGCGAACAGATCTCGCTGGCGGGAACCGAGGCCTCCGGCACCGGCAACATGAAGCTGATGCTCAACGGCGCGCTGACGCTCGGGACGTTTGACGGCGCAAACGTGGAGATCAACGAAGAGGTCGGCGACGAAAACATGTTCCTTTTCGGGCTTCGCGCGGAGCAGGTGAAGGAGCTGCGCCCGGTCTATTCGTCGCGCGCGGTCTATCACGCCGATCCCGAGATCCGACGCGCGATCGACATGATCCGCCGCAACGTCTTTTGCCTGCTGACGCCCGGTCTGTTTGATCCGATCGTCCGGTCGCTGCTCGATTACAACGACCACTATTTGCTGCTGGCCGATCTGCGCGATTACATCGAGACGCAGGACAAGGTCGAGGCGCTGTACAGGCAGCCGCACCAGTGGGACCGCAAGGCGGTCATCAACGTGGCGCGCTCGGGCCGGTTCTCGTCGGACCGGACGATCCGCGAATACGCGCGCGACATCTGGCACGTTGAGCCTGTGACGCTGCCGAGCGAGCAGGAGTGAAGGGGGGGCGATGAAGCGGGTGGCTGTGGTGACGGGGGGCACGCGCGGCATCGGTTTCGGCGTGGCCGCCGCGCTGGCGCGGGAGGGCTATGCATTGGCGGTGTGCGGCACGCGCTCCGCCGCGGAAGCCGAGCCCGCGCTGGCGGCTCTGCGAGCGTCGGGTGCGGAGGCCTTGTATTGTCGCGCCGACGTGTCGTGCGGTCCGGATCGGCGGGCTCTGCTGGAACAGGTGCGCGTGCGCTTCGGGGCCTTGCATGTGCTGGTCAACAATGCGGGCGTGGCGCCTCTCAAGCGAACGGACCTTCTGGCAGCCACGGAGGAGAGCTTTGAGCGGGTCATGCGGATCAATCTTCAGGGGCCCTATTTTCTCGCGCAGGCCGCCGCGCGCTGGATGATCGAACAGCGGCAGGCCGAGGCGGCGTTTTCCGGCTGCATCGTGAACATCGGCTCGATTTCGGCCGATGTGGTTTCCGTTAACCGCGGCGAGTACTGTGTCTCGAAGGCGGGCGTGACCATGATGACCCGCCTTTTCGCGAGCCGCCTGGGCGAGTTTGGCATCCCCGTTTATGAGGTGCGGCCGGGAATCATCCACAGCGACATGACCGACGCGGTGAAAGCCAAATACGACGCCAAAATCGCCGAGACCGAGCTGCTGATCCAGAAGCGCTGGGGTGAGCCTGACGACGTGGGGCGTGCGGTGGCGATGCTGGCCCGCGGCGACTTGCCTTACTCGACCGGCCAGGTGATCTGCGTGGACGGCGGGCTGTCGGTGCAGCGGCTATAATCCGGAGGCTCAGATGCGTGGAGGTCGTTCAGTGGCGGGGCCCGTTCCATCGCGCGTGCGGATCGCGCGCGTCCATACGCTGGTCATCGGTTCCGGCGCCGCCGGCCTCAATGCGGCCGTGCAGCTGCGTCGCCGCGGGATCGATGTGCTGATCGTCACCGAGGGCGTGGACAAGGGCACCTCCGTCAATGCCGGCAGCGACAAACAGACCTATTACAAGTTGGGGCTTTGCGGGGCCGCGCCCGATTCCGTGGCGGACATGGCGGCGGCGCTTTGCGCGGCCGGCGGCATGCACGGCGACTTGGCGCTGGCCGAAGCCGCCGGATCGGCGCGCGCCTTTTTCAACCTCGTTTCTCTGGGGGTGCCGTTTCCTCAGGATGCGTACGGGCAGTTTCCCGGTTACAAGACGGACAACGATCCGCTCCGACGCGCGACCTCGGCCGGACCCTACACGTCGCGCGACATGTGCCGCTCGCTGCTCGTCGAGGTCCGGCGCCTGAAGATTCCGGTGCGGGAAGGACTGTCGGTCACCGATCTGCTGGTTTGCGGCGCGGGTTCGAAGCGACGCGCGTGTGGCGCTCTGACGCTGGACGCGGCCGGGGCGTGGCACGCTTTCCGCGCGGAGAACGTGGTCTTCGCGTCGGGCGGCTTTGGCGGCCTCTACGCCGCCAGCGTCTATCCCGAAACCCAGCTCGGCGCGATCGGCGTGGCGCTGCGCGCCGGCGCCCGCGCGCAGGGATTGCCGGAAGCGCAGTTCGGGCTCGCTTCCGTTCATCCCCGCTGGAACGTGTCGGGCAGTTACATGCAGGTCGTGCCGCGCGTCTTCTCGACGGACTCGGACGGCGTTTCCCATCCGCGGGAATTTCTGGCGGAAGCGTTCGCCTCGCCGGCGGAGGCGCACAGCGCCCTGTTCCTGAAAGGGTATCAGTGGCCGTTTGACGCGAGCCGCGCGGAGCGGGGCTCGTCCCGCATCGATCGTTTGGTCTATGAGGAGCGAGAGGTCAAGGGCCGGCGCGTGTTCCTCGATTATCGGGAGAACGCGGAGGGTTTCGACTTCGCGCGGCTGTCCGAGGAGGCTCGCGGCTACTTGGAGCGCTCTGGCGCGGTCCAGACTACGCCGATCGCGAGGCTTCGGAAGCTGAACCCCGGGGCGGTTGCGCTGTACCGCGATCGCGGGGTTGACCTGTCGAAAGCGCCGTTGGAAATCGCGGTCTGCGCGCAGCATAACAACGGTGGGCTTGCCGCGAACCTCTGGTGGGAGTCAGTCAACCTCCAGCACTTCTTCCCGGTCGGCGAGGTGAACGGGTCGCATGGCGTGGGGCGTCCCGGCGGCGCGGCGCTGAACGCCGGCCAGGTCGGCGGAATGCGTGCCGCGGAATACGTCGCGGCTGTCTATGGAAACGCGAGCCTGCGCGCCGCGGATTTCAGCGCGGCGCTGGAAACGGCGCTGGAGTCGAATCGGCGGTTTGCCGAGCGTTGCGCTTTTTCGCGGTGGACGTGGCGCGCCTGCCGCGACGAGTTTCAGCGGCGCATGAGCCGTGCCGGGGCGCACGTGCGTTCCGAGGCGGCGCTGGGGCAGGCGTTAGCCGAGGCTCACGCTCAGAACGCGCGGCTTGCGGCGGATGGGTGCCGCGTGACGCGGCCCTCCGATTGGGCCCGCGCGTTTGAAAACAGGCAGCTCTGCTTTGCGCACGAGGTGTACCTCTCGGCGCAGTCTTTCTGCGTGCGGTCCGGCGTGGGGAGCCGGGGATCGTCGGTCGTGGTTGACGGCCAGGGGCGGGGCGTGCCGGAAGATTCCGCTTTTCGGGCACGGGTTCTGGAGACGCTTGCGAGGCCCGGCGGGGGGCTGCGCCATCGCTGGGTGGCGTGCCGTCCGCTGCCGCAGTCCGACCCTTGGTTCGAGACGGCGTGGGCCGCATTCGCGCGCGGCGACATTTTCCGCCAGCGCTAGCGCGGCTTAAGTTTTAGCGGAGAGGTGCCCTCCCGTGAGTCGGGGCGGGTTCTCCCACGGCCGTCAGACCGAAATCGGTAACGGTGGCGTTGACAATGCGATATCCACCCCGTACACTACAAAGCATAGATGGCATGAGCAAAGACGGTTCGGGGACGTATAAACCAGGGGGGATGTTGTCATGATGCCGATACATGTTTCTCGGAGGACGTTTCTGACGGCGGTCGGGGCGGCGGCCGTTGCCCCGTCGGTCTCGTTCGGTCAGGCGCAACGCGTGTTCAAGTTCGCGGTGGTCGGCTGCGGCGGGCGCGGCTCCGGCGCGGTCCAGAACATTCAGGCGGCCGCGGAGCGGCTCGGGCACAAGGCGGTTCTCGTAGCGGCTGCGGATTTTTTCCAGGACAAGGCGGGCGCGGTCTGCAAGGCGAACGGGTGCGATGAGAAATTCGCATTCAGCGGCGCAAACGGATACAAGAAGGTCCTGGAGGGCGACGCCGAAATCGTTCTGCTGGCGACGCCTCCGATCTTCCGTCCCCAGCATCTGGAGGCGTGCGTCAAAGCGGGAAAACACGTTTTTGCAGAGAAACCGGTCGCCACGGATGCGGCCGGCCTGCGCCATTTTCTCAAGGGCGTCGCCGAGGCCAAAGCCAAGAAGCTCTCGATCCTTGCCGGCACGTTGCATCGCCATTCCAACCGTTTCCTCCGACAGATCGGCCCCGTGCAGAACGGCGCGGTCGGCCGGATCCTCGCGGGGCAGGTTTACCGTTGCCACGGCGGCATCTGGGTGCGACCTCGCCGCCCCAATGAGAGCAACGCATCCTACCTCTGCAATAATTGGTATCACTTCTGGGAGATGTCTGGCGACCAGGTCACGGAGCAGGCGATCCACGAGATCGATCTAGCCAACTGGTTCATCGGGCGCTTCCCGAAAACGGCGATGGCGATCGGCGCCCGCCACCGCCGTCCGGCCGGCATCGGCGACATCTATGACTGCATGGCGATCGATTACGATTACGGCGACTCCGTCCATGTGCAGGCGATCGGACGCCACATCTCCGGCTGTTCGGACCGCTGCGGCACGTTGCTGGTCGGCTCCGAGGGCGAGGTCGCGTGCGGCGGCAAGATCACGCGGTTCGACGGCAAAGAGGTGCAGTATGACGAGGCGCGGATCCAAGACCGTCACGAAAACGGCCTCATCATGGAGCACTGCGATTTCCTGAAAGGCCTTCTGGACGGCCAGCTGATCAACGAGGGCGAACAGGTGGCGACGTCGACGGCCGCAACGATCATGGGTACGTTCTCCGCCTACACGGGCAGGACGGTGCGCATGTCGGATCTGCTCACGAACACGGACTCGGAGTTCTACAACATGAACGCGAAATTCACGGCGGCGGACTTTGAGCGCACGGACGACATTCCGATGCCGGCAGAAGGCGTCGCGTCGGTTCCGGGCAAAGCGTGAAGGGAATAAAGAAATGCGAATGAACAGGCGGGAGTTTATGAGGGCCGTGGCGGCGGCGGGGATGGTGTCGGGGCTGCCGTGCGCCGCGGGGGCGGCCGTGTCGGGCACGTTCAAAACGAAGCTGCAGAAGGCGCTGATCGCCCAGGTGGCGGACGACGCGACCTGCGAGCGGATCACCAAGGCGGGTTTTCCGGGCGTGGAACTGCAGAAGAAGGACGTCACGATCGAGCAAGCGTTGCAGGGCCGGGGCATCGCGGAAAAGCACGGGCTCAGAATCCACTCTTTCATGGGCGGCTGGGCCGACTTCAACAACGCTGACGCGGCCGTGCGGCGGAAGTCCATCGACGACGTGAAACGCCTGATTCAGGTGACGTCGGCCTACGGCGCGGATGCGATCCTGCTGGTGCCGTGCCGCGTGGGCAGCGGCATGCCCAAGCCGTCGCAGTTCAAGATCGACTTCGATCCCAAGACGATGGTCGTCAAATCGGTGGTCGAGGGCGACAACGCGCCGTTCGCCGGATACATCGAGGCGCAGAACAAGGCCACCGACCTGTCGCGTCAGGCCGTTGAGGAACTGATCCCCGTTGCGGCGCAGGCCAACGTGATCATCGCGTTGGAAAATGTCTGGAACAACCTTTGGGTCTTACCCGAGTTTGCGGCGGCGTTCGTGCGGTCGTTCAACAGCAAGCAGGTCAGGGCCTATCTCGACCTCGGCAACAACGTCCGCTACGCGCCGACCGAGCAATGGCTGCGGGCGCTCGGCCCTCAGCTGGTCAAGCTGCACATCAAGGATTTCAAGGTCGACCGCTCGAAAAAGAACGACGGCGATTTTGTCCCGATCGGCCAAGGCAGCATCGACTGGAAGTCGGTCCGCAGGACGATCGACGAGGTGGACTATAGCGGCTGGGTCACGATCGAGAGCGGCGGTTACACGGACGCCGAGCACAGCGCGCTGATGGACCGGTTCTTCGCGGGACAGGGCGCGTGAGGTGAGGCCGGGACGGAAACGGGAGTTCATGTTTTTCAAAGAAGGGTTCACGCGATGAGTGTTTCAAGAAGGTCTTTTTTGGCGGGGGCCGGCGCGCTGGCGGCGGCGCCGTCGATCAGTTTCGGGCAGGCGCAGCGCGTCTTCAAGTTCGGACTCGTCGGGTGCGGCGGGCGCGGGTCAGGCGCGGCTCGCGAAATCACCAAGGCTGCCGAACGGCTCGGGCACAAAGCGGTGATGGTCGGCGCCGCCGATTTCTTCCGCGAGAAGGCGATCGCGGCCTGCAAGGCCCACGGCTGCGACGAGAAATTCGCTTTCGGCGGCGCGGACGGCTATAAGCAGATCATGGGATCGGACGCCGAGATCGTTCTGCTGGCGACGCCGCCGATCTTCCGTCCGCTGCATGCCGAGGCTTGCGTCAAGGCGGGCAAGCACATTTTCGCCGAGAAGCCGGTGGCGACGGATCCCGCGGGCCTGCGCCGTTTCCTGCAGGTCGTCGAAGCGGCCAAGGCCGCGAAACTGTCGATCCTCTCCGGCACCTGCCACCGTCACAACAACCGCGCGCTGCGGATGATCGGCCCCGTGCGCAACGGAATCATCGGCGAGATCCGCGGCGGCGTGGTCTACCGCTGCCACGGCGCCATGAGCCCTGCGAACTATCTGCGCGTTCGGCGCCCGGAGGACACCAACGCCTCCTACTTGGCCAACAACTGGTACCATTTCCGCGAGATGTCTTCGGATCATCTGACCGAGCAGGCGGTGCACGAGATCGATCTGGCGAACTGGTTCATCGGCCGTCTGCCGAAGCAGGCGATGGGCCTCGGCGCGCGTCACCAGCGTTCCACCGGCAACACCTACGACTGCTTCGGCATCGACTACGATTACGACAACGGCCTGCACATCCATGCCGTGGCGCGGCAGATCAACGGCTGTTTCGACCGCTGCTGCGCGATGCTGACCGGCACGACCGGTCAGGTCGACGTGCTGGGAAGCAAGATCTTGCGCCCGGACGGCAAGGTCGAGCCTTTCCCGTTCGACGAGAAAGCCATTGCCGGCCGTGACGACAACATGTACGTCATGGAACACGCGGACTTTCTCTCCGGCCTGTTGAGCGGGAACTATCTGCAGGAGGGCGAGCAGGTCGCCATGGCGACCGCCAGCGGTTTGCTCGGCACGCTGGCCGCCTATACCGGCCAGATGGTGCGCATGTCCGATCTGCTGGAGAACAAGGAGTCGCCCTTCTACAGCATGAACTATCCACTTCGTCCGGAGGACTTCGAAAAAGGCGACGTCGCGATGGTGGAGGAGTTCAAGGGCGCGGTCCCCGGCAAGCCGGAGAAGACGGCTTAATCCCTTGGGGACGCGTTCCGGGCCCGCGCGGCTCTTGGGAGCGGCGCGGCCCGGGAACGGCCCGCGTCCGCCCCTCGGCTCTGCGGGTGCGGTCTGTCGGCTGCGGGGCGAGCGGTTTCTTGAGGGCCCTGACCTCGGCTTCCGAAAGCTCGCGCCACTCGCCGGGCTGCATGTTGCCGATTTTCAGCGTGGCGATGCGCACGCGCGTCAGGCTGAGCACCACGAAGTGGGCCAGCGAGCACATCTTCCGGATCTGGCGGTTACGCCCTTCCGTGAGGGTGAAGGCGATCTTGTGCGTGTTGTCGCGCCCGACTTTCAGCACTTCGACCTCGACCGGCTGGATCACATACCCGTCGATCTCCAGGCGCGACCGCAGCGTCTCGATCTTGCTTTCCTCCATGCGGCCGGCCACGCGCGCGATGTACGTTTTGGTGTGCCCGTAGCGCGGGTGAGTCATGCAGTTGTGGAGTTCCCCGTCGTTGGACATCAGCAGCAGGCCTTCGCTCTCTTTGTCGAGCCGGCCGACCGGCACGAGCCGTTCGCTGAAATACTTGCGCATGAGGTCGCAGACCGTCTCGCCGCGCGAGTTGTCCGCCGAGCAGATGAGGCCGCAGGGCTTGTAGAGCAGGATGGTGCGCAGCCGCTCGGTCTCTTTGGAGAGAGGCTCGCCGCGCACGCGGATGTCGTCTTTCCCGGGGCGGACCCGGAATCCCGGCTCATAGACCGGCTGGCCGTTCACGGTGACTTCGCCCGCCGCGATCATGTCGGCGGCGTGGCGGCGCGAGGCGATGCCGCGGTGCGAAAGCATGTTCTGCAGACGCTCGCCTTCGGCTGAGGCGAAAGATTTTTGCGGTGCCGGGGCGGCGCGGGATGTGTTAAAGTCGGAGTTCATTTATGGGACTTTCGGATCGCGACTATATGAAACCAAACTGCACGCCAGACGCCGTGACGTCGCGCTGGTGGCATCGGCTGGGGTTCTGGTTTTGGAGGCTGTGGCGCGGGCGGTGAAAAAAGGGCGGCCCGCCGGTCTGCCCTATTTCGAAAGGACGGCGGTCCCGCCGCGGTAATCGGCGAGCGCCTGCTTGAAGGCTTCCGTCTCGGCGTATCCGCAGCTCTTGAATTCGGGGCAGAAGCCGCGGTAAACGCACTCGGGCACGCAGACGCTGTAGAGCTCCGGTTCGCATTTTTTCACTTCGTCGAGTACGAGGCGCCAGGCGGCGGTGGTCTCCGGCGAGGCCTGCCGGCAGAGGCGTTTGCGCGAGATGAAGACGAGGGCCTGCGCGTTCGCGAAGCACTCGTGGTGCACCGGCGCGGCCTGAGGCGTCTCGTCGCGGTTCACGCCGGTGCGGTCTGTGCGCTGGGTGCTGACGAAGTGCTCAATGCCGATCTTGTGGCGCACGAAGTGGACGCTGACCCAATACTTGAGATTGATCCATTTCCACTTAAAGGTCATCTGTCGGATGGGGGAATGCTCGGAGAGCAGAATGCGCCGTTTCCACGAGCTGCTGGGCTCCTTGTCGCCCTCTTCCATGCGGATGGTGGTGCGGGCGGCGTCGGCGACGTCCCGCCAGACGAATTTCGATTTGAAGTACTTCAGGGTTACAGGCTGTTCCATACACCGCGTAGTTTCCCGTTTTTATGCGCGGAATGCAATGCGAAAACGGTTCCCGTTTCCGGCGGATTTGGTGTATCATCGACCTCATAGTTATTGAATAGGGGGGAACGTATGAGACTGGACTGTTTATTAGGCTTGGGGATTCTTGTCGGGGTGTGGCCGGTTGCGCGGGCCGAAGAAAACGCGGTGAAGAATCCGGGGTTCGAGCAGACCGATGCCAAGGGCGCAACCGTGGCGTGGTCGGAACGGAAGCCGGTGTATCGCTTTGCGGACGGCGCAGGCCGCAACGGGTCGCGCGGACTGGTTTTCGAGAACAGCGATCCGAAATTTTATTCTTTCCCCTCGCAAAAGCTGGAACTGGAGCCGGGCTGCTGTTACGCCTACGAGGTGTGGGTCAGAACGGAGGCATTGAAAGGGGACGAGTCGGGGGCCACAATCTGTTTGGAGTGGTACGGCGGCAACAAGTATCTGGGCGGTGCTTATGCCGAAGGCGTCCGCGGCACGAGCGACGGGTGGCAGCTGGTCCGCGGCTTCACGCGGACGATCCCGACCAACGCCACGCGGGTCAGCGTGGCACCGTATGTGCGGCGCGGCATGACCGGCAAGGCGTGGTTCGACGATTTGAAGGTGACGCGCTACTATCCGCCGCTGGTGGGGGCGGTGAGCGCGTCGTGCTACCGTCACGTGGCGGCTTGCGGCCCTGTCACTTTCACGGCCGGGCTCTCGCTCGGCGAGGCCGGCGTGAAGCCGGAGCAGGCCGAAGGCGCGTTCGTCTTTGAAACGGCCGACGGCAAGGTTTTGCGTCGCGCCAAGCCCGATTCGCTGACGCGGGACCGCGCCACATTTACCATCGACGCGGCGACGCTTCCGGCGGGGGACTACGTTGTGCGTTTTGAACTTGCGGCCGACGGCGCCGCGAAAGGGTCGGCCGACACGCGGTTCAGCCGGGTCGGCAAACTGCCCGAGCGCCGCGCCTACATCGATGGGCATCGCCGGCTGATCGTCGAAGGCCAGCCTTTTTTCCCGCTGGGGATGTACTGGAGCAGCGTAAAAGAGCCGGAGCTGGAAACCTATGCCAAGGGCCCCTTCAACTGCCTCATGCCGTACGGCAGCCCGACCACGAACCAGATGGACGCCTGCCACGCCCGCGGGCTCAAGGTCATCTATTCGATCAAGGATTTCTATTCCGGCACGCGCTGGGCGCCGGCGGGCATGAAGACCGAGGCCGACGAAATCGCCGAGATCAAGCGTCGGATGACGCTGCATCGCAGCCATCCCGCTCTGATCGCGTGGTACATCAACGACGAGATGCCGGCCGCGATGGTCGGGCGGCTCGCCGCCCGGCAGAGGCTGATGGAAGAGCTGGATCCGGATCACCCCACCTGGGTGGTGCTTTACCAGTACGACCAGATCGACGCGTACATGCAGACGTTCGATGTGATCGGTACGGATCCCTATCCGCTGCCCGGTAAGCCCGTGGGCATGGCCCTGACGTGGACGCGCTCGACGCGTGACCTGAGTTACAAGACGCGGGCGCTGTGGCAGGTGCCTCAGGTGTTCGACTGGGGCGCGTACCGCAAAGGTGCCGAGCGCGAGCAGTCGCGCGCCCCCACGTTGGCGGAGATGCGGACCATGGCGTGGCAGTGCGTGGCAGCGGGTGCGAACGGTCTGGTCTTCTATTCGTTCTTCGACCTCTTCAAGATGAAGGACCGCGATCCGTTCGAGAAGCGCTGGGCCGAGGTGTGCGCCATGGCGGGAGAGATCAAACGCTTTATCCCTGTCATGCTCTCAACCGAAGACGCGCCGTCCGTGATTTGCGAAGGCCCGGCGTCGGTCGAGACTCGCGTGTGGCGCTCGAGGAACGATGTCTATCTGCTGGCCGTGAATGGCGCTGCCGAGACGGCGAGCGCGACGGTCACGGTGTCGGGCGGGTTCAAGGACGTGGCTGTCGAGTTCGGCCGCGCGCCCGAGAACAGAGGGAACGGGCGCTTGGACTGCACCTTGGCGCCGCTGGATCCCGTCATGGTACGGCTGACAAGCAAGTGATCTGTCGGAGGTGGAACGTATGAAACTTCTCGGACCGCACGAGGCGCGTAAGGTGTTCGTCAGCATCAGGGCGTGGTTGTCTTTTTCTTCGGCTGCGGCGATTCTCGCGATCACCGCGGGATGCGCCGCGACGCCGATCCAGCCCCCTGAGAAAGTGCGGCTCGCGCCGCCGACCCCGGGATATTTCTGGAAAAATCTTGTCGGACAGCCGGGGGGGCTGGGAAACGTGGACGGTCAAGGCTCGGAAGCTCGTTTCTGCCAGCCTTTCGGCGTGTCGTTCGATTCGGCGGGCAATCTCTATGTGGCGGATTATTACAATTACGCCATCGGCAAACTCGCGCCGGACGGGACGGTGACCACGCTGGCGGGGTGCGTCGGTGAGCCCGGCAACGATGACGGCACGGGCAATTCGGCCCGGTTCGACCGGCCGATGGATGTGGCGGCGGATGCTGCGGGCAACGTCTTTGTGGCGGACAGCGGCAACCATGTCATCCGCAAAGTGACCGCCGACGGCGTCGTGACGACTTTCGCAGGCAGGGCTGGCGAACAGGGGAGCGCCGACGGCGTGGGGCGCGAGGCCCGTTTCCGGTCGCCGTCCGGCGTGGCCGTGGACGGCGCGGGCAACGTGTTCGTGGCGGACACCGGGAATCACACGGTCCGTAAGATCGCGCCGTCCGGAACGGTGACGACGTGGGCGGGCAAGGCGGAAATGAAGGGCGGGAGCCCCGTCGGCGGCTTCGCGGACGGCAAAGGCGCCTTGGCGAGATTTCGCGCGCCGCGGGACGTGGCGGTGGACGGCGCGGGTAACGTGTTTGTCGCGGACACCGACAATGCCGTCCTGCGGAAAATCGAGGCCGACGGCACGGTGACGACGCTGGCCGGAAGCGCGGGCAGCGCGGGGAGCGCGAACGGCGTGGGGCGCGCGGCGCGTTTCAGCGCCCCGCAAGGCCTCGCGGCCGATTCGGGGGGGAATCTTTTTGTCGCCGATGCGGGCAATCAGGCGATTCGCAAGGTGACGCGGGCG
>Ga0116170_10004844_pt1 | contig 12199 bp, 10 predicted proteins | sample AD_JPNHW1_MetaG_FD_89797 | JGI IMG/M metagenome (GOLD analysis project Ga0116170, IMG submission 89797) | Active sludge microbial communities of municipal wastewater-treating anaerobic digesters from Japan - AD_JPNHW1_MetaG | ecosystem: Engineered > Bioreactor > Anaerobic > Digestate | place... | reverse complement strand
GTGCCTTTTGCCTTTTCCTGTTCGATGCGGGCCACATAAAGGTCGAGCAGCTTATTGAAATAGGTATTTTGAGCCACCATTAGCGAACTTTCGGCCTGCACCAAATCGAGTGCGGTACCTGTTCCCTGCTGATACTCAAGCTGTGTATTTTTGAACACGCTCTCGGCCAAATCGAGGTTTTCTTTCTCTTTTTTAATGTTCGACAAAGCGTTTTTATATCGTATTTCGTAGTTCGAAAGGTCAACTTTTATGGCTTGCTCGGTATATTTCACATTTTCTTTTGCTTTCTGAATGTTCAACTCGCTTTGGGCTACACGGGCATTGCGCTGAAGTCCGTCGAAAACAGGCACAGCCAACTTTAGGCCAATTCCATAACTTGGATACCAATTTTGACCAGACTCGAAGAAGCTAAATTCTTTGCGCATTGCACTCACATTCAAATTGCTGTAGAACGAAAGTGTTGGTTGAAAAGCTGCAAGACTTCTCTTCTTCTCAACTTGGGTAAGCAACAAATTTGTTTTTTGAAGCTTGTAATCGATCAGGTTATCAACCGAAAAATTATTGTTATCGAGCTTTTCAAACTCTTCGTAACTAACGCTAATGGTGGTGTCGGCCAACTCAAGCGGACTTTCAAGCGGCATTCCCATCTGGAATTTGAGTGTATTCAACGATTGAGAGTAGCTTAACTCGGCCTGTTGTAATTGCGATTGAGTGTTGTTATAACTCACCCTTATTTTATCGACATCGATTTTTTTGGCCATACCATTTTCAAACTTCAGCAGGATCGATTTTAACGATTGCTCTGAAGCCTTTAAGGTCGATTTCAATGTGCTGATTTGCATCTGAATCACCAGTGTTTGGTAGTACACTACACTGATGTTGTAGGCAGTTAGTTCGTTTGTTTTTTGAAGGTTTTGCTCCGACAATTCGTTGTTTATTTTTGCCGATTTGATACCGATCAGACTAGGCCTGTCGTAAACTTTTTGTGTTAATTGAAGCCCGCCCGACATGTTGTATTTTGTGCCGAAAGTAATGGGAACCATTTCGCCGGGCTTACCGGCCAGCTCTCCAGGCAACAGCGTTGTGGTCAATCTCAGGTTGTCGTCCAAGGAAGCCGACCCATTTATTTGTGGCAGGTAAATTCCCTGCTGCTCCCTGATTCTCTGCTCCGATGCCTCAACATCGTAGGTTGCAATTTTCACTTTACTGTTGTTGGAGCTCGAATAATTAATGCACTCCTTTAGCGAAAAAGGCTTCTGCGCATCAACAATAAAAGCTGTAGCTAACAAGAGTAGAGTTGCCCCGTAAATTTTTATTGTCTTCCTCATAAATTGTATTGCTTGTCAATTATTGATATAGTCAACTATTATTTTAAAAATTTTAGAGTTGTTCAGCGTTAGTTTTAATGGTTGTAATAACTTTATAAAAGGTATCCATTTCAGCCTCTGAAATACCGACAGTCAGTTCCTTAGAGATCAGAGCTCCCATGTCGATATATTGCTGAATCACTTCTTTACCATACTCGGTAACATGTAAACAATTTTTCCTCCGATCGGTTGAATCAACAACTCTAACAACCAGTTTCTTTTCCTGAAGAGAATCAACTAACCGAAGAATTGCCGACTTATCTTTCCCCATCATATTAGCTAAATCTTGCTGTACACAGGTTTCATTTTTCAGATTAATAACATGCAACAGGCCAAATTGCTCCCCTGTAAGTTTAACTTCGGTTGTTTCGGCAGAACGCTTCCGAAGAACACGGAACATCTCGTGCATCATGCGTCCAACGACCATTCCGATAGGCATTTTCTTTCTTTCCATTCTAAAATTGATTTTCAATGCAAAAATATGAAATATTAGTTGACTATTGCAACTATTTTTTTCAACCACTTTATAAAATTTATTCTTGCTTGGTTAAAAAATAAAAAGAAGCCTAGAACTCTTATTTTGTTTAGAATATATGATGATAATTTGATATAGGGCTAACTTTTAGCTCCGCTGAATTCTACGTTTCGCCTCGAGCCGGCTAGGCTCTTCATTTTTGGCTTGATCCAAAAACGAAGCAAAAAACTCAAGGCTCCCAAACAAAAGCATCTTCATCTTCACAATCACCAAGCGCGGCCGGGTGATCTTCTCCCGCCTACGGGAGAAGCTTCCCGGTCTTGCTAAGTGATTGTTTTGATTCAGATTGCCTTTGTTTGGAGGCCACTTCCCTACATGCCGACTATACTAAGTCTTTACATTCAAAATATTTTTTTCTTATTTCAACTGCTTACCAAAAATTTTTAACTTTTCAGAACAACAGTTTATAAAATTGTTTCTATTAACCACTCAAATATTGAGAGATAAGAGCTTCAACCATTTTTTTGTACTTTCGAAGCCTGAATTAGTCGACTCCGATGGTTAAGAAAATAAAAGATTTAATGCTGCCCATTGCCATTGTGCTGGGGTTAATCTTTCACAGTTTTATTTCACAACTCAACACGCTTACACCATGGCTCATATTTGTGATGCTCTACCTTACACTGTGCAGCATCGACATTAAAAAAATGAAGATCACGTGGTTGCACATATGGGTAGTTCTGTTTCAGGTAGGCGTAAGTTTAGGGTTTTATTTGATAATACGGCCGTTCGACGAAATATTGGCACAAGGTGCAATGGTGATTGTACTCGCACCTACTGCCACATCGGCACCGGTTATTGCAGCTATGCTTGGAGCCAACTTATCGACCATGGTTACCAGCACTCTACTCAGCAATTTGGCCGTTGCAGCAGTTTCACCACTGTACTTTTCGATGGCCGGGAATAACGTTGACATGCCATTCCTGCAATCGAGCTGGGTGGTTCTATCGAAAGTGATTCCGGTTATAATAATCCCACTTATACTTGCACTATTTACACAGCGCTTTTTGCCAAAAATGGCCGCAGCAATAGCTAAACAGAAAGATGTTTCGTACTACATTTGGGCGGTAAGCCTTACCATTGTGATGGGATGCACCATCAATTCCATTTTCAGAATGGACAGCTCAGAGATTGATATTCTGGCGTTTATGGCAATCCTTTCGGTTTCGATTTGCGTAATGCAATTTGCGTTTGGCCGATGGATTGGAAAGCGTAAAGGCGACATTGCTGCCGGGGGTCAATCGGTTGGACAGAAAAACACAATACTGGCTATTTGGATGGCACAAACCTATATGACTCCGCTTTCATCGGTAATGCCTGCACTATATGTTTTGTGGCAAAACCTTTTCAATAGTTACCAACTCATTGTAAAAAACAGGAAAGAGGAACTAAACAAGCACTAAAAGAGCGAACATATTGCGACAATAAAAAACAAACGGCAGAATAACAAATCAACATCTTTTGCTCCGATTCAAACTTTGTTTCAACCAAACAGCCAATAAGTCAATAATTAAGCGTATATTCGGCATATAAACTTTTGTGTAATACACTTTCCTTTAGCAATTCTGATCGCAGATTCTGCTTCTTCCAATCAAAAAAGGTGTTTGTATTCTCAACAAGGCAAAGCCTAAGATTCATTTCTAAACCGCTTTTCGGGTAAGGCTGGCTATGGTTTATCAAATTAATAACATTAAAAGAGAGGAGTACCGCATGCAGGAAAAAAAACAGGTTAATTTCAAATCGCCCGATATGTCTCAACTACGGGAGGTTGTTATCGATTTAAAAACAAAAATCTATATCCCTCTTGATGCCGACCCCGAAGAAGCACGTGCACGTTACTGGTCAAGAAAAGACGCACAGAATGCTGGCTTATCAATGAAGAAACAACCGAACCTGAGTTAAAAGTAACTAGGAATATTCAAGAGAATTGGAGCCGTTCATAAAATATTGAATGGCTTTTTCTTTTGGTAAACGTCCGATCAGCTAGCCATTTTCCCGTGCATCAGCATTGCTACAGCTTCATCGAGCGAACCGGCGCGGGTTACTTCTCCTGTATTTACAAAGTAGATTTCGTCGGCATTGGCAATGGTATTGAGCCGGTGAGCTATAATTACCTTGGTTGTGGTTGAGGGTAGTTTTAGTAAAATTTCGTCGAGCATCTTTTCGGTAACGGTATCGATGTTAGCCGTGGCTTCGTCTAAAATAAGCAGGTCGGGTTTGCGGAGTACTGCCCGCATAAAGGCTATGAGTTGCTTTTGCCCAAGACTGATTCCTTCGCCGGTAACATCAACCGCAGTATCGAGCCCCTCATCGAAGCGCTGCATCAGCAGTTCAAGTCCGGTATCGTGCAAAATCTGCATCAGCTCGGCATTTTCGCAATGTAGGTACTCGTCGTTTCCGTAGAGAATATTTTCGCGCACGGTACCACTAAACAGAAATGGCTCCTGAAGGATAAACCCAATCTTTGCCACCCGCTCTTGGGGAGTGTAACTGCGGATATCTTTCCCTTCGAGCAACACCATTCCTTTCGATGCATCGTAAAGGCGGGCTAGCAGCGATGCGGTGGTGGTTTTTCCGCCTCCTGTAGGACCAACAAACGCGTAGGTTTTGCCGCGCTCAAGTTCGAAGCTCACATGTCTGAGTACCTCTTTCCCATTAGGGTATGAGAACGATACACAACGGAACGAAACAAGCGATTTGGTGTCGAATACCTTTGTGGTTTCAATCACCGGCATGTTGTTTTCGAGGTTTAAAATTTTCAGAATACGGTCCCATGCGGCCAATGCCAGTTGGAAGTTTGTCCAAAGTGAGGCCATTTGCTGCAATGGGTGGTAAAAATTATTGACGTACGAAATGAAACTAATAAGCAATCCAACGGTGAAATAACCTTTGGCGATAAGGTAAATACCGAAAACCAGCACAATCATCTGCCCTATGTTCGAGAAGAAAGTATAAACCGGGGCAACCAGGTTGTTGGCAATGCCGGCTTTTATGGCGGTTGAATAGTTGTCGTGGTTTACCTCTTCGAAACGCTTCCTGAAATAATCGCGACGGTTAAAGGCCACAATCACCTTAAAGTTGTTGAGGCTCTCCTGAACTTCGGCACTGAGCAACCCCGAGCTTTTGAGGTTGGCCGCGTTGCGTTTTTTAATCCATGGCGAAACAAAATAGGTAAATACCCAAATAAAAAGCGCCGGAGCCAATGCTGCTGCACCAAGTTTAAAATTTATCGAGAGCAGGAAAATGGCAGCCCCAATCATAATCAGTATCATCCGCACAAACTGCATGAGCGATTGCGAAAAGAACTGGTTGATTTTGTCGGTATCGTTGTTGATGCGTGAAATGAGGTCGCCGGTTTTGTTCTGATTAAAAAAGTCGAGCGGCAATTCCTGCACTTTCAGAAATACCGAATTCCGAAGCGTGTACAACATCCGCTGACCAACGGTTCCCATCAGTTTCGACTGAATGTAACCTGCAAATAGCGATACAATGTACATTCCGAGGAGTATTCCACCAAAAACAACTACACCATGAAACTGTTTTGTCTGAATGTATTTGTCGATAGTGTGCCCAATAATTACCGGGCCAAGCAGGCTTAGTACCGCAGCGATAGTCATGGCAACAAACGAGACCAGCAACAACCGCTTCCCCTCAACCATGTGCCATACAAGCGTTTTTAACGAGCCCCATGTCGATTTCTTTTTCCCCTTTTCGTCGGGTATAGCATTCAGGTTATAATTCATTCGAAAAAAAATACTAGTTGCATAATTGTCTTTTATTCTTTGATAACTGTATACCCTAGTGCGATTTCACACGGTAACCCACAGAAATAACCACATCGAGGTTGTAGTAATTGGTATTATAACTTTTCCCATCAGGTGCAGTTGTCCGGAAATTCCGGACAACTGAATTCTCATTCAATTCTCCTTCTTTGAATATATTACTAATGTGTTCCGAAATAGTTCGCTTATCTTTCCCAAAAAGTTGTCCCATTTGCGACTGGCTAAGCCAAACCGTTTCTTCATCAAAACGGACATCAACTTTAATGTTCCCATCGGAGCTTTGGCATATGAGTATCGGTTACATATATTAACGTTGCGGGTTGCGGGCTTAGTCCCTGTCTGCCGTTGCAAAAGCAGATGCGGGGCAGAAACCTTAAAAGTCCCATTTTAAACCCAATGTTCTGTACACAATGTTTCGCCTGTACATTTTTATCTCTTGGTCAACAAGTTAAATAACTCCTCGTTAATATAATAATTTCCAGTTCCCAATTTATCTTTTCGCAACATTTTATCGCCTGCAAGTTTATTTAAATAATTTGCAGCTGTTAATCTTGATACTCCCAAATCATTTACAACAAACTCAATCTTTGTATAAGGATGTTTGAATAAATTATTTAGCAAATCCTGACTGTAAAATTTGTAATTATCACGTAGTCGGTGCTTATAATCGAGCATTAACTCTTTAATTTTTACAATCAGTTCTATTGTCTCTTTTGCAGTTTGTTCAACTCCCTTTATCATAAACAACAACCAATCCTCCCACAAATTTTCATCTCGAACATTTTGCAAAAGACGGTAATAATCAGACTTGTGCTTAATTATGTAATTGCTCAAATATAGAATTGGCAACGATTGGAGTTTTTCCAAAATCAAGTATAGTATGTTTATTATCCTGCCAGTCCTTCCATTTCCGTCATAAAATGGGTGAATGCTCTCAAATTGAAAATGAATAATTGCCATTTTAATTAATGGGTCACAATCTTGCATTTCTGAATCATTTATGTATCGCTCAAGATTCGCCATTAGCCCCATTATTTCCTCATAATCTTGAGGTGGAGTGTATATAGTCTCACCCGTAGCAGCATTTTTCAAGATAGTACCAGGCAATTTTCTAATTCCTGCTTTATTCTCTTCCAATACTTCCTGGATTTGCAGAATGCTATTGTTTGTAAGCAGTCCAGTTTTTGTTATAAGTTCAAATCCTTTTTTAAGTGCTGAAATATAGTTCTGTACTTCTTTAGCTTGCAATGATTTAAATGCGTCAAGATTCAATCCAGATTTGTATAAATCATCATGCGTTGTAATAATATTTTCAATCGCAGAGCTGTCTTTGGCTTCTTGCAATCCAAGTGTGTTAATCAAGATATTTTGATTAGGTATTGTCGATGCAATTCCTTTTAACTCAGCTAAGGCGGCATGTGCTCCGGGTAAAGCTTTTAAAACCTGTTTAGTTTCCAGATCAATATTTAATGGCAATTCTGCAAATCCCCAAGTTGTCATTTGTATAGTATTTTTAAATTTCTATATAAAGATAATGTCTTCTGTATAGAAATCGACAGAATTTATACATTTCAAAATCAATCTGCATAGAAAATGTTCTAATCTATGCACGATGTTTTTTCTTTGCATTGGCGGTATCTCACCTTTATCCATATTCATTCAGTTCAGTAATTGACTACGATGTGAAAAATCTTGCATCTCAAAAATATGAAAACTCACACATCGGTCTCATAATGGCTTGTGCTTTTCTGCGAGTTAAAAATCTGGACGTATTCGGGGCACGACTCTTTCAGGTTGTTGTGTTTACCGGCAGCAATCACTTCGCCTTCCATCAACAGAATAACCTGTTCGAAGTTCTTCACCGGGGCAATTTTTTGTGTTACCGAAACCAGTGTCAAGCCCGGATAATTTGCCTTTACATTCTCAAGGATTTTCTTCTCGGTCTGGCGATCGACCCTAGCTGTAAAATCGTCGAGCAGAAGGATGTGGGGGTTAAGAGCCAAAGCCCTTGCCAGCATAATGCGCTGCTTTTGGCCGCCCGAAAGGCTGGTTCCCCGTTCCGAAACAACGGTATCGAGACCCTGGGGCAGCGTGTTGATAAAATCCATGAGCCCGGCAGTTTCAATGGCCTTTTCGAGCGATTGGTCGGTAACGACTGTGCTGAATGCAATGTTTTCGCGCAAGCTCATGTTGAAAAGTACGCTATCCTGAAACACCAAACCTATTTGTTTGTAGAACGACTCGCTCTGGATTTCTTCTAACGGAATGCCATCGAACAATACTTGTCCGGCAGTAGGTTTTATTAGCCCGGCCAGCAGGTACAGCAGTTGACTTTTACCGGCAGCGGTTGGCCCAATAATGGCCGTTTGACTGCCAGCTTCGATGTTGATCGAAACATCTTTCAACGCCCGTTTGCCATTATAGCTTACGGTTATATTTTTTAGTTCGATGGTGCCCGACAGCTGCGTTTCGACAGTGCCCATCGACGTTTGATCGGGGGCTTTCAGCACGCTGTCGATACGCTCGTACGAGGCGGTTGACTGTGCAATAAGGTTGCTCATGAAGCCAATTACCATGATCGGGAAAATAAGCAATGCCGCATAACTGTTGAATGCCGCAAAGTCGCCCAGCGATAGGCGGTCGGTAATTACAAAATGACCACCCAGCACAACAATGACAAGAGTTGCAATGTTCCCCACAAACACAATGAAAGGCATGAGCGTTGCAAACAGGGTTTGTATCGAAATGCCGATGGTGCGGGCTTCGAGGCTGGCTGCGATAAATTTAGCATACTCAACTTGCTGCGAGTTGGTAACCCTGATAATGGCCGACCCCAGAATGCTCTCGTTAATGACTTTATTCAGCCAGTCGATAACCTCGCGCGAGCGGCGGAAAAGCACCTTCACCTTTCGGAATATATACGAAAATGCGAATGTAATGACCGGAATAATTGCAATTACAGGCAATGCAAGCCTCCAGTTAATGAGAAGCAACAGCACACTGGTGCCAATTATTATAAACACCGACGACACAATGGTTGACACGGCCTGAGAAACAAACATCTTCACCGAGTCCATATCGGAAGTCATGTTGGTAAGCAGCCTGGCAGGGTTAGCCTTCTGGATAAACGCAAAATTCTGTGCCGAAATTTTATCGGAAAGCCGCTGCCTGAGGTCGAAAGCAACCTTTTCGGCGGTGTAGGTTTGCACAATGGTTTGCAGGTACGAAAAGAGGAAAATGATGAACGTGGCAACCAAAAATCCGACAACCATTTTTGTTCCATCGAAGCTGCCACCTGCAAATGAGTCGATTGCGTATGAAATGATTTTGGGGATAACCAGGTTGGCGGCATTCCCTATCAGCGTAAAAACAATCAGCAACAGCACGTGCCACTTGTACGGCTTAAGCAAGATAAAAATATTGACTCTATCTTTTTTCCCGGGTCGAATGCGGGAAGGATTGTTTCCCTTCATTGTGGTTCCAAATTTTGATATACAAAGAAACTGAAAAAACCGGTAAACTCATCAACCCGTTTTATATGTAGAGACGTTGCATGCAACGTCTCAGGTTATAAAAAACATTGGGAAAGTTGAGTTTTATTCAAAAATAAACTTGCCCAATGTTGAGAACAGTTAAACCAATTTCAAATCTAAAGAAAAAAACATTGGGAAAGTTCAAATAAATTGTTACACAAACTTTCCCAATGTTGGGACAGGTCAATCTGATTTCCAGACAAACTTTCCCAATGCTAACAACAACTAATTAGTTGTTGTTATAAACTATTTAATTGATATTATCAATCTTAATGTTTAAAAATACAACCACAACCATCTGGTTTTTATTCAAAAAAAAGTATCTTTATTTAAAAATTTACGACTGATGGAAAAAATTGATGTTTTCGGAATGGTTACCCGCGAAATAAACCGCCGACATTATACCGCTGCCGATATTGCAAGGGGTTTGAAACTGAACCCATCGACCATTTCGGGGATGATGAAACGCACCAACATGGACGTTGACAGGCTGGTGCAGTTTTCGGAAATGTGCAAGTTCAACTTCTTCCGCGAAATTGCCGAACAACTACCATACGAAGAGCCCGCGCCAAACAAAATTGAATCGTCAGCAGGTATTATTGCCGAGCTCAACGAGCGCATTAAGGAGCTCGAACTTGAGGTGAAAATATTGCGCCAAACCGTAAAAGATATTGCAGGGCGATAAACCCGAAAACAAACCTGTTCCGATATTTTTGGATTCAATAGGAGTTCTCCCCCATTTATCTCATAAAAAATCATCAAATTTGTATACTCAATGTTTATACAAAAATGGAGGCAAAAGTAAAAAAATGGGGAAACAGCTTAGGGCTTCGAATCCCAAAATCGTTTTCGGCACAAACCGGAATAGTCGATGGCTCAAATGTTGACATTCAACTTGAAGGCAACAAAATAACCATAGTCCCACTAAACAAAAGTGAGTATACACTTGACGAGCTTCTTTCGAAAGTTTCGGAAGAGAATATGCATTACGAGATAAAAACCGACGGCCCGGTTGGAGAAGAAATATGGTAACAACCGAAAACTATATTCCAAAGCGGGGCGATATTGTTTGGATTAATTTCGAACCTCAAACCGGCAAAGAACAAAAAGGGCGAAGGCCTGCTGTTGTGATCTCGAACAGCCGATACAACAAGGTAGTTGGACTCGCAATTTTTTGCCCCATCACTTCAAAAATAAAAGGGTATCCTTTCGAGGTTATTCTGCCACCAGCTTCTTCAACTTCAGGTGCAATACTTGCCGACCAGATTAAAAGCTTCGACTGGAAAACACGGAATACAGAATTCATTGAAGAAATTGATACCGAAACAATGGAGAAACTTCTGGAACTAATTGGGAAGATTATTGAAATTTGATTGCCCCATTTTATAATCGCCCATCAAAAGAAATCGCCTTTTGAATCCTGATTGTTAAGTTGCCTTTGCAGGTCGCCCATATTTGGCAAAAAAGTTAAGTTTGTGGACCAAATTTTTTCAACAACCATAAAAGCCGCCCCTTATGCAGAGACGGCTTTCCAATTGACTCTTTAGAAACCGCTGAGGACTCAGAGATAATCTCAGAGAAAACAGAGTTTTTAATTCTCAGTGTTCCTCTGGGCTTCCTTTGTGCCCTCCGTGTTTCATTTATTTCTTACTCCGACGTACATCGAAATTACTTGCAATGACTATTTTTTAACCACTTTTTTGTAGCCATAGATTGCTTCGTCGCCAAGTTCTTCTTCGATGCGGAGGAGCTGGTTGTATTTGGCCATACGGTCGGAACGGCTGAGCGATCCGGTTTTGATTTGACCGCTGTTAGTAGCCACGGCAATATCAGCAATGGTTGCATCTTCGGTTTCGCCCGAGCGGTGCGAAGTTACCGAGGTATAACCTGCACGGTGCGCCATTTCAATGGCATCGAGGGTTTCGGTTAGCGTACCAATTTGGTTCACTTTTATCAGAATAGAGTTTGCTGCGCCCAGTTCAATCCCCTTCTTCAGGTATTCAACGTTCGTTACAAACAAGTCGTCGCCTACCAACTGGCATTTGTCGCCCAACTTTTTAGTGAGGGCAACCCAACCATCCCAGTCGCCTTCGGCCATACCATCTTCAATTGAATCGATGGGGTATTTGGCCACAAGTTCGGCAAGGTAATCGGCCTGCTGTGCCGAGGTACGTTTGGCACCGCCTTCGCCTTCGAACTTGGCATAGTTGTAAATACCGTCTTTGTAAAACTCTGACGAGGCACAATCTAATCCAATTGTAACATCAACACCCGGTTTGTAGCCAGCCTTCTCAATTGCGGCAATAATGCTTTCGAGGGCATCTTCAGTGCCTTTAAGCGTAGGGGCAAAGCCACCTTCGTCGCCAACTGCGGTGCTAAGTCCACGGTCGTGGAATATTTTCTTCAGACTGTGAAATACCTCGGCGCCATAGCGCAATGCTTCGCGAAACGAAGGTGCGCCAACTGGGCGGATCATGAATTCCTGAAATGCAATTGGGGCATCGGAGTGCGAACCTCCGTTAATAATGTTCATCATTGGAACAGGAAGAGTCTTAGCATTAACACCGCCAATGTAACGGTACAAAGGCAATTCGAGGTAGTTGGCAGCAGCTTTGGCCACAGCCAGCGAAACGCCCAGAATAGCATTTGCACCTAGTTTACTCTTTGTTGATGTTCCATCGAGTTCAATCATTTTCTTGTCGATTGCAACCTGATCGAAAACGCTAAACCCTTCAATCTCTGGTGCGATGATTTTATTCACATTCTCAACAGCTTTCAGCACACCTTTCCCAAGGTAGCGGCCTTTGTCGCCATCTCGGAGTTCAATTGCTTCGTTCTCACCGGTTGATGCGCCAGAAGGAACAGCGGCAATACCTTTAATACCACTTTCGAGAGTTACTTCAACTTCAACAGTAGGATTTCCGCGCGAATCGAGGATCTCCCGTCCTTTAATTTCATCTATATACATTGTTATCTTTTTTT
>Ga0116170_10004843_pt1 | contig 12200 bp, 11 predicted proteins | sample AD_JPNHW1_MetaG_FD_89797 | JGI IMG/M metagenome (GOLD analysis project Ga0116170, IMG submission 89797) | Active sludge microbial communities of municipal wastewater-treating anaerobic digesters from Japan - AD_JPNHW1_MetaG | ecosystem: Engineered > Bioreactor > Anaerobic > Digestate | place... | reverse complement strand
GACGCGCTCGCGATTTACCGCTCTCTCAACGTGCTTTCGCTCGCGCCCGCCGATTGGAGCGAGAAGCGGATACTGACGAACCGACTGGGCTCGTGGGAGACGGAGGGCAACAAGATCCTCGCGAACCTCGATAGCGGCCGCGAATTCGGTCTTCGCGCGCGATCCAGCCTCCGAAAAGAGCGTCTCAACCTGGGGATTGCTGGCGGCGTTATCCTTGAGCGCGCGCGCGCGGGCGAGGGCCTCTACGGGATGCTCTTCGAGGATCTTCCGGGTTTGCTCGATCTGATACATGACGTTTCGCTCGTCGGAATATTGTATGGCCGCGGGCGCCTTCTCAGTCGTCGTAGCGCAGCCCGCGAGGGCGGTTAAGGCCGCGAGCAAAAAAGCTCGCGTACCGATCGATGTCGTATGCTTATTCATCAAGTTGCTCCGCGAAAAGGATTCCCCCGGTGCGCACGGCTTGAAGGCGCTTTCCCCCGATGGGTATCAAGTAAGAAACAACCGAGGTATCGCCGCGGTTAAACACTCCGTCAAGAATTTTAACAATGTCACGGGAATTGGACGGAATGCGCCTGACCCACCAGATGTCGTAAAAGGGATCCTTGATCACCGGCACGACGCGGCCTGAGTATTCCACCGATCGGGGCTTTCCGTCCTCCGTTACGCACGTCACGGGCAGACCAGAATCCGGGTGAAGCCACACGGTCGTGGCCTTCCCCTTTCCGTCCGTCGCGTACGAAATCTCGAATACCCCATTTTCGTCCGCGTCCCATTCCTGGCGGACCGTCCCGTCGGCGAGGGTTCGCTCGCGGTATTCGACGGCCCTGTTCCCGTTTCGGTCAACCAGGACGCTGTCGATCTTCCCCCCGGAGCGATAGCTCGTCGTCGTCTCGAAATAACCGTCGCCGTCCCGATCCTCGCGGGTCATCGTCGGGAAACCTTTCGCGTAGGAGGTCCAGGAATATTTAACGCCGCGCGCGTACGACTCGGCGGAAACGGGGATCCCGTTCTCGAGGACGACTCTCGACGTACCGTCGGAGCGTCTCGGATCGCGCTGTAAATAGAAGGCTGATATATTGACGAGCAGTCGCTCCGTAAGCGGCGGTTCGGCGCCGGTGGCGAACACCGTGTAGAACTCGACGTCGGGTAGACTCAAATCCTCAAGCTTCCAGCCCAATGGAGCCCAGCCAAATTTCAGGGGCATCGCCGTGTATTCCCTATCGCCGTCGGTCACCGTACGCACGAACGGATAGGTGTCGTACACGACGACAGGGCCGTCCTTGGCACAGGTAATCTTCGTCGGGGCGCCGAGCTCGCAGGAGACGGTCAGGTCCGGATAGCCATCCTGATTGAGGTCGAAGCCGGCGAGGACGGGGCGTCCAAGCCGATAGCGCGCGTACGAGTCCATGATGCCGTCATTGTTGGAGTCATCCACGATAACGCCGTCGTAGGAACGTAACCGCGCCGCCATGTCCTTTCGCACGCCGTCGAGCCCGATCAATCGCGAAAGGGAGCGCAGGGTCGCGATATCGATTCCCGTCTCGGAAAGCGAGAAGGCCTCGTCAAGGGCTTCCTTCTCGCCGATAACGCCATACTCAAGGGCGACCGCCGCCGACGAAGGGTCGGGAACGGAGACTTGCCCCGTGACGTCCCGCATGCCCATATTGCGGTACACGCGAATATCGCGCTCTCGGGCGGCTGGGTCGGTCTCGAAGGGAACGGACAGGAGAAGCAGCCTTCGGTCCTCGTCCTGCCACAGATACAGGCGCGAGACGACGCTCGAGGCAATGGCGACGCTCTCGGGGTCTGCGGGGTTTCCCGCCTCTCGCTCGAGAAACACGCGCGGAAAACGGGAATCGAACGGCCAGCGCGACAGGCCGGCGGAGACTGCCGCGCGGGCTTCCTTCACGCGAGAGAGCCCGTAAAGGGAGACAACGCGGACATAGTCCTCGTCCGCGGATGAGTGTTTTTTGAGGGTGGAAAGCAGCGCGAGCGCGTCTCTGCATCGGCGCGTCTCGGCATAGAGGCGCGCGCAAAGGACCGCGGCCTCGTCGCGGTCATAGGACCGCCAGATAAGCCCGTCGGCGAGGGATCGCTCGACGCGCTCGAGGATGTCGGCGCGTGGGGCGTTGATCGCAGCGAGGGCGAGTGCCTCGACATACGGAAAATCGGCGAGGGTCGGGTCATAGGTAACGCCAAGCCTCGCCTCGAACTGCGCGCTCGTCCAATCGGCCGCTGCGAGGTATCCCGCGGCTTTCTCCAGGGAGCGGACGGCAGCCGCCTTGTTGACGGATTTCGCGGGAACGGAAGCGCCTTGGGGGGATACCGGCGCGACGCAAAGCGCGGCGAATACGGCGAACGCCGCGAGCGACATGCGCGCGCGACGCGATCCCGCGCGGAAAGCGAATAGTTTGTTCACTCGCGAATGGTCCATCGTCAAGCCCCGCTTTCCCCCGTCGGCGCGGCCTTATCGACGGCGCCCACAGCGGCATGAATCGGGGGCATACCGAGCAGCGTGCGTATCTCGGCGTCGTCGAGGGTTTCCTTCACGAGAAGCTCCTCGGTGAGCCGGTCAAGCTGATCCCTATGCCCCGTAATGATCTTTTCGGCTTCGCGCCGGGTTTCGTCAAGGATATTCCGCATGGCCTCGTCGATGGAGCGCGCGGTTTCCTCGGAGTAGTCCTTGTGCCGCGCGATCTCCTTGCCGATGAATATCGGCTCGTCTTCCTGCCCGAACGCTATCGCGCCGAGGCCGTCGGCCATGCCGAACTCGCACGCCATTTTTCGCGCGATGTCCGTGGCCTGGCGGAGGTCCTGCTTCGTGCCGGTTGTGGTCTCGCCGTACACCAGCGTCTCCGCGACGTATCCGCCGTAGCAGATGCAAATGCGGTCATGAAGCCAGCCCTTGGTGCGGGAATAGGAATCCGCCTCGGGAAGGGAGATCGCGAGACCCAGGGCCTGGCCGCGGGGAATTATCGTCACCTTATGAAGGGGATCGGAGTTCTTGAGGTAATAGTGAAGGAGCGCGTGCCCCGACTCGTGAACGGCCGTCATGCGGCGGTCGCGCTCGGGCATCACCATCGAATGGCGCGCGACGCCCATGAGGAGCTTGTCGCGGGCTTCCTCGAAGTCGGAGGACTCGACGGTCGCCTTATCCTTGCGCGCGGCGTAAAGCGCTGCCTCGTTAACGAGGTTCGCGAGGTCCGCGCCGCTCATGCCGGGCGTGGCGCGCGCGAAACGCTGTAGGTCCACGTCCTTATCGAGCGGGATCTTGGCGGCGTGAATGCGGAGAATCGCCTCGCGTTCCTTGATGTCCGGCATGCCGACGACGACCTGGCGGTCGAAGCGGCCGGGCCTGAGGAGCGCCGGGTCCAAAACGTCCGGGCGGTTCGTCGCCGCGAGGATAATAACCCCGTCCTTCGTCTCGAAGCCGTCCATCTCGACGAGCATTTGGTTCAGCGTCTGCTCGCGCTCGTCATGCCCGCCGCCGTATCCCGCGCCGCGGGTTCGGCCGACGGCGTCGAGCTCATCGATGAATATGATGCAAGGGGCGCTCTTGCGGCCCTGCTCGAACAGGTCTCTAACGCGGCTCGCGCCGACGCCGACGAACATCTCGACGAAATCGCTTCCCGATATGCTGAAGTACGCGACGTTCGCCTCGCCGGCGACCGCGCGCGCGAGCATCGTCTTGCCGGTGCCGGGCATGCCGACGAGCAGGACGCCCTTGGGGATGCGCGCGCCCATCTTCACGAACTTCTGCGGGTTCTTGAGGAATTCCACGACTTCCTCAAGCTCGTGCTTTGCCTCTTCCTGGCCGGCGACATCCGCGAAGGTGATCTTCTTGAGACCCTCGTAACGCCGCGCCTGGCTCTTGCCGAACTGAAAGGCCTTGTTGCCCTGCCCCTGGCTCTGCCGCATCATGATGATCAGGAACACGATGATGAGGAGGGACGGCACGAGCTGCAGGACGAACTCCCATACCTTGGTCGGGGCGTCGCCGCCGGAAACCCGCACGTTATGCTCGGTAAGGAGCGGCATCAGGGAGCCGTCGGAATATGGGATGTAGGTGTAGAAAACGCCATCGGCCGTCTTGACGTCGCGCAGCACGCCCTGGATTTTCTTCTGGTCGAGTATCTTGATGGACTCAACCTGATTCAGCGTCACGCGCGCGACGAAATCGGAATAGGACATCTCGCGTCCGGACTCGGTTCCCGGCAGGGAGAACATCGCGAAAAGAAATAGCCCCAGAATAACAAGAAAGAAAATCAGCCCGAAACGGCCTGCCGTTTGAGGGTTTTTCGGTCCCGAAGGTTTGTTGTTCAAGTCGTTTTGAGCCATGTCATCCCCATGCGTGAACGTACCAGTCCGGATAGCCGAGCGCGCCGCCGTATACGGCGCGAATCCTACTATCCTGCTCGACGACGGGAATCAGATCCCTGTCCTCGGGCGCGACCGACCAGTCGCCCATCAGTTTTTTCAGCGTTTTTTGCCTGCCGTCGGCCATTAAGACCGCATCACCGGGCATGCGAGAGCGAATCGTCAGGGGAAATTCGAATGGCCCAAACCGGCCGTCCAGAAACACCCCGCCCTCGCGTTCCGAGACGGCGACATCGCCCCACGGCAAGGTAAAAATGCCGGGAGCGCAAGTACTTACAAGATATCCGCTTTTAGTGGTATGCACAATATCAAGACTCAAAAAAAGCAGATTGCCCGTCTTTTTAAGGCTTAAGGACGATCCCGACACAAGAAAATCCCCATCGGGCGGCCAATCCTCCGGAGCGCGCGCGAGCCGTTCGATAAAACCCGAAGGAACGCGATGGGATACCCCAAGCAGAACGAAGCCGTCCTTAAGAAACCGGTGCCTAAGGGCTGGGTGCAAGGCGGCGAAAACCGAGGCGTCGCACTCAAGCGCGCCGGTTTTTTCCTCATGGCGCCAGGTTGCGCCCAGGAGCGACCGACAAAGGTTCTCGTCCAACGCCGATCGCGCGGCGGCGGAGAGGACGCCGGATTCCCAGCCAGGAAAGCCTGAGTTAAGCGTTGGCACCAGGGTATGGCGGATGCGGTTCCGAAGGTAATTAACGTCCGCGTTCGTCGAGTCCTCGCGCCATGAGATGCCGCGCGCGGAAAGCCAGCCGGCAAGGTCCTCGCGCGAGCAATCGAGGACAGGCCGAAAGAATATACCGCGCAGACGCGCGATCCCTCCGAGAGACGATCCTCCGGCTCCCTGAAGGAATCGCATCAACACGGTCTCAAGCTGATCGTTTCGGGTATGGCCCGTACAGACAAGACAGCCGCCGACCTCGCGCGCGATCGCCTCGAGGTGCCCATATCGAAGGTGACGGGCGGCCTCCTCGATCCCCTTTCCTCGCGTCACCGCAAGACGGGCTACCTCGCCCTCCGCGAGTTCAACCACGCGGCACGCCACAGGCGGCTCAAACCTCGAGCAAAAATCGCGCACGAACAGGGCATCGCCGTCGCTTTCGGCCCTATCGCGAATCATGTGGCTTACCGTGCAAACCATGAGCGAGAATCCAAACTCCTGGGCCGCCTCGCGCAAAAGGCACAGCATCGCGAGCGAGTCCGAGCCGCCCGAAACCGCGGCGAGCACGGTACTCCCGCGAAGCTTGATGTCGGGAGGAAGCGCGTCAAGGGCGTTACGAAGGGATCGCTCGGGGGAAGGGTTCATCTACGGGGGATTATACCAGATATACGATCAATAAAAAAAGGCCGCCTCGCCTAAACGGCGAAACGGCCTTCTCTGCCCACGCGGGAAATATCCCGCATGAGGCTTATTTTGCCGCGGAGGCTTATTTTGCCGCGGGAGCTGCGGGAGCAGCGGCGGCACCGGCTGCGGGCGCTGCGCCGGGAGCGGCTTCAGCGGCGGGAGCGGCTTCGGCTGCGGGGGTCTCGATCTTGATAAACTTCAGGGTCGCGACCGACAGATCTCCGTCCGTATGGACCTTGACGCCGGCAGGAAGCTTGATGTCGCGAACATGGAGAGAGTGGTTCAGCTGGAGGCCGCTGACGTCCAGGATAACGCGCTCCGGAAGATCCTTCGGGAGGCATTCCACGTCGAGTTCGGTAACGCCGGCCTCGAGCACGCCGCCCATGCGGAGACCCTCGGGGGAACCGGACAGCTTGATGCGGATCTTGGTGCGAAGGGCTTTTTTGGAGTCGACTTCGTAGAGGTCAACATGGCCGACCTTGTCGGTGATGATATTGTACTGTACGTCCTTCACGAAGGCGATGATATCCTTTTTACCGTCAAGCTTGACGTCGATCAGGGTACTCTCGGTGATGAGGTGATAGAGCTTGTCGAACTCGGCGACGTCGAGGTCTACCAGTATCGACTTTCCGGCTCCGTCGTACATGACGGCGGGGAGACGGCCTTCCTTGCGGAGGCGCTTTGCCGCGCCTTTGCCTACGTTGACGCGCGCGCGCGCGTTAAGAACTTTCTGGTCCATTTTGGACTCCTTGCGTTGCGGACCCCTTCCAACCTCGCGTTAGGGATAAACCCCTCGGCGCGTCGATCTGAGTGACGCACGTAATCTCAGGCATCGGTTAAAAAACCGCGCTGAGGGCGACATAATCGCTTTGCTGGGACGGCAGGATTCGAACCTGCGGGATGACGGGATCAAAACCCGTTGGCTTACCGCTTGCCGACGTCCCAAAGTAAAGGTCTTCACGATGATGACCTTTCCGGGAACCCTTGGCAATCCGGTCAACGGGAAAGCGAGTTTCCAGTTTTTCGGATATTACTACAGGTCTGTCGGATCGGCGATCACCGATTCTTCAATGTTTCCGGCCGCAAACTCGGCCAATACCCTATCCTGCAACTTCGTGCGGAAATCCGGGCAGATAGGATGCGCGACATCCTTGTATTCACCGGTCCTAATCTTTCGACTTGGCATGGCGATGAACATCCCGGTCTTGCCTTCGATGATTTTCACGTTGTGAATCACGAAGCAGTTATCGAACGTTATCGTCACGTACGCCTTAAGCTTGCCTTCCGTTGTCACCTTTCGGATTCGGATGTCGGTAATTTCCATACTTTTTCATCTCCTTTGCAGTAGAGGCCCAGGCACAAAAATCCCTGGAAGTCATTGTACTACCGCATTGGCGAGGACGCAAGCAAAAGAAATTTTAAGCACGTTTTCCACCGTGCCGAAAGGCATATTCTCGCGGAATCCGCGGAGGTTTCATCCTCGTAGATCCCAAAAACCGCCGAGCCAGAACCGCTCATCTCGGCGAAAGCGGGGTTCGTCCCGCGCACGTCGCGCAGGGCCTCGCCCACGATCGGGAAGGCTTCCGCCACGGGCGCGGTAAAACTGTTCCCGAACGGCCATGTTCCCGGATCGCCGCGATACAGGCGCCCAAGATCGCCGACCGCGGGCCAATCGCGATCAGTGCCGGGAAAGCGCTCGCGCCAGGCGTCCACGAGCCCGTAAGCCGCCGGCGTGGGGCAATGGGCGTCGGGCCACACGAGCACCCCGAAAAGGTCATCCCTCGCGGGGATGGGGAGCACGCGCTCACCCCGACCAAGGACGACGGCAGCCGGATCGGACAGAAAAAATGGAACGTCGCTGCCGATCTTGCAGGCAAGCGGCAAAAGTCCGTCCCGACCCAAGCCCGTACCGAAAAGCCGATCGAGCGCCACGAGCGCCGCGGCGGCGTCGGAAGAGCCGCCTCCCAAGCCAGCGCCGGAAGGGACCCTTTTGTCCAGTTCCATCCGAACCCCGGTATCGACGCCGGTCAGCGCGCGAAACAGCGCAAGCGCCTTGGTCACGGTGTTTACCGCCGGAAGCTCCATAGCCGGGCAGACGAACTCGCAGGAACCGCGATCTGGGACGATCGAGACGGAAAGCCGGTCCGCGACGGACACAAGCTGGAACACGCTCTCGATATCATGAAACCCATCGCTCCTGCGGCCCAGGACCCTCAAATGGAGATTGATCTTGCAGGGCGCGGAAACGGTCACGGAGTCGATCATGGTCAGGCGGTTATTATACTGATAATCCTTTTTTTGTCAAAGACCCTCGGGAAATCGCAAAAAACCCGAAAGAATAGTTGACAGAAACAAACGGTCTCAATTATGTTTCAAGGGCAAGATAAATGACCCCCCTGAAAACATACCAGGGAAACGGACGGAAGAGAAACTAATGCTGACCACTATTGATCTTGAAAAGAAGTCGTCATCTCACGCATACACGTTCAAGGACGCGTACGATGATTTTGAGGACGATGATTTTGAGGAAGAGTCCGGCGATGATTTCGACGAATTCGAGGATGACGAAGAAGAATTCGACGATGACGGGGACGAGGAAGACGACTTCGACGATTTTGACGAAGAAGGCGACTTCAGCCAGGAAGACGGCGATTTTGACTTCGAGGACGACGATCTCGAGTACGACGACTTCGACGAATAACGTAATCATTCGCCTATAAAAAAACCGTTCTTCCTTGGAAGAACGGTTTTTTTTATCGTTTTTTACTGATATCGGGTCGTTTTGGCTAGCCCGCGAGAATATCCTTCGCGCCGAACCAAAGCCGCTCAAGATCGTAAAACTTTCTCGCTGTTTCGGTCATAAGGTGCACGACGACGTCGCCAAGGTCGATCAGCGCCCATTCGTCGCCGTCCGGCAGCTTGCGCCTCGCGGGACGGATCTCAAGGCCAAGGTCCTTGATCGACTCATACACGTGTTTTTGCAAGCCTCGGGAATGCGCGGAACTCGTCACCGTGGCGATGACGAAATAATCGGCCCACGTATTGCTCCCGCTCACGTCGAGAACCATCACCGAACCGCCCTTGTGGTCCCTCAGGAGCGCGCCGAGCGCGAGGGCGGCATCCCTGGTGTTTTTGCTAGTTTCCATATCACTCCTGCCGAACGTATCGGCCATTAAAATCCTTTCCGATGATTATCGTGTAGTCGACGGTCGCCTCGGTGCCGTAATCGCCGCTGTCCTTGTCCTCCACGCTCGTCGCCTGCACGTTCGAGCACTGTATTACCTGCCCTATCGTCGAGGCTACCGTCGCGTTTCCGATCCGGTCGATTATCACCGTCTTTTCGTATTCCTGACCCTCGGCGTTCCCCGTCCGAATCACGTCGTACCCGAAGCTCTGATAGAGTTCCGAGGTATTCCGCGCGAGTCCCTGGCTCTTCGTGCCATTGAGGATCTCGATGGCGTAAATGCGTTCCTGGGTCGCGGAGTTTTCCGACGCGAGTCCCCCGAGCGTCTGCCTGATGATATCCCTTAAAAGCTGGCCGTCGTAAAACGGGAACAGCAGCATCTTTCCGTCGACCTCGCGCTGCGAGCCGGTTACCCGCTGGGGCACGAGGCGCTCGGCGTCGATCTTGGAAAGCTCGCCCAACAGCTCGTGGAGCGACTCGCCGGGCACGTTGGACTTGATGCCTGACTTTACGACGGGAAAGAGCGATCCCGAGAAGACGGTCGTCGAGTTATCGCTGAGCGCGCGGAAAAACGAGAGAAGGAGCTTCTGCTTGCGGCTCGTCGCCTCTCCCTCCTGGTCGTTTGGGTCGACGTAGGAGACATAGGTCCGCAGCTTGTCGCCGTCGAGGTTCACCGCGCCCGAGGGCAACAGCACGCGTCCTGAGTCGGTTTTGAGGTCTACCGGCGTCGGGATGAATACCTCGAAGCCGGAAAGCAGGTCCGCGAGCCTGGAAAAATGATCAAGGCTAATCACGAGGTAAAACGGCACGGATATTCCCGTAACCCCCTCGATCTCCGCCTTGTATTCCGCGATTCCCCGTTCCGCGTATACCGCGTCGATTCGGTCGACGCGCCCAAGGCTCTTGAGGATAAGGCCGGTCTCGCCCGGTATATCGAACATGGCGGCGCGCTTGGAACCCGGATAATACGCGACGATGTTCGTCGATATCGGCTTTCCCCCATCCTCCACCACGACGAGCGCCTTCAGGAGCTTATCGCCGGAAAGAGAGTCCCGGACCGGGTCGGTCCGCATCGCGAATACCAGGATGACGCCCGTAAGCACCAGCACGAGCAATATTACGACGAGAAACAAAACGCTGCGATCCAGACGGAACGAGCTCATCGTCTTTCCCCCTTTGCGTTAAGGTCCTTGAGCATCATGAGCGACGCGGGCGAAACCAGCTTGCCCCTCGCCTCGAGGTACCGGATATTGTCCTCGAGGACCATGCGCGTCATCGTGGCCAAATCGGCTTGGAGAATTCCCTCCCGAAAGGCGGGATCGATTCCGGTCCGCCCTGGCTCGATTTTATCCGCGACGAAAACGATCTTCCCGAGGTCGCACAACCCAGCGTCCCCGAAGGTATGGCAGCGTACGGCGTTAAGCACGCATTCGTCCGTCACGCCGAAATCGCGACTAAGGAGGACGGCCGCCGCCCTTCCGTGCAACAGGGCCGGCTTAGCGCGCTCAATGTCCGAAAGCGGGATTCCGTCCGCGATAGTCAGGGAAAGCAGGGTTACGTCGCTCTCCGCCTTGCATATGTCGTGCCCGATACCGGCGAGGAACCCAAGGTTGGGATCGACGGAAAACCTCTCGCAGAGTTCGCGCGCCATCTCGGCGACGCGTACGGAATGCTCGTACCGCGATTGGGACAGGTTCTTCTGCGCATACCGGTCGACGGCGACTATCATCGAAACAAGATCTTCATTCATATAAACCGTGGTCTACAATATATCGGTATACGCCCTCAGGCACAAGATAACGCCATCCTTTTCCGGACGAGATCCTCGCCCGTATCTCTGACGACGAAATGGGTAAAAGTGGGTTATCGAGCTTGATATGGCGCCAGGGGAACGTCGCCACCGGCACCGCTGTAGCCGCCGGCACAGCCGTAACCGCCGACGCGCCCTCTTGGTTCGGGCGACGAGCGAGTATCAGGTCCGCCTCGCGGGCGACGGAATCGGGATCGCGCCAGGAGCCGAAGCCCGCCACGAGATCCTGGCCAAAGGCAAAGCCGAGCTTCCCCGTAAGGCGCGATCGGTTCTTTTCGGTTAGGTATCGGATAGTTTCTATCGTGTACGAAACGCCGCCCCGGGCGATCTCGCAATCGTCGTATTCAAGGAAATCCGAACCCTCGCACGCGAGAGCGAGCATGGCGAGCCTGTCGGCCGCCGTCGCGCCCGAGGCCATCGCCTTGTGCGGGGGGACGTTCGCCGGAACGAGGATCACTCGGTCATAGCCCAGGCTCGCGCGGAGGTCGTCCGCGAGAGCCAGATGGCCGATATGCACGGGATTAAAGGATCCGCCAAAGACGGCGATTCTCATTTTTTCTTGCCCTTCCGCTTGCGCGAAAGGCTGACGGTCGCGCCGAACCCTCCGTCGCCCTCGTCGTATTTCGGTTCTTCAAGATCGGCTTGCATAAAGTCGCCGTTCGGCGCGAAGGGAGACGAGCTCGGGTTGGGGGCATCAAGACCCTCGGCACCGTCGGTGCCCTCAAGCCCGCCCGCGAAGGCCGCAAATCCGGACTCTCGCTCGGCCGCGGCCTTTATAGCGTCGGCCGCGGCGTTCGCCCGGTTAACCATGCCGATAAACGCGTCGCGCACGTTCTCGAGGCCCCATCGGTTATGAATGGAGATGCCGATGATGTCGAGGTCGGGGTACTTTGCGCGCAATAGCTCAAGCCGCTCGGGCGTTCCCGGAAGGTCAAGCTTGTTCGCGATGATGATCCGGTCTTTCCCGGTTAACTCCTCGGAGAAGTTCGCGAGCTCCACCTTCAGTTTTTCGTATGAGTCGAGGTAGCCGTCGTCCGAAAGGTCGATGATGAACGCGAGGCCCGCCGAGCGGGAAATATGCTTCAGAAAGCGTATCCCGAGGCCGGCGCCTTCCGAGGCGCCCTCGATGATGCCCGGTATGTCCGCGAGAATGATATCGCTTTCCTCGTCGACGCGGAGGACGCCGAGGTTCGGGATTTTGGTGGTAAACGGGTACGGCGCGATCTTCGGGCGCGCGTTCGTAAAATGATTGAGAAGGGAGGATTTTCCGGCGTTCGGGAAACCGACGAAGCCGATATCGGCGATGATATTAAGCTCGACGCGGATGGAACGGGTCTCGCCGGGCTGCCCCGGAAGGGCCGTTCGCGGCGCCTGGTTCGTGGAAGTCTTAAAATGAACGTTGCCCCATCCGCCGTTGCCGCCCTTCAGGAACACGAAACGACCCTCGGTCGCGTCGCCGAAATCGCGGATAACCTCGTTGG
>Ga0116170_10004842_pt1 | contig 12207 bp, 15 predicted proteins | sample AD_JPNHW1_MetaG_FD_89797 | JGI IMG/M metagenome (GOLD analysis project Ga0116170, IMG submission 89797) | Active sludge microbial communities of municipal wastewater-treating anaerobic digesters from Japan - AD_JPNHW1_MetaG | ecosystem: Engineered > Bioreactor > Anaerobic > Digestate | place... | reverse complement strand
TCGAGAACACGTAGAGGGGCAGCGTCGTCGAGCCGGGCCCGGAAACGAAGAACGTGATGACGAAGTCCTCGAGCGACATCGTGACCGACATGAGAAAGGCCGACATTATGCCAGGCAGTATCGCGGGCACGATCACCTTGAAGAGCGTCTGCCTCTCCGTCGCGCCGAGGTCGTGCGCGGCCTCGATGATGGAGAAGTCGAATTCGTCAAGGCGCGCGAGCACCATCAGGAACACGAACGGCAGACAGAAGGTCGCGTGCGCGATGAAGATCGTGAGCATGCCGAGCGGGACGTTGATCGCGGAAAAGAAGATCAGCATCGAGATGCCGATGATGACCTCGGGGAGGATCATCGGGAGGAAGCTGATGGTCTGGATGTACGTGCGCCCGCGGAATTTGTACCAGTTGACGCCGATCGCGGCGAGCGTGCCGAGAACCGTGGCGACGAGCGCGGACGAGAACGCTATGACGAAGCTATTCCCAAAAGAGGTCCAGAGTTTCTCGGACCCGAAGAAAAGCTTGTGGTACCAATTAAGCGAGAATCCGGACCAGGCCATTCCCTTCGCGGCGTTGAACGAGTAGAGAACCGTCACGACGAGCGGTAGGAAGAGGAACAGGATGCTGAGCGTCATCACGGTGTGCGAGAGCGACAGCCGACTCTTGTTCTGCAGCGCGCGACGCGCGTGGCGCGCCGGTTCGGACGTCGGTTTTTTCTTGGAGAGACGCGAGACGAAATACCCATAGGGGTTGTGTGGTTTTGGAAAGTTCATGCCGCGGTGTCCTGCTTTACCGGCGCCGCCTTGTTGCGGGCCGCTTCCCTCGCGCTGGTTCCCATCATCCAGAGCACGCCGATGGTGCTGACTACCGTGATGACCATGGAGAACGCCGACGCCAACGGCCAGTTTCTGGCCTTGGTAACCTGGTCGACGATGACGTTGCCGAGCATGTAGGAATCCTTTCCGCCGACGAGCAGCGGCACGGTATAGGCGCCGAAGATCGGGATGAACGTGAAGATGATCGCCGTCACTATCCCCGAGCGGACGTTGGGCAAAAGCACGCGCGTCATCGACTGGCTTTTCGTCGCGCCGAGGTCGCGGGCCGCCTCGAGCAGCGAGAAGTCGAACTTGTCCATCGCGGTAAAGATCGGGAGAATCGCGTAGGGGAGGTACATGTACACGAGTACCATGATAACCGCGCCCTGATTATAGAGCAGCGGGAGCCCCGCCTTGAGTATCCCGAGCTTGAGGAGCGTCGAGTTAATGAATCCCTCGTTGCCGAGGATCGCGATCCACGCGTTGATGCGGATCAGCGAGTTGGTCCAGAACGGGATGATTACCAGAAACAGGAGCAGCGTTTGATGCTTGCTTCGCGCCATCGCGTACCCGCACGGCAGCGATATCAATATCGTGAGCACCGTCGCGACGAGGGTTACCCACAGGGTCCTGACGAAGAGCTTGGCGTAGCTCGAGTTGAGCATCTGCGCGTACGCGTCGAGGGTAAATTGCCACTCGACCCCGCCGTGCACCCCTTTCTTCATGAAGCTGTAGGCGACGATGATCAGGAGCGGGAGCAGGAAGAACAGCGAGAACCAAAAACCCATCGGGAAGCTATATGCCGGCCCGTAATTGCGCCCGGCGAGTTTCTTCCAGCCGATCATTGGTTGATAACCTCTACGATGTATCCGTCATTCGCGCTCCAGGATACGTAGACCGTGTCCTTCCACGCTATGTCGGGCCCGTCCTCGAGGTAATTCTGATGCTGCTTGAAAACCTTGAGCTCCGTGCCGTTGTCGAGCTTGACGTAGAACTTCGACTGGAAGCCGGAATAGATCGGCTCCTCGACGACGCCCTTGAAGACGTTGATTTCCTTGTTGGTGGACTGGGGCTCTTCGAGGGTAATTCGCACCTTTTCCGGCCGAACGGTAAAGCTGACCTGCTGTCCGCTCTGCGTCTGGTCGTAGTCGGTTACCTTGATCTGCTTGCCGAGTTCGGGGACGTCGAGCGTCACCATGAACTCGTCGTTCGTCGAAGGGGCGCATTCGATGACGCGCGAGTCGAAGAGATTCGTCTCGCCGATGAACTTCGCGACGAACTCCGTCGCGGGGCTTTCGTAAATCTCGAACGGGGTACCGATCTGAAGCACCTTGCCCTGATTCATCACGGCGATGTGGTCGGAGACCGAAAGGGCCTCACTCTGGTCGTGGGTCACGTAAATGAAGGTGATGCCGATCTGGTCGTGGATGGCGTCGAGCTCGACGAGGAGGTTTTGCCTCAGCTTGGCGTCGAGCGCGGAAAGCGGCTCGTCGAGCAGGAGCACGCTCGGCTCGTTGATGAGCGCGCGCGCGATCGCGACGCGCTGCTTCTGCCCGCCGGAAAGCTGATTGGGCTTTTTTCCGACGTGCGCGTCGAGCTGCACGAGGTGGAGGTACTCCATTACCTTTCTCTTGATCGTGGCGTTATCGACCTTTCGTATCCGCAGGGGAAACGCGACGTTCTCGAACACCGAAAGGTGGGGGAAAAGGGCGTAGTTCTGGAATACCGTGTTCGACTGGCGCAGGTTCGGGTCGATCCCGATGATATTCTTGCCGTCGAAGGTGACGATTCCGTCGTCGGGCATCTCGAAGCCGGCGATGATCCGGAGCAGCGTGGTTTTGCCGCACCCGGACGGCCCAAGCAGCGAGAAGAACTCGCCCTTATTTATCTTGATGTTAGCGTCATCAAGCGCGTGGAAGCTTCCGAAAGACTTCGACACGTGTTCTATGGAAACGTCGCATCCTTTCAATGTGTTTCTTTGCCCTCCGGCAGGCTAATGATAGTTTTTTTTGTGGCAAACCTGACTTTGTTGAATTTGACCGTTCGTGTCAAGGGTTTACTCTCTGGAAGCGTCAGTTCTTTTTCAGGATCGCGCGCGCCGCGGCCTCGATGACCGAAAGCTCGCGGGAGGGAAGGCTGTTCGCCCTGCCTGCCTCGGCGTAAATGGCCTCGCGGACGAGGATGTCCTTGCTCGGGGTCTGGAGCGCGACCGTCGCGACCTCCTGGAGCTCCCAAACGGCGCGGAGCGCCCATTCGTCGTGCGCGCGCGGGACTGGGGCGTTCCGGAAGAATTCGTGAACCTCGGGCGGGACCGACTGAAGGCGCCCTCCCGCGAGCGGGTCCGTGGAGACGATCGCGATCTCGTCCTCGGCCGCGCGCGCGATCGCCGCGTCGAGTCCGTCCGAAAGGTAATTAAGGGGGATCGCGCAGAAATCCCAGCCGGGATGCGCCTCGATCGCGGCCATGACCGCGGCCGGGTCGCAGGTTTCGCCGCCCTCTGGCGCGAGCTCGGTCGGGGCTGAGAAGCCGTACCCCGCGATCAGGAGCGAGGCCTTTGCCCTCGCCGCGGCGTGCGCGATCTCTCCGGTCGCCGTGAGCGCGACGAGGTCGTCCGCGCCCGCGCCCGATTTCTCCAGAAACTCTGAGAGCCCGGCCCCGTCCCGTGCAAGGCATTTGACGACGAACGAGAACTGGTATCCCGGCGCGGCCTTTCGCGCGGTTTCCTTGATGAACGCCGCGCGCGCGGGATCGCTCCCGGCGTATATGAGGTTAATCCCGAGGTCCGCGGCGCTCGCGAGGAGCTCCGCCAAGAGCGCGGGGTCATCGACGCCCGCGAGAGACGGGGTCAATATGGAAAATTCTTTGTTTGCTATTTTAGGGAAATGCCGATATAACATACTGTAAATAGTACACGAAACACCAAGGAGAATCAAATGAAACGAAGTGTCGGGCTCGTCATCCTTCAGATAGCCGTCGCCCTCTTTTTGCTCGTCAGCGGCGTTACCGGGCTCCTGAAATCAAGCGCGGGCGACCTTGCCCCCATCGTCACCTTCCTCAACAAGCTCTTCGAGAATCCGTCCCTGGTCACCTTAATCGTGATAATCCTTTCCGTCAGCGAGATTATCGCGGGATTCTTCCTTTTATCGGAACTCTTAACGACCGATCTCCGGATAACGGACATCATCCTCGTCGTGTTCATCATCCTGTGGGCGGCCAACATCGTCCTTGTCGACTTCGTCGGCCCGATCAGCGACGGAACCACCTTTCACAGCGTCAAGGGAATTCTCGCCTATCTCAGCGTCCTTTCGAGCCACCTGATGGTTCTTGGCGCGCTTATCCTCGTTACGAAAAAGTTTAATTGATCCCTGCGGTCGCCTGATCGCAGTCGGACGACCGCGATTAAATGATCCTGATCAGCACCATGTAAAGCGCCGTGCCCCCGAAAATCGAGAGCATGGCGTTTTTTTTCCACAAATGCAGTAGTACCACCGCAGCGAGCGCGATCAACTCCCGTATCCCGGACGGCCAGGACGCCCAATGAATATCCTTTAGGCAATATACGACGAGAATCGCCATCACGGCCGGGGGAATGTACTTTTCGACGAAACGGAGGGCGCGGGGAGGGTCCCTGCGCGAGAAAAGCGCGAACGGGAAGGCCCTCGTCGCGAGGATGACAAGCGCGAAGATAACCGTCGCGATGAGCGCGTCCGCAAGCGGCGTGCCCTGAATCCCTAAAGCGTTCATTTTTCCCTCCCGCGTACCAGTATGAGCGTCGCGATCGAGGCGGCAAGCGCCACGATGAGCATATTCGAGGGGCCAATCAGTATCAGCGCCAGAATCGCCGAGGCAAGCCCGATGCATGCCGGGAGCGGATCCTTTGTCCTCTTGAGTTGGTCGATCAAGAGTACGGCGAACAGCGCGGTGAGCGCGAAGTCGATCCCCGTGAAGGAAAAGGGGATAAACGAGCCGGCAAGCGCCCCGATCAAGCCCCCGATAATCCAATATGAATGGTCCAGGGCCGCGATGGAACCGTAAAACGCGCCGGGTTTTACGTTCATCGGGACCTTCACCCCGGTCAGGAGGGCGTAGGTCTCGTCGGTCAGCGCGAACACCAGGTAGGGCTTCCACCTGCCGACATCCCGGAACTTGCCGATGAGCGAAAGCCCGTAGACGATATGGCGGATATTGACCATGAGCATCGTGACGATCATCCCGGTAAGGGGAGCCTTTGCCGCAAAGAGCCCGACCGCGATGTATTGGCCCGCTCCCGCGTACATCAATAGACTCATGATGGGCGATAGCCACCAAGGATAACCCGCCTTGACGAGCATTAGCCCAAAGGGGATCCCGATCGCCAAATATCCGAATAATACTGGGACGGTAACGGGAAAAGCCGCCTTTATGGCGATGGTTCCGCCGTTTTTAGCCGTCGTAGGGTGCTGAATCATGGTGAAAAGTATAGCCAAACCCGTTTTGGTTGACCATACCCCCTATTTGTGAGAAAATTAGGTATATAGTCCTGTAGGAGGATATATTTATGGTAGCGCTTATCGTTGGTATTATATTGATCGCGTTCACCGTTTTTGCCGCGCTTCCCCCGGAAACCGCGGGATTCGGTCTTGGTTGGGGTCCGGAGATTCTGCGTTTTCTTCGCGGCGGACTCCCTATCCTTGCCGCCTTTATCGGCCTTGTCGCCGTGTTTATCGGGATTGCCGATCTGAAGGACAAGAGCGAGGCTAAAAAGGAAGAAGCGGCCGCTAAAGCGAATAAGGGCGAGTGAGGGAGAGCTTGCCGTTCTCTTGACACTTCCGCGTTTTTCTCTATATAGTAAGTCACCCACATTATCTGCGTCGATTCGCGCTTTTGCGCGGACTAACGCAAACTCGGGCGATGCCCCACATTGCCCGGATTCTTTTTTTAAGGTACGCACATGAAGACAATTTTTGTAAAAGAACATGAGGCTGTCCGTTCCTGGTTCGTCATCGACGCGGCGGGTAAGCCGGTTGGTCGCGTGGCTACCAAGGCCGCCGCGATGCTTCGCGGAAAGCACAAGGTTACCTACGCCCCCCATCAGGAAATGGGCGATTACGTCGTTATCATCAACGCCGCAAAGGTTATCGTCACCGGAAACAAGCCCGAGGGAAAGCTCTATCGTCATTATACCGGGTTTGTCGGCGGACTTCGCTCTTTGAGCTTCAACAAGCTCATCGCCCGCCATCCCGAGGATCCGATCACTATCGCGATCAAGGGTATGCTTCCCAAGGGATCCCTTGGACGCAAGCTCATCACCAACGTTAAGGTGTATGCCGGTGAGACTCACCCGCACGCCGCCCAGAACCCGAAAGCGGTTGAAATTTAACGAGGAGTATCGAACGTGATCAAAAATATCGGAATGGGAACCGGTCGCCGAAAGACCGCCGTCGCCCGCGTATTTGTCCGCGAAGGAAACGGAAAGCTCCTTGTTAACGACAAGGAAATCGATGCGTATTTCGCAACCCCCGAGCAGGTTCAGGTTGTGCGCCAGCCCCTTATGGTTACCGCGAGCGATACCAAGTATGATATCGTCATTACGGTTGTCGGCGGAGGTCTTAACGGACAGGCCGGCGCGTGCAGCCACGGCATTTCCCGGGCACTCGCCCAGGTTGACGTGACCAACCACACCTCCCTCAAGACGAACGGGCTTCTTACCCGCGACTCCCGCATGGTTGAGCGAAAGAAGTACGGTCAGCGTGGTGCTCGCCGCAGATTCCAGTTCAGCAAGCGCTAATACCCTTACCATACGGAAAACGGAATGGGCCTCGGTCGGCATACTCAAGGTATGTCCGGCGGAAGGCCCTTCTTTTTTTGTGCGGGAAGAGTATTTGCCGTTTGCCATTCAATCGCTCGAGCCGGGCAGGGTGCTTTCGCCCGAGGATGCCGAGAGTCTTCTCGCCTCCGGTAGGGTATTCCTTGCGGAGCGGGAGGCCATGGCGTATCTTGCCCGTTCGGAACATTCGCGGTTTATGCTGGTCGCGAAGCTCGTTAAAAAGGGTTTTACTGTCGCGGATTACGAAGCGGCCCTCGATTTCCTCGAGGCTAAGGGGTATCTCGACGATTCCCGTTTTGCGGAGGCATGGCTGCGGAGCCGTTCTATCCACGCGCATGAGGGGAGAATCAAGCTTTTAGCCGGATTACAGGCTCGGGGCGTTTCCCCGGAGATTGCGCGGAATGCGGTGGGCGAGTATTACCTTGATCATGATGAGTCGGATTCTTGCCGGAAAATGGCGGAAAAACTGCTAAATCAGGGAAAAACGACCGATAAAGTCATGGCGAGCCTCGTCAGAAGGGGTTTCCCCATTAAGCTCATTCGAAGTATAATTGAGAAAATATAGTTTTTTTTAACATAATGATATATTATAACGTGAAGTATTCACATACTATCTATTTTGATATCACTTGAGGAAGTATGAGTAAAAAAAATACCAGTAAACGCATTCAGATATATTCGGCCCTAGAAGTTGCCAATATGTGCGGCGTCGTTAATCAGACGGCGATCAACTGGATTCGTAACGGGCATTTGAAGGCTTTTAACACCCCGGGCGGTCAGTATCGCGTTTATAAAGACGATCTGATCGATTTCGTGGAAAAGCGCGGAATGCGCATCCCCGAGGCGTTGCTCGTTTCCGACGAGCCCGAGGCCGATTGGCGTACCGTCATCATAATCGATGACGACCCCGTACTGAATAACGCCGTCTCTTCCTATATTAAAAAGAATATGCCCGAGCATAAGGTCATTCAGTCCTTTGACGGCTTTGACGCCGGCGCCCAGCTCGCGGAGAAAAAATCCGGTTTCGTTATCCTTGATATCGCGCTTCCCGGGGTTAACGGCCAGGATTTGTGCCAACGGATTAAGACCGATCCCGCATTCGGCAAACCCTATATCATGATTATTACCGGACTGGACGACGCCGATCTCGAGGCGAAAATGTTCTCTCTCGGCGCGGACTGCTTCTTCCGAAAGCCCTTGACCCTCTCGAAGATAACCGAGGCGATCGACAAGGCGATGGAAAACACCTGATCGGACGGTAATTTTCATGGCAAACAGGCGGTTTTACGCGAATTTCGCCGCGGGGTTCGAGTCGGTAATCGGAGGGCTTGTGGAACAAAGCCTTCCCGGTTGCGCTATCGCGTCGGTCTCGGGCGGAATGGTTCTGTTCGACTGCGCATACCCCTGCGAACGCGTGGCCGCGATCCCCTTTTTCAATAACTCCTTCCTCGTGCTTCGCGAATGGGAATCCAACTCGATCGATTTTCCCGCGCTCATCAAGGGTGCGGCTGGAACGAAGTTTGGGCCCCTAGCGAAGGAGCCGCTCGACGCCGCGCGGGCGAAAACCTTTCGCGTTCGCTATTCCCGGCAGAATCAGTTCTGTCCCGTGGACAAGGCGTTCATGGCCAAGGCGGAACAGTCGATCGCCGCGCAGACGGGGTTGACTCCCGACCGACTGACCCCGGACGCGGAATTCTGGTTCATCATACGGAGCGAGCGCCTGAGCTTTTTCGCGCTGTGCCTAACCAAAAAGCAATCCACCGAAAAATACCTGGAGAAAGGCGAGCTCCGCCCGGAGATCGCCACCCTGCTCGCGGCCCTCGCGGGAGCGAACTCAAACGACCGCGTGATCTGCGACCCCTTCGCGGGCCACGGCGCGCTGCCCGAATGCCTCGCCGAGCTTTGCCCGTCGTCGCGTATCCTCGTTTCGGACCTGAGCGCGGATCTTTCGAAAGTCCTTACCGCGCGCTTCTCCTCCCGGCAAAACGTAACGGTTCGGCAATGCGACGCGCTTAAGCTCGGTCATATTGAATCGCGTTCCGTCGATCTCGTCCTTACCGATCCCCCGTGGGGCTTTTGGGACGGTGACGCGTACTCGGGCGAGAAGTCGGTTTCGTTTCTCTATCGCGGGATGCTCGCGGAGTTCGAGCGGATTCTCCGAGCAGGAGGACGGGCGTGCGTGCTGACCGGGGCCAAGGCCGAATTCGAGGAAGCCGTACGGGCATCGACTTCGTTTGCCTGGTGCGCCGACGAGAAAGGCTTCAGGACGGACGTGCTCGTTAACGGAAAGAAAAGCGCGGCCTTTAGGCTTACAGCCCGATAAAATCCTGGATTCTATTCGTAATTATCCCATTCACGCCGAATTCAAGGAGTCGACGCGCTTGTTCGGGCGCGTCCACCGTCCACGCGAGCATCGGCTTCGTTCCCTTTCCCGTTTTTTCCCGTCGCAGGGCGAACCCCGCCTCGGGTTTGCGGATATCCGCGCGCGAAAGCCAGAGACATTCGCGATGACGCAGATAAAACGGAACGTCGCGCCCGGGCGCGTAGATGGCCGCGATCGGAAGGCTTCCGTATTTACGATACTCGATCAGCGCGAAGGGGTTGAACGACGAGACGATGCAGTCCCGCCTGTCGTGACGCTCTAGCGTCCGCGCCACCGTGGAGGCGAGCCTCGCGCAGTCGAACGAGTCCGCCTTGAGCTCGACGTCCACGCGAACGCCAAGGCCAAGCGTCTCAAGCGCCTCGTCGAGCGTGGGTATTCGCTCATCGCGATACGATGAATCCGGGAACGCGATGCCGACGGCGATACTCGCGATCTCGCGAAGGCTCAAGTCCTCGACGCGCGCGTGGACACCGGCGACGCGGTCCAGCCATGAGTCATGAACGACGACCGGTTCGCCGGTCGCGCAGAGGTGCACGTCAAGCTCAACCGCGCCGGCCCCGAGCGAACGGGCGATCGAAAACGCGGCAATCGTGTTTTCCGGCGCGAGGGTCGAGGCGCCGCGGTGCGCGATGAAACGCGGCCATCCCTCAAGCGCTTCGTTAGTTTCGGTCCGTCCCATGAAATACCCTCCGGTTAAGCATCATGATAGCACTACGGTTGGTATGTGTCGCGTATTGACCACCGCGCTCGTAAATGACTACCATTAAGGTACACATGAAAGACCTTACGCGCGGCAACGAAGCTAGGACGGTGATTCTCTTCGCGTTGCCAATGCTTCTCGGAAACGTGTTTCAGCAATTTTATAACATGGTCGACAGTTTCGTGGTCGGCCGCTTCGTGGGCAAACAGGCGCTCGCCGCGGTGGGTCAGGCGTTCCCCGTCATCTTCATATCGGTCGCCCTGATCATGGGTTTTTCCATGGGCAGCAACGTGCTCATCGCGCGATTCTTCGGCGCGCGTAAAATGGACAAGGTTCAGGACGCGATAGACACCTCCATGACCGTCACCCTCGCGTTCTCGCTCGTCATGACCGCGCTAGGGCTTGCCTTCGCGCCGCTCATCCTGCGCCTGATGCGGACTCCGGACGACGTCATGCCGGACGCGATTACGTATCTCAGGATTATCTTCGCGGGCTCCGTGGTGAGCTTTGGGTATAACGCGGTGAGCTCTATCCTCCGCGGACTCGGCGACTCGAGCACGCCGCTTTACGCGCTCGTCATCTCGACCGTGCTCAACGTCATCCTTGACCTGGTCTTCGTCGTCTCATTCGGGTGGGGCGTCGTCGGCGTCGGCGTCGCTACCGTGATCTCCCAGGGCGTCTCTCTGCTGTGGGTGCTCGTTTACCTACGCACGCGCATGGGCGGGCTCAAGGTCGGTATTACGCGATTACGGTTCAACCGGGAAATGTTCGGCGGGATACTCGCGATCGGGCTTCCGTCGGGGATTCAGCAGGCGCTCGTCGGCGCGGGGCTCATGGCCGTCGCGGGCGTGGTGAACGGTTTCGGTACCAACCCCGCGGCCGCGTACTCGGGCGCGACCAAGCTCGACAGCTTCGCGACGATGCCCGCGATGAATATCGGCCTCGCGCTCACGTCCTTCACCGGGCAGAACCTCGGCGCCGGGCGGAAGGACCGCGTGCGGCGCGGGCTTCTGTGGGGCGCGCTGATGGCCGTCTCGATATCCGCGCTTATCGCGGCGGTCATGTTCTTTTTTGGCGACAGGCTCATGCTGATCTTCAGCGTCGATCCGGAGGTTATCCGAATCGGCGGCGAGTACCTTAAGATCGTTTCGGTCGGGTATGTCCTGCAAACCCTGATGTTCTGCTTTTCCGGCGTCCTTCGCGGCGCGGGCGCGACGATCTTTACCATGCTCATGACCCTGCTCGCGATGTGGGTCGTGCGCGTTCCCGCCGCCGTCGCGCTGTCCCGTTTCTGGGGCACGAACGGGATATGGTGGGGGATCGTCATCGGGTATTCGGCCGGAATGACCGGTACGATACTGTTCTACTTGTTCGGGAAATGGGATCGATCGAGTTTGGCGGCCTCGCGGAGCATGTCGGTGTAGTAGCGCGTCTCGATCGCGGACTCGGGGATCCCCATCAGGGCGAGCGTCGAGCGGAGCGTCCTCTGCGCCGCGGCGGTGAACTCGTCGTCGGGTCCGTCGGCGAGGATCTCTAGCTCGGCGAACCAGCCAAGCCCCGCGACGAGCGACAATTCTATGCTTACGTCGGTTCCGTCGTTCGCTCGGTACGAAAAGGTCTTCGTTCTTTTTTCCTTGGTGATATACGGCTTGAACCCCAAATCGGCGATCAGCGCCTCGAACGACGCGCGATCGTCGATCGCGAACTCGCGCTCGTCGTTTACCTCGATCTCGTCGCGAAGCTCTTTTCGTTTATAGGTTACTACCACCGAGCCGCTCTCGTCGCGTATACGCACCTTGATCGGGCGCGTCGCGTCGCCGGGCGCGATAGAGTCGTAGGTTTTGCCAGAGTCGCGCGCGTTCTTTCGCGCGCCGCCTTCGCGTCCGCGAGCAAGTACCCAGGATAGAATCGCGACGAGCGCGAACCCTCCAAGGCAAACGCCCAGTATCACCGTCTTGTTACATCCAGCGATCGCGCAGGTTGCAGCGACGAGAGCGACCGCAAAGGATGCCGCGAGCGATTTAGCGGCGATTACCGTACGCCTATCCAGTGCCCAGTTTCCGCCGCCAGTTTCGCCCGCGTCGGCCGGGCCATCGTCGGTCTGCCTTTCGATATTCCCACGCGCCCAGTATACGTCGCTCTTCGTCGTTTCTTTTGTTAGCGTCGCGAAGCCGCGGATGATGGACTCGGTTCGCGCGGGGTCGGCGACATGCGCCTTTATCTCGATTTCGGTCATGGTATTAGGCGTCTCCTTCTAGTAGAGCTTGATCGACTCGGGCCACGGAGTCCTCAGCGAAGTTCTCCAGGTCTTATCAATGTATTGGTGCGTGTATTTTTGCTCAACCAGGTGAAAGGCATAGCTTCCCCGCGCGGTCAAGTTCCATATGGGAACGCTTTCCCCGTTACCTTGCAGCCATCCCATTCGTTCCGCCGCGCGCAGCCAGGGCCCGAAATCGCGGGAGAGATCCCTACCGAACTGACGCGCGTAGGCCTCCGTGGAGAGCGTG
>Ga0116170_10004839_pt1 | contig 12209 bp, 3 predicted proteins | sample AD_JPNHW1_MetaG_FD_89797 | JGI IMG/M metagenome (GOLD analysis project Ga0116170, IMG submission 89797) | Active sludge microbial communities of municipal wastewater-treating anaerobic digesters from Japan - AD_JPNHW1_MetaG | ecosystem: Engineered > Bioreactor > Anaerobic > Digestate | place... | reverse complement strand
TCGAGCCACTCGATGGAGTCGATGTCGAGGTGGTTGGTGGGCTCGTCGAGCAGGAGCAGGTTGGGGTCCGAAGCGAGGGCGCGGCCGAGCAGCACGCGGCGGCGCAGCCCGCCTGAGAGGGTGTTGAACGGCACGTCGCCGTCGAGCCCGAGCTGGGTCAGGAAAAGCGCCGCCCCGGGACGGTGGGCGTGATCGGAGGGGGTGCCGAGGCCCTGCTGAACGATCTCGGCGACCGTGCCGTCGACGTCTTCGGGCACGTCCTGCGTCAGGTAGGCGACGCGCAGCCCCGGCTGACGGATGATTTCGCCGGAGTCGGGCTTGATCAGTCCCGCGATGATTTTGAGCAGAGTCGATTTTCCCTCGCCGTTGCGGCCGGTGATGCAGGCGCGATCGCCGGTTTCAATGCTGAGGCTGACGGCGTCGAGCACGGCGGGCCCGCCGTACTGAATGCTCACATCGCGTAACGAGAGAAGAGCCATAAAGGAGAAGAAAATTAGGGGTTCGGTTGAAGAGTGGAAAGATCGAAACGGAGGCACATTGTAGTGCAGCCGGTCTGGTTTGAAAGCTGAAAAATTGATATTTTTTTGGAGGCGGGCCGCTTGACACGTAAGTCTCGTTGGCGTAACGTCGTGATATAGTTGCCGCGTGGAGAACGTGATCCGGCTGGAATGTAAAAACCGATCGGGGGGGGGCGGACAGGGGCACCCCTCATAAAATGAAGGAACGCAGGATGAAGCTTATCGCAAACGGGGCGGCCGCGATCGCGGCCGCAATGGCGGTATTCGGGATTTCGGCTTTCTCTGTTCCCGCTGCCACATGGGTCGGCACGACGGGCTCCTTTACCAACGAGGTCAACTGGGACACGGGGGCGGCACCCTCGAACGGCGTCTCGGCGTCCGTCGACAACAGCGGCACGGCTCAGTTCGACGGCGGGACGCTTTCGATGGCGACGCTGTGGCTGGGCAGCGCGTCGGGGAAGAGCGGTTCGCTGGAGATGACGGCCGGCGCGCTGACGAACGCGTACTTCTTTGTGGGCAACTACGGAACCGGCAGCGTGACGCAGAGCGGCGGCGACATCCTGTCGTCGTTGAGCGCTGACCCCTCCTGCGGGATCGGTTATGCGACCAACAGCTCGGGCTCGTACACGCTCGCGGGCGGCTCGTACACGCTCGCGGGCTCGGGCAATCTGCAGGTCGGCGCCCACGGGGCCGGGACGTTCACGCAGACCGGCGGCGCGGTGACGGGAAGCGGCTGGATGGTGATCGGACGGTATGGCGAGGGCCGGGGGGCGCTGACGGTCTCCGGCGGCAACTTCTGCCAGAACAGCGCCAGCACCGCGCTGATCATCGGCGAGGCCGGGACCGGTTGCCTCACGGTGACCAACACGGGCACGCTCAGCCTCAGCGGCGGTCTCCGTGTCGGCATGGTCAAGACCAGTCCGCCGAATGACTTCGGCACGGGGACCGGCACGGTGTGGCTGTGCCAGGGCGGCACCATCTCCACGCCGCTCATCCACACCTTGGGCGGCAGCAGCACCTTCCATTTCGATGGCGGCCTGCTCTCGGCCCGCGGCAGCCTGCAAACCTACGGCTCTTTCTTCCAAGGGCTCTCCGCCGCGTACGTGCGGAGCGGCGGCGCCCTCATCGATTCCGCAAGCAACGCCATCACAATCAATCAGAATCTGTTGGACGGCGGCGGCGGCCTGACCAAGCTGGGCCCGGGGGTGCTGACGCTGGGCGGGTCGAATACGTATGCCGGAAACACGGTGGTCAGCAACGGCGTGTTGGCGGCCCTGACGCCGGAGGCGCTGCCCGGTTACGGCCAGGCGGGCCGGGTGACCGTTTGCGACGGCGCGGGCCTGACCGTGGGCGTGGGCGCTGCCGGGCAGTGGGACGAGTCCACCATCAATGCGCTGGTGACCAGCGGGGCGATCGGCCCCGGAGCGGCGTTCGGCTTCGACACGGCGCGGTCGAGCGCCACAGTCGACACGGACCTCACCGGCTTGGGCGCCATCGGTCTGCTGAAGACGGGCCCGAATGCGCTGAAGCTCACCGCCACCAACGGCTACACCGGCAGGACCGTGGTTTACGGCGGCGTGTTGCAGGCCGATTTCGGGGTCGGCCTGCCGGCCACGACCAACGTGACGCTCAACGGCGGCACGCTGTCGACGGCGAGCGGCAGCATGACGCTCGCGCTGGGCGCGGGCGCGGGCCAGGTGAACATCATCTCCAATTGCCCGGGAGGCTTCAGCGCCTGCGGGACGCCGCTGACCGTGAACCTCGGCGGGGCCGCCGAGACGCTCCTGTGGGGATCCGACGCGTTCAGCCCGAACGCGCTGCTGTTGAACGAGGTCGGCGCGGACCGGCCGCTGACGTTCGTCAACGGCCTGGATCTGGGGGGCGGCACACGGACGATCAACGTGAACGCCTCGGCCGCCGGCACCGGCGTGACCGTCGCCGGAAATATCGGGAACAGCACCGGCACGGGCGGACTGACCAAAGGCGGCGCGGGCTTCCTGACGCTGTCGGCCACGAACGCCTACACCGGAGTCACGCGCATCACCGCGGGCACGCTGGCGCTGGATCCTGCGACCAGCAGCAACAGCTTGGGCGAGGTCCAGATTTCGGGCTCCGGCTGCCTGAGCATCGGCAACGCCAAGGTGCTCCAGACGACCGGCAATTTCGTCGTGTACGGCGGTTCGGCGATGCTTTCGGCAGGCTCGGTCAGCAATGCGGCAGGCTATGCCTACATCGGCTACAACTCGGGGGCGGGCACGCTCGCGGTGAACGACGGCTATTTCTACACGCCGAATGAACTGAACGTGGGAGCATGGAACGGCTCCTCCGGCTATCTGAACGTGTCGAACGGAACCGTCGCATGCCGGCTGCTGTATGTGGGCCGGGGCGGGAACGGGACCGTCACGCAGACCGGCGGCGCAATGAAGCTGACCGGTTCTGCCGGCAGCGACGGCTGGCGCATCGGCGGCTGGTCGGACACGACCGCCAAGGGCACGGGCGTTTACAATCTGTACGGGGGCGTGTTGGACACGGGGGGCAACAACCTCCAGATCGGCTGTTCCGGCAACGGCACGCTGCGTCAGACGGGCGGCACGGTGACCTCCGGCGGCTGGCCGGTGGTCGGGCGCTTCGGGGGCGGGGTGGGCCTCTACTCGCTGGAGGGCGGGTCCTTCAACCAGACGTCGAGCGGATGCAAGCTCATCGCCGCCGAGGCCGGCACGGGCACCTTCACCGTCAAGGGCTCCGGCGTGGCGAACCTCGTCGGCGGCCTGCTGATCAGCACGGCCGCCGGCAGCACGGGCACGGTCAACCTGGCCACCGGCGGCACGATCAACACGCCGAGTGTCGGAAAGTCCGGCGGCCCCAGCGCGACCTTCAACTTCGACGGCGGCACGCTGCGGGCGCGCGGCAGCGGGGCCACGCTGCCGAGCTTCATGCAGGGGTTGAACACGGCCAGCGTGAAGGCGGGCGGCGCGGTGATCGACTCGAGCAACAACACGGTCACGGTCGCGCAGAACCTGCGGAGCGGCGCGGCTCCGGACGGCGGCCTGACCAAGCGGGGAACGGGCGCGCTGATCCTCTCCGGCTCAAACTCGTATAACGGTGCGACGCGGATCGAAGAGGGCACGCTGCGGGCGGGCGGCGCGGCCGCCATCGCGGCCGGCGGGGCCGTCACGGTGGCCGGCGGTTGCTATGATCTGGGCGGCTATGCCTTGACGAACGGAACGGTCACGCTGACGTCCGGGGCCGTCGTCAACGGCACGCTGAGCGCGAGCGCCTTCGCGTTCAGCGACGGCGTGGTGCTGGCCAACCTTGCGGGGGCCGGCGGACTGACGAAGGCCGGGGCCGGGACGGTGACCCTCTGCGGCACGAACACGTACGCGGGGGCGACGCGGCTCGAGGGGGGCACGCTGCGGATCGGCTCGCTGCCGGTGCACCGCTGGAGTTTCAACGGCGATTTGAAAGATTCGGTCGGAGGCGCTGACGCGACGGCGGTCGGCAACGTGACGACGGACGGCCACCAGTACACGCTGGCGGGCGACGGGACCCGAGGGAGCTCGTACATCAGTCTGGGACAGAACATTCTGCCGTCGGACGGCGTCACGCCGGTCACCGTCGAACTGTGGGCCACGGAAGATGTCGTCAGGCCGTGGAGCCGGATTTTCGATTTTGGCTCCAACGTGGACAACAACATGTACATCGTCTGGTATGCCGCCTACACCGACAGCCCGAGCTGGGTTGAAGTGAAAGTCGGCGGTACGGTGATCGCGCGGACGATCGAGGTCCCCCGGACCTATGCGGCCGGCACGCCGTACCACATCGCTTTCGAACTGATTCCCGGTGCCGGCACGGGCGGCGTCGTGCTGGTCAAGTGGTATGTCCTGGACGGCACCGGCGCGACGCTGAAGTCGGGCTCGATGGATGCCAACTTCTCGCTGGCGGCGTTCGCCCAGCAGAACATGTGGCTGGGGCATTCCGAATACAGCTCCGACCCTGACGGGAACGCGAGCTACAACGAGGTGCGCGTCTGGCGGAGGGCGCTGTCGCAGGAACAGCTCGCCCGGAACTCGATCTTGGGCCCGGACGTGCTGCCGATGATGGATGACGACACCTTGCCGGCGGGAACGCAGGTGGCGATGGCGGCCGGCACCTCTCTGGACCTCGGCGGCTCCAGCCAAACGGTTGACGGCCTCTCCGGCGTCGGCCTGGTGACGAACGGCGCGCTGCGGGTCACCGGCACGGTCGCGCCGGGCGGCACGAACGCGATCGGCACGCTGACCGTCGAGGCTTCCGTGGCGCTGACGGGGACGCTGTTGACCGATGTCGCGGCGGACGGCGCGTGCGACCTGTTGCAGGTTTCCGGGAGCCTTGATCTGACGGGGTTGGCGCTGAACGTGCGGAATCCCGGCCAGCTCAACCCCCACCAGCAATACGTGATCGCCAGATGCGCGCCGGGCGGACTGACGGGGCCGTTCGAGTCGACGAGTCTCGATGCGAGCCGCTGGGCGGTGAGTTACAAGAGCGCGGCGGGCGAGGTGCGCCTGGTCAGCAGCGGCCTCATCTTTTTTATACGCTAGCCCGCCGCCTTCCCGTTCGGCGGCCGGCGTGACGCGCGCCGCCGGATGGAATGGCGTGGAAACCGAAGAAGGAACGTGTGATGTCTGTTCGGAAAATGGCCCCGCGGGGCCTTGTCGTCGCGCTCGTCCCCCTCATGCTCTCGGCACAGGAGATCGGTCTCCGTGTGCGGGCGGACCACCCCTCGGGGCGCGTCTCCCGTTATCTGACGGGTGCCTGCATCGAGGACGTGAACCACGAGATCTACGGCGGCCTTTACAGCCAGATGGTTTACGGGGAGAGTTTCCAAGAACCGGTCGAGGCCCCGCCACCGCGCGGTTTCGTTGTCTATGGCGGCTTCTGGCGCTGCGACGAGCCGGACACGATGGAGGCGCCCGAGGGGGCCGGTTTCAAGCTGGTCAGCCAGCATCCCGCCTTCGGGGACGGCGAGCTGGCGGTGGAGGTCTTGTTTCCGGATAAGAAGGCCGGCAATGCCGGCGTTCTGGTGAAGGTCAACCAGCCGCAGGTGGGGGCCGACAAGTTCCACGGGTACGAGGTGGCGCTCAGCCCCGAATCCCAAACGCTGCGCCTGGCACGGCACAAGAACAACTTCGAGAACATCCGGGACACGCCATGCGAGGTCCCCGTGGGCGTGTGGATCCCGCTGTCGGTCAGGATGGCCGGCGCGACGCTGGAGGTGTTCGTGGCGGGCAAGCGCGTGATCCGCCACGACGATGCCGCGCAGACCTTGGCGTCGGGCGGGGTGGGGTTGCGGACGTGGCAGCGGGGCGCACGGTTCAGGAACCTGTCGGTCAAGGCGGACGGCGCGGTCACGCCTTTGCCCTTCGTGCCGCCCGAGCGGCCGGTCGCCGAGGTCAGCAAGCACTGGCGCATGGTCAGCCGCGGCAGTGCGGAAGGGCGCTGCGTGATCGATCGCGATCGCCCCTTTATCGGGAGGCAAAGCCAGCGCCTTGTTTTCGAGCGGGGAAGCGGCGAGCTCGGCGTCGAGAACCAGGGGCTCAACCGCGCGGGAATGTGTTTTCGGGAGGGACGCCCGTACGAAGGCGTTCTGTGGGGCCGGACCGAGAAACCGGGTGAGCTGCGCGTGGCGTTGGAAAGCGAGGACGGATCGCGGATTCATGCGGAGCGTTCGCTTGCTCTCGCGGCGGGGGATTGGCAACGGCTCACGTTCACATTGGTTCCGAAAGCCGCTGAGGCGAAGGGACGGTTCGTCGTTTCGCTCAAGGGCTCGGGGTCCGTGACGCTGGGGTACGCGTTCCTGCAGCCCGGCGAGTGGGGGCGTTTCAAAGGTCTGCCCGTGCGACGCGACGTGGCCGAGGCGATGATCGACGAGGGCATCACCGTGCTGCGCTACGGCGGGTCGATGATCAATTCCGGCGAGTACCGTTGGAAGAAGATGATCGGGCCGCGCGACCGTCGTCCGCCGTACGCCTGCATCTGGTACGATGAGAGCTCCAACGGTTGGGGCATCCCCGACTTCCTCGATTTCTGCGAGGCCGCGGGCTTCCTCGCCATTCCCACCCTGAACGTGGACGAAACGCCGCAGGACATGGCAGACTTCCTCGAGTATGTGAACGGGCCGGCGGAAAGCCCGTGGGGCGCGCGGCGGGTGGCGGACGGCCACCCCCAGCCGTATCATCTCCGCCATGTGTCGCTCGGCAACGAAGAGAAGGTGAACGCGGCGTACGCCGCGAAGTTCAAGGCCTTGGCCGAGACCATCTGGGCCAAGGACAAGAACATGGTGATCACCGTCGGGGATTTCCTGTACAACGACGCGATCTCCGATCTCGGCCGGCTGACCGGCGCGGCATCGGGAATCAAGGACCTGGATGGCCAGCGGCAGGTTCTGGAGCTGGCCAAGCGGCATGGCCGCGAGGTCTGGTTCGACATCCATCTCGTGACGCAGACCCCGGGACACCCGACCGTCAAAGCCTTCCCTTCTTACGTGGATGCCCTCGCGCGGCTGGGCGACGGCGCGAACGGCCGGGCGGTGGTGTATGAATTGAACGCCGGCATCCACTCGATGCACCGGGCGTTGGGCAATGCCGCCGCGCTCATCGCCATCGAGCGGGACGGAAGGTTGCCGGTGGTGTGTTCGGCCAACGGACTCCAAGTGGACGGGCAGAACGACAACGCGTGGGATCAGGGACTGCTGTTCATGAACCCGTCGCGCGTCTGGCTGCAGCCGCCGGGGTATGTCATGCGGATGGTTTCGCGCGGCTACCAGCCGCTGGCCGTGCCGGTGGAAATCGCTGGTGCCCCGGCCGACATCGGCGCCAGCGCGAAACTCAGCGAAGACCGGAAAACGTTGGTGGTGCAGGTCGTCAATTGCGGCAAGACGCCGCGCCCCGTGCGCCTCCGCGTGGACGGGTTCGCGCCGGCCAAGGAGTCCGCCCGGGTCGAAGAACTGGCCGCGGGCCTTGACGATCGCAATACCGCCGCCGAGCCGTTGAAGGTCTGCCCCCGGCAGTCGGAGTGGCGCCACGGCCTGAAGGCGGGCGAGACCGTTTATACCGTGCCGGGATATTCCTTCACCGTTTTGCGGTTCGAATAGGTTTGCCGGGTGGTGCGGCGGTGTTGGGTGGCGTCAGGTCGAAGGGTGTTCGCGCTATGGTCTTTAAGGTTGTTTCTCGGTCTTCGGTCCTCTGTCTCTTGGCGAGTCTCGCGTGCTTTCCGCTTGCCGGCGCGGAGCCCGCCGTCCCGAAAGGGACGCCGTGCCTGCACGGGTACGGCGACCCGTGGATCAAGTATGTCGGCGAATGGTGCCCGGCAGCCGTTAACGATCAGGCGCTGGGGCCTTGCGCGATGCGGAGCGACGGGGCGGGCGCGTCGGTGACGTTCGATTTCATCGGGACCTCGGTCGGCCTCGTTCATCAGGCCGGAGCCCTGGGCTGGGAGTGGGGCGTCCTTCAGGAGAACAGCGGGCAGCCGCTCGGCCTCGCGGAGGTTTGCATCGACGGACGGAAGGTTTCGGTGATCGACACGGGCAAGAACGGCCGGACGCTGCTGGCCGATGGTTTCCCGCCCGGCCGGCATCGCGTGACGGTGACGAACCTCGGCCAGCCCTGCGCCCCTGGCGGCAGCGGCACGGTCGTGGTCAAAGGGTTCTGGTGCGACGCGAACGGCGTCAGGGACGACGTCGCGCGGCTAGCCTGGCAGACGGCGGGCACGGTGAGGGGCGGCGAGGGCTGGCGGAAACGGGCGGTCGAGTTGGCCGCCGCCACCCAGAGCGCGGACGATCTGAAACGCCTGACGGCGCTGGCGGCGGCGTCGGTCGAGATGGAGGCGCTGGCCGGCCGGTTGCGGGATGTCGCGGCCGAACCGCCGCCTTCGCCCATGGTCGAGGGCGAGCGGCGGTATTGGACGCCGGAACCCGAGGCGGCGGCCTATCTGGCGCGGCTCGCGTCGCTTCGCAGGCGCATCGACGTCCGGCTGGCCGAGGCGGACGCTTTCCGTTACGATGCGTCGGACGCGGCGGCTTACGAAGGGGTGATGGCGCGTCTCCGTCAATGTGCCGGCGAGGCAGACGCCTTTTTCCGCGACGAGGTGAAGCGGCTGCCGACCATCGTCTTTTTCACCGGTTCGCCCCTGCGCTCCGGCGCCGTGCCCAACGCCGTCTGGCAGAGCCAGCCCCATGACGGGAAGTGGGGGTGCAGCATCCGGACGTGGAACCCCGGGAAGCCCGTCGAGCCGGCGAAAGTCATCTTTGAGGACGCGGGCTCGCTGATCTTCGACCTCAGCCTTTCGTACGACGCCAAGACGGTTTTCTTCTCGATGCGCCGCAACAAGGCGCAGTGCTGGCAGATTTATGAGATCGGGACCGACGGGAAGAATCTCCGGCAGCTCACGTCCGGGCCTCACTTCAACGTTTGCCCCGTGCCGCTTCCGGATGGGCGCATCGCGTTCATTTCGAGCCGCACGCCGGGGTACCACACGGTCTGCCAGTCCGGGCCGTCGACGCACGTATACGTGATGGACCGCGACGGGACCAACGCCCGGGACCTCAGTTCGAACACCCTCTCCGATTTCGGGCTGAGCTCCCTGCGCGACGGCCGCCTCATCTTCACCCGCTGGGAATACATCGACGTCACGCTCACGTATCGGCAGAGCCTGTGGACGGAATATCCGGACGGCCGGCAGTTCCAGCTCTGGTTCGGCAACACCATCCTCGACCCTTCGACCTTCTGCCAGGCGCGGGAAATCCCGGGGCGCTACGCGATGGTCTGCACTTTCGCGCCGCACCACCACTCGCCCCACGGGGCGATCGGGCTGGTCACCAACCGCAACGGCCCGGAGGCGCCGCGCGGCACGGGTTTCCGCTGGATCACGAAAGAGTTTCCTGCGGTCCTTGACCGCGACCTGTTCTGGTCTTACCGCGATCCCTACCCGGTGTGCGAGAACCGCTATCTGGTCGCTTACGGGGGCGGGGGACTGAACCGTTTCCGCATTTTCCTTCTCGACGACATGGATAACAAGGTTCAGGTGTATGAGGACCCGGCTACGAGCTGCTTCTGTCCGCTGCCGCTCGTGCCGCGGCCCGTGCCCCTCCAGGTGGCGGACGATGTCCCGCGAGCGGCCGCCGCCGTCCCTGTGCCTGCGGCTCCCCCCGGTCAGCCCGCGGCCACGAATGTGCCGGTCGGACGCCTCCTCGTCGCGGACGTCTATCGCGGACTGGCGCCGGCGGTTGCCCGCGGGCAGATCAAGTCCCTCCGCATCATGGAGCAGATGCCCAAGACCGTGAACCGCACCTGGAACTTCGTGATGGATCAGGGGCCTCTGATGGGGGCCTCCTCCTACTACGCCAAGCGCGTGTGGGGCTATGCGCCGGTCGAGGCCGACGGCTCGGCGTATTTCGAGGCGCCCGCGCAGAAGGAGATCTACCTGCAGGCGTGCGACGCGGAAGGGCGCGAGCTGCAGCGCATGACCTCGGCCCTTCAGCTCATGCCCGGCGAAACCCAGGGCTGCGCGGGCTGCCACGAAAACCGCCAGGGTGCGGCCCCGGCCGCCGCGTTTCCGCTGGCGGCCCGCCGCGCGCCGACGCCGCTCGCGTTTCCCGAGTGGGGCAACGCGGGCGTGCTGGATTACAACCGCGTGGTCCAGCCCGTGCTCGACCGGCACTGCGTGGGCTGCCACGGGGGGACGAATCCGCCCAAGGGCGTGCTCCTGACCGGCGACTACACGCGTTTCTTCAACATGTCCTACGACCAGCTGGTGATCCGGACCCGCTCCGAGGAGGTCTCTCGCGCCCTCTACACCGGCCGCGGCGCGGAGCGGCCCATGGTGCAGAGCCTCCACTTGCTGTACGGCATCGTGACGCCGTTCAAGCCGCTCGGCAGCGGGACGCGGGTCAGCCGCCTGCCGGAATTTCTGGAACGCGAGCACTGCAAGAAGGAGATCCCGCCGGCGGACCGGCGGCGGGTTTACGAGTGGATCGACGCGATGATCCCGTACTACCCGACCTCGGACTACGCGCGCCGGGAGGCCAAGTCGAATCGCGACAAGTGGGCCGACAAGGACGGCCGGAATCTTCTCCCTTGGTTCACGTTGGGGTTCGCCCCGGTGTACAACAGGCGCTGCGCCTCTTGCCACGGCGAGGCCAAGGGCGAGATCGGCCTAGCCGACCCGCGGCAATGGTCGTGGCTCGATCTGACCCGCCCCGAGTGGAGCCCCGCGCTGACGGCGCACCTCGCCAAGGGCGCGGGCGGACGCGGCATTCCGGCGAAAGGGGCCGAGTTCAAAGACACCTCTGACCCCGACTATCAGGCGTTGCTCAGGGCCATCGCCGAAGGGGGGAAGAGGGCCTACGAGACGCCGGAGGCGGATATGCCGGGCTTCGTCCGCCGATCGGAAGACCGGGCGTTCCCCTATCAGTATGCCGGACGGGCGGGACCCGAAACCCTCGCCAGCCGCAGCTCGATGAGCGCCTCGCACTGCTGCGGCAGCGACAGCGTGGACGCGATGACCGACGGCGTGGTGCCAAGCGGTCCTGCGACGGCCTGCCGCGCTTCTCGTGGTGGAACCGGAAGAACAGCACGGAGTGGGTGCAGATGGATTTCCCGGCGGTTGCGGAGGTGTCGAAGGTGCGCGTCTTCTGGTTCTCCGATCGCCCGACGGGCGGCGGTGGCGACCTGCCGCGGGCGTGGCGCCTTCTCTACAGGGACGGCGCGGCGTGGCGGCCGGTGGAACGGCCCTCGGCGTATGGCGTGGCTCCTGACCGGTTCAACGACGTCTCGTTCACGCGAGTCGCCACGACCGCTCTGCGCATCGAGGCGACGCTTCAGGACGGCTGGTCCGGGGGCATCTGCGAATGGTGCGTGGAGTGAGCTGCGGCCGTCTAGCCCATTAATAAAAAGTTCGAAGGCCCCCTCAGACGCCCCCTTGACGTGCCCGGTTACATTTTTTATATTTAATACGTCATTTTAATCGTAGAAAACACGTCGAAAGGGAACTCGATGGACGACGGACACGAAAAAACGGGCAAGCCCAAGTACGATGCGCCGGCCGCACGCATGGTGGTGCGTCTGATCGAGGCGCTTTGCGCCAGCGACGATCCGCTGGGCGTAACCGAACTGGTGCAGCGGCTGGGTGCCAGCGCCAACATGGTTTTCCGCTTGCTGCAGACGCTTGAGCGGGAGCGCTGGATCACGCGGGTGACGGATGATCCCAAATACGCCATGACGCTGGTGCCGTTCCATTTTGCGTCGTTGCCTGTGGCCCGGATGGATCTGGTCATGGTGGCGCAGGAACCTCTGATCGCACTTTGGAAAAAACTGGGCGAGTGCGTGTATCTCGGCGTGATGCACGACGCCAAGGTCACGTATCTGATTCACCACGAGGGCACGCGCAATATCCACCTCGGCGGACGCGTGGGGGAGCACTACTGGCCGCACGCCGCCGCCGCGGGCAAGGTGCTGCTGGCTTACGGCGGCCCGGAGCTGCGCGAGCGCTGCGTCGCGCATGGGCTGAAAAAGCTCACCGCCGCGACGCACGTCACGCGGAAGCGGCTGTTTGCGGACTTGGAGCGCGTGCGAAAGCAGGGGTACGCGCTGGACGAGGAAGAGTACATGGAAGGCGGCCTCTGCTACGCCGCGCCGGTTTACGACTACACCGGCCGCG
>Ga0116170_10004838_pt1 | contig 12210 bp, 1 predicted proteins | sample AD_JPNHW1_MetaG_FD_89797 | JGI IMG/M metagenome (GOLD analysis project Ga0116170, IMG submission 89797) | Active sludge microbial communities of municipal wastewater-treating anaerobic digesters from Japan - AD_JPNHW1_MetaG | ecosystem: Engineered > Bioreactor > Anaerobic > Digestate | place... | reverse complement strand
CGACGGCGACGGCGCATACGACTTAACTAAGCGCGGCAACGGCGTGTTGATCCTCTCCGGCAACAACTCTTTCGACGGCAAGTTTTCCACGGGAACAAACGGCTATGTCGTCATCGCTCACGGCAACGCGCTGGGCAGCACCAACGGCGCGACGGAGATCCAGGCGGGCAGCTACATCCGCATCGACGGCGGCAGCGGTATCGCGGTTGCCGAACCGCTGACGATGGCGGGGGATGCGATCATCAACTATGCGGGCACCCTGCGCAACAACTCGGGCAGCAATATCTGGAGCGGTAAGATCACCTCGAACGGTGCGCGTATCCGGTGCGAGGCGAACACCACGCTGGAGGTTTGTGGCGGCGTTGATGGGTCCGGCGTCACCACCGGCAACGCCATTTCCGGCGGCACGCTCCGCTTTTCGCAAAAGCCGATTACGGTAGCCACGCTAGACTGCAACTGTTCAGCCGGAAACGTCATCCTGTCGGTGGGCGGAAACCTTTTTACCACCCTGTTTTCCGGCGGCGGGTATTTCCGCGTCGATGTGCCCAACGCCTGGCCTGCGACCGTAAGCTTTACCGTGGGAACAACGTATGCGTCAGGTTCGGTCAACGATCTCAACGGCAATGACCAGACCGTGGGAACGCTCTTGACGGGCGAAAGCAGCGCGAACAAGCGGATTATCTACAGCGTGGCGCCTGCAACGTTGACGATTAACCAGAGTGCGAACAGCGAATATAACGGAAGCTTCACGGGCGCGGTGAGCATCGTGAAACTCGGAACCGGAAGCCTTCTGCTGACCGGTACGAACACCACGTTTGGCAAGTTCAGCGTGAGCAACGGCGTATTGGCTGTAGGCGCCACAGGCACGTTCGGCCCGAACAGCACGAACATCGTGGTTGGCGGCGGCGGAACCCTGTTGCTGTCCAATTCCGTTGCCATCGCCAACTCGGCGAGTGTCGCCATGCCGGCGAGCGGCATCTCGACCGCCAAGATCAATCTCGCCTCCGGCGTCAACGAGACGGTCAGCCGACTTGTTTATGGCGGCAAGATGCAACGCGCGGGCACCTATGGCTCGACGAGTAGCACGGCCGTCAACAAGGATGACACCCATTTCGCGGGCAGCGGCATGCTCACGGTTCTGTACGACAACTCCGGTACGCTGGTTAAGGTGCGGTAGCTTTCGGCTCGCTCTATTCGGCGCTGATGCCGATGTCGGCGATCTCAATGGCGTGAGGCGCATTTGCCGTTTTGGGGAACAGCCATTTTCCAAAACAGAGGTTGACTGTCGTCAGGCGCGAGACCCGCAGATGCGGCCCGGCCTGCGCGGCGAATTCTTTGCCCCACTGCGTGAAGAGGTGCAGCTTGCTCACCGGTATGCGGATTGTTTGCCACGCGGTAGTCAGCGGCACAACAGTCCCCCAAGGCGTGCCGTCCGATTCGATCAGAGCCAGCTCAAAACCCGTCGTGTGAGGGCTTGCCGCACGGGCGCGAATATGTAAAACGGCGCGTTCGCCGTCCGTTTGCCACAGGTTGGCGAACGTTTTTCCATCGCACGCAAGCCGCAGCGAAAGGCTGTCGTGCTCGCCAGAGAAATCGGGCACCCCGACATGAAGCGCGGGATGCCCCGCCTCATCCGTGATGCGGCCGCGGCGCATTTTATGCGACCAGTCGGGTGCGCGCATGCCGGCGTCGAGGTCGAAGAGACTCCACGGCGTTGTGCCGTCGGCGGCCATGAGCGGCAGGGCGGGCTCCAGCTTGATCCACTCGACGGCGGCGAGAGCGAAGGAGAGTTTGTCCGGAACGCCGCCGTTCCACAGCCACGGACCGGTCAGAACGCTGACGCGCTCGACCTCCTGCCAGCGAAACGCGCTGGGCGTCGGCAGGCCCCACAGCGGGATCATCTCAGAGGCCGGTACGACGGTTTCGCTCCAGCCTGCCCCCACGTGCAGGTTGCAGCCGAAGCCCTGTCCGTTCTTCATGCGGAAGCCGAGTTCAAACCGTGCGCCATTTTCACCGCCGTGCGTTACGAGGCGCAGTCCCGCGCGCGTGGCTTCGAGTGTGGCCGTGTGTGCGGAAAAAGGCAAGGAATAGCCGGCGGCCGAGCCTTTGTCGCCGAAACCATCGACCGACAGCCGCAGCGCGCGCGTTCCGGCCATGCGGCCGTCCGTCAGCGAAACGTTGACCGACCGGAAATTGCCACGGCTGAGTACGAGTCCACCTGCGGCGTCGGCGGTCTGCGGCATTCGCAGCAACGAAACCGCCGGAGCGGCTGTCGGAAACCAGCGGGCGTCTGGGTTCTTGTCGTCCGGATAGTCGGAGACGCCTGCGGGACCGGCCGCCCGGAAGGTCACGCGCCACGGCCCCGGCGTTAATGCGGTGCCGGGAAATGCAGCCGTATACGTGCGGGCGTTTGAGGGCGTCATCGGCACCGCACAGTGGACGGTGCCATCCAGCGCGATGAGCCGGGCAGTCACATTGGTTGCGAAGACGGCCTCGACTTGGAGCGCCAGCGGACACCCAGCTCGCCACTGCGCGGGTGCGGTGCCGCGGAGCAGGGGCACGCCATCTGCATCGGGGTGCGGTGCCGCATAGCGCGGGGCCGCAGCGGCCGCAGCGCGGAGCGTTGCGGAGCTCGGGCGCCAGCGCGAACAGGTGAGCAGATAGTCGCCGGGCGTTGCTTCGAACGCGCCGTTCTTGCCTTTGGCCAAGCGATCACCTGCCGTCTGTCCGTCGAAGGGACGCACGGCGAAGGCCGCACCCAAGTCGGGCAAGCGGATCGTCATAAGGTGGCGGCTGGGAAGGACGCGGACTTTTGTTTCTGCAGTGCCGGTGTAAGGGTCGGCCACGGTGAACACGTCGGGATAGAGTTGCAGCCGCCACACGCCCGCGGCTACGCGGTCGAGGAAATAGGCGCCGGTGCCGTCATAAGTAACGACGGGCGAGGAGCCGCAGCCCCACACGCGAGTCAGAGCTTCCGGCTTCGGTGGCGGAGTCTCGGTCGTGTTGCTGGCGAGAAAGGTTTCCGCCGTCACCAGCTCTGAGAGATCGGCTTCGGCAGAGCTTCGGAAAGGCGGAAAAACGGCGGCTTCCGGCAGTTTGCCAAAGGCGACGCCGCGCGGCACGCGCTTGAAGACTTCCGCGGCAATGGCCAGCGAAAGCGCTTTGCCCGGCGTATAAACGAGGCTCAGGTGATGCGTCATCCAGTTGCGGTTCACTCCGGCCAGCGGCAGCGGGTCGTATTGGAACTGCGAAGCGACCTGGACGCCTTCGGAACGGAAGAACTTGGCCATCGATGGATACATGTGAGACCCCGGCACGTCCGCCGCGTCGAACTCGTAAACCATGCGCGAGCGGTGGGCGATGGCCTTATCCGGCTGAAGGCAGGAGCCTTTGGCGCGGAAAAGCTGAGGCCCCTTCAGTGCGCGGCCTGATGCGAGGCCGGTGGGGTAGCTGGAACAGGTGACTCCTTCAATCCTGGCGGCACCCGCCGCCGCATTGTGGCCCTGCCAGGAGTTGTAGTAGATCGGTTTGGCGGTGCCGCTCGCGCGCAGCGCGTCGGCCAGCGTGTTGATGTATTCGGTGACGAGGGCGTCGGGCGTGCCTTTGGGGTAGAGCGGCTCGTTGATGCACTCGAAGGCCAGTATGGCCGGGTCGTCGGCGTAGCGCTTGCCGGTGTAACGGTTGGTGTGACACGCAAACTGCTGGAGAAAGAGCGTTTGGGCTTTCCAGGCCTCGCGGTCGGTCGTCATCTGCGGCATGGCATATCGTTCAGAAAAACCGTGCATCGTGCCCGGTGCGTAATGGCCGCCCCACCAGGCGATCGGCGTGAGCACGGTGTAGATGCCGCTGCGCCGGCATTCATCGATCACAAAGTCCAGCAGTTCGAGGTGGCGATTGTCGACGAGGTGACCTTCGCCATCGCTGAACTCGCGGTCGAAGCAGTGAATGCGGATGCAGCCGAAGCCGAGGCGGCGGAAGTGCGCCACGTCGTCGCGGATCGTTTGCTTGTGATCGATTCCCAGGCGTTCCAACTCGGCATAATCAACAGAAAACGGCGTATAGTAGTTCACGCCCAAGAGCGCGACTTCGCTGGCGTCGCTGGTCCACCGCAGCACGCCCTCCGCATCGACGCGGGCAAGGCGATCCGCCTCGGCGCGGCAACTGAATGCGAAGACGAGACAACTGCACAAAACAAGGCCCTTCATGGCATCTCCCCCTTTGCTGTTTATTGGGAAGGATTGAAGCACAAAGACATCCTCGCACCAAGTTCAATCTAAACTCTTGTCTACATCAAACAGGATGGACTACAATCCTCGATTATCATTTATAGTGTAATTGAGGAGTGGAAAATGAAAAACACACGGATGTGGGTAGGTTCCTTTTTGTCTCTGGCGCAGATGGGCGTCCTGTTTGCGGGAGATGTCTACAAAGCGGATAACGCGGAGCTGCTGACGAATACGGCGTCTTGGGTTGGAGGAGCCGTGCCGGGTGCGACGGATGTCGCGGTTTGGGATGCACCGATAACGGGCGCCAACACCGTCACCCTTGGCGGTGCGCTCACCTGGGACGGCATCCGGATTGCCAATCCCGGAGGCGCGGTCACCATCAATGGAGCCGACCGGTTGACTCTGGATGGCGGTGCGCCCATCGATGTCGATATGAGCGCGGCGACCAAGGATCTCACGATCAACACGCCGGTGACGCTGAGCGGTTCACCCATGATAACCGTGAATGCGGGGCTCACGCTGACCCTGAATGGGGCGGTGCTCATCGGCTCGCAGACGAAAAACGGGGACGGACGCCTTGTTTTTGGCGGAGCGGTCAATAACACGGGGAATGGCGTTTACGCGGCGGGGCAAACGGTTTTTGGGAGCTCGGCGGTTCTGGGCGGCGACACCAAACTCACGGGTGGAACCGTGTTTCTGCGCGGTACGACGACGATCACCGGCGGTGCAACGGAGTCACTGGCCATTTACAGCGGTGCACTGATTCTCGACGGCGGCGCACTGACTATGACGAACACCGCCTCCAGCCGTTTTTTTGTGGGACGAAGCGATGTCACGAGCGACGGCCTGATGATCGTCAGCAACGGTACGCACGCGGTCTTGGGTGCCAACGGCGACAGCATGGCGAATTTCATCGGCGTGTCCGGCGCCAAACGAGGCCGTCTTTTCATGGAAGGCGGCCGTTTGTCCACGGTGTTTCTGCGCCTCGGCACGAACCACAAGGCGTCTTCGGGAGATCTGACGGATGAGCTCCACGTCAATGGCGGCGTGCTTTCGGTGACCGATTCGGGCAGCGCCTCATTTCTGATGGGCACCAGTCACGCGAACACGACGGCCGAGGCTTCGCGCAGCGCACTGCTTGAGGTTGCGGGCGGCGGGCGGTTCGAAGTCCCGAACGGAACAACGTGGATCTCTACGGACGGCGGCTTGTCCTTCCCGCAGACGGTCGATGTCCGGCTTTCAGGCGGCACGCTGGCCGTCAAGAAAATCATCGTTGGCGCCAAGCCTGAAGCGGTCAAGCGGTTCTGGTTCAACGGCGGCATTTTGCAGGCGACGAACGCGTTGACGGACGCGGAGCTGATCGACGGCAGCAGCGTCAATGCCACATTCTCCATTCAAGCCCGCGGTTTGTTTGTGGACAGCGGCAGCGGTTCCGTCCGTCTCTCCAAAAATTTGGTCGAGGATCCGGCGAGCACGGGTGGCGGTCTGGTGAAGTGCGGCCTTGGCATGCTGACGCTGGCTGGCACAAACACCTACACCGGTCCGACCATTGTCTCGAACGGCACGCTCCGTGTGGTGGGGTCGCAGGCCGTGTCAAACATCAAGGTTGTGCCCGGAGCGATTCTCTCGATGGCAGACGGTGCGCTGACGCGCTTTGCGCCGTCTGCTTTAAGTCTCGGATCGGTGACGCAGGCCTCGCGGTTGGAGTTTGAAGTGGCCGCAAGCGGTTCGGATTGCGATCGGCTGGTTCTTCCCGATGGTGTTTTGCTTCAGAAAACCGAGATTGCGCTCTTCCAGCAGGGAACGCGCAACCCGGTGGCTCGCGCGGGCGATTTTCCGATTCTGAGCTATACCGGCAGCGTGCCTTCCATGGGTTGGCTAAGCTGGGCCACGCCCATCAAAGGCTACGCGTGTTCCTTTGAGATCGATAGCGCGGCACGGCTTGTCTATGCGCGGATTCGGCTGGACGGCAGCGCCAGTGCGTCGGTCTGGTTGAATCCCGGCGGCGGCGACTGGGCAACCGCCGCGAACTGGAACGTCATGCCGTCTTCCGCCGCTGGCGCGCAGGTCGCTTTCGCCGAGATCCCGACTGCGCCGTCAACCGTCACGCTTGCCGCGCCCTTCACGGTCGGCCAGATGGCTTTCTCCAATGCGAATGCCTACACGCTTTCAGGCGCGGGGTCACTGACGCTTGACAACGGTGCGGCGTCGTCCCTCATCACGGTTGACAAAGGTGCGCATGGGATTTCGCTGCCGCTCAATCCAGCGTCGTCTCTGACCGTCAGCTCTGCGGCGAACGCGAGTCTCACGGTGGGCGGCGCGATCGCGGGTGCGGGCGCTTTGATCAAACAGGGATCGGGCGATCTGATCCTGACCGCCGCGAATACATATGCGGGCGGCACCACGATTCAAAACGGCGTGCTGGCTTTGCAGAGCGGCGCATCTGTCGGCACCGGACCGATTAACCTTGCGGCGAACGGCGGACGTTTTCGCAGCGCGGGCACGGACTGGGTAACGGTGACCAACTCCGTGGTGCTCGCGGCCAGCGGCGGCGTGCTGGACGCCATCGCCCCCATGCTTCTGACGGGCCCGATCGATTGGGCCGCAGGGCAGTGGGTCTTGAACAAATACGGCGCAGGAGAGCTGAAATTCAAAGGCTCGGCAAACGAGACCGGCAACTATCAGATTAATCTGCGCACCGGCATTTTCCGCATGGCCGAAGGGGCCAGTCTCGTGCTCAACGCAACGGCGCGCGACACGATCTACATGTCGGACACCACATCGCAGTCCCGCATGTTTATCGTTGAGACCGGTGCGGTCGTGGTGGCCGGCGGCCTCTATACCGGTTCTGGCCCCTCCAACACCGTTTACATCAACGGGGGCAGTCTGTCATTCAACGGCAGTAGCGGAGAAGGCGAAAGCGGCCTGATCCGAACAGTCACCGACGTGGCCGGAGCGGACCGGATCATTGTGGATGCGGGGCTGCTGAATTTTTCCATCGATGATTGGCTGAGTATGGGCGTGCGCGGCGGCGGAGCCGAAATCATCGTCAACGGCGGCACGGCAACTTTCGGACGCCTTTCCTTGGGCGTGCGCGCCGATACAGGCTTCAGCTCCTCGGGTCTCTACACGTATGCGAAAGTGTGGGTCAACGGCGGCGTAATGGACGTGGCCGGTGCCTTCAACTGGATGGGCGATGTCCTGCCGGGGCGCACCAATCAAGTCTACTTGAACGGCGGCACGCTGCGCTTGCCGGCAACGCTGCGCTCCGTGGCTCTGACGATTACCAATCAGAGCGAATGCTGCCTGAACGGCGGCACGCTGGCGCTGAAAGGCCTCGGCAATTTCGGCACCACAAGTCTCGACAACTACCTGAACGGATTGAATTATCTTTACGTGGATCAGGGCGGCGCGGTCTTCGACACACTGGGCAATTCGGTGACCATCACGCAGGCGCTTCAGCGAGTCGGCTCCACAACCGGCGGCCTGACCAAGCGCGGCTCGGGAACGCTGACGCTCTCTGGCGCCTGCGGCGCGGTGGGGCCGACCGTGGTCGAGGCCGGCGCGTTGCGCATCGGCGCGAGCACGGCGACCACCGGGCTGAGCGTCTCGAACAACGCGACCTTCAGCTTGCGTAACGGCGCGTTCGACACGCTGACCTTGAGCTCGGCGACGTTGGCGGGCGGCGCGCGTCTCGACGTCGAGGTGTCTGACAGCAGCGACGCTTCGGACCGCATCGCGCTACCCGACGGCGCCGCGGTGGGCAACCTAGTGATCGGTCTCTACAACCTCGGAACAGCAACGCCGGTGACGCGCCCGGGCACGTATCCGATCTTTTCGTACACTGGCACGCCGCCGAATGTGAGCGGCTGGAGCCTTGCCCCCGACATGTTCGGCGTGAGCTGCACCTTTGCGGTCAACACGGGTGCGCAGACCATCGATGCGCAGATCGCCTACACGAGCGCGCAGGTCACCTGGGCCAACGCCGGCGCAGGCAACTGGAGCGTGGCGGGCAACTGGTGGCCCGTGGCTCCGGCCGCTTCGGGCGCGGTGACGCGCTTCGGCAACGCCCTGACGGCCGCTGCCACCGTGAATGTGGACGGCGCGGTGTCCGTCGCGGGCATGGCGTTTGATCACACGTATCGCTACACGCTCAGCGGTTCGGCCATCACCTTCGACAACGGCACGTCGAACGCGTCGATCACGGTGGCCAGCGGTTCGCATACCTTGGCCGCTCCGCTGACCCTGAGTGGCGGAACGATCGCCTCGATCGCCTCGGGCGCGGAACTCAAGCTCACGGATGTGGCCTCGGGCTCGGGCAACCTCGTCGTCGATGGCGGTGGCCAGCTCAAACTGGACGGCACAAACACGACGCCGACGACCATCCGCGGCGGCGCCACGGTGGCGATTCCCGACGCGGACTCGCTGGGCGGTGCGGCGCTGACGCTGGACAACGGCACGCTGACGGTCGCGGCTTCCGACACCTTGGGAGGCAACGTGTCGCTGAACGCGGGCGGCGGCACGATCCGCGGCGGCACGGGACAAACGCTGCAGCTCGGCGCGACCGTGACGGGCGCGGGCAGCTTGACGAAAGCCGGCGCGGGCGTGTTAACAATGGGCGCATCGTCCGAGGGCTACACGGGCGCGACGATGTCCGACGGCGGCACGCTGAGCCTTTCCGATTGGCCCGCCGGCGCACTGATTCTGGGTCGCGGAACGCTGGCGTTCACCGGGGCATCGGGAAGTTTCTCGCAGCCGGTGACGATCGCATCAGGCACCAATGCGGCGGTGTTGCGGTTGGACAGCGACCTCACCTTGAGCGGTCCGATCTCATCCGTGTCCGGTGCGCTCTTCAAGAGCGGCGCGGGCTCGCTGACGCTTGCGGGCGCAAACGGCAACCGGATCGGTCTCGCCAACGCGGTGAACATGGGCGGCGTGGCTGCGACGGGTGGTGACGGCGACGGCCCGACGGTCGGCTTCGGCGCCTTCAATGTGGCGCAGGGCCGCGTGACACTGGGTGCAACGGGCCAGACCAACGCCATCGCCGGAGCGCTGCTCGTGGGACTGAACACCACCGCTGCCGCCGACGCCGAGACCGCGGGCGAGCTGGTCATTGCGGGAGGACTGACGACCTGTAGCGATTGGGTTTACATTGGGCGCAACAATGGAACAACGACCACGGCGCCGGGCGGACGCGCCTCGCGGCTGCTGATTCAGAGTGGCGAACTCAACGCGTTCAATCTGTCGCTGGGCGGATCGTCGGGCTTCTCGGGTTACACGGGCCGTCCGGTGCTGGAAATCCAGGGCGGCATCTGCACGGTCAACGATTTGTTCTACGCCGGAGAAACGGCGGGCGGCGTCTCGACCATCTGGGTGAACGGCGGCACGCTGCGTCATCTGGTGTCGCTTTCCAACACGTCGTTCCGGCTCGGCAACACGGGCGGCGAAGGCGTTCTGCGCATCACCTCTGGCAGCGCGGAATTTGCAAAGGACGTGGTTCTGGCTGGCAGCGCGGGGTGCACCGGCACGGTGGAGTTGGCGGGCGGCACGCTCACCGCGCAGAACATTTATCGTCTGAACGGCTCGGGCTATGGCCGCATCACATTCAACGGCGGCGTGTTCCGCCCGACAGGCGGAGGCATGAGCGGGCTGAACGTTGCGCAGATCGGCGCTGGACCTGCGGTTTTCGACACGTCGCTGACCAGCATCTTCACGCTTTCCCAGATTTTGACAACGACCAACACGACGGACGGCGGGTTGATTAAGCTGGGGACGAACACGTTGATTGTGGGTGCGGCGATGGCCTATAACGGCCCGACCGTTGTGTCCGGCGGCGTGATGCGGGTACAGAGTTCTCTGCCCGCCGCCTCGGCGCTGACCGTCGCGCCCGGCGCACGGTTGACCCTCAACAATGTCGCGGCCAAGGCGGTAACCGTGAGCGGACTGACGCTCGGATCTGCCGTGGATAGCGCACCGGCGGAACTCGAGTTTGGCATCGATTCGGCCAACGCAACCAACGATCAGTTGGTGGTCAACGGCAATGTGACGGCATACCACGCTGCCTTCTATCTCTATTGGCAGAGCAGCCAGACGGACAATATCGTTGCCAACAACAAGTACGCCCTGATCCGTTTCACAGGTGCCGGCCCGAGTTCGACCGACGCCTTCAGTGTGGCGAATCGGCAGGCCGGCAAGCAGTATATCTTTACGCTTGAAGGCGGGGTTCTTTGGGTGCAAATCGGGGCGGCGGCTTCGAATGCGTACGTTTGGACCGGCGTGGGTGGAGGCGACTGGACCGAAAGCGCCAAGTGGGTTTCGGCGCCCGGTGCGGGCGCAATCGGGGCCTCCGTGCGATTCGACGCATCCATCACGGCGGCGTCGAGCGTGCTTCTCAGCCAGAATACGACACTGGGCGGACTCTTCTTCAACAGCACAAATTCCTACACCGTTGAAACAGACGGTGCCAGCGTGATGACCGTGGATAACGGGTCCACTGCGGCGGCCGTGCAGGTCGAGCAGGGGCGGCATGCGATCGCCGCGCCTTTGGTGCTTCAGAATGAAACGGACGTGAAGCCTATCTCCGGCACAGCGCTGACGTTGACCGGGCCGATTTCCGGTCCGGGCGGGGTCGTCAAAATGAACGGAGGCGAATTGGTGCTGGGTGGCGTGAACAGCTTTACGGGCGGCGTGCGCCTGACGAGCGGTACCGTGACGCTTACGAACGGCGCGACGGTCGGCACAGGCCCGTTGGCATTTGAGTCCGATGGATCGTCCCTAAAGGTCAGCGGAACCACGGCGAGCGTCTGTCCCGGAAGCTTCGTCTTGCGCACGCCGCAAGCGTTTGTCACAGTCGATGCGCAAGCGAAACTTACGCTGCAGGGTGAGCTGAAGTATGCGTCTGGTGTGATCGTGACCAACACGCTCGTCAAGCAGGGCGCAGGCGAACTGGCCCTCGCAGGCAGTGCGAATGCCGCCGCCGACAATGCGCGGGTGAGTCTGCTGGAGGGCACGCTGCGGATCGCTTCCGGATCCAATTGTCGCATCGGCGGCGTGGCCCGCGACGTATTCCGGATGGACACCGACAACAGCCGCGCGCGGACGTTGGCGGTGGACGCCGGTGCGAAGGCGACGCTCGCAGGCATCTATATGGCCTACGGAACCAATTCGGTCGTCGTCGATGGCCAGCTCGATTTTACCGGCACCACCGATGCGGCGTGTCTGCGCATTCAGAGCACGCTGGCAGAGGATCGGTTTACCGTGCGCACCGGTGGCACGGCGACCTGCCCGCAGGCCACGTGGTTCAACATCGGCGTGCGCGGTCCGGGCGTGCTGTCGGTCGAAGGCGGCACGGCGCGTCTCGGATGCGTCAGCCTTGGCTATCAGCAGATGCCGAACATGGCCTACGGAGGCAATTACGGCCGTGCGTTCGTAACCGGCGGCGGCCTGCTTGACGTCTCCGGCAAATGGAACTGGATGGGCGACAGCAACAACCTCGGCCGCGTGAACATGCTGCAAGTGGGCGATGGCTCTTCGGCGGGGGGCACGGTGCGGTTGCCGCCGACGACGGTGACGACAACGAACGGCTGGTCCACACTCGGCCTCGACAAAGGCACTCTTGTGACTGCGGGAGGCGGGTTGACAACGCCGGTTGCAGGCGACTATCTGAATGGACTGAAGCAGCTCTATGTCAGCGCGAGCGGCGGCACGTTCGACACGGCTGGACAGGACGTCACGGTTTCGCAACTGATCGGTTCAGACGCAGCGGGTGGCACGTTGGCCAAGGCGGGCGCAGGCAGCCTGACGCTGGCGCAGCCGCTGAACTGGGGCGGCACGGTCGATGTTCGGGGCGGTACGCTGAACGCGGCGCTGCAGAAGACCGCAGTCAATCAAAACGCACCGAGCAATCTTCTGGCCCGGTACAGCTTCGAAAACGGCCCTGTGGCCGATTCTTCGGGCAACGGCCGCCACGGCGTCATGCAGGGTG
>Ga0116170_10004836_pt1 | contig 12213 bp, 10 predicted proteins | sample AD_JPNHW1_MetaG_FD_89797 | JGI IMG/M metagenome (GOLD analysis project Ga0116170, IMG submission 89797) | Active sludge microbial communities of municipal wastewater-treating anaerobic digesters from Japan - AD_JPNHW1_MetaG | ecosystem: Engineered > Bioreactor > Anaerobic > Digestate | place... | reverse complement strand
TGATAAAAATTCTGCCATCACTTGCAAAGAAATATCCAAACTTGACAACAAGGAACTCAAATCCAAATTACTTTTGAACATGTCGTTGTTCATTTTTTTGCAATCTTATTCAGCCTTGGTATAACTATATTTCTTTATCCGGCAATAACTACGGAAATGGAATCGATATCAACAATTGCAGCCAAATGAAGATCGCTTTCAACAGCATCAATGTTTTAAACAGCAGCGTGAACAGCAGTAAATGTCTTCAAATCAACGGAGGCGATGCACTTGACATCAGGAACAATATTTTCATGAATTCCGGTGCCGGTTTCTGTGTATTCACAGAAAACGCCCCCACAAATTCCAATTGGGATTATAACAACTATTTTAGTCCTTCCAATAAGTTAGGGAGTAAGAATGGCACAGTATATTCCACTTTGTCTTCCTGGGCCAACGCCATCGGCGGCGAAGCCAACGGTCTTAACCTTAATCCCTATTTCCTGAACGATGAAAGCTACAAGGTCTACCAGTGTGGTCTCAACGGGGCTGGAATACCGATTCCGGGGATTAGCGATGACATAGAAGGGGATCTTCGCAGTCCACTGGCCCCGGATATCGGGTGCGACGAGTTTGATTTTCCATCCTATCTTTTTGGTTTCGTTTTCAATGACCTGAATCATAACGGCATTCAGGATGAGGGTGAATCCGGGCTGCCGGGCAGGCTCATCGCCATCGAACCGGGCAGCATCATCGCGATGACCGACAGCAACGGGGTCTGGACCGGAGATTATGTCCCGGCCGGCTCCTACCTGGCCACCGTCCACCTGCCCGACAACTGGCAGATGTCCACTCCCCTCTCGCAACCGTTCTTTTTCATGGACACCACGACAACCACCCGTATCCCGGCCTTCGGCATGTACAGCACCGACGTTTGCCCCCGGGCCGAAGTGACCGTCACCGCTCCCAAGCTGGTTCGTTGTTCTCCTGAACAGATGGTCTATGTGACGGCAAAGAACGACGTCACTGCCACCGGGGTCGTGATCGATAGCTATGTCGATGTTTCGCTCGATCCCCTGATTTCCCTTGATTCAGCATCCCTGGCCTATTCTGCGCTTGGAGATAACAAGTTCCGCTTTGATGTCGGGGACCTCAACCCGGGTGAGGAGGTGAACTTCAGCCTCAGCACGACGGTTAGTTGTGACGCACTGAAAGATCAGACCCTTTGCATCCAGGCCAACATCTATCCGGTCGACTCCTGTGCCATCGACACCACCCATAATCCTCCCCCACCCAACGGCGTCACTCCATGTAACCTCCCATGGGATCATTCAAGCCTTTCGGTCGATGGGTGGTGTGACACCGATTCCGTGCGCTTTTCCGTAACCAACACAGGGCAGCCTGGTAACGGCGATATGGTCTGCTACTCCCCGGTGCGGGTCTGGCTCGATACCGTCATGGTCCGTTTTGATTCGATCCAACTTGCGGGCGGACAAACAAAATATTACGCCTTCACGGCCAATGGCCATACATGGCGCCTGGAAGCCGATCAGCACCCGCTGCATCCGGGTCACTCCCACCCCAACGCCGTTGTGGAGGTATGCGGAGATACTGCCAATTGGACCCCGGGGCTGATCAACCTCTTCCCGCTCGACGATGCCGATCCCATGGTTGACATCTACTGCGGGATGGTTACCGGCGACTGGCAGCAGGCAGAAAAGATCGGTTATCCCGAAGGATCCGGCGGGGAGGGGAACATTCTTCCCGGGCAGGGCATTCAGTACCAGGTCAACTTCCAGAATATGGGCGTTGACACGGCCGGGCTGGTCACCATCCGTGATACCCTCGACATGAACCTCAACATCTTCACCGTATCGCCCGGGGCATCGAGCCATCCCTATACCTTCCGGATGTTCGGCCAACGGGTTCTAGAATGGAAGTTCGAGGGCATCAACTTGCCTCCTTCTTCCGTCAATGAACCGGGCAGCCAGGGGTTCCTCACTTTCTCCGTAGATCAGAACGACAGTTTACCGGAGGGAATCCAGATCTTCAATACCGCCTATGTCTTTTTCGAGTACCCGGCCCCAGGAGGAAAATCTGGGGAGAATCACGTAAAGGACGCGCCCCTTGTGACCAATCAGACCCTTCACACCATCAACCTCAAGCTCATCGATCCCATGCTGCCTGAAAGTCCGGGGGGCATTTCGGGAGAGGATACCGTATGCCAGGGTCAAAGCGACGTTGTTTACTCCGTCCCCGGGGCAGTCAATGCAACTTCCTACAGCTGGAGCCTGCCTTATGGAGTTAATGGTATGAGCACAACAAACACAATAATGGTTTCTTTCAGCGACACAGCCGTTTCCGGGGAGATCCGCGTCAGGGGGCACAACACCCTGGGAGACGGACCTGCTTCCGTCCTGATGGTCCAGGTCGATCCTTTGCCGGCCCCGGGTGGCGCAGTCTTCGGGCCTTCGTTCGTGTACCAGGGTGAAACCGGGATCGAATACAGCGTGCCTGCGATCGCGCATGCCACCTCGTATGAGTGGACATTGCCGGAAGGGGTTTCAGGAAGCAGCACAGGCCGCACGATCACGGTAAGCTTTTCCGACACTGCCATTTCCGGTCTCATCTCAGTCCGGGGCATTAATGCCTGCGGACAAGGCTCGCCATCCGCTGGGTTGTTCGTGAATGTAAGCGCACCGGTGCCTCCGAATGTGATCCTGCAGGATCTTTCCTTCGACAACAACTCGGTCAATTGCTTCAATGCCACCCAGTATATAACGGTCGCGGGCAATGGCAGCCAGTTCACCGTCAATCCTGGTGCCACGGTAAACCTGATCGCAGGAAAGAAGATCACCCTGTTGCCGACCACCAAAGTCAGGTCCGGCGGCCGTTTGCATGCCTGGATCACCAATACAGGCAACTACTGCATGAATCCGCTTCAACCCCTGGTGGCCGTCGAAAAGGACTCCGGTGAGCCGGACGGGGTCGAACCTTTAATTGCCGAAAGCAACGTCATCAGGGTTTATCCCAATCCGACTTCTGGAGACATCATCCTCGAGGTCATGGAGGGTTATGCATCCGGCTTGTTGGTTGTCGATGTTTATGGTATCTGGGGAGAGAAAGTACTTTCACGAACCATCACCGGGAAGGGTAAAAACACCCTTTCCCTTTCGGGGAAGCCAAACGGCGTCTATTTCATCCGAATCATGACAGATATAAAGGCTGAGATTGTAAAGATCATCAAGCAGTAAGGATCTAAATTCATCCAGGAGATCCTTCCTGCGACCCTGTTGTGATCGATGAAATTCGTTTGGGGATTACAACCTCTTGGTGGAAATGGGCACGTCATCAGTTAGATTGACCATTGAACTGATCATTTACTCTTGCTTGATATTTCAGTCATTAAGTCATTGCAGGTGAATGGAATATTCCCAATACCCCCTTCCCGGTTCTTTACAACGATCAGTTCACCATGCCATTTCGTGCTCTTGCCTTGATCATTGGTCTGAATTTGGTCCTGTTCCTGCTGATCAAGAAAAACCACGATGTCGGCAAAGCATTCCTGATATACGGGCAAATCCCTCAGGATTGGCCTGGTGTCCGTTCTGCGATATGCATCCCGGTTTACCTGTGACAACAAAATTACCGGCACATTAAATTCCTTACAGATCGATCGTGCTTCTCTCAGTGTTGCCTCGATCCTCAGATCTTCCTGATCACCGTTTTCTTTCAGACCGACCACTTGCAGATGATCAATCAGGATGATGGAGCATTTTCCTTGTCCTTTAAGATTCCTGGCCTTTTCCTTCAGCAAATTTCCCGGGACATCTGCCAGATCGAAAATTTGTATCGGCAATTCCGATACTGCCTTTGTTTCTTTTGAAAGATCCATCCAGGTTGAAGCGGAAATCCCTTTCCTGTTGAAAATGCCCTCATCAAGGTTCGTACCTGTAAGGATCAACCGCTTAGTTGTTTTTTCATGTGACTCATGTGTACAGATCACGACCGGGAATCCATCCCGGGCGGCAGTTTTTGCAAAGAATATCATTAATTCCGTCTTTTTCATCAGGGGACCTGATGCAAAAAGTATCAGTTGCCCGTCCCTCCAGCCACCGGTAAGTTCATTCAGTTTCGTGAGACCGGTATTTATTCCCTGAAGATCATCATGGGCGTGTTTATTACCCCTGTTGTCAATATTTAGGATTTCCATCGCCTTATTTTCGTCAAAGATGGAGAAGATGGATGCAGTGTATCTGCGGACCATTTCCAACCTTCAAACAATGTATCCTGCGAACTGTAAAACGTTTTACCCGTGTTTGTAGCTATTCAGAATCCGATGAAGACGCTTCGAATTTTCAAGGATTTGTTTGTATGCTTCCCATATCTTTTTTTTCATTTCAGCCTTGGTGATCACTTTATTGTGGTTGCCGGTTCTTCTAATATTTTTCATTGGGGTGTTATTTTGGTTGATTTTGAAAAGGTATTTTAAAATTCATGATCGTTCAGAACTAAACCATGCCAGCCGTTGAGGAGAAGTGAATATGCTTTCCTTTGGCTGGTTTATTCATGTCAGATGCTTTTTGATTAGGGAATGCAGGTAGGCTGCATCTCCCCTTTCCATATTAGCTGAAAATAAATTGATCCGTTTATGGAAGATCCGCTGATCCTGACACCGGAATTGGAACGACTGGCCATCGAGAGTTTTTATGAGTACATCCGCACCAAGGCGAAGCATTTCATCCGGACCGGGCATGTCAATTATACCAAGGGGGATGCCTTCGGACAACCCGGACTGTCGTTGCCGGAGACCGACCATGTCCTGCTCCTGTCGGGATGCGATCAGGTTATCCGGTATCGGGGCCTTACGCCTGATACCCCTTTTGAAGGACTGGGGATCGGCGGGTTTTACCGGTTGATGAACATGTTTCATTACGAAAAAGTGAAACAGACGATCGCTGCAAATGAAGAGGATCATTTTCTCGATAAGATCCTTTTCCGCCATGTCGTTTCCGGGCATGAGATGGTGCTTTTCAATAAGGTCAGGAAGGAGCGGTGAGGTTAGCCGTGAGTCTGTGTGTCAGATCATGATGGGATAGTGAGCCAAGTCATTTCTTACGATTTGTTAATCTCTTGGTTCCAGAATTCCCAGATCAGGACCATCGCAAACGTGTCGAGTTCGCAATAGCGAAGCAGACCTTCCGTTACATGGGTGCGCTCTTCATCTGTCATTTCCGTAAACTGCATTTTGGCGTAAGCCATCATGGCGGCCCCACCCTCCGCCAGCTCAGGATCGGTGATGAATTCGTTGAGCCGCTCTTCATCGAGGCCTTCGAACAAGGGCGGTAACAGTTTGTAAGGATTGACGATCTGCCCGTTCTCCTTCCGGATCCACGCCTGATCCCTGAAATTCAAGCTGGGAATGGCCGGTGAACCATAAATGGGCTCTGAATATTTCTCCTGCAGGTATTGGCTCCTGTTCAGCACTGCAGGCAGGACCTGCTTTATCGAATTCGATCCACCGGTATATGGATCGTAATAATATCCTTTGACCATTTCGCACAGGTCGACCATGCACCGTTCCCCCTGCCATGCATTGGCCTGCCCCTGTGTAGAACGGGTAATAGACATGATAAATCCGAGCAGTTCATCCGTATCGAAATTTTTCGGCGTGCCTTCACCGTGCCAGGATCCGAGCAGCTGGCGGCAAATGGCGTTCAGAACAGAATTTTCGTGCGCGGCATACCGGAAGATAGTCCCTCCGTCTTTCTCAAGCTGGCGCTTCAGCTCACGGACAAATTCAAAATTGGGGAACCGGCCGGGTTCCGCGTTGATGTACTGCCCGTAATGGACTATGTTCCCGTTGCTGTCCACCACGTGATGGGAAAACTGGAACGCCACCGTCTCATACGGATGCATCCCCTGGTTAAATGGTATGGCCACGGCCGATGTTTCAAAATCGATGAAATGCAGTGGAAACTTCCAGGTGTCCATTTCCGCTTTCAGTTCATCCTTCAGCAACACCATGGTATTGTCATTGTTCACCGCTTTTGCTACCTGGATCCGCTGGCGGTCGGTCATGGTCATCCCGTTTCCACTTTGTGCGCTGTTGCCGAAATCATGATCTTTAAGGTCCGACATGAAATATTTTCCTTCACCAATACGGGTATCTTTTGCCCGGTAGTTCCAGATATCAAGTACGGAGGGCTTGTCGAAATCGCTGTCGGTAAAATGCAGCGCGGATTTCCAGCATTCCCGGAAACCATCTCGCTTACCCCTGCTCCTCTCCTCATCCGTGCAACAAAATTCGCAATCCCGGCATTTTTTGCCCACTGCCGGCCGCAGTTTCTCGTCCCGTTCATAATGATCCGCCCAGAACTGCACCTGCTCATGGAACGGCTGGTTTATCAACCCGGCGCCGTCGGTCCCCTGCAGGATCCTTTCCACCAGGTCACCGATATAAACCTTCACGAGGATCTCATCCCCGAGAGCCGGGGGTGTAACATCCCCGCTTGTCACGGTCTTGACCCTGCCCGACTGATCACGGACTACGTGAAATTTTTGGTTCAGACCGTTCACCGTGGTGATGCTGTTCTTATCCGCAAGCACCAGGTAAGGTCTGACGTCAAACTGCGGGAAGGCACTTGTGAGCACGTAGTACTGGAATGCCACATCATAGAGATACGGGGCCCAATTCTTCCCAATCCGGCCATGAGTGTCCGTAAGGTCCTGCGAATCGTTGCCGCTGAAGGATTTTGCCTTAACCTCCAGCAGGTCGACGCGGGTCCCCTCCTTGACCAGGATATCCGTACGTATGAAAAGGTTCCCATAACGGAAAGCCGCTTCAAAGATGATAACGTTATCACGATTCATCAGCTCATGGGTCCTTTCCAGCGATCGAGCATAATCTCGCTCTTCGATCATCACGCCTCCCGGGTGATACAGCTTTGCCAGCTCGCCGACCTGGAACCCTCCTTCTGCCAGTGATTCCAGGAAAGGATCATCCACTTTTTTGTCCGGGTATTCCGGTTTTCCGGTGTAGAGCAGCTTCGTTTCACATTCAAGCGCAAGCTTGAAACGTGATTTTGTAAGGTAGCGCGGCTTCTCCATGGGTATTCAGTTTCCTGTTATAAAGTTGAGGATTTATTCTTTATCCCTTGCACCGCTTTTTTATGATCCGAATAACTATTTTGCTGATCGTCCCCGGATCGACAGGCGGCTGGTCAATGAATGGTTCTTCGCTGCAGGGAGCAACGATTTCATCGTATAACACCTTGAAAACCTGCTCCAGATCCTCCGTCACCACATCAAAGGAACCGGCGGGCGCGCTCCTGTGCTTCATTCCAAAGTAAACATTGTATTTTGTATAAACCATAATGAAAACGTTTTTTAATACAGATTGTCATTAAATCAGGTGGTCTGTTTAGCTGTTCCCGGCTGCCTTCTAAGGATCTGGATATTGACCTCGTTGATCATGCCTGGGTTGTACAATTCCTCGTCCAGTATGGAAGCTAGCACGATCAACCGGTACAGCCGGCTGAAAATTTTCTGAAGGTTTTTACCCTGGAATTTAAGCGTTCCTGAGGACATTGTCCCGTCATTCCAGGACAGATCATATTCCGCGATATAATGTATAGTCGGCATGGATAAAGGATTTTGCAACAAATTTAGATCGGGTGAATGCATTGTATCTGCAACGGCCCACCGGATCTGCAGGTTCATGAAGAAATGACCGGGTTATTTCCTGAACCCTACCGGGTTCCATTTTGACTGAAGTACGTTCTCCTCCCGGCAGTACTCTTCCAGTTCTGCCAGTTCCGGCGCGGCATCATACAAGATGTTCTTCAGCATGTATTTCCTGGCAATGTTGTCGATCTGCCCGCCCGAAAGGTCATACTTCCACGCAAGCACTCGGATGGCTGAATTATCCAGGAAAGGCATTTTGTCTTTCCAGATCATGATCCTGGCCTCCGGGGTTGGCTTCTCAAACCGGATCTTGTAAAGGAATCGGCGCTCGAATGCGCTGTCGAGATTCCCCTCCAGGTTGGTGGTTGCAATGAGGATCCCTTTCATATCTTCCATCTCCTGGAGGATGATATTCTGGATGGTATTTTCGGTCTGATCCACGGGGCTGTGACCCAGCTGCCTGCGCGTGCCGAAGATGCCGTCGGCTTCATTGAACAGCAGGATCGGTGCGATCGTTGCCGTTTCCATCACCCGGCGGTAACTGTCGAAGACTTTCTTGATAAGCTTTTCCGATTCCCCGAACCACATGCTTTTCGTCTCGCTGATATCGACCCTCTTGATGTCACGGCCGGTGAGACGGGCGAGCTGGCAGACCGATTCGGTCTTCCCGGTACCGGGAGCGCCGTAGAAAAGAATGGTCATCCCCTGCTTCATCCCGGCTTCTTCCATGCGCGAAACAAGCTGGTCATAATTCGCAGGCATCAGGGTGTCCGTAAGCAGGCGGAGCTTCTGTTCTTCTTCGGGGTTGAAGAAAAGTTCCCGGGGTATGATCTCTTTTGCAAGGATGATCCCAGGCTGCTTTTTTGATTCCGCCTGGTTCAGGAGAGCATTGTCCTCCGCCAGGATCTGTTCCAGTGATCGCTCCGTGAGCCGGATATTCCGGTCGCTCCGGAAGATCCGGTCGTCGAAGGCCACAAGTTCCTTGGTTATTAGCTCGTGACAACCACGCAGGAATTGTTTCCGGATGTACAGCTGGGTCTTCAGTCCGGGGAAAAGGAACTTCATTACTTCGACCAGGTCCGGGTCTTCGTTGCCTTCGGTATACTGGCAGCAAAGCAGTATCAGGATCAGTAGGCTTTCGTCCTCCAGTGACATCCCGACCAGGGCCCTGGCATATTCCTTCTCCCTGTTCACTGTAAGCAGGTCCTTGACGGCAACGACCATGTCATCATAACATAATGTTCCCTCCTCCCGATCATCGAAGATCTTACGGGCGGCTTCCAGGAACTCGAACAGATCCAGGTCTTCCTTGTCAGGAGGAACGAATTTTTCGTTGTTCATGATGGAATCGAGAACCGCCTGGTTGACAGTGAATTTTCTGTCCGTAGCGCTTTCTTTCTTTCTGCGTTTCCCGTGCCCTTCATCGATTACTCGGTACATCAATCTCCGATCACACAGGACTTCAAATTCGCCGGTGTATTTCAGGATGGTGATGGGGGACGCATCGAGGAAGCGGGAAAGGTCATCCAGATCTACGGTGCCCGAGCGAAAATTAAGGTTGCTGATAATCGAGAAAAGGACAGCCTGCAAACCGGTGATGCCGAGCCAGGAGGCGACCGGGCCAGCTTCTGCCGTGGCTTTTTCAAGGAACTCCACCGTAAGCCCGGAATCTTTAGCCAGTTTCACGACGGACTCCATGCTTTCGAAAACAGGATTTGAATTCTTATTAATCTCTTCTGAAATGCCCATATTTGTTGGTTTTTACGCAAAGATCATTCGAAACTCCGCATTGTACCTGCATTTCGCGACATCCAGAGATGAGGATGAATATTTTTCAACAAGGCCCGGATATCGAGAAAAAAATTGCATTACCTTTAAAATCCCTAACAGCGACGCGTTTATGCCCCTCAACAAAGAAGCCCTAATCCGGTACCGGGTTATCAACCGTTGCCTTGTCAATAAAAGGTATGTTTCAAGGGACCGGCTCATTCAGGCCTGTGAAGAGGCACTGGACATTGCACCCATTGGTCGGAGGACTATTGAACAAGACATCCATGACATGCGGGAGGACGGGCGGCTAGGATATTATGCACCCATTCGCTTCAACAAGGAGAAGGAGGGGTATTATTACGAGGACCCGGGATATTCCATCGACAGCATCCCGATCAACGAGATCGATCTCGAAGCGCTGGCGTTCATAGCCACCATGCTGGATCATTACAAGAACATCGACATTTTTTCGACCTTTTCAGGGGCGGTGCAAAAGATCGTGGACGCCATCAACATCCGGCGGGTACTGGATGAGAATCCCTCCTACCCGTTCGTGGAATTCGAGAAAGCCCCCTTTTACAAGGGAAGCGAATATCTCGAGCCCCTGCTAAGGGCCATCCGGGAGGAAAAGGTAGTGGTGTTCGATTATCAACGTTTCGATTCCGAGAAAGCTTACCGGCACAAGGTGCACCCTTATCTTCTAAAGGAGTACCGCAACCGCTGGTACCTGGTCGGGCTGAACCACGATCTCGAGGAGATCCGGACCTACGGACTTGACCGCATCGTGATCCTTGAAAAGGAGCTCTGTGACATCCCCTTCCGCAAAGCAGATTTTGATCCGCGGATTTATTTCCATTCAACCGTCGGTATTATTGTGCCCCACACCGAACCCATGCACGTGGTGCTGAAATTCACCCACACCCAAGGACAATACGTAATTACCCAGCCCATCCACGAAACCCAGCGTCTCGTGGAAGAAACAAAGGATCACGTTATCATCAGTCTGGATGTGTGTCCGACCTATGAATTTATTTCTATGATACTGGGGTGGGGTGCGGCGGTGGAGGTGATGGAGCCGGGGAAATTGCGTAAGAAAATTATCGATTTATATAAACATTGTTTGGGTGTTTATAACATTTCTGAAGGTCATTAATTCCTGATTTAACTAATATAATTGAGAAAATGGACAGATTAAATTACTTCAATCCCTATCAATCAAAAGATAGTTCTCATGAAGATCAATTAACAAGAGCTTATCTTGTTTTACTTAAATATTCATGTCATGCTTTTTTTATTTTTATTGAATATGTTCGAAGTAAACATATCACTAAGAATACAGAAAAACCAATTTCAATTCTAGAGTTTCTAGAAAGTGGTTGGGAAATCAAAACACAAAAAAGGAATCCTGAGATTAATACTAACTATCTAGTTTCAATTTTAATTACAGATGAAAATTTAGCTTCATATAATGAAACGGTTAAATTAAGTGAAAGAAATGCCAGATATGATGGAATTATAACTTTCGGCAACAGCTTAACAATGGTCATTGAAAACAAACCTCGGTCAAGTAATGTTTGGTTTGAGCAATTGTATCCTTCAAGGCAAAATCTTTCTGATGATACTCTAGTTTATAAGAATTCTTCTAAACTTGAATGGAAAGAGATTATCAAACAACTGAATTTTCTTCTTACAACTCAAACAATATCTAGTTATGAGAAAATATTGATTGAAGATTTTTTGTCATACGTAGACGAGAACTTTCCATTTTTAAATCCTTATGATAACTTCCATCAATGCAAGGGAAATGCTGAACTTTTAAATAGAAGGATTCATAATATTTTACTGTCAATAGCTCGTGATAAAAATAAAGTGCTGTATCACAAAGGCTGGGGCTATTATATTCAAACCCCATTCCAGCAAATTCATGAAATTGGATTAATCTTAAATAAAGATGAAAAAGACTGGTGGATTGATTTATCCTTATTTTTTGGGGCTTCACAAAGGCAAGCCATTTCCTTTTATTCATCTCATCCTAAAGTTTATCATCTTGAGAAATCTAAATGGAGGCTATGCCCCAACTTTCATGTTTCATTTATGAACACAAATTTGGTCTTTTTCCCCTCAAAAAATAGTGAGATTTATTTACGTTTTTGGATAGAACATTACAAAGAAATAGCCCAGCAGAAGCGTGAAAATGTTTCTAATTATTTGCAGCGATTGGTAAATGAAAAAGTAATATATTTTACATCTGAGATTCAAGAAAAACTAAATGAAAAATTTTATACTACAGCAATGCAGACATTGAATATGTGTCCGGAGTTTGGAATTATTTACACGTTTTCTTCCTCGGAAATTGAAGAATCAGATAAAAAAGGGAAATTCCAATTATCTCTTATTGAAAAAATTAATGAGGGGTTAAGAATTGTAGGCCTTGATAAAACGGATGAATTTTTAAAACCAGTTTAAAAATGGAACACGCTAAGGTTGATGAGCGAATTTATCTCCTTTTCTAAATATGAAATAAATGTTCATTTTAATCATCGATGAAATCACGCAACTTTTTGCAATAGCTTTTTCAATCTACAATATTAAATGACATTTTAAAAGTAATATATTATGTGCGTTTGATTTTCAACCTACAATAACATCAAGACTTATACCCAAAGAAATCAGGTTTGCAAAAAATTCAGACCTGAATTAATTGGAAATTATCGGTCATCAAGGTCTCTAATTCATGCCTGTATTTCTCAATTTTCTTAAAAAAATCCAGGCAAAATT
>Ga0116170_10004834_pt1 | contig 12214 bp, 8 predicted proteins | sample AD_JPNHW1_MetaG_FD_89797 | JGI IMG/M metagenome (GOLD analysis project Ga0116170, IMG submission 89797) | Active sludge microbial communities of municipal wastewater-treating anaerobic digesters from Japan - AD_JPNHW1_MetaG | ecosystem: Engineered > Bioreactor > Anaerobic > Digestate | place... | reverse complement strand
GTCCGCCTGCCGGAACTCGATCTGGCTAACGGGTTGTGCTGAAGCACACGAACACACCAGAATCCGACTCAATAAACAGAGGTAGGTCTTAAGGTTGCTCATACGTAAAGGTGTTGTTTCGTGTTGTGTCGAACTTCGGAATCAGCCGTTCGCCCAGATGGGCGTCGCACATCATTTCTTGATGATGTAGTTGACGTAGGCATTGTTCGGGTAGGTCTCACCGTCTCTCTGTTCTGTCGAATCGGGGTTCGTATAAATATTTTGCCCACGAGCGCCATACGCCACGCGCATCGAATCGTCATCGCCGGTACCGCTGGCTGATCCTGGCACAAACGGCGCCAAAAGTTCTAACCCGTGCCCACCGCTGTTCCAAGACTGGAGGGTTCTCTGGAAGTCATTTCCGTCCGTGGCAAAACCCCAGACATGGCGATGGACGGCCAACGTGTTGAGCCGGACACTTCCGACCGCGTTGCCGACATTTCCGCCCGAAGCCGATGCCGTACGCGAAGCGGGGTAGAGATCGCGGTAATTGTCGGTGCGAGTTCCCGAAACACCGCGGAGGAACATGCCGCGCAGATCCGGGAGATTGAACTGGTTGGCGCCGCTGGACCCCCAGTTTTTGCCGATCGCCGCGTAGAGCTTGGGATAATCCTCGACGTCGAGGCTCCGTCCGTCACACAACAACCAGCCGGCCGGGATCGCCGTCCCGGCATACGCGATGATGGTGCCGGCCGGGCACAGCGCCTCAACGACTTCCTGAACCAAACTATTGGTATCGATGCCGGTCAGATTCGTGCCCTTTCCCGAGAAGCTGTCAGCCTTGATCTCCGAATTCACGTTAATGGTCGCCGCACCGGTCATATTCACCGCGTGGCGGGCCAGAAAGGCATAGGGGGATGTGAGCAAACGCAGCCGCGGCGCAATCGTGAGATCGCCGGACGACGTACCACCGATCCCTTTGACCGTGATCTCCACATACCGCTCGGAAGCCCCCGAATCGGTGAAGAGCGTCGACAAGGCAGGGGAAGACTGCGAAGCGATCCCTTCGCCCAACAACACGCTGAAATATCCCTTGTCCACCGTGATGGTCTGCGATTCAGACCAAAGATTGTGGCCCCCCGTCTGCGCGTCCCAGATGCTGAAGGTCACATCGTAGTTCGCGGGCGCAGTCTGGCCAAGAGCATTCCCGTTGCCGTCCACAAGAAAACCTTGATAGGACATGCGCTCCGGCGGGGAGTCGCTGCCCCTCGCGTCCGACACAGAGCAGGTAACGGCCAGTGCCAATAAGAAGGTGATCAACGAAACGGCTCCGCGCGGAACCGCCGACAGGCGTATGGTGTTCATGAGCGTCCTTTTGCTTGGTTGTTACATCCGTCCTTAAAATCATGTCTCCTGGCGCGCATCACCGCGTCAACACCGGAACCGGGCTGACCCTGTTCAGCGTGAAGGTGCCGGAGACCAGGAACCGTCGGGTATCGGCTTGTCCCCCTTGCCGTGCAAGCCCTTTGAAGGTCAGGGTCTCTTGATAGAGGCCGGTCACCGTGTCGGCTCCGGCAACGAGGCTGGAGAAATCATTCTCGGGCTGACCCACAGAAAGCGTGATCTCGCGCTCAACCGTATACGACTCGGAACCTTGCGGCAGCGTTTTTGCAAACGTGGAATCGAGGTTGTCGTGATCCGGATGGTAAGTGTGGAGAAAGGGATTTGAGGCCTGATCCGAATAGTCAAGGGTAACCGTGGCGGTCAGATGGGTGTCCTGCCCCAATCGTCCCGAAAACGTCCATCCCGCGTTGTTTGCCGTCCAAGGCAGATGGATGGCGCTCCCCCGTCGGGCATTCCCCAGAAACGCGGGATGAAGATTCGCCTCGCGGGTGGTCACGATCGCGTTTGTCGCGATGTCGAGACCGACGAAGACTTGCTGCAGAAGGACAGCGGCGCCGTCGTCAGGATTGTGCACGATCAAACGCAGCGGAAAAGAGCGGGCCACCTTGCCCAGCGACGTGTCGATGCTGTTCACCACATAGCTGCCGTTCGAAGTGGTGAGAAGTGCCGGTTCGCCAGTCGCGGCATCGTTGGTTGTGACATAGGACTTGAGATAGTGTCCCACTTGGTTCACTTTCGCGGCGCCCACCCACAGTCCGGCGCGTGATGCCACCCTGGCCGATACCGGCATGTCCACCTGAGAATGTCCCAATGAATCCGTAAAGGACAAAACGCCCGCCAAGAGGGAATTCGTTGGTTCGGTGACGGCCGCGCGATTCAGCCCGAGCACCACCTCGACCTCTGCCCCCGGCTGATCGCGAGGTGCCAGCGTCCATGTGCGTGAAACGCCCGGCGGCAAATTCGTGTAGCCATACGTGACATAGGGAAGATTCTTTTCCCCGCGCAAAAGTAGCGGAGGCACAGCCGCAATGGCCGCCTGTCCGGGCGGAGGCGTCTCCGAGCTGTTGAGCCGGGCGGCGACGGTCAGTGGGCTCGACGTCAAATTTCTCAAACGGAATGTTGCGGTATGCGCATCCATGCCGAAATCCACACCGTTCTCCCCTTCGTACACCACTTCGAAGGGACCGAAATAACGGTTGAAGACCGAACCGGAACGGACCCAGAAGGCTTCTCCCCGATTGACGGGCGTGTTGCGGAACAACACGCTCGGCACCAGACTGGGATTGTTGGCTCCCAGCTCGCCGCCGCGGTATCGATAAATTTCCGGTGTCACGGATTGGAGCTCGGGGGCTAACGACAGGAAGACGTCGAATTTCGGCGGCGCGCCGACGACTGTGGAGAACCCGATCAGATTCAGACCCGTCAGAGTCCAGGCATGCCGAGGGAGAACGGGAAGGCCTTTGAGGCGCCACGTATAATCCGTGACATTGGTGGCCACCTGGACCAGATAAGCCGTATCCCCCGTCAGACGTTGCAGGGCCGAGCCGGTGTCTGTCCGCGCCCAGCTTGTCCACTCGGTGTTCACCGTCGGCGTGACCGGATTGGTCACATACTGTTCCACGGACTGCGCGTTCCAACGCCAGATTTGCAGTATCGGATTGCCCGAGTCGTCTCCGACAAGCGAATCGATCGTAGCATGCGATGCGTCCACGTGGAGGAACACCGCGTTCCAGCCGCCTTTGAGCGAGACCGATTGGGTCAGCCATTGAGCCTCGGCCCACGGCACTGCGCCAAAAGCGATACCGGCCAGCAAGCAGATCCCCTGCAAACGGCATCTATGCAAATAGCTTCTTCGGCCAAAGATATCCATAAAAAAAGAACCTTCTACTAACAGCTTTATGTTTTATATAAACCTGATAGCAGAACATGTCAAGCAACCTTCCCTTTTTTTTAAAGGAAAGTATGAAAGCGGAAATGGGACGTCTGAGCTCTCGCCGCCGTCTCGAGCGGTCAAAAAAAGAGTGGCCCAAAAGCAGGGACGACTCCCCGAGGCGACCGCGCGATAAGGCGGCGCGGTTGCGCGGGCGGCGGTTTCGTGAATATCCCGTATCCGGGATCGCCCAATCGCAGATTGGGAACGGAGCGTCAAACCGCCCTGCCCGTATATACACAAAAAGTAAAAGACTCTAATCGTTGCGCGTGAGATCGCCGCGGTGTAATTGAGACAGGACAGTCACGTGGACCTGCCGCGAACGCCGCAGGGATGTGCCACCGCCGAGAAAGGCCATCTTCTCATAAAACCGCGCTAGGCCCCGCCACGCTTCTTGGGCACGCCCGCGGGATGGCAGTCGAGACACTTCATCGTGTGGATGTTGTGCGTGCTCTTCAGCGAGCGGAATGTCGTGTCCATCTTCGTCACGTCCAGCCCGCAGGAGCTGCGCGCAGGGTGGCACTGCGCGCAGGAGGCGCGCGTGTCGTTGGAGTGCGGAGCGTGGCAAGCCACGCAGCTGACGCCCTCGTGGACGCCGGTCGGCGTGCGGTCGTCGCCCGTGCCCGCCTGGCCGAACGCGTTGGGCGCGTGGCACTGCGTGCAGAGCCGCTGCCGAGGGTCGGCCGAGACCTTGACGGGGCGCCCCTCGTTGAAGATCTTCGGCACGGCGAGGTCGTCAGCCGCGAAATGCGCCTTCTCCTCGCGGGCGTAGAAGGCGAGGATGTCGCGCCGGAAGGCGGGCGGGTTCGTGGTCGCGCCGGCGGCGGCCGGCGCGGCCCCGGGCCGGAAGGGCTGGCCCGGCGCGTGTAGCTCGTGGCACGCCAGGCACGGGATCACCGGCCGCTCGGCCATGGCCGGGTCGCGGAAGCGCCACGGCCCCTTCGTGTCGAGCGGCAGCGCCAGGGCCGACATCTTGCCCTCGAAGAACATGCCGTGGCAGCGCAGGCACTGGTCGGCCATCTGCTCGGTGCGATTGTGTTTCTCGTCCAGAAAGATGGCCGCGTAGTTCGTGCCGTGGCCGCCCCGCTGCCAGTAGGCGAACTCGCGCGCGTGGCAGCCCTGGCAGGCCCGCGTCATGCGCACCGCCTGCTCCTCGCTGAGGCGGATGTCGTCGTGGCGCGTCTCGGTGAGGTGGGCGAAGACCCGCTGGGCGTTCTCGCGCAGGGCATGGACGGAGTTCGCCGAGCCGCCATGGCACATCTTGCACGAGACGGCCCGGTGGACGGAGTTGCTCCAGCGCGCGTGGGAGGCGCGGATCTCGTGGCACGAGACGCAGGTCTTTTCGGGCGGCGAGAACTCGAAGTAGCCGAGGCCGCCCGCCACCGCGCACACCAGGAACACGGCGGCCGTCATGAGGGGCAGCGCGCACCAGGCGCCCTCCCTGTCTTTCTTACGCGAAGTCGGTCTCATAGGTTCCTCACGCGCGGAAGCGTCCGCCGCCTTTCCACTCCTTGACGATGTACTCGCCGACCCAGTAGCCCAGCGCCATGATCGTCAGGGCCGGGTTGAAGCCGCCGTTGGTCACGTTCAGGCTGCCGTCGGCCACGAACAGGTTGTCGATCTCGTGCACCTGGCCGTAGCGGTTGGTGACGGAGGTCTTGGGGTCGTTGCCCATGCGGCAGGTGCCGGCCTGGTGCTGGCCGCCGCTCGGTCCGCCGAGGCCCGGCACCCACGTCCAGATGTCGTGCGCGCCCGCCTCGCGCAGCAGGGTCGCGACCTTGTCGACCACGAACTTGGCGATCTCGACGTCGTGCGGATGTCGCCGCCCGGAGAGACGCGCGACCGGGATGCCCCAGTGGTCCTTCACCGCGGGATCGACCCGCACGCGCGACTCGAACACCGGCATCTCCTGCACCGGGCCCATGACGCGGATCGTCCGCTTGTAGTAGGCGCGCTGGTGCGCCTTGTGCGCCAGTCCCCAGCGGGATGCCCCCGGCGGACGGGTGTTGGTGAAGGCGTAGGGCAGCGCGATGAACTCGTTGGCCATCATCGCCCCGCCGACCAGGCCCTTGTTGCCGTGGCTGAAGTCGCAAAAGGCCACGCAGGCGCCGGGTCCGGCCTCCTCATAGATGTCCTCGTCCATCAGACCGTTGGCGCCGCAGTAACAGTGGCCCTGCAGGTTGCGGCCGACCCAGTCGTGGTTGTTGCCCGCGCCGTTGGGAAAGAGCTTGGACTTGGAGTTGAGCAGCAAGCGGGGCGTCTCCGTGGCCGACGCCGAGACGATCACGAGGTCGGCCGTCTGCTCCTGCAGGCGGTCCCCAGCGTCGAAGTACTTGACGCCGCGCGCCTTGCCGCGGCCGTCCAAGAGGATCTCGCTGACCACCGCGTCGGTGCGCACCTCGCAGTTGCCGGTGGCCATGGCCGCGGGGATCACCGTGTTCTGCGTGCCGCACTTGGCGTTGATCGGGCAGGCGAAGCCGCAGCACGAGCGCATGTGGATGCACTTGGGGCGCCCGCCGTAGGGAATGGAGTTGCGCAACATCGGCACGGGGAACGGGTGCCACCCGAGCCGCTTGGCCGCGTCGAAAAGGATACGGCCCTCTTTGTTGTACGGGAACGGCGGCATGGGGCGAGGCCGCTTGCGCGGCGGCGCGAAGGGGTTGCCCTCGTCGCTGCCGGCCACGCCGATCTCCCACTCGGCGCGCTCGTAGCAGGGCTCCAGCTCGTCGTACGCGATCGGCCAGTCGTCGAGCGTCGAGCCCTCGGGGCAGCCGTAGATCGACTTCAGGCGGAAGTCCTGCGGCATGAAGCGCCAGGCCATCGCGCCGTAGCTGAGGGTGCCGCTGCCCACGCAGGCGGCGTTGTTGTTGTAGCCGCCCTCGCTGGGCAGCACGATCCGGGTCGAGCCGTCCGGATTTTCGATCACCCGGCGGTAGCGCGCGTCATCGGGGCCGTAGGCGTTGCCCAGCACCGTCGTGCGCTGCGACCTCAGCTCGTCGTCGGTCGTGTCCTCGAACGACTGCCACTTGCCGCGCTCCAGCAGCACCACGGAAAGTCCGGCCTCCGCCAGCACCTTCGCCACGACGCCGCCGCCCGCGCCCGCCCCGACAATCACCGCGTTCACATGTTTGTTCGCCACGCCAGCCCCCTCTCGGAAAATCGGTTCACCCCGGCTGCCCCGCATACCGGTTCTGGCCGATCACCCGCGGATACTCCAAGCCCAGCATCTTGTAGCTCGCGTAATTGCGGTTGCCGCCGTGCCGCGGGCTGCCGTAGAAGCCCTGCATGGTGTGGTCGCGGAGCAGGTTGAAGAAGTCCCGGGACGAAGGGTCGGTCCAGATCCCCTGCGGCACCTTCCCGCTTTCGAGCGCCTGCAGGAGCCGCGTCTGCTCGGGCCAGCTCAGCGCCTCGAACGGCTTGCCGAACTGCGCCCGGCTGGTCTGGACGAGGGAGCGCAGGCCCCGGCGATACTTCTCGGCGAAACGCCGGTGGGGGCCGTCCAGCTGCCGGTCGATGTAACGGACCACGCCCGCCTCCTTCGCACCGGGGTCGCGGTCGGCCGGGACGATCTGCTCGGCCACCGCCTCGACCAGCCGCGCCTCGTCCGGCGTCAGCACGCGCCACGGCCCCTCCGGCGCGCGCCCCAGCCGTCCCACCGCGGCCGCGCCGCCGACCCCCGCGGCCGCGCCGCCCGCAGCGGCCGCCATGATCTTGAGACAGGCGCGACGCGATGCGCCACCCCTCGCTTCCTTTGCCATATCGCCGTCCTCCCAGCCGCCCCGGCCGCGCGTTTCATTCGGCCGGCGGCGTTTTTCTCTTCAGCTGTTCGACCCACGCCGTGTAGCCGTTATGGAAGAGCCATTCGGCGGCCCCGACGTGCCCGTGCAACGCGGCCTGTTTGCACAGATCCACCGCACGGATATGGCTCATGTTCACGCCCTTGCCGTATTCGTACAGCAGGGCCAGATTGTAAGCGGCGTCCGCCATGCCGTGCTTCGCGGCCTTGGCGAACCAGTCCGCCGCGCGCGCGTGGTCCTGCGGCACGCCCTCGCCCCGCACATAGAGCATCCCGAGATTGTTCTGCGCGGCGGGAAAGCCCGCCTCCGCCGCGCGCCGGTAGAGGGCCTCCGCCTGCGCATAGTCCTTCTTCACCGCTTTGCCGCGGTAATAGAAAGTTCCCAGCGCGTTGACCGCGCGCAGGTTGTTCTGATCCGCCGCTTTCTTATACCAGTTGAAGGCCCGCTCGTCATCCTGCGGAATGCCGCGCCCCTGTTCATACATCTGGCCGATAAAGAACTCCGCCATGGCATGTTTCTGCTCGGCGGCTTTCGCGAACCACGTCAGCGCCTTCCGGTCGTCCTGCCTGATCCCCAGCCCGTCGCGATAGAGCAGCCCGATGTTGACCTGCGCCTCGACGTGCCCCTGCTCGGCGGCCCGCCAGTACCACATTCCCGCCGCATGGAAATCCTGCGGCACGCCCATGCCCCGCGAGCAAATGAACCCGTAGTTGAACTGCCCGTCGGCGTTGCCGCTCTCCGCCGCCTTGCGGTACCACTCGGCGGCCTTTTCCGGGCTTTTGGCGACGCCGCGGCCCTCCTGATACAGCCATCCCAGATTATTCATCGCGCTGGAATGGCCCTTCTCGGCCGCGCGCGTGTACAGCTGGAACGCCATCTCCGGGTCCCGCGGCACCCCGAGGCCGCCGGCGTACAAGGTGGCGAGGTTGTACTCGCCGTTCATGTCGGACTGCAGGGCGGCTTGCCGGAAATACTCGCTCGCCTTGTCGTAGTCCCGCGGCACGCCCCGCCCCAGATAATACTGCAACCCCAGCTTGTTCTGGGCCAGCGCCTGCCCCTGCGCCGCCGCCCGCTCAAACCACGCGCGCGCCTCGTCCGCCCTGCCCAGGTTGGAGTCGCAGTCCACCCCCACCAGATACTGGGCCAACGCGTTCCCCTCGCCGCCGAACTTTCGCATCAGCGGGCGGCCCTCCGCCAGATACCGGACGCGAGACTCTTCGGAAAGCCCGCACAGCGGCTCCTGCGCCGCATACACGGCCAAAAGATAACGGAAGAACGGCTGGCCCGCGTCGGCCAGCGCCTTGACCTTCGCGACCGCCACCACGAAATCGTCCACGCTGCCGGCCGTACGCGCATTCACGAACAGCTCGACCGCCGTCCGAACGTCCTCGGCCGCAGCGGCCGCCTCCTCGCCCGCACGGGCCACCCCGCCCGGCGACAGAAACAGCGCGACCGCCATTCCGCAAAACCACACTCTTTCGCGTGTCATCATAGTCCGATCTTACAGAAGGTGAGGCGGAGCATCATTTGAACCGCATAGCCGCATGATGCCCGTCGCGACGCGGATCGAACAGCATCGAATCGGACACCGGCGTGCTTTCGGCCAACACGCGGGAGTGCTTCTCGCGCCAGCCCTTGCGGCGTCCGCACACGGTCATCTGGTGACCGCGGGTCCAGAACAGGAAGACGTCCAACAGCAGTGCCACGCCGTAAAGGATGCGCAGCCAGGCGTTCGTCGCGCCGCGGATTCCCGACTCCCTCCGCCGATCCACCCACTGACGCACCATCTGGACCCAGAAGCGGCACGAGAAACGGAACCCCAGCACGTCGAACCCGTCTTTCAGCAACTGAAACACCTCGGACTCGCTGTAGCACTCACCCGCACCGGACACCATGCGCTGCCGGTTCAGCACCTCCGCCAAGCCGAACAGCTTCCGGTATTCCACCGTAAACAGAAACACGCCGCCGGTTTTCAGCACCCGGTGGCACTCGCGGATGATCGCGCCAGCCGCCTCGCCCCCCGGCAACACGCCGTGCGCCATCACCACCGCGTCGAACTGTTTGTCCTCGAAGGGCAGCTCGCCGCTTGCGCCGCTGCGAAAGACCGTGTCCTCGCCCAGAACCGGCGCCACCAGCGTGCGGCACGTCGCGTTCGGCTCCACGGTCACCCAGTACCCCCCCGTCTGCCGCAAAAGCTGGCTCACGCCCGCATTCGTGAACCCGATGTCCAATCCCGTTGCCAGCCGGCCCGGTTGCGCATGCAGAAAATGCAGGATCGCATTCACCTCGCGCCTCAACGGCAACGAATACATGTTGCTGTCCAACAGCTTGTCCGGTTTTTCTCGCATGTCACATTTTCCAATAATTGAAAAGCTTATCATGTTCGAGCCTGGACCGTCAACAAACCGACACACACCGAACCCGCGCGGCGCCGGCCGGTCGCGAATTGTTTCTTTTTATAGTTGCGCGTTCGCCTTTTTTCGGATATACACTTTACTACACACAACCCAAAATAACATATAAACACCACACAGTTTCCTGCCGGGGCAACCCGGCAGGAAACTTTTTTTCCCCACGCTGTAAAAACGGAAGCCCGCTCGCTCCAGGAAAGGCGCACGCCCCGCTTTCGTGCAAAAAAAGGTGCGGTCATGGATCTGACAGAGAAAACACTCGACGTGAAGCGCGTCTTCGAGGGACGCGCGCTGACCATCGATTTGGCGACCATCGAAATGCCGAACGGCCGACGCTCGACGCGCGAGATCGTGCGCCACCGCGGCGCGGCGGTGATCCTCGGCCAGCGCCCGGACGGCAAATTCGTGCTGGTGCGTCAGTACCGCCGCTCGATCGAGCAGACGATCCTGGAAGTCGTGGCCGGCTGCCTCGAAGCGGGCGAGTCGCCCGAGGCGGGCGCGCGCCGCGAGATGGAGGAAGAGAGCGGCTACGCCGTCGAATCGCTGGAGAAGATCGGCGTGATCGTTCCCTGCCCGGGCTACTCCGAAGAGCGCCTTCACTTATATTACGCGAAGATCCCCCAAGAGCCGCGCCCTCAGCGGCCCGATTTCGACGAGAACCTGGTGACCGTGGTCATGACCGCGGACGAGATCGACGCCGCCCTCGACTCGGGCGAGCTGATCGACGGCAAGAGCATCGCCACCTGGCTCCTGTGGCAACGTCGGCAGAACAAGCGCTCGCGGCTCGTCCGCTGAGGCGCTACTTGCCAAGCGCCGCCGGAAAAACGCAGATCGTGCCGTTCGAGTCGTTGCCGCCGTCGCTGCGGACTTCGGCCCGGAGGGTGTAGGCCGCGCCGGGCTTGGCGGGGCCGGGGAGGGCGAAGGCGTAGTCGAAGCTGACCGGACGGGCGCCCGCCGATCCGGCCAAGTCGCTCTTCGCGATCACGGCGCCGTTCTCCAGCAGGGTCACGTTGCGGAAGAGCAGCCGGTGTTTGCCGCGCGTGTAGATGAAGCGGACGGTGTACGCGCCCGCCTGGCCGAAGCCCTTGGTGACGTCCCACTCGCGCGCCGCCCACGCCTCGGTCTGCTCGCCCGTCTTCCACTCGGCCACCGGCCGGTACCAAGACGGTTCCTGATAGGGCGAGACGTGCAGCCCCATCGCCTGCAGCCGGGCGCAGATTTCGGGCGCCTTGGTTTCGAACGCTTTCCAAGAGACCTTGTCGTCCGGCGACCACGCGCGCTCCGCGATCGCCGCGGCGCGCGGGAAGAGCTTCCACTCGGCCTCCCGGCCGTCGTAGCACGTTTCCGACCAGAGGTTGCCCTGAAGCCCCAGAACGTGCCGCTGCTTGTCGGCGGGGATGCCCTCGACCGGATTGAACGCGAGGATGCGCTCGCAGGAGTTGACGCGCACGCGGAAGTAGGTGTAGCCGTCCGTCGCGGCGGTCTGCGGATAGTCGAGGTAGAGATGCGTGGTCGGCGACATCACGACGTCGTGCCCCTCGGCTGCGGCGGCCTGTCCGCCCTTGACGCCGCGCCACGACATCACCGTCGCACCGGGGGCGAGCCCGCCCTCGAGGATCTCGTCCCAGCCGATCAGGCGGCGACCCCTTCTGGCCAGGTACTGGTCGAAGTGGCGCACCATCCAGCTCTGCAGCTCGTGCTCGTCCTTGAGTCCGTTCGCGGCCTTGCGGGCCTGGCACTTCGGGCATTTCTTCCAGACGTCTTTGGGACACTCGTCGCCGCCGATGTGGATGAAGGGCGAGTCGAACAGCGCCAGCACCTCGTCGAGCACCTGCTCCAGGAAGCGGATCGCCTCGTCGTTGCCCGCGCAGTACATGAACTCGGGCTTGCCGGTGCAACTCAGATTGGGGAAAGCCCGCATCGCGGCGGTGGCGTGCGCGGGAAGCTCGATTTCCGGAATCACCAGGATTTGGCGGGCGCGGGCATAGGCGAGGATCTCGCGGATATCGTCTTGCGTGTAGAACTGCGCCGGCCGCTTCGGGTCGGTCTGGTCGCCGGTCGCGCCGACGGTGGTGAGCTCGGGAAAGCGCTTAAGTTCCAGCCTCCATCCTGGCGAATCGGTGAGGTGCCAGTGGAAGCGGTTGAGCTTGAGCGAGGCCATGCCGTCCATGATTTTCAGCACAGCCTCCTTGCCGATGAAGTGACGGCTCTCGTCAAGCATCAGCCCGCGCCAGCCGAAGCGCGGCGCGTCGCGGATCTCGAGGCACGGGACACTCATGGCTCCAGGTGCGGGGGTCAGCTGACGCAAGGTCTGCGCGCCATAGAAATAGCCGGCCGCGTCAGAGGCCACCAGCCTGATCCCGGCGGGGGTGATTTTCAGCAGGTACCCTTCGGGCGGCTGCCGCTCGTCGGGCGCGGCGGGCTCGGCAAAACATACCGCGCCGGTCGCTTTCATTTTTTTGTCCGCCTGCACGGGCAATGGGAGTCCGGTCGGCGTGCGCCAGGTTTCGGCCAGAAAGCGGGCCGCGGCCTCCGCGCCCGGTGCCTTAGGCGCATACAGGACCGGCGTGGCCTTGCCCAGTTCAAACGTGCCCTGCTGGAGGGTCACGGTCTTCGGCTCCGGACAGAAGACCGGCTGGCCGGCTGCGGCGCAGAGTGAGCCAGTGCAGAGGAGAGTGGAGACAAGTGTGAGG
>Ga0116170_10004833_pt1 | contig 12215 bp, 11 predicted proteins | sample AD_JPNHW1_MetaG_FD_89797 | JGI IMG/M metagenome (GOLD analysis project Ga0116170, IMG submission 89797) | Active sludge microbial communities of municipal wastewater-treating anaerobic digesters from Japan - AD_JPNHW1_MetaG | ecosystem: Engineered > Bioreactor > Anaerobic > Digestate | place... | reverse complement strand
AGGCTGGCTGCTCGCGTTTGGAGGCACGGGAGAGTGGCTGGTCGTGGTTTCTCCGCCAGGCCATGCCGCTCGCGTGGTAGATATTCCACTCGCCATCCAACTGCTGGGGGTCATCCGCCTTAAGGAGGCGCGAGGCGAAAAAAGTGTTTGCGAACCGCAGGCTGGCCTCGTGCAGGCTCTCCAGCCAACCGGGGGAAGGGAAGGCGTCGGCATTCAGCAGCGCCAGGTATTGACCCAGGGCCTGGCCGGCCAGCAGGTTGTTCCCGCCGGCAAAGCCAAGGTTTGTTTCGGACCTTTGAAGCGACAGGCGGAGGGTGCTGTATTGGGCGAGGAGGTCCTGGGGAATGGGGGTGGTGGACCCATTATCGAGCAAGAGGACCTCAAAATCCGTGAACGCCTGGGCGGCCAGTGATTCCAAACAAGCGGGAAGGTACCGCGCATCGTTCCAGGTGAGGATTAGGATTGAGAAATAAGGTCGTGTCATCAGCTGCAAGCCCCGGGTCGGCCTCGGTGGAGGTCAGGAGACGTATGGTAATATTATAAGTTAGTATTTATTATGAAGGAATTCGGAGTGAATTCGGTCTCAGGCACTGTATACGACTCAGCCAAACAGATTTCCCCCGCGTTTTCTGAAGTCCGCGAGTTAAGGAATTACCGCTACCTGCTGGCTCAGTTGGTGCGAAGGGACATTGTCACCCGGTACAAGCGCTCAGTACTGGGCGTGGCTTGGACCATGCTCAATCCACTCGGGACGATGCTTATTCTCGCCCTGGTGTTTTCCCAGTTATTCAAAACAGTCGAGTCTTACCCCGTCTACATCCTGAGCGGGCTGATTGCCTGGAACTTCTTTTCCCAGGGGACCAATGCTGCGATGAGCGGGCTGGTTTGGGGCGGCAGCATGCTGCAGCGCATTTACATTCCACGCACCATTTTTGGCGTTTCGGCCATCGGCACGGCGCTGGTCAACCTGCTGATCAGCATTGTGCCATTGATTTTGGTGATGTTGTTTACGCGCACCCCCATCCCATGGACGGTCGTGTTCCTGCCTGTTTCCATCCTGCTGCTCACTGGCTTCGCGCTGGGTTTTGGCCTGTTTATTTCCTCTTTGGCGGTTTATTTCCCCGATGTGGCGGAGATGTACCAGATTGTGCTGTTCGCGTGGATGTACCTGACCCCGGTTATCTACCCGGAAAACATCATCCCCGAAAAATGGCTGTCAATTTACCGGCTGAACCCCATGAACGCGATGCTGAAGATGTTTCGCATTCCCATTTATGAGGGGCGGATCCCAACAGGCCCCGAAATTTTGCCAGCCTTGCTGTGGGCCCTGGGCATGCTGATTTTTGGCTGGTTCTTCTTTACCTCCAAGACGGATGAATATGCGTATCGAGTCTGAGACCGTTCAAGCTACCAGCCAGGACGCCCCGGTTGTTCAGAATATGATCCAACTCGAGAATGTTTCAGTGGAGTATCGCATTCCGACGGAACGGATTGGTACGCTAAAAGAGTTCATGATTCGCTACCTGCAACGCCGGGTGGGTTTTCGGAAATTCCGGGCGCTCGATAACGTCAGCCTGTCCATTCACAAAGGCGAGGTCTTCGGAATCGTGGGCAACAACGGGGCGGGTAAGAGCACCATGTTGAAGGTTATTTCCCGGGTGCTGAGGCCAACACTGGGCCGCATTGTGACCTACGGGAAGATTGCCCCGCTGTTGGAATTGGGGGCTGGGTTTCACCCTGAACTCTCCGGCCGTGAAAACGTGTATTTGAACGGCGCCTTGTTGGGCTATAGCCGGGAGGACATGGACCGGGTCTTTGACGAAATCGTCAGTTTTGCTGAGCTGGAGCCATTCATTGACTCACCTATACGCACATATTCCTCGGGCATGTACGCCCGGCTCGGATTTGCCGTGGCCACTGCCCATTTTCCTGAAATATTAATCGTGGATGAAATCCTTAGCGTTGGGGACGAAGCCTTCCAAAAAAAGTGCAACGATCGCATGATTGGCTTCCGGCAGCAGGGAGCCACGGTTTTGATTGTTTCGCATGCGCTGGACCGGCTGCAGGATATGTGCGACCGGATTGCCTGGCTGGACCACGGCAAGTTGCAACTGGTTGGGCAACCCGGGCAGGTGATTGAGGCATATCGCCAGGAGATGCATTAAGATGCAATTTATCCCCACATCGATTCCTGAAGTGGTTGAAATTATCCCTGAGGTCCACGGGGATCACCGTGGGTTTTTCATGGAGACCTTCAGGCAAAAAGAATTTGATGCCCATTGCGGGCATGTGGATTTTATCCAGGATAACCATTCAGGGTCGAAGCGCGGTATTTTGCGCGGATTGCATTACCAGCTCAGGCAAACCCAGGGGAAACTGGTGCGGGCGGCTGTGGGGGAGATCTTTGATGTGGCGGTGGACATCCGCCGGGGTTCACCCACGTTTGGCAGATGGGTTGGGTGCTATCTGACAGCAGAGAACCGTCACCAGCTCTGGGTTCCTGCCGGATTCGCGCATGGGTATTACGTGGTCAGCGAGTGGGCGGAGTTTGTTTACAAGACCACCGATTACTACGCGCCCGAATGGGAACGCGCCATCCTGTGGAACGACCCCACGGTTGGCGTAATCTGGCCGTTGGTGGAGGGTGAATCCCCCATTCTTTCGGCCAAGGACGCACACGCGCCGAAATTAGCGGAAGCGGAAGTGTTCCCAATGGGTTGGGATGTTCACCAGGATCAGTCGGAGGAAAAATGAGGAATGTGCTTGTAACCGGAGGGGCCGGGTTTATCGGTTCCAACTTCATCCATTACCTGCTCAGGACTGAGCCTGATGTCCGGGTGGTAAACCTGGACGCGCTCACCTATGCAGGCAGCCTTGAAAACCTCAAGGGATTGCCAGATGAGAAGCGGCATACCTTTGTGGAGGGCAGCATCACTGACCGCCCATTGGTGGACCGGCTCTTTGCGGAATACACGATTGATACGGTCATCCACTTTGCGGCGGAGTCGCACGTGGATCGGTCCATCCTCGATCCGGGCGTGTTCGTGCAGACCAACGTGATTGGCACGTTTACGCTGCTTGAAGCCGCGCGGAAAGCCTGGCTGGTGGACAAACTTGTACCGGTGGAAACCGCGCGTTTTCATCACGTCTCGACGGACGAGGTTTTTGGAACTTTGAGCAAAACGGAGCCCCCATTTGAGGAGGAAACCCGCTACCAGCCGCGGTCACCTTACGCGGCCTCCAAAGCCTCCAGCGATCACTTTGTACGGGCCTACAACATCACCTACGGGTTACCCGTGACCATCAGCAACTGCTCCAATAACTACGGGCCGCGTCAATTCCCCGAAAAGTTGATTCCCCTGATGATTCTGAACGCGGTGAGCGGCCGGCCTTTGCCAGTCTATGGCGATGGGATGCAAATCCGCGATTGGCTTTACGTGGACGATCATTGCGAGGCTATCTGGAAAGTGGTCACGCAAGGCCGCGTGGGAGAGACCTATTGCGTTGGAGGGGATAACCAACCGCCAAACATCGAAATTGTCCACACGATTTGCGACATCCTTGACGAATTGAGGCCTGGCTCAGTTTTCGCGCCGCATGAGAAACTAATTACGCACGTCGCGGACAGGCCCGGGCATGATCGCCGCTATGACATCAATATTGAAAAAATCCATACTGAATTGGGCTGGTCACCCCGTTATTCACTGAAGACTGGCCTGGCCGATACCGTGCAATGGTACCTGGAGAACCCGGAATGGGTGAGCGCAATCATGGAACAATCGGACTATGGCAGGTGGGTCAAACGTAATTACGAGGACAGAAAGGGGCAGGCATGAAAGGTATCATTCTCGCGGGCGGGAAGGGAACAAGACTGTATCCGCTGACCATGGCCATCAGCAAACAACTACTGCCGGTGTATGACAAACCCATGATTTATTACCCGCTGTCCATGCTGATGCTGGCCGGCATCCGGGAAATCCTGATTATCACGACGCCTGAGGAGCAGATGCTTTACAAGCGCCTGCTCAAAGATGGATCGCAATGGGGCATGAGGTTTGAATACGCGGTTCAGCCTGTGCCAAGGGGACTGGCGGACGCTTTTATTGTTGGGAAGGAATTTCTGGCGGGCGACAGCGCCTGCCTCATCCTTGGAGATAACATCTTCTTTGGACACGGGCTGCCGGGTGTGCTGCGCAGCGCGGCGGAACTGCGGGATGGGGCCGTGGTTTTTGCCTATCCAGTCCGCGACCCGGAGCGCTATGGCGTGGTTGAGTTTGATGAAAACGGTTCAGCAATCAGCCTGGAAGAAAAACCCAAACACCCCCGCTCTCATTACGCGGTCCCTGGAATTTACTTTTACGATAATGAAGTGGTGCGCTACGCGGAGGAATTGAAACCTTCTCCCCGTGGTGAAATTGAAATCACAGATATTAACAAACGCTATCTCGACGAGGGCAGTCTGCAAGTGAAGGTGTTGGGGCGAGGGGTTGCCTGGCTGGATGCCGGCACCCATGAAAGCCTCCTGCAGGCCTCGCTGTTCGTACAGGCGGTGGAAGACCGGCAGGGGATGATGATTTCCTGCGTGGAAGAGATTGCTTACCGGATGGGATTTATCGACCGTAATCAATTGCAGGTTTGCGCGCAGGAGATGGCAAGCAACGAGTACGGGCAGTACCTGTTGCGATTGTTAAAGGAAAACGCTGAATGAGGAAAATCCTGGTCTTTGCCCGAAATGGGCAACTTGGTTTTGAGTTGAGGCGGACCCTGGCCCCATTGGGAGAAGTGGTGGCTTTGGATTTCCCTGAAGTGGACTTCACCCGGCCAGACGGTTTACGAGCATTGGTTGAGACAGTCGCGCCAGATATTATTGTCAATCCCGCCGCCTATACGAATGTGGACAAAGCTGAAAGTGAATCCACCATCGCCAGGCTGGTCAACTGTGATTCCGTAAGGGTATTGGCTGAAGAAGCAGCCAGACGCGGAATCCCGCTGATTCATTTTTCCACGGATTATGTCTATGATGGGAGCAAGGGCGCGGCGTACCGAGAAACCGATCCCACCCACCCACTGAATGTCTACGGCCAAACCAAGCTGGAAGGTGACCAGGCGATAATGGCCAGCGGAGCCGCGGCAGTGATTTTGCGGACGAGCTGGGTTTATTCCACACGCCAGGGTGGTTTTGTGACCAAGGTGCTACAGTGGGCGCGCCAACAGGAAACATTACGCGTGGTTGATGATCAAATTAGCAGCCCAACTTCAGCCAGGGGACTGGCCGAAGCAACCGCGCTTTTGTTGGCAAAGGCCGGCGAACACCCGCTCGGGTGGTTTGCTGAAAAAGCCGGCGTATATCACTGCACTGGCGGGGGTTCCTGCAGCCGGTATGATTGGGCCAAAGAGATTATCGCACTGGATCCGCATAAGGATGAGCAGGCTGTCAGGGAGCTGTTGCCGGCAAAAAGCTCGGAATTTGCTGTGCCTGCGAATCGCCCGCTGGTATCCGTCCTAAACAGCGACAAACTGGAAAAGGTGTTCGGTTTGCGCCTGCCTGATTGGAAGCAGGAATTGAAATTAGTCATGGAGGGTTAGGTTAGCATGGCCCGGTGGTTGCGCTGGCCGTCCCAGCGGAGGTGGTTTGGTGATTAAGAAAGTTGCTTTCTACACTTTCAGCCCAACGATATCCGCTTTGGAGCATTACCGGGTGTATTCTCCACTTGTCCATGCTGGCATCGAGGTTCTGGAGGGTGTTAAGCAAGGTCAGACCAACCTCGCGATCATCAGCGAGAGTGATCTGGTGCTTTTCCAACGGGACTTTGCCAACCATTTTGAGGCCTACCAGGATGTAATCCAGGAAGCACGAAAACTGAACAAACCAGTTGTCCTTGACCTGGATGATGACTTGTTGTCACTGCCCAGGGATCATCCTGACCGGGTGGCCACGTATTATGCCAGCGGATTGCCTTCCATTTTGCACGCCATCCTCAACGCAGATGGCATCACTGTCACGACTAAAGCCCTTAAGCAGTCTGTACTTAAGATGAACCCAAACGTGTGGGTGCTGCCAAATTACCTCGATGGAAGCCTGTGGCAGATGCGCAGCCAGCCAAAGAGTGGCCCTAACCAGCCATTAACCATTTTATACATGGGCACAACCACGCATCGGCCGGACCTTCAGCTTGTCTCTGAAGCGCTCTTGCGGATTACCAAAACATATCGTGGTGCTGTTCGCTTTCTTTTTTATGGGATAGAACCTCCTGGGGAGCTCGCGAAAAACGCGGCGGTTTCTTATCAACCGGTGCTGACCTATGATTACAAAAACTTTGTGTCCCTGATGGGTCATCTGCGCGCGGACCTGGCGATCGCACCGTTATGTGACAACGACTTCAATCATAGCAAGAGCGCTTTAAAATACCTGGAATATTCGGCCATGGGAATCCCCGCGGTCTATTCGCGCATCTCCCCGTACTCGGACGTTATCGAGGATGGCAGCGATGGCATGCTGGCGGCAACGCCAGAAGAGTGGTTTGAAAAGACAGAATTGCTCATCCGAGATGCCAACCTCAGGCAGCAAATTGTGAAGAACGCCCAGGCCAAGGTCCAGCAGCGCTGGTTGATGCGTGAGCACGGCGCGGAGTGGCAATCGGTCTATGAACAAATAAAGCCCACCGCGGCCTCTTCCAGCCTGGATAGGGCCAGCCTGCTGCATTCGCTTTGGAAAATTGTTATCCAGTTGGAGGAATTCCGTGCCAAGCAGGAACGCACGATTAATGAGCTGAATGACAAATCCGCAGCATTGATGCATCAATTGGGGGTTGTAAAGGCGCAGAAAGAAGCCTTTGAGGCTCAAGACAGGCAGATTAGTGCCCAGGTTGCTTCTCTGATGGAACAGAAGGAAGCCTCAGTCGCGCAGCTTGACCAACTTAACGCCCAGCTTAACCAGCTTGGCGCACAGGTTACCACTTTGAAAGCGCAGAAGGAAGCTTCTGACGCTCAAGTGAAACAGCTTGGCGCGACGTTGGAACAAACTCAACTTGAGGTGGTGGATTACGCGCTCAGTACCAGTTGGAAAATCACCCGTCCCTTACGGAAAATCTCGAAAAAGCTCAGGAGGGATGGATGAGCTGGTTTCGGTCTGAATATCGCCTGATAACAAAGAGCGGATTCTTTGATCCCGTCTTTTACCTGATAAAGTACCCGGATGTGCGAGTGGGCGACGTTAACCCACTTCGGCATTTTCTAAAATTTGGGTGGAAAGAAGGCCGCCAGCCTTCTGCAGAATTTGATACCCGTTATTACCTGGAAAACAATCCGGATGTGCGTGCATCAGGGGTGAACCCGCTCGTCCATTATCTGCTGCATGGTCGGGCTGAAGGCCGTTTGCCCAGGCCTGGAGCCATGAACGGTGTTCGTAGAACACCTGCTGGCAGAAGTCCAGCACCAACTACCAGAGACCGGATAAGTGGAATCTCACTGCAATCTGTACGTGGTTATGCCAAGGTATACGGGCTCCGCCGCACAATCCATAAGGCGCGGGAAGTGATGTTCCCGGGTTCAGCCTACGGTAATCTCGAAAAACAAACACAGATTACCATCGAGAAACCGGTCACGCAGCTGATTTCGACACTTCCCGATGAGATTCTAACCACCCTTGATTTGTCAGTTTCTGTCATTATCCCGACAAAGAATGCCGGGCCGGACTTCTTGGTGCTTTTAAAAATGCTGGCAAATCAACAAGGCTTGTCGAAGGTGGAGATCGTGGTTGTAGACTCGGGCAGCCAGGATGAGACGCTAAGCCTGGCAGAGGATTTCGGTGCCCGGATTGTGCGAATTGCCCCCGAAGCCTTCACGCATTCCTACGCGCGTAATATCGGCGCGCAAAACGCGACAGGGGATTTCCTGCTATTCACAGTACAGGATGCTCTTCCTCCCAGTACGTTTTGGATTTACGAGATGTTACAGGTGCTGCTGAAAAATGACGTGGCGGCAGTATCGTGCGCGGAAACCCCCCGTGAAGATGCGGATCTCTTCTACCGTCAGATTTGTTGGAATCACTACAATTTCCTTGGGATTAACGAAACGGATCGCATCTTTTCGCTTCCTGAAAAGATGGATCTTATTTCGCTCCGTCAAAACGCCCAACTTTCCGACCTGGCCTGTCTTATCAACAGGGACCTTTTTTCAGAATATGGTTACAGGCGGGATTATGCCGAGGATTTGGACCTCGGCTTAAGGCTGATTAAATCCGGGAAGAAAATCGCTTTTCTCGGTTCGATCCGGGTTATCCATTCACATAACCGATTGCCCTATTACTTTTTGAAGCGGGGTTACGTGGATAACCTTTTCCTCTCGGATATGTTTGAGGATTTTGTCATTCCCCGCATTTCACTGGCTGATTTTGTCCCTGATGTGGCCTACACCTACCGCTTTCTCAGCCAGCTCCTGGGGCAATTGGATCGTTTAGTGCTGCCAATAGGGATGGACCAGGTTGAAACGCTTGTGCGACAGGCATTTTCTGAAGCAGGCTCGGGGGCTTATCCTGACATTGTTCCCAATCTGGACCCAAGGTACCTGGACCAGCACGCAATTGAATTCCTTGGGAATCTAATTAGGGGCTGGGGAATGAACAGCTCTGGCAAAACATATTCGGGGTTTCTGATCACCGCGTTTATGGGGTATGTCAACATCACGCTTGCGTACCTGCGGAATACCTATGAACTGATGGAACCTGAACTTCTGGAAGAGGTGAAAGGTTGCCTGCATAAGGCTTTTTGCATCCTGACCGGTGCCCATTTGGCTTACTGCTATCGAAACAGGAACGCGAGGGACGAGGGGGCGCTTGAACAGATGGGCTTCCTGCTAAAAGAGGGTGTTTAGCGATGAAAATTGTTTACCTTGTCCACCAGTTTTACCCGGAATTCCAGGCCGGGACAGAAAAATTCTTGCTTAATACAGCCAGAATGGCTCAAAAGAATGGTCACAAAGTGCATGTACTCACGTACAGCGTGTCCGCTGAGGCTGGTTTTGAGGAGGAATACCAGGGTTGCCTGGTTCGGAATTACTTTTACCAAGGCATCCCCGTGACGGCCTTTCACTATCGGAATGAGCCAGTTGATTTGACTTATGGGCTGGAGGGCCGCTCCACCGAAGGTTTTTTCCAATATTGGCTTAGCGCGCAAGCGCCGGACTTGGTGCATGTTGGGCATACCATGCGTGTGAATCCATTTATCACCGCTGCTGTTGAACTGGGTATCCCTTATGTTGTGACCGCGACTGATTTCTTTCTGATTTGCCCCAAGGTCATCCTCTCTCCCAACCGGGATACGCTCTGTTCAGGCCCACAAAGGGGTGAGTCCTGCCGGCGTTTGTGCCCTGAGCTAGCCGAAGGCTTCATTTCGGAACGGTTGTCCATCGGGTATGGCATTCTTCGCAAGGCCGCGGCTGTGGTTGTGCCCTCGCGGTTTGTGGCTGGGATTCTTAAGAATGAACTCCCGGAACTGAAACCGCTGGTTAATAATCATGGCATTCGCGCGGGAGACCTCTCGCGGAACGAGCGACACTACACGAACGGGGACGCGCTAACCTTTGGGTATATCGGTAACCTGGCTTACCACAAGGGCGTGCATGTTCTCGTAAAAGCTTTCAACGCGGTACCCCAGGAGGATGCCAGGTTGTTATTATTCGGTTCAGGCGAAGAGGGGTATGTGAAAAGCCTCAAAGCGCTGACCGAAAATGATCGAAGGATTGAGTTTAGAGGCTCGTTTTCCACCGGGGAATTGCGGAAAGCTCACAGCCAGATGGATGTATTGGTAGCCCCCTCGGTTTGTTATGAGACTTATTCACTTTCTGTGCACGAAGCAATGCTCGCAAATATCCCGGTGATAGTCTCTGATTTGGGGGGAATGACAGAGAAGATTGAAAACGGTGTGAACGGCCTGACCTTCAAGGCTGGCGACGTGAACGAGTTGGCTGAGCAATTGAAAAAAGTCAGCGAAAATCCATCATTGCTCAACTCCATCAAGCAACAGGTATCATTACATACCATCATTCCAACCATCGAGCAGGAATATAATCTCTACCAACGCCTCTACGAAAGAATCGTTGGATGAGGCCAAAGGCCTGTGAATCCCCACAGGGAATTAATGTAGAATTGTCTGCCGGAAGTGTTATGAAAAAATCGTTGAGCAAATATCTTGTCCCGGTGCTTATCGCGGTAGCAACCCTGGCATACTTTTTTATTTCACCCATCGTCCAACAGAAAATGGCGTTGCGCGCCTCCTCTTTGACGGTCGTTTCCGAGCCTCTGCCTCCTGTGACACAGGACGCGCGCATGTACGTGGATCAGATCCGCCTTTCGAATGTCAAGGACGAGGTGTACCAGATGGATGGATGGGGATTTTTAATCCTGGATTCGAAATTGGCACCCACCGATTATGAAAGGACGATTCTTCTCGTCTCCGACACGGAGGTTTTTGCCATTCCCACGACCAACGTGCCCCGTAAAGATGTTCAAAAAACGTTTGAGCAGCTGGGCCTGGACCTTAAAGATTCCGGTTTTGCCGGCGTGTTCCCGATGAACGCCATCCCCAGAGGGGATTACGTTATTTCATTGCTGTTCACGCTGCCAGATGGAACACAGGCACGCTACAACTCAAAATTTGAGCTGGCCAAGACTTTCAACTCCATGCAACTTGTGCTCAAGGACAACCCCAAATGAGCAACAATCAAAAGCATTTCATCATCACAGATTATCTTCTGGGAGGTTTGCTCCCCCTTCTGGCGGCCATGTATCCGGTAGTATTTACCTATGCCACCAATGCTGAAATCCTCACACTCTCCAGCCTATGGGCCATCCTGGGCTTGCTTTTAGCGGTCGCGGTGGTTGTTTACCTGCTGTGGTCTTTGTTGCTGAAAAAGAAGCCCTATACCGCCGCGCTGGCAGCGTTTCTATTCATGGTTCTCTTCCTGACATATGGCAGTATTTATAAACTTTTGACCAAGGCCGATCTCTTTCCCGTCAGGCACTTCAATCTTTTACCCCTCGTCATCCTCCTGGGCGGCTATTTGGGTTGGTTTGCCTCAAAGTTATCAGCTGAGATGTCAAAAAAACTCTGGATGGTCCTCGTCAGCCTGGCGGGCCTCCTGGTGGTTTTTAACCTGGTTCGAATTGTTCCGCTGGAACTGCAGAAAAAAGCCCAAGCATCTCCCATCAGCCCAGTTGAGAGCGTGGCAGCCACCCAGGATACCACTGGGAAACCGGACATCTATTGGCTCATCTTTGATGAATTCTCCGGGTTTGACGTCATGCGGGATTATTTCCATTATCCCGAGATTGATGATTTCGTCGCCGACTTGGAGAACCTGGGTTTTCGTGTTGTGGAAAACTCGCATGCCAGTTCCTATCTCACCCTGCATCAAATTGCCACCCGCCTAAACTACGAACAACTGCCTGCTGACTTGAGCGAGGTGGCCTATTACGGGTATATATCCAATAACAAAGTGATGAGCGAGCTCAAGGCCAGAGGATATACCACGGTCGTGATGGATGAAGCCCGCTCAGCGACTTTCGCCTTTCAAGCCAAAACGGCCATCAACGCGGATATCCAGTTGGATGAGTATGTTAAAAGCACCGATACTTCCTCAACGATGCTGTTTGGTTCGTTCGGATTGCTGGTGGCCCGCCAGACGATGCTGGACCCCCTGACGGTTTATTACAATTTGGACGATGAAGGAATAGCCCGGCATCGCGACACAGTCTATTTTGTCGCGGATGAGTTGGGAAAATTGGATCTTCCCAAACCAAAATTTGTTTACTCCCATCTTTTGCTGCCCCATATGCCATTCATGTTTACCGAAAATGGCAGCTACCTGGAATCGCCTTATTACCACGACTGGAGCCACTACTTAGGCCAATATAAATTCACGTTAAAAATAATCCTGCAGGCTGCGCGAACCATTCTAAAAGAAGCTGACCCCCAGAACCCACCCATTATTATCCTGCAATCGGACCATGGCGCCAGGAACCTGGGAACAGGTGATTCGGGCCAGGGTGGGCTGGTTGATTTCCCCGAAGAGGATAGGACCTCCATCATGTACGCCGTGTACGCGCCGGCCTGCCCGGATATGCCGCTGGCGGATGGGATAAACCCGGTAAACACCTTCCCGCTGGTGTTCAATTGCCTGTTTGATACGGAAATTCCGCTCCAATAAGGAGCGTTGTT
>Ga0116170_10004831_pt1 | contig 12219 bp, 12 predicted proteins | sample AD_JPNHW1_MetaG_FD_89797 | JGI IMG/M metagenome (GOLD analysis project Ga0116170, IMG submission 89797) | Active sludge microbial communities of municipal wastewater-treating anaerobic digesters from Japan - AD_JPNHW1_MetaG | ecosystem: Engineered > Bioreactor > Anaerobic > Digestate | place... | reverse complement strand
CTGAAATAGCGGCCAGTATCGATTGGCAGAAGAAATACGAGTTTCTCGACAAAGAGTTTCAGAAAATTGCTGTTGAAGGCGTTACCGGTCGGCGTTATGCCGACAAGCTTGTCAAAGTCAATGAATTGACTGGCCAGGAAGCCTGGGTGCTGGTTCATCTTGAAATTCAGGGGCAGGAAGACAGTGATCTTGCCAGAAGGATGCTGGTTTACCATTACAGGATTTTTGATCGCTACCAGAAGAGAATTGCCAGCCTGGCATTGCTTGCTGATAAAAACATCAAGTGGCGTCCGCAGGAATACTGTCACGAACTATGGGGTTGTGAGTTGAGTTTTCGGTTTCCGATGGTGAAACTTCTTGATGTCGCCAGCAAGGTCGAGGATCTCGAAAATAGCCAGAATCCTTTTGCCATAGCTGCATTTGCACATCTGAAAACAATTGAAACCATTGGCAACGACTCAAAGCGCCTTGAGTTCAAGACATATGCTGCCCGGGCGTTGTATAAGGCGAAATTTGATCGTCAAACCATTCTGGAGCTCTTCCGGTTTCTTGACTGGATAATGACCTTGCCGGCCGACTATGAAAATGCTTATACTGAGACCCTGAATGAACTGGAGGAAAATATGCGTTACGTTACTACTTTCGAAAGACGTGGAATAGCCAAAGGCATTGAGAAAGGCATTGAGAAAGGCCTGGAAGAAGGCATTGCTTCTCACAAAGCATCTTTGAATACTATTCTTCAATTGCGTTTTGAGCGAATACCAGCTCGAATCAATTCTGCAATTGAGAATATCAACGATCTTGAAGCCCTGAAAAATCTTGTTATCAACGCCGCTGTGGCCGAAAGTATCGAAGTGTTTCAAGATTACCTGGGCTCTGTCGTCATACCAGCCAACAAAGTCTCAGAACCCACCGCCGCTTACGCTCCAACCCGCAAACCCCGAACCCAAAAACGCCCATGACCCCCGGTTCTTGAGCCTGTCGAAGGGCCCGTCTTCTCTTCGGCCTGCTAAACCAGACCTCGCCGTTCATCCGTGTTCATCAGTGTTCATCCGTGGCCCGCGTTCATCCGTGGCCCGTCTTTCTCTTCCGCGTTCATCCTAATCACAATCTCCAATACCTCACCCCCTGCTTCACCGCCATCTCTGGCTCAAACATCCCCTTGCTATCCACCACAATCGGCGTGGCGCCCTTGCGGCAGAACCCGGCGAGCTTGCCGCGACTGCCAGTCCATCTGAAAGAAATCGGGAATCAGTTTCTGTTCCGGGTAATCAATACAGATATCTTTGGCATGGAACTCAAAAGGAAGGCCAGGGAACTGATATTTTTTACGAACCCCGGCCATGCGTTTTTCAAGAGCGAACCATGTACCTTCATGAATGCAGATCCCCAACAGGGCAAAATGGGTGGTTACATCATTGGGGTGCGGTGAGCCCGAGGCGTCGAGGTAGAGAAGATACATTAAAACTTCCTTTTAAAAATGGAAGCCCGGGAAGACTTGCGTCTTGCGATCCAACAAGGGATCTCCCAGGCTATTATTAAGATAACATTTCTCTGCAATTTGTCAATGCCTTTTGCAGCTTGCAACATTCAGTCCGCATGCAATAGTTGCTTTCGTTATCGTGTTTTGGTTCGTTTTTACCGCGTCTTCGGCCTGCTAAAATCAACCCTCGCCGTTCATCCGTGTCTATCCGTGTTCATCAGTGGCCCGTCTTCTCTTCGGCCTGCTAAACCAGACTTCACCGTTCATCCGTGTTCATCAGTGTTCATCCGTGGCCGTATTTTCTTCGGCCTGCTAAAACCAGACTTCGCCGTTCATCCGTGTTCATCAGTGTTCATCCGTGGCCCGAGTTCATCCGTGGCCGCATTTTCTTTCCGCGTTCATCAAAGCCGCCAATACCTCACCCCCTGCTTGACCGCCATCTCTGGCTCAAACATCCCCTTGATATCCACCACAATCGGCATGGCCCCCTTACGACAAAACCCGGCGAGCCGATCAAGGGTCAGATCTTTAAACTTATCATGCGAAACCGCGAGAATAACGGCATCAACCGCTGGCACCGCCTCAAGTGACGGCAATATCTCAAGCCCGTATTCATGGCGCACCTCTTCGGCGTTGGCGTAGGGGTCATAAATGCAAGATTCAACGTCATATTCGGCCAGCTCGCTGATAATATCAACAACCTTGGTATTACGAATATCGCCGACATTCTCTTTAAACGTCAGCCCCAGTATCAGCACCTTCGCGCCCTTGACCGCCTTGCCGGCCCTGATCATCTTCTTCACAGTGTTCTCGGCAACAAACTTGCCCATTCCGTCGTTGATGCGGCGCCCCGACAGTATGACTTCCGGGTGATAGCCTGCTTCCTGAGCTTTATAGGTAAGGTAATACGGGTCGACCCCAATGCAGTGCCCACCGACCAGCCCCGGGAAAAACTTCAAAAAGTTCCACTTGGTGCCGGCGGCACGCAGCACCTCGAGCGTATCGATGCCAAGCCGATGGAAAATAATCGACAGCTCATTCATCAGCGCAATATTGACGTCGCGCTGGGTATTTTCGATAACCTTGGCGGCCTCGGCGACCTTGATCGAAGAGGCACGATGCACCCCAGCCTCAAGAATGCTGTCATAAACGGCAGCGACAACATCGAGCGTCTCGGCATCGCAGCCCGACACAATCTTGGTTATGGTCTGCAACCGATGCACATGGTCGCCGGGGTTGATGCGCTCGGGGCTGTAACCGACCCTGAAATCCCTGAGGTATTGCATCCCCGAGTGCTTCTCAAGCAGCGGCACGCACTCATCTTCAGTCACCCCCGGGTAAACCGTCGATTCATAAACGACGACCGCCCCCTTCGGCATATACTTGCCCACCGTGGTCGAACTCAGCACCAGCGGCGTCAGATCAGGCCTCTTGTTGCGATCCACCGGCGTCGGCACCGCCACAATAATAAAGCGGCACTCCCCAATCTTCGCCGGGTCAGCAGTAAATTCAATTTTGCTGCCCTTCAACCCACCCTCCGGCACCTCCCCAGTCGGGTCGATCCCGCTCTTCATCAGCTCGACTTTAGCCTGATTAACATCGAATCCAACCACATCATATTTAAGGGAAAAAGCATGCGCGAGCGGCAGCCCGACATATCCGAGGCCGACCACTGCGATCTTTGCTTTGCGGCTTTTAAGCTTATCAAACAGGGGTTTCATGGTTATCCTCCAGCATTTTTTCAACCAGAATCTTACCGCACAGCGCCTATCATCGCAAGTTCTTTAAAACAAAACAAAAATCTTGCCAAGTACTTTCGAGAGTGCTATGCTTGCCACCGTTCAACTCATGAACATCAACAATAATGAACGACGAAATAACCTACAAACTATTCAAAGCCCTCGAAGAGCACCCGGCAACCAACCAGCGCCATCTGGCCGCCAGCCTCGAAATGAGCCTCGGCAAGCTTAACTATTGCCTCAAAGCCCTGCTCGACAAAGGCCTGGTAAAAGCCGAAAACTTCATGGCCAACCCCAATAAACGCGGCTACCTCTATCAGCTCACTTCCGCCGGCATCCAAGAAAAGGCCCGGGTCACCTGCCGCTTTCTCAAAGCCAAAATCAGCGAATTCGAAAAGCTGAAGTCCGAAATCCAAACCCTTAAAACCGAGGTAGCAACCCAGGAAACTTTTGAATGAAGGGCATCATCCTCGCCGGTGGAGCCGGCACCCGGCTCTACCCCATTACTCTGGTAACCAGCAAGCAATTATTGCCGGTCTACGATAAGCCGATGATCTATTACCCGCTGTCGGTTCTAATGCTTGCTGGCATTCGCGAAATTCTTATTATTTCAACACCAACCGATACCCCGCGCTTCAAAGAATTGCTGGGTGATGGCTCTCAATGGGGCATAACCCTTAACTACGCGGTTCAGCCGAACCCGGGCGGCCTGGCGCAGGCTTTTATTATAGGCGAAGATTTTATAAAAAACGACACCTGCTGCCTTATTCTCGGTGATAATATTTTTTATGGCACCGGGTTTACTCCAATCCTGAAAAAAGCAGCTTCAATTACCGATGGTGCAACTGTTTTTGGTTACCCGGTTAAAGACCCTGAACGCTATGGCGTTGTCGAATTTAACAATGACGGAAAAGTCGTCAGTCTCGAAGAAAAGCCCAAAAAGCCTAAGAGCAATTACGCTGTGCCGGGTTTGTATTTTTACGATAAAAACGTAGTCAGTATTGCCAGAAGCATTAAGCCAAGTGCCCGTGGTGAACTTGAAATTACCGACGTTAACAGGGAATACCTCAGCGCGGGCAAGTTGCACGTTCAGTTGCTTGGGCGCGGTTTCGCATGGCTTGACACCGGAACCTACGACAGCCTGATCGACGCTGGCCAGTTTGTTCAGACAATTGAACAGCGCCAGGGCTTCAAAATAGCTTGTCTTGAAGAAATCGCCTATCTGAACAAATGGATTTATGAAGAGCAGTTGATGCAAGCCGCAGAGTTTTATAAAAATTCAAGTTACGGCGAGTATCTTCGCGATTTAAGGAAGTAAAATGTGATTAACGTTACAAAGGCATACTTGCCAGATAAAGATAAGCTCTTTCGATATATTGATAAAATTTATGAATCAGCCTGGTTAACCAATAATGGTCAGTTCTGCCAGGAATTAGAAGCCCGACTAAAAGAACACCTTGGTGTCAGAAACTTGATTCTTGTTTCTAACGGCACATTGGCCTTGCAGGTTGCCTTTAAGGCCTTGGGCCTTTCAGGTAGTGTCGTTACCACTCCTTTTAGTTTTGTCGCAACCGCCAGTTCTTTATTGTGGGAAGGTATTAAACCCATTTTTGCAGATATTGATTCAGAGACCTGGAACCTCAATCCTGATAACATTGAGCCTGCAATCCAACCTGACACCACCGCCATTGTACCTGTGCATGTGTTCGGCAATCCATGTGAAGTTGAAAAGATTGATGAAATTGCTAAAAGGCGTGGCCTGAAGGTTGTTTACGATGGCGCTCATGCTTTTGGCGTAAAATACAAGGGTGAATCTGTATTGAACTGGGGCGACATCACCACTTTGAGTTTTCATGCCACCAAATTGTTTCACACAATCGAAGGTGGGGCAATAATAACCTCTGATGACGATTTCGCCAAAAAAATAAGGCTGCTGATCAATTTTGGCATTACTGGCCCAGAAACAATCGAATGTGTTGGCATAAATTGCAAAATGAATGAGTTCCAAGCTGCGATGGGCCTTTGTGTGCTTGCCGAAATTGAGAATATAGGACTTGCCCGGAAAAAGGTTTGGGACAATTATCGCGATCATTTACCAACAAGCCTTCAATTTCAGGAATGGAATAAAAACGGTTCGCAGAATTTTCATTATTTTCCCGTTTTATTTAATAGCGAGGTTGAATTGATAAAAATTCAGAGTGAACTTAAAGCAAATGGCATTGTACCTAGGCGATACTTTTATCCTTCGCTAGATACTTTGCCTTTTTGTTCTTTGCCAGCTAGTTGCGAAGTTTCAAGGAATGTGGCCTCAAGGATTCTTTGCCTTCCAATCTATGCTTCATTAGGCGAAGATGATGAAAATAAAATTTCCAATATAATTGGGGCCTTGTTAAAGTGAAAATTGCAATAATGCAGCCTTACTGTTTCCCTTATATTGGCTACTTTCAGTTGATCGGTTCTGTCGATAAATTCATATTCTATGATGATGTGAATTTTATTAAGAAAGGCTGGATCAACAGAAATAGAATCTTAACTAACGGTGAGCCTGCCTACTTTACCATTCCAGTGAAGGGTGCGAGTCAAAACAAGCTGATAAATCAAATTGAATTTTTGGATGCTGCCTCTAAATTAAAAAAGACAATTGAGCAGGTTTACAAAAAAGCGCCACATTTTTCGGCAGTTGCAGACTTGGTGTTTGATTGTCTTACTTATAAGACTTGTTTAATTAGTGAGTTAGCTGCTAATTCGGTTATTGCAACAAGCAGATTTCTTGGTTTAAATACTGTTTTTGAAAAAAGTAGCGCTCTCTACCCTGCATCTCAAGGATTAGAGAAAACAGAACGTTTAATCCAAATTTGTAAGTTAAATAACGCGACTGAATACCATAATCCTATAGGCGGGCAGCTGATTTATGACAAGAGAGACTTTTTGGCATCGAACATTGAATTAAAATTCCTGCAAACCCAGGCCATAGAGTATTGCCAGTTTGGAAAAGAATTTGTCCCCTTTCTCTCAATAATAGACGTTTTAATGTTTAACTCCATCGAAAAAATAAGACAGTATCTTAATTTTTATGAACTTATCTGATGCTTGGAGTTTTTAGGATGAAAGAAATTGGCGGTTATTTTTCATTGGAGGAGTTTGTAAATAATGAGTTTTATCCTAATCTGATAGCACTTAATAGCTGCAGAAATGCTTTTTTGTATTTGATTCGGGCATTAGACTACCAAAAGGTCTACTTACCATTTCTTTTATGTGATTCCATGGCTCAGGTTTGCCGCAATGAAGGGGTTGAGGTTGAATTTTATAGTATCGACAAAAACTTCCTGCCTGTTTTTTCACGGCCGATAGAAAATAACGAGGTTCTTTTGGTGGTAAACTATTATGGTCAGTTAACAGATCAAAATGTTAATAAACTGAAAAAAAATTACAAGAATATTATATTAGATAATACCCAGGCCTTTTTTCAACAACCTATAGATGGTGTTGACACGATTTATTCCTGTAGAAAGTTTTTTGGTGTGCCAGATGGGGCATATCTAGCCTCAAAATGTAAATCAAAAGAAGCGCTGTTGCCAGATATGTCTAAAGATCGAATGATTGCGCTTCTAGGGCGATATGAGGACTCAGCCTCTGCTTATTACGAAGCTTTCAAGGCGAGCGAGTATTCGATTGAAATAGCTCCTTTGAAAGTGATGTCAAAGCTTACAAAGAATTTGCTTGCTGCAATTGATTACGAAAAAGTTCGGAAAAAAAGAAACGCTAACTTTACATTCCTTTATAATGCTTTGAGGGATTACAATCAAATTACTGTGCAAACCCCAGATGGCCCTTTTGCATATCCTTTTATTGTGAAAGATGGGCTGCAAGTTAGAAAAAAGCTTGCAAAATTGAAAATTTATATACCACTGCTCTGGCCAAATGTCATGCAATCAACCTCACCAGATAGTTTGGAATACCATTATGCTGCCAATATTCTGCCATTGCCGTGTGATCAACGTTATGATGAAGGGGATATGGAGTATATAATAGTAAGCTTGCTTTCATTCGTCAAATGAGTGAATTTAAAGAGGTTTAAATGGTCAAAAGCGTTTTATTCATTGGAAACAGATGTAATTGTTTTAAGATTTTGGATAACAATCCAAACTATTCACTCTCCAAAGTTTTTGCATTGAAAGACAGTTTTCTTCATAATTATTTGGTTCTCAGTAAAAAACCACATAGAGTTTTCGAATTGGCAGAAAAGGACGAGATTATTGACGAATTATTTGAACGACCGTTCGATGTTCTTGTTTCAAACGGATGTCCTTTTTTGCTGCCAGCATCACGTTTAAAAGAAGTGTCTAGAATTTTGATCAACATTCATCCGACATATTTGCCTCATTTGCGCGGCAAAAGTCCTTTAAATGGCGTATTTTATCAAAACTATGACTTCATCGGCGCAACGGCCCATTTTATTGAAGACGGGGTTGATTCCGGCAACATAATTTATCAAGAAAAAATTACCTTAACCCCAGATATTGATCAAGGCTTGGTTTATTATATCTCCTTTGAATTGGAGGGCATCGTTTTCAAACGGGCTCTAGAGATTTTAGAGAAGAATGACTTTACCTGTCTTGGGAAGAAAATGAATTTGCATGAAGGTTCGATGTTTAACAGGACAAATGAGAAACAAACTGTAGATTTGAACATTCATTCAACAGATCTGTGCGTTAAGAAAATTAAGTCGTTCGGAATTACTTCCCAAGGATGTTTTTTGACTCTAGGTGATAAAAGGTTGCGCATATTTGATGCAGAAAAAATTTTAAGCCCATTCTTACTGAAGTCTTTCGCCTCCTCGGAAATTGGCAAAATTGTCTTAGGGTATGATGAAAAAATAATTGTCAAGACCTTAGATGGCCTTTTAAAAATTATTAGCTTTGAAGAATTGTAACAGCTACCTTTTAATCGCAGAACAGGGGTTTATTATGATTTTGCACATCGCGCATGACGAAAAATTCATCGATATAGCCTACCGTTCTTTTGAGGCGGCCTGCCCGGGAGGGAACGATTTCGTAATTGTGTCTGACTGTAGTAAGCTTCAACACATAAGATCGCCAAAGGTAAGAATTCTTAATCGCAATGAAATAGTCAGAAGTGGTTTTTTAGACTCGCTAAAAAAATATGACTTCGTTGTTCTGCACTCATTAACGGGAATTAATCAAGAAATAGTCGTGAAAGCATCACCAGAAATTAAATTTTTGTGGCTAGGCTGGGGTTATGACTATTACAATTACTTTAAAGAAGGTGAAAGTGCTCTGTTTCAGCCTTCAACCCTGGCTTTATACAATTCACAGCAAAAGCAACCCACATTGTATAAACTTCTGCGCTCCAAGGCTGCATTGCTTTACCACCTTTTGATGAATCGCCATAATTTGTTTAAAAAGTGCTTGCGCAAAATTGATTATTTTTCACCGGTATTGCCAGGTGAATATGAGCTATGCAAAAATCAGTTTAAAAGGCTTCAAGCTAAATATACGTCATGGAATTACGGCACTCTTGAAGATGACCTGTCTATTGAGGGTTTAACCTTGGAAGGCAGCAATATTTTGCTGGGAAATAGTGCATCTTATGCTAACAATCACCTCGAAGCCATGGATTGCCTGCAGAAACTAGCCCCAAATCTGCCAGGAAAGATTATTACCCCTCTAAGTTATGGAAATCCTGTTTATAGTGATAAAGTAATTCAATCTGGCACTAAAAAACTGGGTGACAAATTTGCTCCTCTGATTGATTTTATGGCACCAAAAGATTATTTAAAGCTCATTTCTTCATGCAGATACGTCATTATGAACCATTTGCGCCAGCAAGCCATGGGCAATATTGTCATGATGATGAATCTTGGTGCAAGCATTTTTTTGAATCCCGCCAATCCTGCTTATGCCTTTTTTGTTGACCGTGGCGCACATATTTTTTGTGTTGATGACCTGTCGCCAGACAGAAACTTCAAAGATTTTGATTTGACCGCTGGGCAAATTGAAAAAAACAGAACCATTCTAAAAAATCACTGGGGCCGGGAAGAAATCCTGCAAAAAACAAAGAAATTAATAGAAGTTGTCATTTCTACCCCCAAGCTATAGATGGAGAACTAAAATGAAAAAGCTTTCTCACTCTAACCGGCGTGCAAACAACTGGTTGGTTTATGAAATAAACCATAGATTTTTTAATCGGTATTCTAAGTATATCGGAGAAACAATCTACGACTTAGGTTGTGGCGAAATGCCATACAAAGATTTTTTTCTTCAGTTCGCAAAGCGCTATATCGGCGTAGATTGGTCAGGCACATTGCATGAGTTAAAAGCCGATGTCGTTGCCGACCTTAATCAGAAACTTCCAATTGCCAACGAGGTGGCCAATACAGTTGTTTCCATTTCAGTGCTTGAGCATCTTTGCGAACCTCAAATAATGTTGAATGAAGCCTTTCGCATTTTAAAACCGGGAGGCAAAATAATTCTTCAGGTGCCCTGGCAGTGGTGGGTGCATGAAGCTCCCCACGATTTTTTCAGATATACGCCCTATGGGTTGAAATATTTATTTGAAAAAGCCGGCTTTCGCGATGTCGTCGTTGAGCCTGCTTCAGGCTTTTTCACCATGTGGTTCTTGAAGTTTAATTATTTTTCTGCAAGATTCGTCATGGGCCCCAGACCCATTCGATTTTTAATCAAATTGCTCTTAACCCCAATCTGGTTTTTATTGCAGCTTCTAGCACCCATGCTTGATAAACTTGACAGAAACTGGCAGTTAGAATCTTCTGGTTACTGGGTTGTAGCCGCGAAGTGACTCTAAAAGCCCAGGCTCTCAAAAGTCTTAAATGGACAACAACTTCTGCGATTGCCTGTTCTGTGCTACAGGTTGCCAGAATGGCGATTCTGGCCAGACTTATTGCCAGGGAAGACTTTGGTTTGTTTGCAACCATCGCGGTGATTCTTGGCTTTGCTGACTTTTTTGTCGAGGCCGGCCTCGGCAGCGCCATAATCCACAAACAGGATGCGACCGAAGAAGACCTGGCCTCTGCCTACACAATAAACATACTTCTTGGCTGGCTTGTCTTTGCGGCCCTGTATCTCTTAAGCTCGCCCATTGCCGGGTTTTACAACGATAGCCGCCTGATTGGCCTGCTTCACCTCGCAACCTTGGTTTTTCTTTTCCAGCCACTTGGCAGACAATATGACGCCCTGCTTCGCCGCGATTTAAAGCTTGATACCTTGGCAAAGCTTGAAATGTTTGCCGCATTCATCGGGTTTGCAAGTTCATTGTGTTTTGCTTTTTATGGCCTGGCCGTTAGAGCTTTGATTTATTCTCAACTTTTGACTACTTTAATCCATGTTATGCTTTTGCTTCGTATCGGTATAAGAACCTACGGGTTCAGAATTGGGTTTTCGTACCGCAGAGCACGCTTTTTTTTAAGATTCGGAGTTTTTCAGATCTGCGAGAACGCCGTTAATTATTTAAACACACAGCTCGACTCAATACTTATCGGAAAACTGCTTGGCCAGGAAGCGCTGGGAGTTTTTTATATGGCAAAGCAGCTGGCATTCAGGCCTCTTCAGATAATAAACCCAATTCTAACCCGAATCTCTTTTCCGGTATTTGCTAAGGTTCAAAATGATACAACGCGGCTGAAAAGGGGCTTTTTGCAGGTTGTTCACTCTCTGGCCCTGATTCAATTCGCTTTGTTTACCCTCATCGCCGCCTTTTCAGATGTAATTGTCAGCATCTTTCTGGGCAATAATTGGTCTGAAGCCGCGCATCTATTAAAAATTCTGGCTTTTTACACCATGCTTAGATCAATAGGCAACCCGGTTGGCAGCTTGCTGCTTGCCAAGGGTCGTGTTGATGTAGGCTTATACTGGAATATCGGCATGTTGTTTTATACCCCCCCAATTGTTATTTTTGCCTCCAAGTGGGGTGCCACAGGGATCGCCTGGGGACTTTTGTTCGCCATGATCGGCAGCCTGGTACCTGGCTGGTATTTCCTGGTGCGCAAACTTTGCGGTGCCAGCTTCAGCGAATACTTTTCCGGCCTTACCAAAACCGCCTTATTAGTTACAATTTGCTTTGGGCCATCCTTCCTGCTGGCGAACCCCGGGGCAAGACTTACAACCGCCGCCATAGGTTTTTGCTGCTACCTCTGGTACAATCACCCCACTATAAAGAGACTGCTAAAAACGTGACTCAAAATAAGCTATCCGCTTCCCGCCTCTTGCAGTTGCCAGTTAAAACGAAACCGCAGACCGGTTGCGCAACAAATACAACCCACCAAGCCATGGCTCACACCAACGCCCAGCCAGCCAGCTTCCACAAAAAATGCTGGACTTCACCCCAATCCTGGTTTAAAATTTTGCAGCAAAGCAAGTTCAACGTGTACATGAGCCATTTGCATATCAAAGGCCTGTTCATTTCGCAAGATTCTGTAATTGGAGAAAGAAATGACTGTATCAAAAGAAAAAATTGAACAGGAAATCAAATGGTATAGCAATGAAATCGAAAAATTTAAGGAACAATTACTTCATTGGCTTAAAGAGTTGGAACACAATGTGGAGATTGCAGAAAACCCAGTTACCAACAATGAAGGATTAAGCGGGGCTTACCAGACGAAAGAATACCTGTTTACAATCGACGGTAACTTAAAAATTACCCTGAAGCCTTTTGGCATTTGGGTAATCGGGGCAATACAAAGATGAAAAAACTTCTGATTGTTTTTGGAACTCGGCCCGAGGCCATAAAAATGGCTCCACTTGTTAAAGAATTGCAAAAATACCCCGAAGAGTTTGAGACCAAAGTTTGCGTGACTGCTCAGCACAGGCAAATGCTAGATCAGGTTCTTGATATCTTTGGTATTATTCCCGATTATGATTTAAATATCATGAAGCCAGGACAAGATCTTTATGATGTAACCGCAAACGTTTTGCATGGCTTAAAGCCAGTGCTTAATGACTTCAGACCTGATCTGGTTTT
>Ga0116170_10004828_pt1 | contig 12220 bp, 8 predicted proteins | sample AD_JPNHW1_MetaG_FD_89797 | JGI IMG/M metagenome (GOLD analysis project Ga0116170, IMG submission 89797) | Active sludge microbial communities of municipal wastewater-treating anaerobic digesters from Japan - AD_JPNHW1_MetaG | ecosystem: Engineered > Bioreactor > Anaerobic > Digestate | place... | reverse complement strand
TCATCCTTGCCTCGCTTCCGAGCCCGTAGATATCCTGAATCGGGAAGATGGCGAATACCGCGACGGACATCAGCGCCGCGCGGATCAGTTCCGAGACAAGGTCTTTATCCGCGACGTGCCCGCCGAGGTAATCGGCGACAAGGGCGCGTTCTTCGGGCGTCGCGTGATCTATCCACCCGCGCATGGTGTCGTTATCGTGCGTGCCGGTGTAGACGAGCGAGTTGGAGCCGTACATATGCGGCAGGAACGGGTTCGTGAGCCCACCCTTGCCGGCCTCGTTGACGTCAAACGCGAACTGCAGAACCTTCATTCCGGGGAATCCGAAATCGTCCCGCAATGCCTGAACCCCAGGGGTGATTACCCCAAGGTCTTCCGCGAGAATCGGAAGCTCGCCGAGGTTTTTCCTGATGGCATTGAAAAAGTCGTGATCGGGTCCGGGAACCCACGTTCCGTTTACGGCGGTCTTTTCGCCAGCGGGAATGGCCCAGTACGCCTCAAACCCGCGAAAGTGATCGACGCGGAAATAGTCCACAAGCCGATGCATCGCCTTGATGCGCGACGTCCACCAAGCGTAGTGGTCCTTTTTCATTGCTTTCCAGTCGTAGAGAGGGTTGCCCCACAGCTGTCCCGTCTCGCTGAAGTAGTCGGGCGGCACTCCCGCTACGAATTTCGGCGTTCCGTCGCGATTTAGCTGGAAGAGCCCCTGATTGGCCCACACGTCCGCGGAATCCGCGGCGACGAAAATGGGAATGTCCCCGATAATCGAGATCCCCTTATCGCGCGCGTACGCGCGAAGGGCGTCCCATTGTCTAAAGAAGAAAAACTGAATCGCCTTGTGCGCGTCGATGTCCGGCGCGTTCGCCCTTGCCCATTCCTCGCATGCCTTCTTTTGGTGGGTCGCGAGTTCCTTTGGCCAGTAGTTATTCCATAAACGTCCATGCAATTTCTCGTCGGCGGCCTTTTTATCGAAGTGTCCCTTGATGCTCATGAACAGGGCGTAATCATCGATCCAGAATTCGCTTTCTTTCAGGAAGCGGGCGTACGCGGGCTCGTTTCCCCGCGCGAGAAAGTTCTTCGCCGCGAGCTTCAGTACCGGCGTCTTCCACCAAACGACCGAGCCAAAATCGACGGGTCCGGAACTCGAGATATACGAAGGCGGTTTGATATCGCTCTCGGACAGTAATCCGTCGGAATGGAGCGCGTCCAGGTCGATGAGCAGGGGATTGCCCGCGAACGTTGAGAACGAGGCGTAGGGAGAGTCGCCATAGCCCGTTGGGCCGAGCGGAAGTACCTGCCAGAGGGTTTGACCGGCCAGCGAAAGCCAATCCACGAAACGAAAGGCCTGTTTGCCGATGGTTCCGATTCCGGGCGTTCCCGGCAGGGACGTTGGATGAAGGAGAATTCCGCTTGACCGTTTAAGTGACATATACGCAACTCCTGTGGACGCACTGTAAGTATGGCATGAAAAGTAACCGGAAGCAAAAAAAAACCGCCCGAAGGCGGTTTATAGCTGACATGCGGTCGATTATTTCTCCGCGATCAACAAGGTCTTTACGTCGAGCTTGAGGTCGGTGGTATAGTCGTTCCGATCGTGCTCTTTGAGAACCTTGATCTGAATGCAGTCTGACTTGGGCTCGAGGAAAAGGACGATATCAAGGTCCTTCTCGAACTTCTTCAGACTTGCGGGGAGACCCTTCTCCGCGGCCTCAATATTGGCGCTGTACCAAATATTGATGCCGGCTTCTTTCGCGAAGGACTTCATCTGATCCATGCTCTCGGGGATGGCTTTGGCGAAGTCAAAACCGTCGATGATGACGGCTCCGGTCTTCGATCCGCCTTCCGCGAGGGCCTTGACCGTCTTGATGACCTGCGTGGTCTTTACGGAATCCTGGTTAAAGTTGAGCACGACGCGGTTTCGCACGAGCTCCGCCTTGACGTCGGACGCCTTGTCGAGGTTTTTCTTTTTAGCGAGCTCGTTGAATATATCCTCGTACCAGGTCATTACGTGATCGGCCTGCTGGTTGAAAGAGACGTGCACGACGGTGCTGCCCTGGAGAAGCTTGTCGATGCCGAGCTGAACCAGGATGGAGGTCTTGCCAAGGCCTTTTTTGGAGGCTATGACGCCGATTTCTCCGGCTTTAACGCCGCCGCCCAGGGACTTTTCAAAGTTCCGGACAGGGCTCCTTTCGATAAGATCCTGCTTTACCATTGACGTCTCCTTATTTCTGCTCTGCTCTGCGCTTGGCTTCATACTCTTTGATAAGAGTTTCCGCTACGGCGTTCGGAACCTTGCCGTACTTGGCGAATTCCATCGAATACTCGGCCTTTCCCTGGGTCGAGGACCGGAGGATGGTCGAGAAGCCGAACATCTCGCTAAGAGGCACTTCCGCGTCGACGCGGGTAAAGGCTTCGTCCTCGGTGGACGAAAGGATGATGCCGCGGCGCTGGTTGATGAGTCCGAAAATGTTTCCCTGGAATTCCTGCGGTCCCTCGATCGATACCTTCATGATAGGCTCGAGGATCGCGGGCTTCGCCTTGAGATACGCCTCGCGGAAACCGCCGATAGCGGCGATCTGGAACGCGATATCCGAGGAGTCGACCGGGTGGAACTGACCGTCGTTGATGGTCGCGCGGACGCCGACGATCGGGAAGCCGATAAGGGCGCCCTTCTTGAGGGATTCCTTGAAACCCTTATCGCACGAGGGGATGAACTCGTTCGGGATCGATCCGCCCTTGATGGCGTCGACGAACTCGTAATCCTTCTCGGAGATGGGCTCGATGAAACCGGCGACGCGGGCGTACTGTCCGGAACCACCAGTCTGCTTTTTGTGGGTGTAGTTGAAATCGGCGCGCTGCGTGAGAGCCTCGCGGTAAGCGACCTGCGGCTTTCCGGTCTCGACTTCGCAGTTGTACTCGCGCTTCATGCGCTCGACGTAAACCTCGAGATGGAGCTCGCCCATTCCCTGGATGATGGTCTGGTTCGACTCGGGATCGACGTAGCAATGGAAGGTCGGGTCTTCTTTGGTAAAGCGGTTGAGCGCCTTGGCCATCTGGTCGGAGGACTTCTTGTCCTTCGGGGTGATCGAAAGGTCGATAACCGGGTTCGGGACGAACATCGAGCTCATCGCGTAGTTAAGACCGCCGCCGCAGAAGGTATCTCCCGACGCGCATTCGATACCGAAGAGCGCGACGATGTCGCCGGGGACTCCCTCGGTGATGTCCTGCATTTCGGAAGAGTGCATGCGGACGAGGCGTCCAACCTTGAATCTCTTGCGGGCGCGGGTGTTATAGAGCTCGTCGCCCTTCTTGATCATGCCCTGATAGATGCGGACATAGGTGAGCTGGCCGTACTTGCCGTCCTCGAGCTTGAAACCAAGCGCGACGGTGTTCGACTTTTCGTCGCAGGTAAGCTCAACCTGTTCCTCGTTCTTGTCGAGGTCGAGGGCGATGTTCTTGACTTCGGTCGGGTCCGGAAGGAACTTGGTGACGCCGTCGAGCATGCACTGGATTCCCTTGTTCTTGTAGGCTGAACCGAGGAATACGGGCACGAACTGCTCGGCGAGGGTTCCCTTGCGGATCGCGGCGTTGATCATGTCTTCGGTCTCGGCGCCCTCGAGGTAAGCCTCGGCGAGCTCGTCGGAGAACATGGACGCTGCGTCAAGGAGCTCCTCGCGGTACTTCTTCGCGTCGGCGACGAGGTGCGCGGGAATCTCGGCGATGCGCATCTCTGTGCCGCCTTCGCCCTCGAAATACACCGCTTTCATGGCGATGAGGTCAACGACGCCCTCGATTTTATCTTCGAGGCCGATCGGGAGCTGCATCATGTACGCGTTAAGCCCGAGCTTTTCGCGGAGTTGCATGCGGACCTTGAGGGGGTTGGCGCCGGTGCGGTCGCACTTGTTGATGAACGCGATGCGGGGCACATGATAGCGCTTGAGCTGGCGGTCGACGGTGATCGACTGGGACTGAACGCCGCCAACCGAGCAGAGAACGAGGATCGCGCCGTCGAGAACGCGGAGCGAGCGCTCGACTTCGATGGTGAAGTCGACGTGTCCGGGGGTATCGATGACATTGATGGTGTAATCCTTCCACTGAACCTGCGTTGAAGCAGACTGGATAGTGATTCCGCGCTCGCGCTCGAGCTCCATTCCGTCCATAACAGCACCGACACCGTCTTTACCGCGGACTTCATGGATCGCATGGATCTTGTTGCAGTAAAAAAGGATACGTTCGGAAAGAGTTGTCTTTCCCGAGTCGATGTGGGCGCTGATACCGATATTCCTCATCTTGGAAATATCATAGGCCATATTCTGTACCTCACTCATTATTGTTTTGCGAAAAACGCAAAAGTTTTCATAAACATGTAATCACTTGCAGTATATCGAAAACAATAATAAGTGACAAGGTAGCGCCTTCCTACGGAAAATCGGCCCGGACCGAGAGGCTGCCTTCATAATCACTTTTTAGCGGCTTGGACGAAACGGAAGCGACGATCATCCAATCGGCGAGCGAGTCGTCGAAGGCGAGGTTTACGCGCGCGATGACCTCGATTCCCAACGGAGACTGGGGCTTTGACTTACAAAATATTCCCTGTAATTCCGCAGCGAGCGGTCCAATTCTCGCGATTTTGAGTTTTGTCGAAACCGTTCCGTCGGACCAGGTTTCGGGTGAGAATTGACTGTGGGGAAAGCTTACGTTGCCTGAGAGATCGACCCTCAGAATCGGGGTAAACAGTTCGGGAATGCCTAACTTCGCCGATATCTTCGTTTCCTCGTCGTCAGTGTCGGTTTTCAGGCTTGCGTGGAGGTTATTAAGCGTCGCTTTCAGTTCTCCCCCGCCCGAAAAGAGGGTTTCGCCGCCTTCGCTCATGGAAAGATTAGTCGTTCGCTTGACGGTGAAGGCTGCCCCTGCGGCAAGTTCCTCCGAGGGGCCGCCTGGTAGGGGAATTCGGATCGAGCCCGAGGCGCATCCGCTTTGGCGTATTTTAAGGAGCGTTCCATCCAGAGTAACGAATGAAGGATCCCCAAGGAAACATGAAATTCCCGTACGAAATAGTTTTCCCGCAAAACCAATATCCCCGGTAAAGGCGAGTTTTGTCGGCGAAAACGGGCTGAGATTCGCCATTCCCATTAGATTTCCTGAGAAGGGGCCTAAATCGAACGCAATTTCCGCTCCCGGTAACAGAATTGATCGCTCCGGCAAGGTTTGTTCCGGTAAGAACCAGGAATCCTCCGCGTTTGCCGACCTATGGGCGACCCCTGAAAAAATCGATAAGGATAAAGCGGGTCGTGCGTCTTTTTTCAGAGGAATTCCCAGTGTGCATTGCAACCAAGCGGGTTTTTCCAGGGGTGACGTCGGCGAGGCGAATGAAACCATGCCGAGATACTTTGTTTGACATTCAATGCCGAGGTATTCCCTTCCTGTAGCCCACGACGGACGAATCGTCGCGCCTGCCCGCACCCCAGCGATAGACGCGAAGGGCGAGAGGCCGCTTCGCGACGGGCTCGCCATTCGCGCCGGCAGACCTGACCATGAGATTGAGCCCGCGAGGGCCGACAATGCTTCGTTTGGGGTGAAGTCGACCGTCCAGGAACGGGGCGAAAAATCCGGAAATCGTGGTTGATCCAGAGACGGCGTTGGCGCGCGAGAGGCGAATCGATATCCCAGAATCGGATTTTCCGCGGTGACTTGATAAGTAATGGTGTCGTCGAATATCGCGGTTTGCGAGATGGAAAATGGGAAGGACTCGGCGAAAAGGGGGAGGGCAATGGGTGATTGGATAAGTGCGAAAAAAACAGAAGTGATAATGGCGAGAGGGATGTTCTTCATGCGGGATTTTTCGGGAGAAGGGAGTCCTTCTGCCCGAAAAAACCGCGATTATCGGCGTTAGCCGGTCGTTACTTTTTTGGCTTCACTTCGGAGATATAGCTCTTGGCGCAATCCGGGATTTCGCGGACCGTTCCAAGCCAATATTCGGCCTCGGCCTTAGTTTTATACGGGCCCACGCGAACGCGGTACGAGGTCTTTCCGCTCGCGTCCTTCGTGAAGATCTCGGCGTTTAGATAGTGCGCGGCGAGCGCGTCGCGCGATTTTTCCGCGTTGATCTTGCTCGAGAACGAACCGGTCTGGATCCAGTACTCCGTTACGGAAACCGCTTTTTGCTGGGCGGTTTTGGCGGGAGGGGCCTTGGTCGCGGTCGCCTTGGAGGAGGTTGCCTTTGACGCGGTCGCCTTGGCCGTTCCGTCCGCTTTCTTGGCGGATTCGGACTTAGTGGGCGTATCCTTTTTCGCGGTCGCTTTCGTCGCGTCCGCTTTAGCGTCACTGGCTTGCGTATCCTCGGCGGGGCTCACGGTGAGCCTTCCGTTTGAGCCGGGCGTAATCTGAACCTGGGTAACCCCATCGGTCGTCACCGTCGCGAGGGGATCGGTCGTTCTGGTAAGGCCCGACACGTCCATCGCCCCGTAATTCGCCGCGGTGTTGTCGCCGTTTACGATCGTCAGATTGATGTTGCCCTGGGGCTGAAGGTTTTTATCCAGGCCAGGGGCAGAACTGCCGTCGCGTATCCAGGAGTCTGGGTCGGTTTGCTGGTTTTGCGCGAGGTCAGAGGGCTGACGTGCGTTCGTTTGGGGCTGGGGAACGGCAATCGTTTGCTGAAGGTTCGTTCCGGCGCTGCGCGACGGGAAATAGAGCAGGCAAGCGAAGCCGAAAATGATCAGCACAAAAAGACAGATCGCCACGACGATCCACAGTATCCTTTTTTGTTCCATAATGCGCCTCAGTATCCCTTGTTAGAGAGTAGTTTCAGGAGCCTCCTTTCGAGGGCCCCGGTGCTTCCACGGTTGTGTACCCTCTGAATATCGACATTTTTAGAAATGTATTGAGAGAAGAGATTCTTTTGGGCCGAAAATCGCGCGAAAATCTGCCTGAATGGGAGGTGATCCCTCGTTCTCGCGCGGAAAAGGCGGATTGGCCACCATGCGTCGACGAAGATGACGAAGTCGCAGCGATCGAGTACCGGGGACTTGTGGAGAAGCGGGGCGTTGATAACGACCGGCAGATCCGGGTTTGCGTCGATAAACGCGTCGAGAAGCTCGTTGATCCGCGGATAGACGATGGACTCATGGCGGGCGAGGAGCGAAGGGTCTGAAAAGACTATTGAGCCGAGCGCCCTCCGGTCGAGGGATCCGTCGGGCTTTGAAAGGCTAATGCCCCGGCCTTCCGCGATATCCTTAAACGCCTCGAAAACCATATCGCGGCGATCATCGAGAGCCTGATGGGCGGTCTGGTCCGAATCGACGACGGCGAACCCGAGCCGTTCCAAGATGGCGGAAGCCTCGTTTTTTCCCGCGCACATCGGGCCGGTAAGCCCGATGACGGGATGGGCGCGATTGTCCTTGTACTTTCGCGTCGCTTCGATCAATGGAAGTCTCCCCAGCTTGGGCCCGACTCCACGCTGACGCGGAGCGGAACGGCAAGCTCGATGACGCCCTCCATCTCGGCCTTCAGCAGCTCGCGAACGCGCGGGACCTCGGCCTTGGGCGACTCGAGGATCAGTTCGTCGTGAACCTGGAGCAGCATCCGGGTTTTTAAGCCCTCGCGGCGGAGGGCTTCGTCGACGCGGATCATCGCGGTCTTTACGATGTCGGCGGCCGAGCCCTGGATCGGGGTGTTGACCGCGATGCGCTCGGCGCCCGAGAGCTCGAGCTTGTTGGCGCTCGTTATTCCCCGGATGTAGCGCCTGCGTCCCATGATCGTCTCGACGTAACCCGTTTCCTTCGCGCGCTCCTTCGTCTCGGCGATGAAGCTCGCGACCCCGGAGTAGGTGGCGAAGTAGGTATTGATAAAGGACGCAGCCTGCCCGCGCGGGATGCGGAGCTCGTTCGCGAGCCTAAATGCGCTCATCCCGTACATGACGCCGAAGTTGATGGTTTTCGCCACGCGCCGCATCTCGGGCGTGACCGCGTCGGGCTCGACCCCGAAGATAAGGCTGGCGGTCCGGCGGTGCACGTCGACTCCCGTCTTGAACGAGTCCACGAGGTTCGCGTCGCGAGAAAGATGCGCGAGGATGACGAGCTCGATCTGCGCATAGTCCGCGGAGACGAGCTCATATCCCTCGCACGAGCGGAACGCGGCCCGGATGCGCCTGCCGCTCTCTTCGCGGATCGGGATGTTCTGCAGATTGGGGTCGCGGCTGGAAAGCCTACCGGTCGCCGTTCCCGTCTGCATAAAGGAGGTATGCACGCGGCCCTCGGCGTCCGCGAGCGCGGGGAGGGCGTCGACGTAGGTGGATTTCAGTTTCGCGAGGGCGCGATAATCGAGGATCTTTCCCGGCAGCGCGTCCTCGGACGCGAGGTCCTCGAGTACGGAGGTGTCCGTCGAGTATCCCGTCTTCGTCTTTTTCCCCGGCGTGAGCTTCCGCTCGGTAAAGAGCACTTCCTGCAGTTGTTTGGGCGACGCTATGTTGAACTCATGCCCGACGAGGGCGTAGATATCCTTTTCCGTCGCGTCTATGTCCTTCGCGAGCTCGATGGAGAAGTCCGCGAGCGATTCCTTTTCCAGTCGGATTCCCGCGAGTTCCATGTCCCCGAGAATGGCGATAAGGGGCATTTCCAGATTGGAAAAGAGCCCCGTTTGCCCAAGCTCGTTGAGCTTGGGGGCGAATTTGCCGTAGAGCCTGAGCGTTAGGTCCGCGTCCTCGGCGGCGTATTGGATGGCCTGCGGGACGGGAACGTCCGCGAAGGTTTTGCCCTTCGGCACGACGCCGTCGTAGGGTATCGTCTCGAGCCCGAGCTGGCTTGTCGCGAGCGACTCAAGAGCGAAGGATGACCAGTCCGGGTCGAGTATCCATGCTGCGATCATCGTGTCAAAGAGCTTGCACGAGGGTCGCCGATCCGGCAGGGCATCGAAGGCCCCGGCACCCTTAAGGATTTGATAGTCGAACTTTCCGTTATGGAGGATGACGAGCATTTTTCGCTCGCCGAAGAGGCGCGTAATTTCCGCGAGCGCGCTCGCCTCGGGCATTACGGGGTGCGCCGTCTCGCCGAGTTCAGGCGTTGGCCCGCGAAGGGGAACGTAGATCGCCTCGCCTTCCTTTACGGCGAGCGAGAATCCGACCAGGGTATCCTTCGCCACGTCGAGTCCCGTCGTCTCGCAATCGAAGGCGACGTACTTTTGCGCGATCGCGACGTTGATAAACGCGCGGAGCTTCGCGGGGTCGGTAACGCCCGTGTAGGCGCCTGAGTTCTTGACCGGCGCGGTTTGCGGAAGCCCGTCCGAAAGCGGCGCCTGTAGGACGTGCGCCTGCTCAATCGCGGAGCCTTGCGTGTTCGCGGGCGTTTGCCCGTTCGCGCCGCCACCGGCTTTCGCGCCTGAGCTTTCCGCCGCGCCGCTTGAGCCCAGGTTTTCGTCGGGCCCGTAGAGCTTGGCGATGGAGGGCAGTCCCGCGCGGAACAGGAGCCGCGCGGCCGCGATTCGGTCCAGCGACTCGCATGCGTAGGTTTCTAGGTCATTCTCGAGCGGAACTTCGTAGCAGAGGGCGATCAGCTTTTTGGAGAAGTACGCCATCTCCTTGCCGGCGGCTATCTTGGCGCCGATCGCGCCTTTGAGCTCGTCCGTATGTTCGTAAATTCCGTCCAGCGTCCCGTACTGCGCAAGGAGCTTGAGCGCGGTCTTGTCCCCGACGCCCATTACCCCGGGCACGTTATCGGAGGCGTCGCCGGTAAGGGATAAAAGGTCAAGCATGAGCTCCGGCCCGATTCCCCATTCGGACTTAACGCCGTCCGCGTCGATCGCGTCCCAGCCCCCGGTCTTGCCGGGCTTGAGCATGGTGACGCCGTCGCCGACGAGCTGCATAAGGTCCTTGTCGCCCGAGATTATCACGCAAGGCCTTTTTTCCGCCTTGCACCTTTCGGCTATCGACGCGATGACGTCGTCGGCCTCGAAACCGTCCTGCCTGACCGACGCGATGCCGAGCGCGGTGAGTATTTCTTCTATTATAGGTACTTGCGCGTGGAGGTCTTCCGGGGTTTTGGCGCGATTCGCCTTGTATTCGTCGTAGATTTCGTGCCTGAAGGTCGGGGTCCGCGAATCGAACGCGACGATGAAGATCCCCGGTTTATACTGCTGAAGGAGACCGTGAAGATTCCTGAAAAAGCCGAAAACGGCGGATACGTTTTTTCCTTCCGAATTGGTCAGAGGCTTTGAAATGAAGGCGAAGTAGGATCGATAGATTAGCCCGTAGGCGTCGAGGACATAGACGGCTTGTTTCATGAAGGGAGTATACCATGAAACGTTATTCGCGTGCCGTTAGGTATTGATGTCCACGCGCGAGGCGGTTTGCGCGTCACCGGCATAGACGCTTTGCCGCTTTGCGTAGGGATTGTGGATCGATAAGACTTTTTGCCGAAGTACCAGCATGTGGCTTTTCAGGAGTTCACGGTTTTTCTCGTTCTGCGCGAGGACGTCTTTCTTGAGGTGCTCGAGGTCCGTTTTTAGGCGGGGAATCTCCGCGTCCGTCGTTCCCGGATGCGCGGTAACGTACATTCGCTCCAGGGGGTCGATGACCTTCTGGATAGTGTAGAGCTCGGAAACGATGGATTGCTCGATCTCGGTATGATGGACGATCGCGTCGACGTTGTCCGACGTGATCATCGACTCCTGCTTTTCAAGCACGATAAGATATTCGCGGAATTTCTGGCGCTGCTCCTCGAGCAGCTGCCGGAAGCGTTTCAGAATGGCTTTTCGCTCGTCGATCTGCCCTTGCGTCAGATCCTCGGGTATCATCGCTTGGCCTTAACCCGCGATATTGATGCCCGCGGGCGTGGATTGCGTTGAGCTCGGCGTGGAGGCCGTGTTCGCGACCTCGATCCAGGCGGATCGGAGCTGTTCCATGAGATCCTTTACCGAAGCGAGCTTATCCTTGTTCTTTTCGATGTTTCCCTCAAGAAGCTGCTGGTTGAACCAGGTGTATAGCGACAGGAGGTTCTTCGCGATCTCCCCGCCCGCGTCCATATTAAGCGAGGTCATCAGCTCGGTGATGATCTCCTGGCTTTTCATGATATGCGCGTTAAACGTCTCGATTTTCGCCGGATTCTTGGCCAGATCCTCGTCGTAAACGGTAATGGCAAGGCCGATCCGTTTAATCGCCTCGTCATAGAGCATGACGACGAGCGACCCCGGACTTGCGGTCCGTACCCTGGTCTCGCGGTAAGCGCTTAATGCCTGATTGTAACTCACGACTCTTCTCCCCCCGGTCCGCAAAGCGGACTTCTCTCCCTATCCTATCGGCTCTGGTTAGCTTTACTTTAGAATATAATCCCTAAAAATGCCAGAGAAAGATGATGTGATTAAATGCCTCGACTAGCGGGTTTTTTTTTCGTATTATAAATATAAGGCGGTACTGCAGAGTTATGAGCGATGACGATTCCAGAAATGACGGAGAGAAGAAAGATAAGGACGATCCGTTCAATTTCTTTAAATTAAGTCCTGAACCGGGTTCTTCCGGCAATAAAAATAGCCCCAAGATGCCTAAAATACCGATGTGGGCCATTATTCTCGGCGTTTTCGGCATTATGGTCGCCGCTCAGTACTTTATGATGCAAAAATCCGATTCGACGATTCCTTTTTCGGATTTTAAGATCAGGGTGATGTCCGGCGAGATTTCGCGCGTAGAGATAGCGTCCTCTCACTTCCTGGGCTATACGGGCTCATCTGGATCGTTGACTCAGCAAAAGCCATCGCTGAATCCTTTCCAGAATAACGCTAATAAGCAAAAGGTATACCGAACGGTAGGTATACTGACAGAAGACTTCATCAAGCAAATGGACTCCATGCAGGTCGTTTATTCGATCCAGGCCGAGGAAGGCAACGCTATCCTCGATTTTATCCTGCAATGGATTCTGCCGTTCGCAATCTTCTTCTTTATGTGGCGCTTCTTGATGAAGCGTATGGGCGGCGGCGGTATGGGCGGCCTTGGCGGAAGCATTTTCTCCGCCGGTCAATCCAAATCCGCGGCCGTGGAAGAGGGAAAGGTAACGACGCGATTTACCGACGTCGCTGGCGTCGATGAGGCGAAGGAAGAGCTTGTCGAGGTCGTGGATTTCCTGAAATTCCCCAAAAAATACACCGAAATCGGCGGAAAGATTCCGCGCGGCGTCCTGCTTGTCGGCCCTCCCGGAACGGGAAAGACCCTGCTTGCGCGCGCGGTCGCGGGGGAGGCGGG
>Ga0116170_10004826_pt1 | contig 12223 bp, 7 predicted proteins | sample AD_JPNHW1_MetaG_FD_89797 | JGI IMG/M metagenome (GOLD analysis project Ga0116170, IMG submission 89797) | Active sludge microbial communities of municipal wastewater-treating anaerobic digesters from Japan - AD_JPNHW1_MetaG | ecosystem: Engineered > Bioreactor > Anaerobic > Digestate | place... | reverse complement strand
GTTTGAAACGGACTAATTCAGGATTGAAATTAATACTGACATGTGACCGTGCCGCCCTTCAACCACAGCCGGTATGGTAATTAACCATAGTACAACCACATTAACTCCCGGATTTAACCATACTACACCTACCCGGTCTCGCCATTTTAACGAAACCACCTGTCACCGGTTCCCGGGACCGATCCTCCGCCACCCTCATAACCCATAACGAAAAAAAAACATCAGATCGTTCCCAAAACGGGACGAAGACCGGTGCCCATGACTCTCCTGAATCGCGCTCTCATGCAAAAAGCAAGGGACGATCTCTTACAGGGCCGGACAATCGATCTCCTGAACGCCGCATTTGAAATCGAGGCCGACCCGGCCCGGCCGGATGATAAGGAAGCGATATAGAAAAACAATCAGGTCGATGACGCCTTCACCCGACATCTCCCCCTGCTGAATATTGAGTCCGATGCCATCCCGGGCATCTGCAACCAGAACGTGATTCCCTGTTTAAAAGAGTGACCCTCCAAATTCCAGAATGACAAATCCCGCTATCCCGATCCTTATTGGAGAATTCTGCAAAAATAATTCTGGAACGTTGATTGTTGTAACGAAAAAAAAGAAAATTAAAGGTCCCAGCGACCCCTGCCGCCGCGTCCTTTCCTCATGATGAACAGTCCGACCACAATAATTGCAACGAGAGCGACCGCACCGATGACCGGCAGCGAGATATCAAGACCGCTGTCTGCTGCCGGTGCCACCGTCGTTGCAGTTGTTGCAACGGTTGCCCGGGTTGTCGGGACTGTTGTCTTCACCGTGGTCTTCACCGTCGTTGGAATCGTTGTTTTCGGGGCAATGGTGATCAGCGAGGATTTTGTTATCGTATTGCTGCCGATGTCATTGGTCACCTTGAGGGTCACGGTATAGGTCCCGGATGTCGTGTAGGTATGGGACGGGTTCTGCGAGGATGATGTCGTGCCATCGCCGAACGTCCAGTACCATCCCGACGGATCGTTTGTCGACTTATCCGTGAACGTGACGGCCAGCGGGGCTGTCCCTGATGTCGCCGATGCAACGAACGCGGCAACCGGCTTGCCTCCTACGGTGATATAGTCTGTCTCTTCAACGGTATCGATTCCCTCGCCGTTCGTGACCTTGAGGGTGACCGTGAATTTTCCCTGGTCATCGTATTCATGCGACGGGTTCTGTTCCGTGGATGTGGAACCGTCGCCAAACGTCCATTTCCACTTGCTCGGGTAGCCGGAAGATTCATCGGTGAACTGGACTTTGAGCGGAGCATCCCCCGAGGTAACATCGGTCGAGAAGTCGGCATTCGGATCCGCTTCAGTCGTCCCGACATCGATATAGGCGCTCTTGGAGATGGTGTCGCTGCCATCGTCATTTGTCACCTTGAGAGTGACCTTGTAGGCGCCGGCCGTATAATACGTGTGCGACGGGTTCTGCAATGTCGACGTGTTGCCGTCTCCGAACTGCCATGCCCATGCATCCGGGTCTCCGGACGAGGTATCCTCAAACCCGACTGTCAGAGGTAGTATGCCGGAAGTCTTGTCGGAGGTGAACGAAGCTACCGGGTCCCCGCCGGTTACCTCGATCTCCCTCGTATACTTGTCGGAATCGTTGACATCGTTGGTGATCGTGAGGGTGACCGTGTAGGTGCCGGAAGAGTCATACGTATGGTAGACTTTCGATGATGTCGATGACGAAGTGTCGCCGTCATCAAAGTCCCATTTATAGGTGCAGGGCGTGTCATCGCACGTCGACGCCTGCGTGAACGTGACTTTCAGCGGCGCATCCCCGGAAACAGGGGATGCGGTGAATTTTGCGATGGGTGTTGCAGCAGCCGGAAGGGCAAGGAACACCAGTGCAACAAGGACGCAGGACACGACAAGTCCTGTCCTTATAATGCGGCTCTTTCCGCTCGGATATCTCGGGGTCATTTGGATCGGGCTTCCCATAATGTCACACTTTCGTCGTAATCGTATATCTCTTTTATGCAATACTGCCGATATAAATGCATCTTTTTAATTACATTATGTTATTTTAAAATAACTAATTATCCGTTAAAAAAAACATTTTCCGGTAGTTGTTGAAAACCGTTCCCTTCGTACGGCAGGAATCGCAGGAGAACACACATGCCTTCTTCGATTCTAGGGTCAGGTTCCCCCGTACGGGGAAGGATCGCAAGGGTCATGCCGGATCCGTCACACCCGGAAAAATAGAATTACTGGATTTTTCCTGCCGCTTCTGCTGCAATCCCTTTGAGCACTTCGTAATCGGTTGTCGTGCCTTTCATCTCGATTGCCTCGATCACGTTCTTGTCCGTAAAGACCACAACATACCGCATAATCCCGTACGTGTTGTTGGAGTCAGCGATCCTGTACGCGGATGTCTGGTCGCCGGTCTTCGGGAAGGGGAGTTCGGTCACCGTCACCGTATCGTTCCCATAGGCAAGGATATCGTCTTCCGCCTGGTCGAAGATGATCTTCATCGCCGAATCAACCAGGTGGATGTTGTCGATATGGTAGATATCGACCTGTTGCGAGATGGAGGTGATGTCGTACTTCTCGGCATCCATCCGGTAGAACGAGACCTTGTACCCTTTCTGCCAGCCTTTTTCCCGGGCAAACTGGCTGGCATCGGAGTACGGGATGTCTGCCCGTTCCCGTATGATGTAGCCGGACGGGAGATCGGAGAGCTGCAGAGCCATTGCTGCCGGTTCCAGGGTGGATACGGTGGCTTCGGAAGGCGTGGCCGTGGCGGTAACCGGGACGGTGGTTGGCGCAACCGTTGCGGCCGGCCGTTCATCGAGGAAAAAACACCCTGCGGAACAGACGACGGCACAGAGCATGATACCAAGTAAGGCCAGTGTTTTCATAGTTCCGGATCAACCTGTGCTGAACTAGATAAAATTGTTTTATGTTCCCCGGGACCGGGAAGATGAAAAGCCGGTGGCTGCCGGGCGGGGCGATGCCGTCCGCAGGCATTTTCTGTCCCGGGAATTGCATCGTGGGTGCACGGGAGCAGTGAAACCGGGTTTTCTGCGTTTTTGCATTCTTCCACCCACATTCTCTCCGTGCCACGGTCCCGGGTCAATAAACTACAATAGGGAAGAGAACATAAAAATACTGACAGTGGTACTATGGGTTATCCCGAGCTGCACAGCGATGAGAAGATCCTGATGACAACTCAGGATGTGTTTGTCAAGTCAATCCCTTTTGAAGCGATCCTGACCAACAAGCGCATCATCCTCATTGACCGGAAGAAAAACCTCATTCCGCAGAAAGACATCCTCCTTGCAACGGTTGGCGATATTGTTGCGGCCGAGAACGCGATCCGCGACCAGACTATCACGCTCTCTCTCATCACAAGCTCGGGTGAGACCCGGCAGCTGGTACTGACCTTTTCGCGCACTGCCGGCGGGGGAAGGAAGCGGGAGCGGGACGAGTGGACAAAACTGCTCAAGGAACTCACCTCATCGTCGATCCAGAGGACAATCCGTAAAGTGGTACCCTCGTTCGACCAGGAACCCCGGCGGAAAGGTACGGAACAGCCGCCGTCCCGGATCGAGATCACGACACGTCCCGGCGTAAAAAAGGAGATCGAAGCGGCACGCCCGATAAAAACAATCATCGAAACCGAGACCTCTCCCCGGAAAACCGGGATGAGACCGATCCCGGTAGAAACCGGGCCGGAAGTGATCCCCATAGAAACAGAACCGGAAGTAATCCCGGTAAAAACGATCACTGAACCCGATACTATCCCCCCAAAACCGGTCGAGACGTCATCGCTCCCTATCGGCGCATTCTGTACCCGGTGCGGGAACCGGGTGCCCCCGGGATCAGTCTTCTGCAACCACTGCGGTTCGAGGGTTATACCTTCCGAAGAGCCGGAGAAATCCCCGGCAGTACCTGCAAGAGATCCGGTAACAGCACCGGTGAGAGAACCCGTCGTAGTACCTGCACGGGAACCCCTGCCAGAACCTGTGGCAGAACCCCCGGTAGTTCCCCAGGTGGTCGTCGAATCCTCCATCCCCGCACAAAAAGTTATCGTGGGTGAACGCAAAGAGCGGCCGATCGACAGGGAGATCCAGTCGATCGAGCCGCTGATCGAAGGATCCGTGCCGAGAATGGCGGAGGCACCCCTGATACCCTCCTCGAAACCGGCAGAACCGGCGCCGCAGCCTGCGGCAGAGCCGGACAAAGTTACCGCCCCGGCGGCATCGGAATCCATTGCAAAGGCCGCACAGTCCATCATCGACTCGGTCACACCCGCTTCGATCGAGACCCCTGTTCCGGCACCTGCATCACTTCCGGAAGGAGCCCCGGCCGGAATTCCGCCGGCAGGCACTCCCGCAGCAGTTGCGGAAGTCCCGGTACCCCCGGCACCGGAAGCTCCTTCAGGAGCTCCTGCCGGTTCCCCACCCCCTGCCGCAGGTCCCGGATCGAAAGGCCGGAAGGCTGCCGTCATCGTGGTCGGGATCCTTGTCATCCTCGCCATCGCAAGCGTGGCATTCCTGTACTGGAATTACATGTCGGGAACAGGAGTGGTAACGCCAACACCGACCCCCACTCCGGCCATAACTCCGACTATTGCAGAGACGACTGCTCCCACAACCGTCAAAACCACGGTTCCGGTCACGAAGACAACCGTTGCAACAGAAACGCCGGTGCAGGTTCTTATCCCTGAAAAAGGCATCTGGGTACGGGTTACCTATGCCAACACCTTCAAGGGGACCGTCGGCCTTGCCGGGAGCCAGCAGGAAGTCGGCGGTACCGGCGACCGGTTCTATTCGGTCCCGGCTTCTGTGGGGATTATCGAGGCGTCGATCCAGAAGGCCGACGGGTCCGGCGCGGAACTTCTGGTCCGGATCTACAAGGACGGGGAACTTGCAAAGAGCGGATCGACCACCTCACCCAGGGGAACGGTTGACATCCAGGCAGATCTCCGGCCAACGACAACCACTGCCACAACGAAGGCAACCACGGCGCCGGTAACGGCCGGTACAACTGCGGTGCCGCTCGCAAACACCACGGCAACCGCATAATTTTCCATAAACGTTTCAGGAAAGACGGCCGGAATCCGGTTCTTTTTTTCCGGGCATTTCGTCGCGGCAGATGATCGCGGCACAGGATCCCCCCTCAATTTTATCAATTAGCAACAGTGATGCCGTTGCCCGGCTTTTTTAAAACGGATAATCCGGCCGTGTTTTTCCAGCCGGATAGTGCCATGCGGCCGGATTCCGCCTCATATATGGCCGGGATAATATAGATCGCTTTTTTACGGATCCGTTGCAACATACTAGTTCGTACTCAGGGACCGGCCGATGATATCTGTCCTTTACGTTGACGATGAGCGGGATCTCCTCGAGATCGCACAGGTCTTTCTTGAAGAGGAAGACGGGATGAAGGTACAGACGCTGACTTCAGCAGACGATGCCCTGGACTCCCCGCAGATCGAATCCTGCGATGTGATCATCTCCGATTACCAGATGAAGGGGATGGACGGGATTGCCTTTTTAAAAGCCATCCGCGAACGATACGGCGATCTCCCGTTCATCCTCTTCACCGGCCGCGGGCGGGAAGAGGTCGTGATCGATGCAATCAACAACGGCGCGGATTTTTACCTCCAGAAGGGCGGCGACCCGATCGCGCAGTTCACCGAGCTTGCGCATAAGATCCGGCAGGCTGTCCTGCACAGGCGCACCTTCCATGCCCTCCAGGCATCGGAACAGCGCCTCTCCGATATCATCAACTTCCTCCCGGATGCAACCTTCGCCATCGATACGTCGGGCCATGTAATCGCATGGAACCTCGCCATGGAGGAGATGACCGGTATTGCCGCAGCGGATGTAACCGGAAGGGCCGAATTCCGGTACGGCATGGCGTTTTACGGGAAGAACCTGCCGATGCTTGTCGACTTTCTCCTTGATACCGGGAAGGAGATTGACAAATCCCGCTATTTTTATATCAGCAGGGCCGGAGCCTCCGCCCTCACCGCGGAGGGAGTTGTTCATCGGCCCAACGGGAAGATCCTGTACATCTGGGGAAAAGCAAGCCTCCTCTATGACAGGAACGGGGAGATTGCCGGCGCGATAGAATCCATCCGGGATATTTCGGATCGGAAACGGACCGAGCAAAGCCTGCACAATACCCTCGAACAGTACCGCACGCTCCTCGAATCCGAGCAGGACGCCGTCATCCTGATGGACTGGGATCTCTGTATCCGCTGCAACCGGAGGACGCTTGCAATGTTCGGGTACACGGACGAGAACCAGATCGTAGGCCACCATCCGTTTGCCCATGCCCCCGCCAGCCAGCCGGACGGGTGCGATTCGGAGAAGAGGATCCGGGAAATGGTGCAGGCAGCGTACTGCGGCATGCCCCGGTCCTTTGAATGGCTTTACCTGCGTGCGGACGGGACGCCATTGTATTCCGAGGTATCCCTCAACCGGTTAATCCTTGGGGAGAAGACGTTCCTGCAGGCAATTCTCCGGGATATCTCGGATCGCAAGATCCAGGATCATATCCTCCGCACCCAGCTGGATCTCGACCTTTCCCTTCAAAAACATCCTGGTATGGAGGAGACGCTTACGTCCTGCCTTGGTGCGGCAATCGCGGTGTCCGGGCTGGATGCCGGCTGGATCAGCCTTGCCGATGAAAAGACCGGCTCGTTTAATCTTGCCGTTGCAAAGAACCTGCCGGAAGATTATACCCGGCGTGTCTCCTGCTGGCCGGCCGGTTCGCCGGATGCACAGCGGGCAATGGCCGGAACCGTGGAGTGCCTGTCGTGTTCCGTGCAGGGATCGAATCCCGCTCCGGTACCGGGACAGGCGGGACCCGGCATTATGGCAGTCTTCCCGATCCGGTCCGGTGACCGGGTGACTGCATGCATGACCCTCACCTCCGGTACCCGCGACCGGATCAGCGCGAGCGGACGTGTTGCCCTTGAAACGATTGCAGCCCGGATCGGGAGCGCGATTGGCGGGATCCGTGCCGATGAGGCCCTGCGCGAGAGCGAGAAGAAGTACCGCAGGTTACTGGAGACTGCCAACGAGGGAGTTGTTATCATGGATGCCGGGTATGGTATCCGGTTCATCAACGATAAGATCCTGGAGATGCTCGGGTATGACCGGACAGGAATGATCGGAAAACGTTTCGAGGCGTTCATTCACCCGGACGATCGGGCGGACTATACGGGCCGGATCCAGAACCGGATGGCGGGGATCCGCGAGACTTACGAAGGCAGGTGCCTTAAAAGCGACGGGGGCACCTGCTGGATGCTCGTCTCGGTGACGCCGGTCCTTGACCCGGGCGGGGAATTTTGCGGGTGTTTTGCGATGCTGACAGACATCACCGAACGAAAACTGATGGAGCATTCCGTGCGGGAGGCGAACCGGAAGCTCAACCTCATGAGCAGCATCACCCGGCACGACATCTTAAACCAGCTCACCATCCTGCAGGGATTCACCCGGATTGCAGCGATGAAACAGGACGACCCGGAGCAGAAGGATCTCCTGTCCCGGATCGATACTGCCGCCGTTACTATATCCCGGCAGATCGAATTTACCCGGACCTACCAGGAACTTGGCGTACACAACCCGGTCTGGATACGCCTTGACGAGATCCGGAATAAACCCGCTTTCCGGGACGTCACCTTCCTGACAAGCTGCAACGGGAAGGAGATCTATGCCGACCCGATGCTGGAGATGGTATTCTTCAACCTCATGGACAACGCAACCCGGCACGGGGGGCACGTGACTGCAATCACGGTCAGCTGCGAGCAGTCCGATGCCGGGCTCACGGTCATTGTGGAAGATAACGGGATCGGGATTCCCCTCAATGAGAAAGAGAAGATCTTTGAGCGGGGATTTGGGAAGAATACCGGCCTTGGCCTCTTCCTTGTCCGGGAAGTACTTTTACTCACCGGTATCTCGATCCGGGAGACCGGCGTCCCGGGGACAGGGGCACGGTTCGAGATGCTGGTGCCTGACGGCACGTACCGGCAGGCAACGGTGAACAGCGCACCATAACCGGGATCCCCCGGACCATGTTGCCCCGATTATCCGCCCCCGATCATCTGCTTCACTCATTTGCCCTGCAAAGCGATACGTTTAACCGAAATTCTGGTTTAGTATCCTTTATCAATTTATAAAAGAGCCCGGCAATGATATCAGTCCTTTACGTTGACGACGAAGTTGACCTGCTCGAGATCGCCCGGATCTTTCTTGAGAAAGACGGGGAATTTTCTGTTGGGATCATGCCTTCGGTCCAGGAGGCCCTGAATTCCCCGCTGATCGAGACCTGCGACGTGATCATCTCCGATTACCAGATGCCGGGTATGGACGGGATCGCATTTTTAAAGACCGTACGCAGGCGGTTTAAGGATCTCCCGTTCATCCTTTTTACCGGCCGCGGCCGGGAAGAGGTTGTGATCGAAGCCATCAACAACGGCGCGGACTTTTACCTCCAGAAAGGCGGCGACCCGAAGGCCCAGTTCGCCGAGCTTGCCCACAAGATCCGGCAGGCGGTCGCACGCAGGAGAGCGTTCCACGCGCTCCGGGACTCCGAACGGCGCCTCTCCGATATCATCAACTTCCTTCCCGACGCAACGTTTGCCATTAACAAGACGGGCCATGTGATCGCATGGAACCGGGCAATGGAGGAGATGTCGGGAACCTCTGCGGCAGACATTGTCGGCAAAGGGGATTACTGGTATAGTCAGACGATTTACAAAAAAAACCGCCCGATGCTCATCGACCTTGTCCTCGTCCCTGACGAGCAGATCGAAAATACCCTGTATCTCAATGTCTCCCGCGACGACCAGTCCCTGACCGCGGAGACACTCCTTGAAAAACCCGGCCTGCCATCCATCCATCTCTGGGGAAAAGCGAGCCGTCTCTACGACGAGGACGGGAACCTTACGGGGGCCATCGAATCTATCCGGGATATCACGGACAGGAAAACCGCGGAAGAGGCGCTCAGCGAGAGCGAGAAAAAATACCGGGAGTTCATCCGGGACTCTCCCATCGGGGTCTTTCTCTCGGACAGCAAAGGGCGGTTCCTGGAAGCAAACCCTGCAATGTGCCATATTTCCGGCCGTTCGGAAGAGGAACTGGCCGGATTTACGGTCCATGACCTGATTCAAAAAAAAGAGATGGAAGAGATTGCAAAGGCCGCCCGCACGATGGAAGGGCCTGAGACAATCCCCGGAGATTTTCCCCTGCGGCAGAGCGACGGAAGAATCGTCTGGGTCCAGACGGACATCGTCAGGATCGGCGCCGATCGTTTTCTCGGGTTTATCCATGATATCGACCGGAGGAAACAGGCGGAGGACGCCCTGCTCTGGAAGACGGCATTCTTCGAAGCGCAGGCGGAATCGTCCCATGACGGAATCCTCGTGGTCAATGATAAAAACCAGCGGATCCTGACCAACAGGCGGCTCATCGAGATGTGGGATATCCCGCCGCAGATCCTTGCCGATCCGGACGATACCCCGCTCCTTGCCTATGTTGTCAGTAAGACCAGAAACCCGGAACAATTTTACCAGAAAGTCCTCGAGCTGTATGCCCACGATAAGGAGACCAGCCAGGATACCGTGGAATTTCTTGACGGTACCGTTTTTGAACGCTATACCGCCCCGGTCATTGGCAGGGACGGCAGGTACTACGGGAGGATCTGGACGTTCCATGACATATCGGAACGCACGCAGCAGGTGGATGAACTCAAAGACCATGCGGGAAGGCAGCGGGCGTTCATCGACGCGATCTCGGATATGGCGTTTGTGAAAGACCCGGCATTCCACTACACCATGGTCAACAAGGCATACTGCGATTTTTTTGGAAAAACCGAAGATCAGATCCTCGGCAGGAACGATTACGACCTGTATCCGCAGGATGAGGCTGAGACCTGTCACGAAAGTGACCAGCAGGCACTCTTCGAAAACCACCTGATTGTAAAAGCGGAAAAAATCGGGGACCGGACCTACGAGGTCCGGAAGATTCCCATCAGAAGGGGAGATATGACCGGCGTGGGGGGTATCATGCGGGATATCACCGATCAGCTCCGATCGGATGCCGCACTTCGCGAGAGCGAGAAGAAATTCCGGGATATTTTCAATAACACGAACGATGCGCTCCAGATCATCGAGCTGGATGAGAATACCTGCACCGGGAAGTTTCTCGATGTTAATGATATCTCCTGCCGCATGGACCAGTACAGCCGGGAGGAATTCCTCCGGTTACGGACGGTGGATCTTGACGGCGGCCGGTACAGCAAGCAAGGCGGCCAGATAGTAAGAGAACTCCGGGAGCTGGGGGGTTCGACATTTGAGGCCGTTCACAAAAGAAAGGACGGCAGCACCTATCCGTGTGAGGTCAGCCTCCACCCGGTCCTCTTACAGGGAAAACACGTGGTTATCGCTGCTGCACGGGACATCTCCGACCGGAAAAAGGCCGAAGATGCGATGAAGAAAGCCCACCAGCAGCTGACCCTGCTGACGGGGATCACCCGGCACGACATCCTCAACAATATTACCATCATGTTCGGGTTTCTTGCCCTTGCAAAGAAACAGGCGGCCGGGCCGGAGATGGAGCGGATCATTAAAAAGATTGAGGACCGGACAAACCAGATCGGCAGGCAGATCGAGTTCACCCGGATCTACGAGGATCTTGGCAACCATGTCCCCCTCTGGCAGGATCTCCATGCAATCACGGAGAAGATCCCGGTGCATCCCGGGATAACGATCGCGAACACCTGTACCGGCATCGAAGTCCTTGCCGATGTGATGCTCCAGAATGTTTTTGCAAACCTGATCGATAACTCGGTGCGCCATGGCGGGAAGGTGACGGAGATCCGGATCAGTGCATCCGTAAATGACGGGAACCTCCGTATCGCGTATGACGATGATGGCATTGGCATTCCTGCCGGGGAGAAAGAGCGGATCTTCGACCGGGGTTTTGGAAAAAATACCGGGCTCGGGCTCTTTCTTGCACGGGAGATCCTTGCGCTGACCGGCATCACGATCGCCGAGCGGGGCGAACCGGGCAGGGGGGCTCGGTTCGAAATGGATGTCCCGAAAGGTGCCTACCGGGTTTTGTAATAAAAGGACCGGCAGGGCCCGGACAATTCCCGGATCTTTTTCAGGCTGCCCTTGAACCGGTCATCGTTTGTTCTTCCTGAAACTGGAGCCTTTTCAAAGTCCATACTCCGGTATTTCCAACAGTATTCCCGTCTTGCCCGGGCACGATCGCAATATCCATTACCGCAGGTACATAATTGTCATTGAAAGGACATGGACGGGATTATGAGAAGCACCGATCGGTTCCGGATCCTTGCGGCGGGTATGGCAGCCTGCATCGCGGTATTTCTTGTTCTTGCCCCGGCCGTTGCCGCGGATTCCGTGACCCGGGGAGGCACATTCACGGTCTCGATCCTCGGAAAACCTGCGACAGCGTACTATGTCTGGCTCTCCGGTACTTCTACGATGACGGGCGAGCCGGGGGACCAGCCGCCGGTCATTGCAGATACCGTAGAAAATGTGGAATTCGATCCGGACGAAGGGCCGTACGCCATCGGATCGTACCGGTACTACAACGGCAACGGGAGGACGATCCTTGACGATGTTGCGCCTTCGTCGGATACGGTTTCAAGGACCCGGTACTACGCGAAAGTGACAACCGATTCGGACGGTCTCGCTATCATCGTCTTCCGGACATCGTCTGCAACCGCCGACCGCACCTTTACGATAAAGGCGCAGAACCCGGCCGCCCCGGGCGACGAAGTCCCGGTCAGGCTCGGGGTTCCTGCCCGGAAGACCACGGCAACGCCGGCCATGGCGATCCCCCGGACTCCTGCGACACTCCCTGAAGCGACCACGATCCTGCCGGCAACAACGCCTTTGGAGACGGTGCCTGCTGTGACAGAAATCTCTCCGGTCCAGACCACGACGCCGGTATCCGGACAGACCCCCCGGGCCCCTGCGGGAACCGCAATCCCGGTTGCAGCGTGTATCGCTGCCCTGCTTTTCCTGCGGAAAATCCGGTAACGATCTTTTTTTTTAATCCATCCCTTGTTCCAGGTTGTCCACCGAAAGGCGATCATCTCCTCCGGTATTGCGACCTGCGGCATAAGGCATGCGTGACGGGGCCGGTTGGCAGGGTGTTACGGGCAAGCGAATTCCCTGCGAAAAAAAGATACCTGATCAGCGCTCATCTGACAGG
>Ga0116170_10004824_pt1 | contig 12226 bp, 10 predicted proteins | sample AD_JPNHW1_MetaG_FD_89797 | JGI IMG/M metagenome (GOLD analysis project Ga0116170, IMG submission 89797) | Active sludge microbial communities of municipal wastewater-treating anaerobic digesters from Japan - AD_JPNHW1_MetaG | ecosystem: Engineered > Bioreactor > Anaerobic > Digestate | place... | reverse complement strand
CTCACGCCGCTCGCGCGCGCGAGTCGGGGCTTACTCCGCGAGGGTCGCGCCGATAAAGTCGCGGAACAGGGGATGCGCGCGGTTCGGGCGCGAGCCGAATTCCGGGTGGAACTGCACGCCGAGGAACCAGGGATGGCCCTTGAGCTCGACGATCTCGATGAGGTTCCGGTCGGGGTTCTTTCCGGTAAGGAGCATCTCGGACGCCTCGAACTGCGGGCGGTAGAGATTGTTGAACTCGTAGCGATGTCTGTGCCGCTCCATGATGTCGTGAAGCTTGTACGCCTTTTCGGCGAGGCTTCCCTCGGTGATCACGCAGCGGAACTCGCCGAGGCGGAGCGTGCCGCCGAACTTCACGCCCTGCTGGTCGGGCATCAGGTCGATGACGGGATACTCGCTTGAGGCGTCGAACTCCGAGGAGTTCGCGTCAGCCATGCCGAGCACGTTCCGCGCGAACTCGATGACCGCGATCTGCATCCCGAGGCAAATGCCGAAATAGGGAACCTTATTCTCGCGCGCGTACTGCGCGGCGATCACCATGCCAGCCGTACCGCGGTCTCCGAAGCCGCCCGGAACGATGATGCCGTTCGCCTTGCCGAGAAGCTCGGCGGCCTTCGAAAGGTCGGTGATTTTCTCGGAGTCGATCCATTCGATCTTCACCCGAGCGTTATGGGAGATTCCGCCGGCGGTGAGCGCCTCGGCGACCGAAAGGTACGCGTCGTGGAGCTCGACGTATTTGCCGACGAGCGCGATCGTCGTCTCCTTCTCCGGGTTGTAGAAGCGCTGGACCATCGCCTTCCATTCGTCGAGCGCGGGCGCGGTCTCGGGGAGCCCGAGGAGCTTGCCGAGCTTCTTTCCGAGCCCTTCCTTCTCGAGCATGAGCGGAACCTCGTATATGGACTTGGCGCTTAGGTTTTCGATGATCGCGTCCTGGGTGACGTTGCAGAAAAGCCCGAGCTTCTCGCGGATGGAACGGGTGAGCGGCTTCTCGCTCCGGCACATGATGATGTCCGGCTGGATACCGAAGCCGAGGAGTTCCTTGACGCTGTGCTGCATCGGCTTCGTCTTAAGCTCGCCGCATTCCTTAAGGTACGGCAAAAGGCCGAGGTGCACGAAGGCGCAGTTATCCTTCCCGACCGTGTACTTGATCTGCCTGATGGCCTCGATGAACGGCAGCGACTCGATATCGCCGACCGTGCCGCCGACCTCGGTGATGATAACGTCCGCGTCGGTTTCCTCCGCGGTCTTGAGGATGCGGCTCTTGATCTCGTCGGTCACGTGGGGGATGACCTGGACGGTGTTCCCCTGATAGCCGCCGGCGCGCTCGCGGTCGAGGATCGCCTGGTACACCTTTCCGGCGGTCGTGTTGTTGAAGCGGTGAAGCTGCACGTCCGTGAAGCGCTCGTAGTGCCCGAGATCGAGGTCCGTCTCGCCGCCGTCGACGGTGACGAAAACCTCGCCGTGCTGATAGGGGTTCATCGTGCCCGGGTCGATGTTAAGGTACGGGTCGAACTTTTGGTTGACGACCTTGACGCCCCGGCTTTTTAGGAGGAGACCGATCGAGGCGGCCGTGATTCCCTTGCCCAGCGACGAAACGACGCCGCCCGTGATAAAAATAAACTTTGCCTTCATGATTCCCTCCCGCTTCGGGCCCATCGGCTCCGGGCAATCTTTCCCGGAACGGCGAGTATCGCCACGATTTATAAATTGGCAAAAAACAAAAAAAAGGAGCCCGGCCAAAGACCGGGCTCTTGAATGCGCTTTTTCAAGCTCGTGTCACTCAACTATACACGATTCGCCGCGTTACCACAAGTGACTTATGGCCCAAAATATCCCCGGAATACGCGCATGTGGCCGCTGGGCTATCCGCGGATCGGCCCGGCGCTACACCGCCAGCGACCTTTCGAGCACCATCCGGGCCGCGTCGATCAGCTTCAGCCCCCGGTCCATGCTCGCCTTTTGAAGGAAGCGGTGCGCCTGGGACTCCGTCATCTGGTTCTCGTCCATGAGCTGGGTCTTCGCCTTGAGGATCAAGAGCTTTTCCTCGGCGGGTCGCTCGGTCGGCTTATGCTTCCCCGGGATGACGGTTCCCGTCGCGGCCTTCTTCGCCGCCTGGTTCTCGATCTCCTCGATGGCCTGGAGCAGGTCCATCGCGCTCACGGGGTACGGCACCGACGTGAGATCCCGCCGCTCGAGCAGGTCCCGCTGGTGGGGAAGCATGACGACGATCATTGCCAAACGCCCGTCCAGGGCGCCGAGAAGGTCCTCGGCGGTCATGTCCGGGAATTGGAACCCGCTCAGGACGACCGGGCTCGTGCAGAAATCCGCGACGCGCGCGACTTCCGCGCCGGTCTTGCAGGAGTACTCGATCGAGTAGCCCCCGCGCGTCAGAACCGACGTTGCCCAGTTGGTGAGGAGTGGATTTGAGAAGGCAACGATTATGCTCTTCATATCAATATTTCGTCAGGTACGCCTCAATCTCCCAAGGAGTGACCTTGGTCCGATACTCGTCCCACTCCTTCTCCTTCGCCTCGATAAAGCGCCCATAGATATGGTCGCCGAGCACTTCGCGGGCGAGCGGGTCCGCCTTCATGAGCGCGAGGGCGTCCGCGAGGTTGCCGGGAAGGCTTTCGATCCCCTGGGAGGCGCGCTCATCGGCCGACAGCTGGAAGATGTTTTGCTCGCAGGACTGGGGGGGAACCATCCCCTTCTCGATCCCGTCGAGGCCGGCCGCTAGGATTATCGCAAAAGAAAGGTATGGGTTGCAAGTCGGGTCCGGGGACCTGAGCTCGACGCGGGTCGCTTTTCCACGCGCGGCCGGTATCCGGATGAGCGGACTCCGGTTCGCGGGCGACCACGCGATATACACGGGCGCCTCGAAGCCGGGAACGAGCCTTTTATAGGAGTTGACGGTCGGGTTCGTGATAGCGGCGATTCCCTTCATATGCGAAAGGACTCCCGCGATATACTGCCGCGCCACGACGCTCAGGCCCTGCGGGTCTTTCTCGTCGAAGAACGCGTTCGTCGACCCCTTCATGAGGGACATGTTCGTGTGCATCCCCGAGCCGTTCGCCCCGGCGATCGGCTTCGGCATGAACGAGGCGTGAAGCCCGTGCCGCTGCGCGATGGTCTTAATCGCCATCTTAAAGGTCATCACCCGGTCGGCGGTCACGAGCGCGTTGTCGAAGCGGAAATCGATCTCGTGCTGCCCCGGCGCGACCTCGTGGTGCGAGGCCTCGATCTCGAAGCCCATCTGCTCGAGCATGAGGACCATCTCGCGGCGCGCGTTCTCCCCCTGGTCCGTCGGACCAAGGTCAAAGTACCCGGCGTTGTCGTGGGTCTCGATGGTCGGGAATCCCTTCTCGTCCGTCTGGAACAGGAAAAACTCAAGCTCGGGGCCGACGTTGAATACGTACCCGAGCCGTTCGGCGCGCTCAAGCTGCCGTTTGAGGATGTATCGGGGAGAGCCCGCGAAGGGCGTGCCGTCGGGATTGCACACGTCGCAGATCAGGCGCCCGACCTTGCCCTGCTGCGGCCGCCACGGCAGGATATTGAAGGTGTCGAGGTCCGGCTGGAGATACATATCCGATTCCTCGATGCGCACGAAACCCTCGATCGAGGATCCGTCGATCATGCACTTGTTGTCGAGGCATTTATCGAGCTGGCTCGGCGTAATGGCGACGTTCTTGAGTTGGCCGAACAAGTCGGTAAACTGAAGCCGGATGAATTGAACGTCATTCTCTTTCACCATCGCGGTGATATCGGGCTTGGATAAAATGCTCATGTATGCCTCCACAATACAATCGTACGCAAAAAAAAAGACGTATCCACACGTAAGTGCAGATACGCCTTCGTTCTCATGCCTATGGGCACATACTATCGAAGCGCGCGCGGCGCGTCAAGTATAATTATGCGGCAATGCCGCGAGATCATGCATAAATATTACATATCGGCGTAAAATGTCGGAGAAGCCGCGTCGGCGAGGGAAGCGACTCGCTTCCACACAAAGGGTTTGAGCTCCTCGTTCGGCGCGATCAGATCGGGGACAAACACCGTTCGCATCCCCGCGCGGGAGGCAGCCTTGAGCCCGGCGGGCGAATCCTCGAATACCACGCAGCGCCCGGCCTCGGGTACACCGAGCCGCGACTGCGCGAGGAGGAAGATATCAGGCTCTGGCTTCCCCCGCTCGACCTCGCTACCGAAAGCCCACGCGTCAAAAAAACCGGCAAGCCCCGCTCGCTCGACCATCCAGCGCGCCGAAGCCTCGCTCGTCGAGGTCGCGAGCGCGACCGGAACGCCCGACGCGCGAAAGTACTCGAGGATCCGCCGCGCCCCGGGCTTCTCGGGCGGGCCCGAGCGCTCCATGCGAGAGCGCATCCATTCCCGCGCGCGCGCGCTGAAGCGCTCGTAGGGAAAGTCATCGCCGAGGGCGCCGAGCACGTAGGCGCGGGTATCGCGGGAATTGCTCCCGACGCACGCGATGAAAAGCGAGTCGTCCATCTCGTAGCCGTCTTCCCGCGCGACGGTCTGCCACGCGTCGCGGCACAGCCGCTCCGTGTCGAAAAGGAGCCCGTCCATATCAAAAATCGCCGCATGAACCATGCGGCGATTATATTCGAAAAAAGGAGTATGTGTCATGCGGCGAGCCCCGCGCGGTCTAAGCCGCGGGGTATCAAGCGCCGCGGGGCGACTAGCGCCTGACAAAGGCCATCAGGCTACGTAGGCCTCGAGGCGGTTCATCCTACTCGGGTGCTGGAGCCGCTTGATCGCCTTCTTCTCGATCTGGCGAATCCGTTCCTTCGTCAGGTTGAACTTCACGCCGATGTCCTTGAGCGACAGGGCACGATAGCCGGAAAGCCCGAAGCGATACCGGATAACCTCGGCTTCCTTCTCGGAAAGGGAGGAAAGGATTCCGTCGATGTCATCGCGAAGGTTTCCCGCGATCACGTACTGCTCGGGCTGCTCGTACTGCCCATCCTCGATGAAATCGCCCAGGGTCGACGAGTCGCGATCGGTGAAAACCGGCGAATCGAGGGAAACCATATCGCGGGAGATCGTGACGATGTCGCGCACGTGATCCTCGCTCATGTTCAAGAGGCCCGCGATCTCGCGGAGTTCCTCTTCCTCGGTCCGGTTTCCGTGCACGACCTTGCGCGCCTTGTCGATCTGCACGAGCTCGTTCGCGCGGTTAAGCGGAAGGCGGATCATGCGCGATTTCTCGCAGATCGCCTTGAGGATCGCCTGGCGCACCCACCAAACGGCGTAGGAGATGAAATGATAGCCCTTCGACACGTCAAAGCGTTCGACGGCGTTGAGGAGGCCGATGTTGCCCTCGCTGATGAGATCCATCAGGGGCAAGCCCTGGTTCTGGTATTTTTTCGCGACGCTGACGACGAACCGAAGGTTCGCGCGCACGAGTTTGTCGCGCGCCTTCTCGTCACCTGCTGCCGCGGCGACCGCGTATTCGTATTCTTCCTCACGGCTTAAGAGGGGGATAGCGTTGATCTCTTTCAGGTATGTGGAAAGAATGTTATCTTCGAAAGAAGCACGAGTTACTGTTGTATTTACCATGGGTATCCTCCACAAGTGTGATGCTTTATATAAGCAAGAAGCGTGCCAACTTATTTTTTTCAAGATGCCCTTATTTCACTTTTTATAAAACGTTATCTTGTATAGATTTAGCAATCCGTTAATCATTCTTTGAGAAGTGAGTCAAATCGACCTGGTTCAGATAAAAGCCCTAAAAATGGGTAGTTTTGACCCATTCGGGCAAGAAGGTACCCACCGTGTATCAGAATGCGACAAACCCCGAACGTAATTCTTCTTGACCCTTGAAAGGGTTTATTCGTATATTAGTACCTGCAGGAGGAAATCCATGAAACTCAAGCCATTGGCAGACCGCGTTCTGGTGAGAACGGACAAACTTGAAGCAAAGACGGCAAGCGGGATCATTATTCCCGACACCGCGCAGGAAAAAACACAGACCGCAGTCGTCATTGCAGTCGGTGATGACAAGGAAAAGATCAAGGTCAGCGCCGGACAGAAAGTAATGTATGAAAAATACGCCGGTATTGCCGTCAAGATCGACGGGGAAGACCACTTGGTCCTGAAAGCGGCCGATATCATCGCCGTTATCGAATAAGCGCCTTTTTCACGTTTTCAATCAACCCGTCGGGCAAACGCACCGCCGGGTTTTTTTATGCCCATTACGGATTCATGCCTTGCGCGATATCGCATCGCGCATCACGGTGCGGTATTGCCTCACGGCGCGGGATTATCGCTTGTCGCAAGGCTCGTACCTTCGGCCTCGAGCGCCCGCAGGCGCGAACGCGCGCGATAGTTGTCGGGATCGAGATCAAGGGCGTATCCCAGGATCTTTCGGGCGCGATCGGGCTCGTTGAGCGCGAGGAGATATTCCCCTTCCTCCGCGAAGAGCCTGCTTCGGATCCGGTCGTTCGGGGCAAGCTTTGCCGCAAGCGCGGCCGTTTCATCGGCCTTTCCATAATCGGCGCCCTTGGCCGCGATCCGCGCGATATTCCCGAGGGCGGCCCACGCGTTCGCCTCGCTTGAGGCAACCTTCGAGAACGACGCCTCCGCTTCGGCGGCATTGCCCGCGCACGCGGCTTCTAGCCCAAGGTAAAAGGGATCGGCCCCGTCGGGATTCGACCGATTGACCGAAAAGGCCGAGCCTGCATCCCCGGCTACCGCGAAAAACCACGTCGCGTACCGATAAAGCACGGGATTTTTCCCGTACGCCTCCAACAGCTTCCACATATCCGACGACGAGCGCACGCTATCGCCGTCCTCGCCGAGGGCATACCGCAACTCCTCGATCTTCAGCCTCACGTCGGTGCCTTCCTTGTCGGCGGCGAGTGCTCGATGCAAGGTCTCTCGCGCGTCATCGGGGGAAAAACGCCCATCGCGCAGCGAAGCTTCCATATTGAGGCTCATAAACCCCGCGTCCTTGAGCGACTTGGTCACCGGATCATCGGTATCCTGTGCTTTTTTATCCGCATGGCCGCCAAGGCGAACGATTTGGGCGACGGCGGGATACCAAGCCGGAAAAAGCTCGGTACACCGCACGAGGCTCGTCCGCGCGACCTCGGGATCCTCAGCCGTTTTCGCGAGGTTATAATACGGGATAGGCGAATAGTTAGGCTCGCGCGAAACGAGCTCGCACCAGATTTCTCGGGCGAGCGTCTCGTTTCCGCCCTTCCATGCGGCGTCTGCGAGTATCGAAAGCATCTCCCGATCAAGCCGTGGATCTTCAGGCGGCGGAAAGAGGGTCACGACGCGATCCCACAAACCGCCGTCATAGGCGAGCAGCGCCTGAAGCATGAGATCCTTAGGAAGGGGTTCCATACGGGGATCCGCGCCTGAATCGCCCCCATCGAGCGAAGGGGCGACGGTCGATTCTTGCTCGCCCGAAAGCGATCCTAGGGAATCATTCGGCGTAACAGGTGAAGCGCTCGCCATAGAAGGGGAATCGCTCGGCGCGGCTTGGGTAGCGCTCGGCGCGGCTTGGGTAGCGCTCGACGCACTTGCGGAAACACCTGGCGCGATTACGGAAGCGTCAGCCGCAATCGGTGAATCGGCGAAGGCTTTTGGTTCGGGGAAAAGGGCCGATGCCTCGGGGAATTTACCGGAGGCGGCGTAGAGGACGGCGGCATCATTCCGGAAAACGGGGTTTCCCGTAGCCCGATATGCCGCCTCGAGCCATTGTGGCTCGGGATAGCCAGGTCCCGCGGCAAGGCACCGCGAAAGCTCGATCGAGGCCGCAAGCTCGGGAAAACCCGTTTTGACGAGACGATCCGCGAACTTCTCGGCCTCATCGAGGCGACCGAGCTCGGCAAGGGTATCGGCCTGGCACGCGGCGATGCTGTCGCTCGCGGGCAGTTCCTTTCCCGCCTCGGAGAGGGTGCGCGCGGCAGCCTGATAGCTTCCAAGCTCGCGCTCCCGCTTTGCGATCGACAGCCACTGGCTCGCGCTTTCGGCGCCTATTCGCAGCGCGGACAGCTCCCTGAGGGCTCGGGCTTTTTTGCCCGATTCGATCAGCGAGTCTGCCTTTTGCAATCGTTTGGAGAATGAAGCGCGATCGGACGGATTCGCGCAGGATAGCAAGGCTATCGCCGCAAGAGCGGCAAAGCCGAAGGCAATGAACGGGGCCTTTAAGCCGCGGCTCGAGGCCTTCACTGCACGGGACTTCCCTTCAACTGTTTTCTGATGCTGTCGAGGACGGCGTTCACGAATTTATACGACTCATCGGAGCCGAATTCCTTCGAGATATCGATCGCCTCGTCGATTACGATAGAGGGATGCATGTCCGGTTGAAAGAGGAGGGAATACACGCTCATGCGAAGGATCGCGAGGTCAACCTTGTTCAGGCGATCGAAATCCCAATTCGTGATGTTCGCCTTGATGATCGCGTCTATCTCCGCGATGTGCTCGATCGCCCCGGCTATGATTAGCCGGGGGAACGCGATACCGTCCTCGCCGAGCTTTTCGCGCTTGTCCTCCTCAACCCAACCGAAATCGAGGAGGTCGGCGAGCGAGAGTTTCGACGCGTCCCAGGCATAGAGGGCCTGAAACGCGAGTATTCTGCCTTTTCTTCTTCCTGCCATCAAATTACCACGTCAACGCTTTATCAAGGTCAGCGCCGGATTTGAGGAGTTGGAAATTATCCCCTTTTCGGAGCTCATCGATGATTTGCTGAAGCGCCGCGGTAACGGCCTTATTCTGGGCCTGCACGACCATGTTGTTCTTGATGTACTCGTATACGGTAATGGTCGTTCCCGGCTTGACCACGTCGCTGAGCTCAAGGATCTTCGCGGGATACTTCTCGAGAACGACGAAGGTCTGGAAATCCTGCGCGGTCTCCGAAACGTCGGAAACATCGTTAAGCCCCATGCCGAAGATCTTTAAAAGGGCATCCATCGAGATGCCGAGCTGCTCGGCCGCATTGGCGTTCTTATTCACGTACAGGTCGCCCGCCTGGAAACCGGATCCCGGCGCCTGCGAACGGACCTTAATCTCGCCCGTCGAAGCGGGCTTATCCTTAAGCTGCTTCTGGAAATCCTGAGCCTTCGCCTTCGCCGCGGCGGGGTCGTCCCCCTTCGGCACGACGACCAGGAAGAGCTTGATCATATCGGGCTGGACGAAGCTTTGCTTATGGACGTCATAGAACGCGCGAATCTCCGTATCGGCGGGAGGGGGCAGATTCTGCAAATCGGCCTGCTTCTTCATCATCACGTAGCGCTGGGCCATGATCTGGCTCTTGAGGAAGCTCTTATACTCGGCCAGGCTCATCCCGTTCTGCTGCTTCATCATGTCATCGAGGCTCATGCCGGTCTGCTGCTTGACGAGCGCGGCGTACTCGACCTCGGTGACGTTTCGGCCGACCTGCTGGGAGATAATCTGATTGAAGTTCTGATTCACCTCGGAGTCGGCGATCTTTACGCCTTCCTTCTCGGCGGCCTGAACGACCAAGCGCTCGTTAATGAGCGTATCAAGGACTTTTTTCTTCTCGTCCACGGTCATTACCCGGCCAAGCTCCTTCTGATAGGCCTCAACGCGGGTCTTGAGCTGCTTGAGCGTAATCGGCTCGGTTTTATTGAGCTTAACGTTGGCAATCGGCTGCAAATCCGTCTGGGCCGCAAGCATGCCCGCGGCGAGAATGAACAGAACGACGCATATTCCTGAACGCTTCATGTATTACCTTCTTTGTCCCTTACTGTGGAGTATATCATGTACAACAAGTACTTCTATAATAAAGTTACGCGCGGTTATCGCTCGAGAACCGCCCGAATGCGGCGTACGCCGGCGGACGATGATTGCTCCTTCTGGATCTTGAACGTTCCCATGCCGCCGGTTCGCTCGACGTGCGGACCTCCGCACACTTCCTTCGAGAACGAGCCGATCGAATATACCTTTACGACATTCTCGTACTTCTCTCCGAAAAGCGCCATCGCGCCGGATTTTTTGGCTTCCTCGAGCGGCATCATCTCCATGGTTACCTTGAGGTCGGCCTTAATCTGCTCATTGACGATCCGCTCGACCTCGGCGATCTCTTCCTTCGTCATCGGCTGGGGATGGGTAAAGTCGAAGCGCATGCGCTCGGCGGTGATATTCGAGCCTTTCTGCCCGACATGGTCGCCGAGCACCATGCGAAGCGCCTTCTGGAGGAGGTGCGTCGCGGTATGATAGGCGGTCGTCTCGGCGGAGTGGTCCGCGAGCCCGCCCTTGAACACCTGCTCGCTGCCCGCGCGGGAAAGCTCCTGGTGCTTCTTGAACGCCTCGTCGAATTCCTCGCGGTTGACGGTGAGCCCGCCTTCCGCGGCGAGTTCCTCGGTCAGCTCGATCGGGAACCCATAGGTATCGTAAAGCTTGAACGCGAGGCGGCCGGACATGATCTTTTGCGGGTTCTTCAGGAGATTCGGGAGCATCTTCTCGAACTCGGCCTCGCCCTTCTGGAGGGTGACGAGGAATTTCTCCTCCTCGGCCTTGAGCTCCTCGAGCACGAACGCGGCCTTCTCCCCGATCTCGGGATACGGCCCCTTATACATGTCGATCGCGACCTGCGCGACGGTTCCGAGGAAGACCCCGTCGATACCGAGCTTGCGCCCATGGCGGACGGCGCGGCGAATGATGCGGCGAAGCACGTAGCCCGCGCCGACGTTCGACGGGGTAACGCCCTTTGCGTCGCCGAGGATAAAGGTCGCGGCGCGCGCGTGATCGCAGATGATGCGGATCGATACGTCGTCGGCGTTGTTTGCCCCGTATTTCTTGCCGGAAACCTTCTCGACCGCCTGGATGAACGGGATGAATATCTCGGTCTCGTATACCGACTTCTTTCCGGAAAGCATCGCGACGGTGCGCTCGATGCCCATGCCGGTGTCGACGCACTTGCGGTCGAGCTTAAGGTACGAGCCGTCCTTCTGCTTGTTGTACTGCATAAAGACGTCGTTCCAGATCTCAATATACTTGCCGCAATGGCAACCGGGCCGACACTCAGGGCCGCAGGCCGCCTTACCGGTGTCGATGAACATCTCTGTGTCGGGTCCGCACGGACCGGTCTCGCCGGCCGGGCCCCACCAGTTATCCTCGCGGGGAAGGAAGTGAATTCGCTCTTTCGGGATTCCAAGCCCATTCCATATCGAGGCCGATTCATCGTCGCGGGGAACGGTCTCGTCCCCGGCGAACACGGTCACGGAAAGCTTATCGACGGGGATATTGAGCCATTTCGGGTTTGTCAGGAACTCGAAGCTGAAATTGATCGCCTCATTCTTAAAATAGTCGCCGAGGGACCAGTTCCCGAGCATCTCGAAACAGGTCAAATGGCTCGGGTCGCCGACGGAATCGATATCGCCGGTACGGATGCACTTCTGATAATCCGTCAGGCGCTTCCCCGCCGGATGGGGCTCGCCCATAAGATACGGCACGAGGGGATGCATACCGGCCGTCGTGAAAAGTACGGTGGGATCGTTATCGGGTATCAGTGATTTTCCGGAAATTTCCGCGTGGCCTTTGCTTTTGAAGAACTCAATGTATTTCGAACGAAGTTCGTTTGCTGTCATAATCTTTGTATAGTAGATAATGAAGGTATTTTTGTCAATCTTGCCGAAAATACCCCAATCCGCGCGTCACGGACGTTTGTAAAAAAAAGGGGAACCTCTATTGCAAGGTTCCCCTCGGTTCTATCGCGTAATTTGGTTATTTCTCGAAATTGTCGGAATTAACCATCGACGGCTGGATAGAAACGGCCGGCTTTGCTTCGGTTGCGATAGCGGGTTTTGCAACAGCCTTCTTAGCAGCGGGCTTCGCAGCCTTCTTCGCGGTTGCTTTCTTAGCAGCGGGCTTCGCGGCTTTCTTGGCAACAGCCTTCTTGGCGGCGGGCTTCGCGGCCTTCTTCGCCGTCGCTTTCTTTGCTGCGGGCTTCGCGGCCTTCTTCGCTACGGTCTTCTTCGCCGTCGCTTTCTTGGCTGCGGGCTTCGCGGCTTTCTTGGCTACGGTCTTCTTCGCCGTCGCTTTCTTGGCTGCGGGCTTCGCGGCCTTTTTTGCGACGGGCTTCTTCGCCGTTGCCTTCTTGGCTGCGGGCTTCTTCGCGGTAGCCTTTTTCGCGGCCTTTACGGGCTTGTCAGCCTTCTTGGCAGCGGGCTTCGCGGCCGCTTTCTTCGCGGCGGGCTTCGCAGTTTTGGCGCTCTTTGCTGTTTTGGCAGCAACCGTCTTCTTG
>Ga0116170_10004823_pt1 | contig 12227 bp, 8 predicted proteins | sample AD_JPNHW1_MetaG_FD_89797 | JGI IMG/M metagenome (GOLD analysis project Ga0116170, IMG submission 89797) | Active sludge microbial communities of municipal wastewater-treating anaerobic digesters from Japan - AD_JPNHW1_MetaG | ecosystem: Engineered > Bioreactor > Anaerobic > Digestate | place... | reverse complement strand
TGGGTATGCACCCCCAGCACATATCCGTCGCCCAATTCTTTCCACCATACGGAAGGACTCCCTGCAGGCGGAGTTGTCGGGGTAGGTGTAGTGACCGGAGCGGCCGGGCATTGGGCATCGTAATTAGCCAACGTGGCGGCGGCGTCTATCCGGCCGAAGCCGTATTTATCGTCACGGAGGGCAGGCCCCAAGTCCACCGCGTTGGCGGTAATGGCGCAGACAACCTGGGCATTTGAGATTCCAGGGTGAGCGGAAAAAACAAGGCTGGCCAACGCAGCGGTTAAAGGGCAAGAAAAAGAAGTGCCTGCGGTATAAAAATATGTGGACCCTGGCGCAGCCACCCGGATATTTGTCCCCGGCGCGGAAACATCCACATAAGCGTTATAATTCGAAAAATACGCCCAACCATCTGATTCGTTGGTAGCTCCCACAGAAAGCACATTCGGTAAAGATGCCGGGAAGCTGATAGGATTACCCTTTTCCGCGTCATTGCCTGCAGCGGCTACCAGCAATATCCCTTTATTCCAGGCATTATTCACCGCTTCAACGGTGGCCTGGTCGTAGGCGGAAGCGCCGAAACTCATACTTATAACTTTCACCCCGGTGATATCGTCGGCAGCGTAATAAAGGCCTTCCACGATATTGGCCGTATTCAGCGATAAGCAATCGCCAGGAGAACCAGCATGGATGGGGACTATCTTGCTCTGCCAGTTAAGACCTGCAACACCGGCAGCATTATTGGCAGTGGCGCCTATCACACTTGAAACATTCGTGCCATGCGGACAGTTGGGGGCCATACCGGTCGCGTCGCCGGTCCAGGTATTATATGCCTCAACAAATCTCCCGGTCAGGTCCGGATGGTCGAGCTGGAATCCGTTATCGATAACAGCCACTTTAATGGACGGATCTCCGGTTGTGGTATTCCAGGCCGTTTCCGCATTGATCTTTGGAAGGCCCCATTGTAACGGGTACTGCGGGTCGTCCGGAGCGACAGATATTTGATAGATATAGTTAAGCGACACGGACTCCACGTCCGGATTGGCCAGCAGGGCCGCCATGTCGGCTTCCCTGGAAGCCTCGGTGGTCTGGACCAGAAAACGTTTTGAGCGGGAAAGATCGCGCTTGATGGTCAGACGCGAACGTGCTGCCAAGGCCGACCGCATGACGCCGGCGCGCGTACGCCCGGCCTTGACCTTCGGCTTTACCAGGAATTCCCCGGCCACATAATCGATGCCGGGCCTGAGTTTCCCTGCTTGGGCCGCTGTAGATGCGGGAAATCCGCACCACACAACAGCTGTGATAAGGATGAAAGTGAAGGCGCGCGCTAAACGGGAGTTACCTGTCATATCAATGTTTCACCCCGATGCGAAAAACCCTGTGATACTTGGCCGGAATGGTAGCGATACGCATAAGGTACATCCCGGAATGCACTTTTTTCCCCGAGGTGGATTCCCCGCTCCAGGTGAATTCGTTGATGCCCGCAGTGCCGCCGCGCTGGCCGGAAGAAAAGCGCCATGATCTTACTTTTTTGCCCAACGTATCGTAGAGTTCAGCGGATATTTCTGAATTGGCCACAAGCGTGTAGCGGATAGTGGTCAGCTCCGTGGAACTGTCAAAAGGGTTCGGGAAATTATAGCCCTGTAATTCTTCCGGTCCGGACGGGACAGTGCCCAGAGAATACTTGGCTATCCAGCCGCGGGCGCTGTCCGAACCAGCTACGTAGAGGTTGCCGCTCTCCGCGGCCAGAACGCTTCCGATATACCGCCCGGCGCCGGCGCCAGGGAGCTGAACCTTCAGCAGTTGTTCGCCTGCCGGTGAATACTTCATTGCCTTGCCGGTGGCTGACTCGACCACCCAGATATTCCCTTCCGGGTCCATATCGAACACGGCATCCAATACCGGAGAAGAATTCCACAGCACAGGCATACGCCATTGAAACTGTAGCGCATTGCTGAAGCAGAGCAGCCGCGTCATGAATCCGCCCGGATCAGAAACGCCCGGGTTGACGACATCGCTGGTCTTGGCAATAACGTACACCTTGCTGGCGTCGGAATTGACCAGCAGGCCATCCGCCACGTCCATGCCCCCGCTCCCGCCCTGGTAAGTATGTTTTGTAATCCCGCCGCCGGAAATGTTATAGCGGCCCATGATGAAACCATAACCTTGCCCTGCGGCGTAGTCGGCGCCCATCAGCGCAAAGATATAGTTGCCGACCGCCGCCATCCGGTTCGGATAATCATAGCAACAATCCCCGGGCCACTCGGAATACAGGTTCAGATCTCCGGAGTTGAACTTGCTGTCCAGCACCTTTAATCCCACAGCCTGAAACTTGGAGAATAAGTAGCCCGGCAGCAAAGAGGGGGCGTCGGAAGGCACCAGACTTAGTATCCAGCCATGCTGGCCGGCCACGGCAACGTCCATTCCCCGCTGCGGCAGCGCGCTGCCGGCCGGCATATCGTCGTTAAAAAAATCCACGGCGTTCACTACGCCGCCGCGGCGGGCGAACCAGGTGCAGCTGCCGCCGGAGTTCTGCGCGGACCGCCCCGACAACATCAATCTGCCGCCCGGCAGAAGAGCCAGCCCGGAAACCAGCTCCTCTTCGAAGCCCCAGCAACCCGCACCCGCGCTGTTCCTGAGCAGCGGCGGAGACCATACCGGGAATCCGCTTTCGGAGCGGTAAGCGTTCAACCAGCCATCCTGTCCCGAAGCCGTGCTTGACGATTTTCCCGCGGCATATAGTACCCCATTGGGAATATCCAGACGGAGCTCATGCACCCAATCAAAGGAGGCCGCGCTTCCCTGTGGAAAAGTCTGCCAGAGAAGAGTTGCGCACAGAGCCCGCACAGGGAAGGCCGACCCGGCGAGGAGCAGAACGAAAAAAAGTGTCGCCGTCTTGTACGCCTGTCCGACCTTCATAGCACCTCTTTCACTACTCACGCATCATCGATATCTCGATGCGCCTGTTGCGGCTTCTGTTCTCCCTGGTATCATTGGGCGCTACCGGCCTGTATTCTCCATAGCCGGAGCCGGTCATAAGTTTTGGATCAAACCCGGCGTCTATGAATAGTTTCACCACGGCGTTGGCCCTGGCGGAAGAAAGGTCCCAATTGGTAGCATAATCGCCGCTGACGATAGGGACGCTGTCCGTATGGCCCTCCACAAAGATCTCGCCCTTAAGCCCTTTCAGCGCATCAGCAACTCCGGACAGGATACTCACCGCCTCCGGCTTAAGGTCCGCATAACCGGAATCAAAAAGCACGGGCGCCGTAAGCACGATCTTAAGGCGGGTGGGTGTGGTCTCGATCTTGGCCATCTCTTCAAGCCCCTTTGCCTTGATCAGTTCCTTCAGGCGGTCGGCCAGTTCTGTTTCGCGCTTGCGGCGCGTCAGCTTATCCAGTTTAGCCTGGCTCATAGTCCCGCCGAACTCCTGCCGGATATTGTCAAGCGAATCCTCCAGAGTGGGGCTATTCTGTTTCTTGCCGCTGATAGAGAATGAGAAGAGGACCAGGAAGAACACCATCATGTAACTCATGAAATCGCCGTAAACTACCGGCCAGATCATTTCCTGGGAAGAATCTTCCTCGACATCTTCCGGAATTTGAGGCGGTCTGGAATGCTGTTTGGCCATGTCGTTCGCCTCAGCCTTCCAAATACGCGTTGAGATGGTTCTCTATCTCCAAAGGGATGGCGCCGGATAAAACATCGGTTATCCCGGCCAGGATAAACTCACGCCGGCGGCGATCTTCCTGCGCGCGGGCTTTTATCTTGTTCGCGATAGGCGTGCAGAAGAACGCCGAAATAAAGATACCGTAAAACGCGGTGGTCATAGCTATGGCCATAGCGGAACCGATACCGGCGGGATTTGTTATGTCCTTGAGCACGCCGACGATCCCGATAATGGTCCCCAACAGGCCGAATAACGGAGAGAGTATGCCCATGTTGGAGAAAACCGCCGCAGCCTGCAGCCGTAGGGCCGAGCTTTGGCGTATAGCTTTTTCAAGGACCTTCGCCACATGGTCGGCGTCGGGACGGTTAGCGGCAGAGGAAAGAGCCAGCGCAAGGAATTTATCCGGTACTGACGGGACGTAATTGAGCAAAGCGCCGGCCCCCTCTTTGTGTCGTCGCTCGGACATGCGCATCAGTTCCTGTATGAGGCCTTTGTAATTGGCGTCAGGACCGCTGAAAAAAACACTTTTCAATTCTTTCAGGGCAAGCAGCAGGCGCGCGCCCGGGGTACTGACGAAAACCGCGGCACAAGTACCGCCCACAACCAGCACCAGTCCGTGCGCGTTGATAAATACGGAGAAAAGATTCCCCTGCGACATGCCGAAATAGATAAGTCCGGCTCCCGTGATGTACCCGATTATTGAAATAAAGTCCATTAGCGTCTCCTGTCAAAGAATTCACACGATGCTACAATATCAACGATTGTTTTAGCGGCGCGGCGGCCTGGTGCGGGATAGTCAACTTCCCCTGACTGCGCAGGACGCGCGCGGTTTTAGCGATCAAGGACTGCGCATTGTGCCGGGTATGCTCGTCCTGCGCCGGAGTGAGGTTCATCCACTGCTGAAAAACTTTCAGGGCCGCTTCAGGCAGCACTTTGGAAAGTTTATCGGAAAAAGTCTGCGGCATGCCGTTCAGCGCGATGGCCCATTCCTTGGGAGGAACGGACTGCCAGAGCAGCTGCAGATCGGCGCTCCTCATGCGGAACACATCTTCGAAAGTTACCAGGGACTTTTCGATACGCGTGGCTATAGGCGCGGAGCGGCTCTTGAGATCGCGCATGAACTCCGCCTGGAAGTCAGGCGGGAATTCGCTGAGCAGAATGCCGGTCCAATCCGAGCCTCCATATGCGTTGCGCAGGCGTTCCTCCCAGGAATTGCGGACTTCCATTATCTCCTTCTGCGTCATTGTTTTGGCGGAACAGAGGGAAAGCAGCAATCTATGCCTTCTTTCCGGCGGCATCCCTTCCAGAATATGGCCGGCCAGACGCACATCCATGAAGCCAAGCACACAGGAGACTTCGACATCATCCGTGTTGTCCACGAGCAGATCCGTCAAGACAGGCAGCTTGTCCTCGCTGACAAAATCAAAAGAGGGATTATTCAGCAACGGCACAGCATGCTCGTCCGCCGCCCTGGCCTGTTGCATGGCTTTCTCCTGCTGATCGTCGTTCTGCGGATGCTCCGGAGAAGAGGCTTTCCGCACTAAAGCATCCAGCAGACCGGGTTTAACGCTCTTCTCCGGGAGAAGACCGAATGCCCTGAGAATTATCGTCCCCGCCCAGGTAAGCAAGCCTATAAGCGACGCCAACGCCAGCATCCAGACCAGCAAGCCTACCAGGTATGCGATGCTGCGCGGAAAAAGAATGCTCTTCCAGACCGGGACAAGCGGCACATTATAATTTATCAGGCGGTCCCCCCTGTCGGGATTCAGATCCAGCATTTCCGAGGTCATGGACTGGACCAGTTTCCGTTCTTTTTCCGATACGGAATTATCCAGTATCAGCGAAACCAGTATCCGGTCGATAGTGAGCATCGTCACCGGAGCGGAATCGTTCTTTGCAGCCGAAGAGTCACCCTGCTTTTTTTGAGAGGGCTCTTTTGCCATCACAACTTCAGGGGCAACGCTGAATCCCGGCAATACGGTCACCCGCTTCTGGCTGACATCCCGCCAGGCCCAGTGGGTGCGCTGCTCATTATCCTGAGAATCCTCCTTGTCCGCCCCCTTCTTGATCGGGCCCGTCTGCGCGCCGAATTTCAACTGCTGCACATTCACATCCAAAACAACTTCCACATGAGATTTACCTATACCCAGAACCTTGTCCAGCATGACAGAGATCCTCTCGGCAAGTACGCGTTCCATGCGGAGCTTCTCATCGAACATGGACTGAGCATTAGCGGTACCAGCGGCGCCAAGCAGCACGGCGATCAACGCAAAACGATATAATTTTCTCATTGCTGTAACTCCCTGTTTATTTCCGCTTTTTTGGCATCTGTTTGATAAAATCCATCATCTTTACAACTTCCGGATCGTTGGGGGAAATGGATTTGGCGTGATTCCAGGCCTGAGTCGCCTCGGCATGCATCCCTATGGCATAGAAGATAGAACCGAGCCTGATAAATGCGGTCACATTGTTGGGACTCAGCTCTATCACCTCTTTGCACTCCTTCAAGGCCATATCCCACTGCTGGCTGTTGAAATACTCTTCAGTCTTAAATAGCTTAAGCTTGACAGGGTCTATCTCCGTGAACTTCGGAAGATTCTGTGTCCCGTCCGAAGCCGTGGTCCCAGGCTGTCCGACAAAACCGGCTAACCCGGAGAGACGCTGCACCGTTTTGTTCTGAGGATCTGAAGTCTTTGCCTGATTCAGGACATCCATTGCGCGGTCGTACTTTTGATCAAGATAGTACTTCATGCCTCTGCGCAGCAAAGCCGGTCCGGATCCGCCTCCGGAAATTTCCGCCACATCTACGGCGCTGATATCTTCCAGCCCCGCCTTTATGGTTTGCATATCGGGCCTCAGGTCCATATAGCGCTGAGCATTATTGATCTCGCCCAGCGCCTTGGAATAACGCCCCTGATCGACAAACACTCTTGCCTTGGCCGCCGCTGCTTCGTACCTGGTTTCTTTCTTCTTGGATACTGGCACGCCGAAATCGCGGGATAGCGAAACTTGGTGGATAGCTCCAAGCTGATGCATCCCCATGGTATAGGCCAATTTGTAATCGGCCAAGTCAAGACCTATGCCCACCCCCGACATCTCCTCCGTACGCCCCAAGCGTATTCTGAGCGCGTCGCTCAAAGAATATTGCGCCGTAACGCCATATTCCATATCCGATTTGAACAGAGTTCCCAAGCCTAAGGAGAGCGGATAAGACGGCAAGGTATAGCCGATATTAATTCTGAACACGGAAGGCAGAAGATCGTCGGTGTCTCCAAATGACGTATAACTGATATTGTCGAAAACAGCGTCCACAAAAACGTTCTTTATACGGCCATAATGCAAACCCAGGCTGGAAGTAATAAACCCTGTATTCAGAGAGTCGAGTTTCCTGTTTATCAGGCTCAGGCTCCCGCCCCAGGTCACCGAGGGAACCACCTGGGATCCATAACCGATGCGCCCCATGGTCTGTGATTCCGAAAACGATCCGGTAAGAGTTCCGAGAGCATCGCGCGCCTCAGCCTTCCCGGAATTAAGCATATAAAACCCGCCGCCTATAGCCCCGCTCTTGAGCATGGGATGCGTATAGATCACGGATTGATAAGCCGCTCCTTCCAGAAGGGACATGTGGGAAAGCTGGAGATTGTCCTGAATAGCCAAACCATACAGGGCAGGGAACGCAGCCGCTTCCGAAGCCGGCACAGCGCGGCCGGGGAACGCCGTAACATACCCTGTGAAGCCGGGTGCGTCAGCAAGGGACATTATCGCCGGTGAATCTCCCCCCTCCGCTCTTGCCGGAGAGGTAAAAAGGAGGATTATAACACAGACGAGAGGAAGGTGACGGGAACATACGCGGGTGGCGGCGGGTTCAAACGATCTATTAAATGATACTTTTAAATTGTTTTTTTCTACAAAAACCATATATAAATCTTATCAGTCACACTGGTGCTTGTCAAGACTTTCCGGTAAATCAATACAGAATGTTATCAGGCCGTCCCGGCAACCTAAGACCATAGGACAGGGAGAATTCCCGCCAAACCGGAGTTGCAAACAGCTGTGAAACAACCCCTTACAGCTTCCCGCCTGAGCTTCTTGTGGGGAAAGGCAGTGCAATGCTACGGGGCAGAGACATCTTTCCGGAACGAACCGCAAAGGCGGACAAGAAGATCGCTGACGGCGGACAGGGTTTCTTTGATGTTGTCATGTTTTAAAAAGAAATGATCTATCTCATTTGTCTGCCCGTGGGGGCAGCATTTTGGGAGGGCTTCATCTGACAGCATCACGATTACCGGTACGGGGTTCGAGCAGGCCGCCCTGACGATCGGGCAGAGCCCGAGTCCGTCTCCGTCCGGCAGAACCCTGTCGATCACAATTATATCGGGAGCCAGAAGCCTGAGGCATTTCCCGGCCTCCTCTATACTGCCGCAGGCGGCAACGGTGCAGTTCGATCCTGGCAATGAGGATATCAGCGCTTGCTGTGAGGAAGGACTGCCGCTCACTATCAACAGAGAAATCATCATCATTTACCTCTTAGTTATCCGGCCCGACGGACAATAAAGTCTCAAACGAACCTTGTTTTGCGGTTTGCCTCGCACTTCATAAAAACCAGCGACCGGCCTTAAAAAGATCAGGTTTTTACGCAAGTCCATGTCTCAAAGGCACGCCTACTTGCTCACCCGGTCATCTTATACCCCACCGATTTCACAGCGGTGATCTCCGGACAGCATTCCCCAAGTTTCCGCCTTAGTCTCATCAACCCTACGGCGAGGACATTTGTCCGGCAGTCGGCGGGCATACCCCACACGGTCCTGAGCAGGTACCTCTCCGTAAGCACCTCGTTGACTCTTTCCAGGAACGCGGATAACAATCTGCGTTCGAGAGGCGTCAACAGGACATTTGAAGTAACTTTTGCTAGCGCGCATTCCGTACGGCGCCCGCCGCCACCGGAAGGACGTTCATGCACCTTCTTTGCGCGCTCTCGTGTCGGCCTCATATCAATTCCCTAAGTTTGCAGTTGCCGCCCGCCAGGGCGGACGACCCGATCTATCGGCGTGACAAGGTCACCGCTCACCGCGCGAACGCCGTCACCGCCAGCCTCGTGAATAGTCTACCCCGCTGCGCGCCGTTTCCAAAGGGCCCTTGCTCCTTTCTTCCGGCGGCAGAAGCCCCACTATCTTGCCCGGGATTTCTTACCGTTTCCTTACCGGAACCAGCGGATCCCCGCAGGTCGGCTTCAATAACATTTTCGCCAAGGCCTTGACCATTAGCCTGGCTCGCGCTAACCTATTACATAAGGAACAAAACTATCGGGGTTGTTAAGCTCAGAATTGTTGTATATTATGTCATGCAGCACGCAGAGCAAGGCCTAATGTAGGTGTATGACGAATCAACCCCCTCCCCCGACGGGCAGCAGCCCCTCTCATTTATCTCAAATCAGCCGGCTGCGCGCCGCCTTCAAGCCGAGGAGGATTATCCTGGCCGGGGTCCTGCTATGGGCCGCCCTGCTTTCTTTCGGAGCCAACTTTTATCTGTCCGAACAGCGGAACATCTTCAAAGACGAGGCCATAGAACTGCTGCAGTCCGTGGACCTGCCCACGAACGGGTTTTATTTTTTCGCCCCGGCCCACAAAGACGCCTGGGCCGATTTCGTCGAGGCCGGAGGGATATACCTTAACCGTTTATTCTTAACCGCCGACCTGCACGACCTGAGGTTTCTTAAAACTTTCCATGTTTTCGTTTTCACCCTCGCCACCCTGATAATATACCTTTCTCTCCGGAAGGCCTTTACCGCCGAGGCCGCTTTTTGGGGCGCGCTGGGATTTTGCACCTCCTCCTTGAACTTGTTTTACAATCAGGTTTTGACCCGGAACTACCTCAGCCCCCTCATCTCGGGAGCGATACTGTTCTGCGTGCTCAAAGGCTTCAGCGGCGTGAATTTAAAAAAACAGGTCTTCTGGACGGTGGCGGGCGCGGGAGCCGCGCTGGTTTTGGGAACTTTCTCCTATAGCGCCTTCAGGCCCCTGGCCATAGCGCTCTGCGCGGCGCTGGTTCTTTACGCATTTGTTTTCTCGGAGTTCAGGCTTGCCGCAGTTCTGCAGGGGATAGGGTTGGCGGTACTCCTGGCGCTCGGCTTAGGCTTATCCATCGGTGTATTGCTCTGGCTATCCAACACCCCCTTCGAGCTGTTTTTAAAGCGCGGGAATTATGCGGTTGCCCCCGCGGCCATGATGTTAAAGCATGTCTGGCTGACTATAATTTCCCCGATATTTCTCACCAGGAACGGAGCTTTTATTATTGATGAGACGCATTGGAGCTTTGCGCAGGCCTATCTCTCCTGGCCCCTTGCCGGATTTTACATTTTGGGGCTGGTCAGGGGAATGTTCGCGCTGGGCCAGAACAACAGGCAGGCCAATTTCATAATCTGCTGGACAACCCTGGCAGCGCAGACCATCCTGGCGGCCGGCGGACCGAGTGTAAAATACACTTACGCCTTGTTCCCGTTCTATGTGTATATAGCATTCTCCGGCGTGGATGCCTGCCTGCGGTTGATCAAGCACGGTTGCCACAGGGAGGTAAGCACCCGGATGTTTTCAGCCTCCGTTTCCCTGCCGGGACTGCCGCCGGGCCAGAGACTTTATACCGCCTTGGGGGCGCTCCGGGGGCTTGTTCTCCTGTCTTTATTCCTGGACCTGGGCCACCTCTGCAGCCGGCCGGTATTTTTAAGCTATCCACAGAACGATCCCGGCGCTTACGTTACCGCGCACCACTACCAGAACGTTCACCGTCTGGCGATCGATACCGCGACAAGGGCCATCAAGCTGGCCTCTTTAAAGCCGGAAGCCCGCATCTTCACACGCAGCATATGGGGGCCTGAAATCGTCTTCTGGATGATTCGGCCTTACCCCGGTATTTCCAAAGTCTTTTCTCCGGAAAACCTGGAAGCAATGAGCGCTTTGCACAAGGAAAAAGAACAGTTCCTGGTCATTAATGACGCAATGGATTGGACGGAAATTGAAAACTTCAAAATTACGGCCGCAAGGCTTAATATCAAACTCCATATAGTGACCTCGCTGGTGCCGTCCTATTTAGGCCCTGTTCCGCAGTAGACATTCGGCCCGCTCCTTGCCAGGCGGTTTCCATGCATGACTACTTCCTACCAGGAAACATATCTAGCAGTTTGATTTATCAGATAATACACTTGAAGCCGGCGCAGCGACCTGCCGTGAGCGACAGGAACGGCCAGATACGGCAAGGACGAAGAGCCTAAAGGGGGAAGGGGACGCCCGGACTACACCAACTGAGCCTTTTCGCGTTCCCCCGTCATCTTACGCCCCAGGATCTGACTGAACCCTTTAATGGCAGCCAACGGAGAACGCACGTCATGCGCCACCATACTCAAGAATTTTGATTTCATCTCGTTGAGCCGGGCAAGTTCCATTATTCCGCAAACCCCGCTCCGTTTGAACAGGAAATCATGTATCTTAACGAATCAAGGCAGCATGCACATTATACTCAAGTTGTTTATTCTTTGTGGGGCCGTGCCCGCCGCCCTGCCCGGGATTCAGTAACGTTTCCTTACCGCATATGCGCAGTTCCCAGGACAAGAGTGTCCGGCCATAGTTCAAGGCCGAACTTTGCACCGCCGCATAAATCATTATGTTATTATCAAACGGTTTTAATTTATGGGATAATAGATTTGAACCGGTCCTGCTGGCCGGCCACAAACAACACGGACGGTGCTTATGAGGAAACTCTCGATACTGATCATAGAAGATGACGCGCCCACACAGGCGCTGCTCAAGAACGAGGTGCAGGATAACGGCCATCTTGTACGTGTCGCCTCCACCTTGCGCGACGGCGTAAAGATACTGGAAGAAAACCAGACGGACCTCCTGATATTGGACCGGGGGCTACCCGACGGGGACGGCGTAAGCCTTTGCCTTAACCTCAGGAACGACGCCCGCTTCAAGACACTTCCCATACTTATGCTTACGGGCAAGACCGAGACGGTGGACAAGATACTGGGGCTGCGCTACGGTGCGGACGATTATCTGGCTAAACCTTTCGATATCGACGAGCTGCTGGCCAGGATGGACGCGCTTATCCGGCGCATTACCCCGGCGTTGGCCGAGCATTCACCCGAGCTGGCCTGCGGCCCCATAGCAATGAACCTGGCGGCGCGCCGCGTAACGGTGGCCGGAAGGGACGTATCCCTGACGGGCAGGGAATTCGATCTGTTGCGCATCCTGGTGGAACGGGCCGGCACCGTACTGGAGCGTGACTTCCTTATAGAAATGGTCTGGAAATCGCCTGACTCGCCGGTAACCCATAAAGCGGTGGATGTTACCGTGCTGAGCCTGAGGAAGAAGTTGAACGACGAAGGCGCAATGATAGAAGCGGTGCGCGGCCTCGGCTACATGATCTCTCCCCCCAAGAGCTGACGGCAGCCTCAGGCCGCCGCGGGACAGGCGCGCGCAAGCCAGGCCCCTGACAAAAAATATTAACGAACGGACAGGGCACTTCGAGGCCCATTACTCCGCTTCCTGACGCATAAGACCCGGGG
>Ga0116170_10004821_pt1 | contig 12230 bp, 11 predicted proteins | sample AD_JPNHW1_MetaG_FD_89797 | JGI IMG/M metagenome (GOLD analysis project Ga0116170, IMG submission 89797) | Active sludge microbial communities of municipal wastewater-treating anaerobic digesters from Japan - AD_JPNHW1_MetaG | ecosystem: Engineered > Bioreactor > Anaerobic > Digestate | place... | reverse complement strand
TTCAGAAGCCGGCTTCAGCCGGGCTTTTTTTCGGAGGACCGGGCGCGAAGCGATTGCCGGGAAGCCGCGCTGAAGCGCGCTTCAGCAAAAGAAGAAAATCCCTCCTCCCCCCCTGCTGAAGCAGGGGGCAAAGAACGGCCTGCTGAAGCAGGCCAACGTCACCGGACAGATCGGATGGAATCTCTCGGTTTATCATGGCTGTATCTGACTTTTGGATTCTCCTGGGGAAGATCCGGGAAAGAGAATCCCGGCCCGTCGGGAGGACTGGGCCGGGATCGGAGAAGACTCAAGGGAAAACACCCTTTCGGGCGCAGACCGGTTTTATTTGGCGGCCTTGGGCGCCGAGTCTTTCTTCGGGGCGTTCTGGGCCTGTTTTTTCAAGGGTTTGATCCACAGGTCCTTGAAACGCACCTCCATCTGATCACCCGCATGGAGCTGCAGCGCGATGATTCCGTTTTTTGCGCCTGCCGCGTCGGTGATGTCACAGACGACGTGGCCGTTGAGGACCATCTTGATGTGGTCGCCTTCACAGGTGATTTCGTACTGGTTCCAGTCGGTCGGTTTGGCGGCGTCGAAGACGGCCTTGCGCTGTTCGTCGGTCAGGGCACCCCAGTACTCCATGATGCCCCGTTTCCCTTCTTCATAGAGCATGCCGAAGTAGGTTTTCTCGGCGATGTCGGCCTGGTAGCCGATGACGACGTTTTCGGGTTTCTGTTCGCTGCGGAACTGGATGCCGCTGTTGTGGTTGCGCAGTTTGACTTTGACGCGCAGGACGAAATCGTCGTAGCTCTTTTCGGTAGAGAGGAACGTGTTCTTCTGGATCGGGTTTCCGACGGTGGAACCGAGGATGAGGCCGTCCTCGACCTTCCAGAGTTTCGGGTCGCCTTTCCAGCCGGTCAGGTCCTTGCCATTGAACAGGGAGGTGAATCCTTCGTTGGATTCTTTGGGTTGTTCGGACTCGGCGGCGTTGAGGATCGAGTGGCTGGTCGCCGTCAGGACGGCGGAACAGACTCCCAGGGCCAGAAATTTTCTGCGAATCATCTTCTCATCTCCCATTCCGGTTATTGGGGCGCGTGAAAACCTGAAAACAGGTTTCCCTCTGTTTCCATGATGATGTGAAACCGCCCATCTTAATGGGAAGGAGCGTATCACTCGATTGACCGATTCTTCAACCTTTTTCCGTCGGTTTGCCTATAGGCCTTTTTTCACCGGAATGGAGCGCAACCGGTCCAGGATGATGGAGACGGCGGAACGGACCGAGAGGTGGTTGTAGTCGGTCGGGCCGACGACCGGTTCGAGGGTGTAATCGGCCTCGAGCATGACCTCGTCGGTCAGGCCGTAGCCGGTTCCGAACACCAGGCAGATCGGCTCATCCTCTTCGTCAATCTTGCGGCGCAGTTCCGGGTAGGTGAGCGTGAAGGGGAAGTTGCGGGCCGAGGTGATGGTGAACTTGGGCGGGCGTCCCCAGAGTTTTTGCAGGTGGCGGTCCACGGTGGCCAGGTCGGGGACGACCTCGATGAACGAAAGCGCTTCCTTGCGTGTGACGTTGTATTCGGCGCCGAATCCTTCGGTCCAGTGCGTGATGACTTCCTGCGCGAAGGCCTGCATTTCCTCGACCGCGTGGACGATGAAGTAGGGCTCGACGCCGAAGGTGCGCGAGGCGCGGGCGATGTCGTGGATGTCGAGGTTGGTCAGGGAAGTGGCGACCACCTGGCCGAGTTTGTTGTAAACGGGGTAGTGGACCAGTGCGATCGCGATGGGCATTTGGGTCAAATCTCCCTGAAGAACGGGTCAATCGGAAAAATGGGACCTCGGCGGGTCCTTCAGGCCGGTTCTGTTACCCGACCGGGATGCACTGTATCGGCATTTGGAGCGAGAGGCCAGTTTTTTTATGCGTTCGGCGGAGAGAAATCCTGGAACTCCTCATTGTCCGGCGAATTGCGAAGTTGTCGTTCGAGGGAGGAGATCCGGGAAGTCTCCTGTCCTACCGAAATGGGGATGGCCCGGAGGTGGCACGGGCGTCCCGCCCGTGAAGGGCCGACGTTCTCGTCGGCCGGGCTGGAGATTTCGGGTCTTTTTTCCCCGGAGCCTCTTCATGGGCGAGACGCCCATGCCACCTCAGAACCGCCTTCTTCTCTGGGTGAAAGCCCAAAGATGGGAATGTGGGTGTTCGTGAACCGAAAGACTTTCTAGACAATCAGGAGTTCCTGGAGAGAAATCACCGGCTTTCGAGGAGTTTGACGCGGCGGCTGGCGGCGGGCAGTTCGAGGGTGATTGTCGTCCCTTCGTGCTCCGTGGAGGTGATGCGGATGTCGCCGCCATGTTCGCGGACGATGCGTCCGACGGCCATCAGTCCGAGGCCGGAACCGTTGAACTTGGTGGTATAGTAAGGCTCAAAGACTTTGGGGAGGTCTGCCTTGGGAATCCCGCAGCCATTGTCGTGGATTTCCAGCGCCGCGATGTTGTCGAGCAGGGAGGTGTGGAGGGAGATGCGGCCCTCGCCCGGTTTCCGTCGCTCGGCGGTGATGGCTTCGATGGCGTTGCGCATGAGGTTGCGCAGGGCGTGGATCATCTGCTTTTCGTCGAGGAGGAACGCGGGCAGGTCGGGGTCCAGATAGGTCTCGACCTGAATCTGGAGGTGTTCGAGTTCCATGCGACTCATTTCGAGGATGGCCAGCACGAGGCGGTTGAGGTCCTGAAGTTGCAGGAGAGGCTTGCGGGGGCGCGCGGCCTCGATGAAGTCGTCCACGCATTTGCGCAGGCGTTCGACCTCTTCGCGCAGGATGGCGCACGATTGCGTGATCCGTTCGAGGGTCTTGCCGGACTTGCCGTGAGTGGGCAGGTTCAGGTCGGCTACGGAGCGTTCGAGCAGTTGGGCGTGGATACTGAGCGAATTCAGGGGATTCTTGATGTCGTGAGCCACACCGGCGGTGAGGGTGGCCAGGGAAGCGATCCGTTGTTCCTGCGCGTCGCGTTCCTGGCGGGCGCGTACGAGGGTTAGATCCTGGAGTACAAGTGCGGCGCCGGAACTGACGCCGGTTGTATCGAGCAGGGGTTCTTCCGCGGCAAGGAAACCGTCGGTGTCGGCTTCCAGGAGGGTTTCCTCAGCAATGGGGAGGAGGTGGACGTTGAAGATTTTGCGGCTGCGGTCGCGCACGGCCAGCTCGCGGTCGCGGACCGGTTCCGGGTCGTTCAGAAAGGTTTCCACCAGGTGGTACAGGGGGCCTTCCTCCAGGAGTTCGAGAATGGGTTCGCCCGTGACCCGGCGGTTGGCGGGCCAGTGCAGGATGCGGCGCGCGGCGTTGTTGACCAATGAGACGTTTGCCTGAGCGTCGAAGACCACGATTCCCTCGGTCAGGGTCTCGAAGATCCGAGCGGTCAGGTCGCGTTCGCGCGCCATGCGGAACACGAAATTCTGAATCTCGGCAGGGCCAATCTTGTCGAGATGTTCGAGAAAGCGTTTGGCAAACCGGCGTTGCTGCATGCCTGAGTTCCTTTGAGGGGACTGAAAATCCGTTTTCCTGTTTGCCCGGCACAACGGATACCGGCCAAACATATGGCTGAATCGTAACACGTCCCGCCGAGGATTTCCAGAAGGGAGGGAGGGGTTCGTTGCGATTTTGTCTGACGAATAGGGGGGATCAGTTGCAGCAGCGGTGGCAGACCGGGAAGCGCCCCCCGCGGTCGAGGGCGCGGCGGAAGGCGCGTGTTTTCGGACTGTTCCAGAGTTTCAGCAGGGGCGCCTGTTCGATGTGGCCACAATTGTACCCCATGCACAGACTCAATCCGCCGGTAGGGCTGAAGGAAAGCGATTCATAGGGAGCCCGGCACCGATCCTGTGGAGGACGACGGTAGTGGACCCCTTGGGTATAATACTTGCGGATTTCGTCCGCATCGAGGGCGGGATGGGTCTGGAGCGGAATCCGGTCGCGAAGCGTTTCGCGCAGTTTAGCGATTTCGCGCAGAAGTACTTCCGGGTCAATGGGGCCGAACTTTTTTTCCGGAAAGTCGTTGTAGGGACGCATCTGCGCCTCGAATTCCTCGGGCGAGAAACAGGCATTGAGGCGCTGTCGCGCGACAGTGATCTGGGCCGACATGCTCTCGCGGGTCTGGTATTGCAGGTGCGAGAGCGCCAGGGAATCCACGCCCAGTTCAAGCGCCAGCGGACCGAGGTCGGAGAGGTGGGCGTACGTCAGGTCGGAGATGGTGGCGGCCATCTGGATGGCCGGGACCGGGGCGGACGTTTTTTCCCGTATCGAGCGGACGGCTCGTATCCCTTCGACCGTGGCGGCGAAGGCGCCCGGGCCACGGTTCCGGTCGTTGATTTCCGGACGTCCGTCGAGGCTGACCAGGAGGAGGTTGACACCCGCTTCGACCAGAAACGACGCCTCGCGGGCCAGGCGCAGGCCGTTGGTGAAGACGCTCAGAAAGAAACCGCGTTGCTTGATGAGTGTGACCGCTTCGTGTAACTGAGGGTAGAGCAGGGGCTCTCCTCCGACGAGCATGAGTCCGGGTCGAAACGTTTCGCATTCATCGAGGAGACGTTCCAGATGACGGATTTCGAGCCGGGCGTTGAGCATGGGATCGCCGGGGCGCAGGAGTTGGCTCTGCGAGCACATCTGGCACCGCAGATTACACGCGAAAGTCGGGACAACGTTGACGGTTGCGGGAGGGGGGGCGTATCCCTGAAACAGACGGTAGAGTTCCCGGGTGCGGCGACAGGCCCAGCGGGGGTGGAGGAGGGCTTTGAGGATTTTTCGCATGTCGGTTTTCCGGGACAGCTGTCGCATCGTTCTGTGTCACGAGGACTGAGTTTCGGCGAAGAGAGGTCTGTAAACAGAAACCAGACGGAGGGTTTCCGTCTGGTTCGAAGTCTATCGCATGTTTGAGAAGAAAGTCACTCATTTTGCGCGGGCGCGTGGAGGGGGAGGCGCCGGTTGTTTGGGTTTGGGACCCCGTTTGCGAGGGGTCAGGGAAAGCCCGAGCCGTTCTTCCAGTTTCTGCAACAGGGCCAACGATCCACACGGACGCCCCGTCTTGACGTTTCGGCTCAGGGCCAGTTGCATTTTCTCGTCGGGTGTTTCCCCGAGCCACGTGGCCCATTTCCCGATTTCCGGAGCTTCCAGAATGGGACGATTGGGCGCGAGCAGCGAGTCCTCTTTGCCGGAAGCGTGGGCTTTGGCGCTGGACCACGGATAGGAGGGGGCCCGTTTGGCCAATCCCGCTCGGACCGGTGCCGTCTCGACGAAACGAGCGGCTTCCAGCACGTATTTTTTGTCCAGAAGTGTCGAGTGGAACCGGTCGGCCCAGAAATGGCCGCTCCAGCCATGACGCCGGTTGACTTCGGCGGCGAACCGCATGTGGGCCCGTCCGATGGCCAGGGCCAGCGAACTGTTGCGGCGGGGATAAACCAGCAGGATGACCTGATTTTCCAGAAGGCAGTAGGCCCAGACATCGAGCCCGAATTCTTCGGCATAGTGCCGGAGGTATTCGCAGTAGAGTTTGCGTTCCTCGGGTTCGAAGAAGATAGCGCCTTCGTCACGCCCAAATTGGGTGACAAGGTAGGGGTACCTCGGAATTGCTATTCTCGCTATTCTGGCCATGATTTATAAATACGCTAATTTCGATTCTGTGTCAAGAGGGAAAGTGAGAATTTTTTTCGATTTTTTTCAGCCAGTGGGGACGGTCTGTAAAGATTTGCCGAATTTAGGGTTAGTCGTTGGGTCGGACTGGATTTCCGGGTCAAGTGTCCCCGATTGGCGAAAAAAATACGGTTCCCGGATTCTTTTAAAGAGGGTCAGGAAGGTTTCTGGCGCCAGGCCTTGTAGAGAAAGACCATTTGACGCGAAATGCTCTGAATCACCCGCCCCAGCGTGAACTGGATCGAAGTGAGTTCGTCCACTTTCACAAAATCGGGGACACGCAGCGCCTCGAGCGGGTCTCCGGCGAGTTCGACCTGGTTCAGGTCGGTGGGACCGAATTTCAGGGACCGCGCGGCCTGAAGATAGGGGACACTCTCGGGGGCAACTCCCAGGAGGGCCAGCACGGCCAGATCGGCTGCGACCACATCGGCGGAGGCCGCCAGAAAACCGGCCGGTCTGGGGTCGCCGTGGGTCGGACCGTCGCGTTCGAGAATCACGATCCCATCTTCGAGTGTCAGGACCGGCGCAAGATAGCGGGTCAGGGCGATCAACATGCGACCGAACTCGATGGGATCGGGGCCGGTTCGGAAGTGAAAGAAGGCTTTGCGTTTGCCCGCGATACAGCCGAACAGGTTTTTCGAGCCGAGGGAGACGCGCATCTGCGTATGGGCCTTGATCTTGGGCAGGTTGATGATCGCGTCGGCCTCGAGCGCGGCGGCGCTGATCGGCGCGTGCTCGAATGGCCCGCCCGGATCAATGACGCGCGTCCTGGGACGTCGTCCCAGGTCCACAATTTCGATTCCCAGTTCCTGCGCGATCGTGGCGACTCCCGAGGCGCGGGCGACTCCCCAGGTGGAACTGAAAGCGGGAGAATCGCCGATGAAGGGGATGGCTCCGGCCTCGAGTACCTCGCGCGCCACGGCACGGATCACTTCCGGGTGAGTGGTCACGGCGGCTTCCGCCGGACGGGGGACGATGAGGTTGGGTTTCAACAGGACGCGCTGGCCGGGTCGGACAAAGGCGCCCATGCCGCCCAGGGGGGCCAGCAGTTTGTGGACAGCGGTTTCGACGCGCGAGCGGTCGTAATCCGGACAATGTCCCAGACTGACCAGCGGGGCAAGATTCCGGGAAGGCGACGGAGCGGGACTCGTCATGGCATGGGATGTCCGGTCAGAGGGGTTCGTCCTGCAGATAACGTCGGATCACCTCGATGCTGGCCCGGGCGCTGCCCTGGTTGCGGGTGGCGGTTTCGAGGGCCTGTGCGCCGATCCGGCGGCATTTCTGCGGGTCGCGGAGCAGTTCGATCCACGTGGCGCCGAGCGTTTCGGCACTGCATCGCACGCACCCGCTGTCCGCTCCGGAGAAGAGTCGGTCTATTTCCTTCTGCGCGTGCATGTTGGGTCCGACCAGGACCGGGATGGCGTGGACCGCGGCCTCCAGAAGGTTGTGCCCGCCGATATTGCCGAAACTGCCCGCGACCACGCCCAGATCGCCCAGACCGTAGGTCCGCGCCAGTTCTCCCATCGTGTCGAGGAGGAAAATGTCGGGGGCGTCTATTTGTGGATCGGTGGCGCGCGAGACCCGCCAGGAGGCCGGATGGCGTTGGCAGAGGGTGAAGATCTCGTTAAAACGTTCGGGATGGCGGGGTGAGAGGATCAGCATCAGGTCGGGCACACTCTGACGGGCCTGCTGGAAGGCTTCGAGGATGATTTCCTCTTCGCCCGGGTGGGTGCTGCCGACGACCACGGTGGGGCGGCGCGCACCCAGGCGGTAGCGTGTCCGGAGGGCTTCCTGTTGTTCGGGCGAGAGCGCCACGCCGGGCATGTCGAACTTGCAGTTGCCGGTGACATGGACGTCCTGGGGACGCTGGCAGAGTTGGGCCATGCGTTGCGCATCGGCCGGTGTCTGCATGCAGAAGGCGCGGAAGGCGTTGAAGGCGGGCGCCAGAAACCCGCGGCCTTTGCTGTATCCCTTGAAGGACTTGTCGGACAGTTTGCCGTTGACCATGAAGATACGGGCGCCGCGTTGGGCCGCCAGAGTCAGAAAGTTCGGCCAGATTTCTGTTTCCATGACCAGGATGACGCGCGGGTTGTAGCAGTCGAGAAACCGCTGGGTGTTCCAGGAAAAATCGAGCGGAAAGTAGTGGATGTGGGCGGCTTCGGTGAGGATCTTGTGCGCATGGGCCTGGCCCGTTTCCGTGATGGTCGAGGCCACGAGAGGCAGTTCCGGCAGGAGCTGGCGCACCAGGGGCGCAATGGATTTGGCCGCCACCGTTTCGCCCACGCTGACGGCGTGGATCCAGACGGAACCCTGCTCGAAGGCGCGACGATCGGCCTGAGACGGCAGATCCTGTCCCAGCATGCCGCTGGCGCTTTGCCGGTACTTTCCCCGGCTCAGACGCCGGTAGCCCAGATAGGGCAGAAGAACCGGCAGGGCGAGGGAATAGACCAGATCGTAACGGGTGGGGAACATGGCTCTCATTTTCCGCCGGGCCGCAGGGGGGTCAGAATTCCCGGGCCGGGAAACGGTTTTTGTATCAACGGCTGAAAAGGCTCCGAATCGCTTCCGTCAGGCTTTGATTTTCCAGGGTGTTGGCCAGATTCAGGTACAGATAGAAAACCGGGGCGCACAACAGGAGGCTGTCAATGATGTCGAGCATGCCCCCATGACCGGTGAAGGTTTTCCCGGAGTCCTTGACTCCGGCGTCGCGTTTGAACGCCGATTCTCCCAGATCTCCCACTGTCCCGACCAGCGTGAACAAGACGGGCAGGAGAATGGCTTCCGGCCAGGAAAAAATCGTTCCCATTCCCGGCCAGAAGAGTTTGAGCAGAGCGCCTGAAACGATTGCCAGAACCGCGCCACCGATCAGGCCTTCAACGGATTTGTTCGGACTGAGAACCGGCGACATTTTGTGTTTCCCGAAGGGTTTTCCGATACAATAGCCTCCGATATCGGTGGCCCAGGAAGTCAGGATCAGGAAAAGCAGAAGCAGACCTCCGGCGTGGGGTTGGTCGAAGCCCCATTTGGTTTCCGCGTGGCGGAAAATATAGAGGACCAGAGCCAGGGGCAACCCGACATAAATACTGCCGAAGAGCGAGACCGCCGTGTTGACCAGGGCGCCTTCGATTTTCTTGAGCAATACCTGGGCGATGAGCAGAATCCAGAAACAGATGACGATCAGCGAGAGCGAATCGCGGCAGCGGAAGAAGTAGGCGTCAATCAGAAACGCGATCGCAATGGCGGCGCCCGCCCAGTGGGTCGGTTCCACGCCGCGTTTGCGCGCCATCTGGTAGTATTCGTAGGTTCCCACCGAGGTGCCGAGCATGGTCAGCCCGAGGATGATCAAGCCGCCTGTTTCCCCATTGGAGAAGAGGCCATAGAGAAGCAGGGCGAAAAAGACAAGACTGGAGGCCAGACGCGCGAGCATGGGGGGTTATTCCTTTACTTTGCCGTACCGCCGGTCGCGGCTCTGGAAGGCGACGAGCGCCTCGAGCAGGTGTTCCCGGCGGAAATCGGGCCAGAGCACTTCCGGGAAGTAGAATTCGGAGTAGCGGATCTGGTAGATGAGAAAGTCGCTGATGCGGTGTTCGCCGCTGGTGCGAATCAGCAGATCCGGATCTCCCAGTTCCGGGTGGTAAAACCCGGTCTCGAAGACCTCGGGGGTGATCTCCTCGGGTTTGAGGAGTCCGGCGGCCACTTTTTCCGCCACCGCCTGCACGGCGGTCAGGATCTCCAGCCGCCCGCTGTAAGAAACGGCCAGGTTGAGCACCATGCCCTGGTTCCCGGCGGTCAGTTCCATGGTGCGGTCGAATTCTTCGAGCACCGCGTCGGGCAGGTCGGCGCGGTGGCCGCTGTGGACCAGGCGGATGTCGTTCTGTTCGAGCCGGGGGCGCTCGGCCACGAGAAACTTACGGAAGAAACGCATCAGGGTCGAGGTTTCGTGGCGGGGACGCCCCCAGTTGTCGCGCCCAAAGGCATAGACCGTCAAGGCCGGAATGTGGAGGCGCGCACAGGATTCGATGAGCACGCGGATGGATTCGATTCCGGCTTCATGCCCCTGGGTCCGGTCGAGCAGGCCGTGGGTCTTGGCCCAACGGCCGTTCCCATCGGGAATGACGGCCACGTGCCGGGGCAGTCGTTCGAGGTCGAGAAGGGCCTCGAGTTCCTGCTCCCGGCACGTGGCGGTGTCTTTTGCGTGTTTTTGAGAGGTTGCGCGCGAAACCGCCATCTGCATCACACTTCCATGACTTCCGCTTCTTTACGCTTCATTTCCTCGTCGATTCTCTTAATGAAGTCGTCGTGTTCCTTCTGGATCTCGGCGCTGAGGCGGTGTGAATCGTCCTCGGAAATGGTGTGGTCCTTCTCGAGTTTCTTGATGGTGTCGTTGGCCAGGTGGCGGACCTTGCGGACCGTGACGCGGTGGTCTTCGGCGTATTTGTGGACGAGTTTGACCATCTCCTTGCGGCGTTCTTCGGTCAATGTGGGGACACAGAGGCGGATGACGCGTCCGTCGTTGTTGGGGGTGATGCCGATGTCGGAGGCCAGAATGGCCTTTTCGATGGCGCCGATCTGGCTCGGATCGAAAGGCTGAATGGCGATGGTCCGGGCATCGGGGGTGTTGACCGAGGCCAGTTGCACCAGCGGCATCGGGGCGCCGTAGGCGATGATGCTCAGGCGCTCCACCAGTGAGGTGGAGGCGCGGCCCGTGCGAATTTGCCCGTAGGCGGTGGCCAGGTCACGGAGTACTTGCTCCATTTTGGCACGGTTCTCTTTTTTCACTGCGTCCTGCATGGGATTCCCTCCTTCGTCTATTGGTTTCTGGTAAATGAAATCGTTTTCCGGATCTGCCTATTGAACCAGTGTCCCGATCTTTTCGCCGCACACGGCGCGCATGAGATTGCCTTCTTTGAAGAGACTGAAGACGATGATGGGAACTTTTTTGTCCCGGCACAGCGCCATGGCGCTCGTGTCCATCACGCGCAGGTTACGGGCGATGGCGTCCTGGTAACCGATTTCCGGGAGCCATTCGGCGGTCGAGTCTTTCTCCGGATCGGCGGTGTACACGCCGTCCACTTTGGTGGCCTTGAGCAGCACTTCGGTGTCCAGTTCGCTGGCGCGCAGGGCGGCCGCGGAATCGGTGGAAAAGTACGGATTGCCCGTTCCTCCCGCCAGAATGACGACCCGGCCTTTTTCCATGTGGCGGACGGCGCGGCGGCGGATGTAGGGCTCGCAGACCTGATTCATGGTGATGGCGGACAGAACGCGGGCGTGCGAACCGGCGTTCTCGAGCGCGTCCTGCATCATGAGCGAGTTGATGACGGTGGCGATCATGCCGATGGAGTCGGCGACGGAACGGTTCATGTGGGCGGCGGCTTCGCTGGCGCCGCGGAAGATGTTGCCCCCTCCGATGACCATGCCGATCTGGACGCCGAGCTGGTGGACGGCGTGGATTTCGCGGGCCAGTTCGACAATGAAATCGGGATCAATCCCGTACTCGCGTTTGCCCTTGAGGGCTTCACCGCTGAGTTTGAGCAATATGCGTCTGTATCGGGGTGTGGAACTCATAAAATCTCCGGCAACTGGCACAGAATCTGAGTAGAGAGGTTTTGAATAACCTTTGTTTTGCGCACGACAAATCGGCGGTCCGGACGGCCCGCTTTCCGCAACGCGAGTTCTGTCATACCACGTTGCCGGGCGTTCGTAAACATTATTGTGCCGGAGAATGACGCCGGGGGTGCATCCTCCGAATTCGTGAGGAGGTTCACCGAAATCTGAGTGGCCTGGCGCCGTCCGGCACGGAGACACCCGAGACGAAGACCGGAAGGTTTGGGCTATCGTATGTATAAGCCCTTCGGGCTTTTCAAAACCGCCACCGATCCGGTTAGTCACAACCATCCTTCCCGCAAATTCGGGAGATGCACCCTGACGCCGGGGTACCGGTCCCTCCCCGGGGGATGCGGACCGCCTGTCCCCGGCGGAGAGGACGGCGCGGTTGGAAAAGCGGGGAAAAGCGGGCGTCAAGCGTTTTTTCCTGTTTCTTTTACTTGACGTGAGTGCCCGAAGGTACTAGAGTTAACGTGGTGTATCGGAAACTGGCTGTGGAGCCGGATGTTTCCGTGTCTTGACATTATTATATCTGTTTGATGTTGAGCCTCCAGCGCTTGCTGTTCCATCATCCCATTCCGGGAGGCGACACGCCGATTATGGTCCTGTCCTTTCATTTCCGTCTCTATTTTGAAAAGGGGCTTCTGCTTTCCCTCGTTCTTGCGGGGGGAATCTTGGGGAATGCTCCTGTGGCTGCGCAATCTTCCCTCCGTGACGACCCTCGGTTCCGCGAGTACCAGGCCCAGGACCGTTCCAGAACGGTTGGAAAAACTCCGGGCGCCGAAACGATTGCGCCGCCCGAATTCCAGCCGGTTCCCACGCCGCCGCCTTCGGTCAGTCCGCCTCAGGTGGACAAGTCGGCCGTGAAAAACGCCGAAACCCCCGCGGTACCGGCTCCCCCCCTGCCGTCCCTCGAACCGACCGAGACGGGAGCGGGGAAAGAGAAGGCCTCCGCGGCCACCGCGCCCGTCAATGAAGGACCGG
>Ga0116170_10004820_pt1 | contig 12231 bp, 8 predicted proteins | sample AD_JPNHW1_MetaG_FD_89797 | JGI IMG/M metagenome (GOLD analysis project Ga0116170, IMG submission 89797) | Active sludge microbial communities of municipal wastewater-treating anaerobic digesters from Japan - AD_JPNHW1_MetaG | ecosystem: Engineered > Bioreactor > Anaerobic > Digestate | place... | reverse complement strand
CTCCGCGCCCTCGGGCCGCACCTGCACCGCACCCGTATCGTCCTCGACAGCGAACGCAGGTTGCGCCCCTCCCTCGTCGACGCGCGTCCAGCCCGACTTGCGGACCTGACGCGTCTGCCGCCGGCCCTTGTTGTCGGTGTACGTCTCCGTCTCCCAACGCTCCCACTGCTCCTCCACCGCGTAGCGGTACCACACGCACTCGCACCCGGCGAGGTGGCTGCGCAACGGCGTCGGAGTCACCGCGCGCCCCGACAGCTCGACCTGGCCCATGAACACGCCCTTGGCCTTCGACGTCGGCGTGTCCATCAACAGCCGCAGCCGGCGGCCGGCGCGCAGCGTGAGCCAGAAGAACAGCAGGGTGAGCGGTGTGGCGATCAACCAGGCGGGCCAGACGATCTCGTGGTTCATCGGCGCCACCATGCCCGAACGCACTCGTGTCGCCAAGCCTACGGCGGCCGTTTCGAAGCATCGATGCAACCACCCGTGCTTGGCAGGAGCCTTCTCGGCGATTCTTCCGCGCGGCGGCACAGGTAACCCGCGGCTCGGCGGTGCTGCCACGCCCCGTCTCCACCAGGCCTGCTCAGTGGCGTCGCCAGCCCGAGTTTTCCGTGTACATCGAGCCCGCGCACCCTATGTATCCGAAGTGCTCCGTATCCCCTGCGAACACCGGAGTTCTCGCAACCCCCAGGTCGACAGGCCGCATTCCCGCACCGGCCGACCATCCACACCCCAACATGCACGCCTATCACTTCTTCGCCCTGTTCCGCATCGCGGCCTACATCGCCGCAGGCCTGCTAGTCCGCTCCCGCTGTCCCAAATCGCAAGGAACCCCGTTCTTCGTCGTCGGTGCAATGGCAACCGCCGCGCTGACGTTGGTCCAGTACCTCGGACTCTTCAGCAACGCCGACTGGCTCTACGCCAACCTGCACTGGGGCTTTGTCCTGTCGTTCGCCGCGATGGCCGTCCTCTTGATTCCGAAGCTCGCCCTGCCCTCGATGCATCCCCTGCTCCGGATCGCGATCGCAGCGCCGGTGGTGCTCTGGCTGCTCCATATGATGCACCTGCTAAGCTTCATCTACCGGGTGCGCTACCTTAGCCCGACCATCGACCTCGTCATCCAAGCGACTCTTGTCTTCGGCGCGTGGAAACAGATTCCGGCCTCGGCGACGGCCGCGACACAGCCAGCGGCCGGTACACAACCCGCCCCAAGCGCCCAAGGCGGGATACAGTTGGCCGAGTCCGACTGGGACACCGAGCCGGCGCTCGAGGCAACCGGCGACCGCATGCCCTTGCCCGCCGGCGCCGGCCGCTTCGCCGAGATGCTCAGGCCCGTCGTACCGGCCGCGACCGAGACGGCCAGCACCGCCCAAGGGATCGTCATCATCGTCGGCGGCTTCGTCGCGATGACCGTCTTCTTCGGCCTCGGGATCGCCAATCCCGACGCCATCGGGCCGCTCATGGTCGCCGGCCTGCTCGCGCTCACCGCCGCGCTTTTCTTCGGTATGAAAACCGTCCTGCGCGGGCAGATCACCGGCCTCGCCGAACCGGTCCGGGGCGTGATCTCCGGGCACCTGCAACCGGACGAAGTCCTGCTCGCCCTCGCGTGCAGCCGCCGCATCGGTTTCGATTTCTGGATGCACGGCATGACACCGGCCGGCATCATCGTCTTCACCAACCGGCGCATCTTCCTGCTTTCGTTCTCCAGCGCCTTCAAGTCGCCGCGCGCCGCCCTCGCGAAGGGCGAAGGCGTCCAGCTCCACTCCTGCGACGGGGCGGACCGCACCCAGGCCTGGTGGGGCGGATTCATGATGCCGCCGGCCCTCCATCTCTTCGCGACCAAGTTCACGCTGCAGCCGACCGGCAAGGAGAAGCCCGTCTCCTACGCGATGTTCCTGTGCGGCCCGAACGGCACGACGATCAAGGCCATCAAGCACGCCATGACCGCCGCCTGAGCCTCAGCCGCCCTCGTGCGATGACCGCCCCCTCGCCCTGCTCCGTGCTGCACGCCGGGGCGCTGACCGCGACCTACGTACTGCCCGCGCCATTGATCGCCAGGCCCCAGCCCGCCCGCCAAGTCGCCGGAAGACTGGTTCACAAACACCTGTTCCTGTCCGGCGATACCGTCGCGGGCCAGATCTCCGTCGGTCCGGGTGACGCCCGGCGGACGGAATTGACCAACGAGGTACTCCTTGCCGCGGTCCCGGTGGTGGGCCGGATCACGAACCTCCGGAAGCAGGGCGAACCGTTCGCACGCGGCGGAGACACCGGGATGCGTTGGCGCGTGGAGTTCGCCCTCGACGGCACCCCGCGCGCGGCCGAGATCTTCATCCTCGCGCTCGACGCTGCTCGGCCGGACACAGTCCTCACCATCTCCTGCTGGGGCGATGAGCCCCAGGCCGCGGCGGCCGGCACCATCGTCGGCACGCTGGCGACAACCCGCGGAGTGAGTCCGGCCCGCAAGGCCGGTTTGTGGCGCATCGGCATCGGCGCGGGCCTCCTGCTGCTCGGTCTGCTGGCCACCGCGATCGGCTACGCGGCAGCCGATTCTCGCCGCGGCTACTCGGGATCGGCACAGGAATACACCGTGTTCGTCGGCCTGCTTGGCGTCGGCGTGTTCCTGATCGCCCAAGGACTGTGGAAACTCATCTCCGGCCGCGCCTGAGCACAGCCGGCTCAGCCGTGGTCAGTCAGTCGAGTGTCGAGTAGACGAGCGACGAGAGCCTGACGACCGAGCGAACTCTCATATCTGCGTTCTGCCGGGAGCGGATCACCGGAAGTTCGGCACTCGTCCCTCGACGCACGTCCCTCGTCTTCAGGATTTCGGTTCAGCTCGCCGCGGAGAGGATCGCGTCGGCCTTCGCCAGGCCGGCGTACATGTCGGTCACGATCGCCGGCAAATCCGACTGCGATATACCGAGCTCATCCCATACGTCGGCGATCGAGGACTCCGGCTTGTAGCCGGTTCCGTGATCCACGCCGTGATGGTTGCACACGTAATCGGCCAGGTAGACCAGCTGCGCGGCGGGGCAATCGCCCTCGAGCGGCCTGTGGTGCTCGCTCACCGCCTGCGTTAGGAGGGTCGGCATCCGCCAGACCTCGAGCAACCGCCCGCCCACATCCGCGTGATCCGTGCCCAGCGTCTCCCGCTCCACATCGCATAGAGGCCGGGCCGGCTGGCGCGCCTGGGTGAGGATACTGCCATAGCCGGCGCCGAGTGTGCGATCGAGCACCAGCATGCCGATGTCGTGCAGCAGGCCGGCCGCGTAGGCCTCGGGGATGGGCGAGTGAAGGTTGAGGGCGCGCTGCTGAAGCGCGAGGACGGTCTGCGCCACCGCCAGACCGTGGCGCCAGAACAGCTTGTAGTTGAGGTGCAGGGGCTTGAACGCCCGCAGCAGCGAGAGGGCGAACACCACATCGCGCACGCCGTCGACACCCACACGCAACACAGCCTCGTCGATCGAGCGCACGCCCTGCCCTCGGAAGTAAACCGAGTTGGCCAGTCGCAGTACGCGCGCCGAGATTCCGGCGTCGAGCGCCATGACTTCGGCCAGCTGTTCGGCGGTGACCCACTCCTCGGAGAGGAGCCGGGACAGTCGCATCACCACCTCCGGCGCCGCGGGGAAGTCCAGGGTGTCGAGCCGCTTGACGTATTCTGATCCTGATGCCATTCGCGAATTTCTCCCTCAGCAGGTTTCACATGGAGGCCAGGACCGCCTCCGCGCGGCCGAGCTCGCCCTGCACCGAGGCGATGATCTCGTCGAGGTGCGATTTCTCCAGACCGAGCTCCGTCCACACCCGGTCGTCGCAGCCCTGGGGGAAATAGCCGCTGCCATGGTGGATGCCCTGGCGGTTGCACAGAAAGTCGGCGAGATGGACGAGCTGCGTGACCACCTTGCCGGAGACCCAGGGCTGGTGGTGATGGCGCACGGCATCGATGAGCAGAGGGGGGAAATGCCAGACTTCAAGCATGCGCCCGCCGGCCTGCGCGTGGTTGGTGCCGAGCATCTCATGCTCGACCTCCGCCAACGGCCGTGACGTTGTCCGCGCCGCATCGATCACCTCGCGATAGCGCACCCCGAGTAGCTGATCGAGCACGAGCATCCCGATGTCGTGCAACAAGCCGGCCGCATAGGTCTCGGGGAACGGCGTTCCCAGGCTCAAGGTCCGTGTCTGCAAAGCCTGCGCGGTGAACGCCACCGCCAGGGAGTGACGCCAGAAGGGCCGATAGTCGAAATGCGCCGGCCGCATCGCACCCACCATCGCCAGCGCAAACACGATGTCGCGCACGCCGTCGACTCCCACCCGCAACACCGCCTCGGGGATCGAGTCGACAGGAGTACTGCCACCCAGCGCCACCGAGTTGGCCAGGTGCAGCACACGCGCCGCCATGGCGGCATCCAGCGACATCGTCTCGCCGATCTCATCGGAGGTCACGCCATCCTGGGCCAACAGCTGGACCAGCCGCACGACGATAGCCGGCGGCGTTGGGAAATTCAGCGTCTCAAGCTGCTGCAGAACATCTGGTTGCACACTCATGGGGCGAGGATCGCGTTGGGATGTGCCAGCGCAGGCAGTTTCACCGCGCGCGGGGCGGTAGTAGAGATGGCAGCGCTGTTCGGAGGCGGGAGCATCCACCCGGTACATCGCCCGTTTGGCCCAAAGGATGAGGGCAAAATGCGGGCCATATCGTCATTCCGGCTCCCGCCAGAACAGGCCCCGCTCGATTCGAAGCGATAGCGGGTTCCACGCCCTCGATTGTCATGTTCAGCAAACGGGCACCAAGCCCCGTCCCTTTGTGCACATCTTCCAAACCCGATACCAATGCACTACCGTCCGTCGCACCTCGGCCTAGCTATCTCCGCCGGTCTGGCTCTGACGCTTGCCGCCTCCGCCATCGCACAGGTCACCTACGCCACCCCGTACTATTTCTCGACCCTCGCCGGCACCGCAGCCCACGGCAGCGCCGACGGCACCGGCACCGCCGCCCGTTTCTACCGTCCCTCCGGCATCGCGATCGATGCCGCGGGCAACGCCTACGTCACCGACGCCGGCAACAACACCATCCGCAAGATCACGCCCGCCGGCGTCGTCACCACCCTCGCCGGCACTCCCGGCACCAAAGGCAATGCCGACGGCCTCGGCGCCGCCGCCCGGTTCGACACGCCCTGGGCGATCACGACCGACCTCGCCGGCAACCTCTTCGTCCACGACACCGGCAACAACGCCATCCGCAAGGTCACCCCGCAGGGCGAGGTGACCACCGTCGTCGCCCCTGCCGACCGCGAAACCACCGAGGTCGATCTCCTGATCGCCGCCCAACGCGCGCCCGCCGGACTCGCCGGTGTGGACATACCAATGAAACGGAATGGATGGTACTTCTATACTGACTACCCTTATCCCGACCCCTACTACGTCGGTCCCGGCGCCGAGTACCGCCCCGGCTTCGACGACGAGTTCCAGCTGCCTCCGCCCACCCTCGCTGTTGACTCAGCCGGCAACGTTTACTCCGGCAACGATGCTGCCGTCTACAAGACCACCTCCGCCGGTCTCGTCTCGCTCCTCGCCGGCACCGTCCGTTTCTCCGGCAATGCGGACGGCATCGGTTCCGCCGCCCGCTTCGGATACTCGCTCAGTCTCACAACCGATCTCTCCGGCCAGGTATATGTCGCCGATCAGATCTTCTGTAAGATCCGCCGGGTTAGTCCAGCCGGAGAGGCGATTACCGTGGCCGGCAATAGCCGGGGATGGTCCCAGGACGGAGATCGCTACACCGCCAACTTCACCGAGCCTGCAGCAATCGCAGCCACCGCGTCCGGCAGTCTGCTGGTCGCCGACGACACCACCGTGCGACGCGTCGCGCCCGACGGGAGCGTGGTCACCATCGCCGGCTTGAGTTCGAGCAGTGCGATCGGCCGCACCGATGGCGCCGGCTCCGCCGCCCGGTTCGGCGACCACCTCGGCTGCACCCTCGCGCCGGACGGCTGCCTCTACGTGGCGGACTCCCGCAACCACACAATCCGGAAGGTCACGCCGGCCGGCGTCGTCTCCACCGTCGCGGGGCAACCCGGCGTGTCCGGCCGCACCGACGGCACCGGCGATGCAGCCCGTTTCTTCGGTCCACGCAACATCGCCGCCGACCGCCACGGCAACCTGTACGTCGCTGACGGTAACAACAACACCATCCGCAAAATCACCCCGGCCGGCGTCGTTTCAACTCTCGCCGGCCAACCGGGGATCGCAGGCAACACCGACGGTCCGGCCGCCGCAGCAACGTTCGAACTGCCCTACGACCTCGCCGTCGACAAAAACGGAAATGTATTCGTCATTTGCCTCGCCATTCCAGGCACGCGCACCCTGCGCTTGATTACGCCGGAAGGCACCGTCTCCACTCTCGACTGCGGCGTCCTGGGGCCGCTGGCCGGCGATTCCGCCGGCAACGTCTACGGAGTCCTCGGCGGCACAACCATCGTCAAGCTCAACCTCGGCGGCACCGCCACCGCCGTCCTCGACGTCTCGGCCACCTGGCCGAACCTCCGCGCGAGCAGCGAGGAGTCCGCTTCGGTCGGCCCGTTCGCCGTCGCCGCCAACGGCGACATCTACCTCACGCGCCCGAGCGGCTTCATCCGGCGCATCTCCGCCAGCGGTGGTGTCGCGACCTTGGCAGGCCGTTGGCGCATGGCCGACGACTCACCCTGGCCGACCATCAGCCCGGTCGATGGGCTGGGCGAATCCGTGCGTTTCGAGAACCCGGAGTCGATCGCCGTCGATTCCGCCGGCACCGTGTACCTCTGCGATGGCTCCACGATCCGCAAGGGTGTGCCCGCCGGCCCGGTGGCGATCACCGTCCAGCCGCAAAGCCAGTCCGCCACCGCCGGAACAAGCGTCCAGTTCTCCGTCACCGCCACCGCCGTGCCCGCGCCGACCTACCAGTGGCGGCGCAACGGCTCGCCGATCTCCGGCGCTACTACCGCAACGCTCAGCCTGCCATCCGTCACAGCCGCCAACGCCGGCGAGTACACCGTTGTTGTCACCAACGACCTCGGCTCCGCCACCAGCGCCGCCGCCACTCTCACCGTCACCGCCGCCCCGACCACGCCCTCGAAGCCATCCTCCGGCAGCGGCGGTGGCGGCGCCCTCGGACTCGGCTTCGCCGCCGCACTCGCGGTTCTCCTTGCCGCACGTCGCCGCACAAACTGACACCTCCTGATGGCGGGTTTCGCCGGTTCGATTGTCTCTTGTCGTAGCCATGTCCTCCTGTCCGCCCTTGCCCGCTCGCACCACTCCGCCCCTGATGGGCGGCGTGTCGACGGCGGTCGTTCCTCCGCCTCAGCACGACTCCATGTCGGACCAGCCCCAGCGCCCCGGCGGCTTCGCCGAACTCTACCGAGCGACCCTCCTGCCGCTCCGCCGCTTCCTCGCGCGCATGCTGACCGACCACTCCGAAGCGCAGGACGTCGCCCACGACGCCTACCTGCGCGTCCTGCCGCAGATCGACGGCAACTCCGCCCGCAATCCCGAGGCCCTGCTCTACGTCACCGCGCGCCGCCTCGCCCTCAACCGCCTCAAACGCCGCCAACGTTCGCCCATCGACGCAGCGGCCTCGCCCGAGATCGAGTCGGCCGATCCCGAATCGGACACCGCACGTCAGGCCATCCTCCGCCAGGAACTCGAGCTCATCGAACACGCCATCGCCGACCTGCCCGCCGGCTGCCGCTCCGTCCTGCTCCTCCGTCACCACGAACAACTCTCCCACCGCCAGATCGCCGACCGCCTCGGCATAGCCGTGAGTACCGTCGAAAAACAACACGCCCGCGCGCTGCGCCTGCTCCGCGCCTCCCTCGATTCCGCCACCGCCAACGAACAGGTGCGCCCATGACTTCCCCTCACGCCCTTCCCCATCCCTCCGACGAGGATACCGCCGCCCTCTGGGCCGCGAAGCTCGAGGCCGGCCCGCTCTCCGCCACCGACCTCCACGCCTTCGACACTTGGCTCGCCGGCGCCCCCAGCCGCCGCGAACTCGTCGCCGAATACTGCGAGTTTGCCGCCGATGTCGGCCGTCTGATCCCCGTGCTCGCCGCCGAAGGCCGCTTGCCAACCGAGCCTGAGTGCCCGGGTGCCGCCCACAAACGCAGTCGTTTCACCGCGTTCGCCCTCGGCGGACTCGTCGCCGCGGCGGCGGCTGTCGCCGTGTTCCTGGCCGTCCGCCCAACCAGCAGCAAAGACCCCGCGCCGCAGCAAATCGCCACCGCCGCCGCCCAACGCCACTCGCTCACGCTCGCCGACGGTTCTCACATCGACCTCTCGGCGCGCACCCAAGTCACCATCGCGCTCACCGCCGATGCCCGCCGCGTGCAGCTCGCCACCGGCACCGCCTACTTCGATGTCGCCAAGAACCGGCAGCGCCCGTTCACCGTCGAGACGCCTGCCGGTACGGTGCTCGTCACCGGCACGAAGTTCGCCGTCCATGCCGAGCCCGGCGCCGGACTGGAAGTGATCGTCGCCGAAGGCCAGGTACGCGTCAGCGCCACTTCGACCGAGCCGGTCTCGCTCGCCGCCGGACAACGGCTCACCGCCACCGGTCCCGCGCTCCGCGTCGAGTCGCTCGCGCCCGCCGCCCTCGCCGATGCGCTCGCCTGGCGCGAGGGCATGATCGTCTTCGCCGACACTCCGCTCGACGAAGCCCTTGCGCGCTTCGCTCAGTACCACGAGACGCCGATCGCCGTTTCACCGGCGGCGTCCGCCCTGCGCCTCGGCGGGCGCTACAGCCTCGCCGACCTCGACGGCTTCCTCGCCGCACTCGAAGAAATCCTGCCGGTCCAAGTGACCCGCCCGTCAGGCCAGCCAACGCAGGTTGAGCTGCGCGCCCGCAACTGACCTGAACCGCCGCCTCGATCATGCGTTCACTCCCATTCGCCCGCGCGATGCTCGCCGGCCTGCTCGGCTGCGCCCTCGCCGTCGTGGCCGCCGCCAAGCCCATCGCTCTCGACATCCCCGCACAGCCGCTCAGCGACGCTCTCCTCGCCTTCTCGCAGCAAGCCGCAACCGAGGTGCTGTTCTCCGCCGATACCGTCCGCGACATCCGATCCACGACCGTGCTCGGTTCCTACGAACCCGCCGCCGCGCTCAGCCTGCTCCTACGCGACACCGGCTTCACCGCCAGCCGCCGCAACCGCGGGCAGTATGTCATAGCCTCGCTCGCCACCGCCACCGGCACCGTACGGGGCCGGCTTGTCGGTCCCGACGGCGCACCGCTCGCCGGCATTGAGGTCGAGCTGCCCTCCGCCCACGCGACGACCACGACCAACGACACCGGCCGGTTTCTCCTCCGCGGCATCCCGCCCGGCACGCATCGGCTCGCCGCCCACGGCGCCAACCTCCGCCCGCTGCACTTGTCCGGCCTGCTCGTCGCGGCCGGCCGCACACTCACGCTCGAGACACAGGTGCTGCAAGCCGGTGCCGAGGAGATCACCCAGCTCGATCCCTTTGTCGTCACCGCTCAGTCCGAACGGCTCGGCCCCATCGCCCGCGGCGCCGCCCTCCTCGCCCCGCGCACCGCCGCCGGCAACCTCGACATCCCCCGCTCCGAGAACGGCGTGCTCGCCTACCGCATCTACAACCGCGAACTCATCGAGCGCAGCGGTGTCGTGAATCTGAACACATTCCTCCAGCGCGAGCTCCTCGACAGCGACGCCGCCACCCGCCCACCCGAGCAGGACGGCTCCCAGTCCGCCTTCACCACCGCCAGCACCAACCTCAACCTCCGCAGCTTCGGCACCGACGCCACCGTCGTCCTCCTCAACGGCCGCCGCCTGCCCGAGTCGCCACCGGCGCCGGGCACCTCCGCCCTAGGCGCGCCGGACCTCAACTTCATCCCCCTCAGCCTCGTGCAGCAGGTCGAGGTGCTTCCCGTCTCCGCCTCAGCGCTCTACAGCGGCAACGCCGTCGGCGGCGTCGTCAACATCGTCCTCCGCCCCGACCTCGACACCACCGAGATCTCGACCACCTACACCAACGCGCTCGGCGGCAGCAGCGCCCCGCAGTCGACCCTCTCGCTCCAGCACGGCCGCACCCTGCTCAACGGGAAACTCCACGTCCGCTTCAACGCCAACTTCTCCCGCTCAGACCCGCCGACAAAGGCAGACCGCGGCCTCGACCGCCCGCTCGCCACCGGCGCCACCGACTCCGATCCCCTCTACGGCGCCACTCCGAACGTCCGCACCGCCGACGGCTTGCCGCTCTTCGGCACCGGTACCGCCGCCGTCACCTCCGTCGCGCCCGGCGCCGACGGCACTGGCGGGCTCGCCGCTCTCGCGGGCCGCGAGGGCGTGCGCAACAACACCCTCTTCGCCCCGCCCGGTGCCGGCCTCGTCGCCTCGCCCCTCAGCGCTCTGTATCCGTTCGGCAGGCGCGAGGAACGCGCCGCCTACCTTGCGGCCGCCACCTACGACGTGTTCCCCGCGCTCCAGCTCGGGCTCGACCTCATCCACTCGGGCACCGTGGTGCACCGCGGCTACGACCTCTTCACCGCCGACCTCGACCTCGCCGCCGCCTCACCGCTGAACCCGTTCGGCCGCGACGTGCGCGTCTCCGTGGCCGACTTCGCCCCGGAGCTCGGCCGCGACTACAGCGAGGCCCGGCTCGACTTCAACGCCGTCGTCCTCGCCGCGCTGCTCCGCCTGCCGGGCGAATGGCGCCTCGCCTTCGACGGCCAATATACCAACAGCGTCACCAAGTTCCGCGGCCTGGTCGGCGCCGACTCCACGCGCTGGCAGTCGCTCGTCGACCGCGGCCTCTACAACCCGCTGCGCGACACCCAGCGATTCGCACCGCCCGAGTCGTTTTACGACGAGGTGATCGTCTATCGCGGCAGCCGCGGCCGTTTCGCCAAGCTCGCCGACTACGAGACTTTCGACGGCTCGCTGCGCCTCACCAATCAGGGCCTGCATCTGCCCACCGGGCTGGGCACGGCAGTCGTAGGAACCGATTTCCGCCGCAACACCCTCGCCGGCCACACCGACACCGCCACCTACGGCGACGGCACCGCCGCCGAGGATCCCGTCGCATGGACCGGCCGCACGCTCGACCGCTACAGTTTCTTCGGCGAACTGCAGGCGCCGCTGCTTCCGGCGCGCTGGCTGCCGCGCTGGATCCGCGGCGTGGAGACCGACTTCGGCCTGCGCTATGTCGCCGCCGACACCTCAGCCGAGGCCAACTTCGCCCCGGCCGGCGGCGTGAAGATCGACTTCGCGCGCGGATTCGCACTGCGCGGCAGCGTCGCCACCTCCAACCGTTTCCCCACGCCCTACATGGGCCGCCGCGCCGATGCGCCCGACGACCCCACACCCGGCAGCGGCCCCGTCGAGTATCCCACCGTCCGCGACCCGCTCCGTGGCGAGGGATACCCCGTGCCGGTGCGCGAGGCGGCCAACGCGGCCCTGCGCCCCGAATCGGCCGTCACACGCACCTTCGGCGCCGTGGCCGAGACGGGCGAGGTGCACCGCTTCCGCGCCTCGCTCGACTGGGTGACCACCGAGAAGACCAACGAGCAGATCTTCCTCGACGCGCAGACCGCGGCCGACCTGGAGAGCTACTGGCCCGCCCGGATCACCCGCGCCCCGCTCGCCGCCGGCGACACGCACACCGTCGGCCGGATCACCGGCATCACCACCGGCGTGGTGAACGTCTCGTGGCGCCGCTCCGAGAACCTGAACCTCACCCTCGACTACGCTTGGAGCCACTGCGGCGGCGGCACACTCGAGCTCTTCGGCCGCTGGATCGGCTACCAGCTCTACGAGCGCCGCGTGCTGCCCAACACCGAGATCGTCGACGAGTTGAACGCGCCCGACGGCACCGCCGCCGGCCTGCTCCGCGACCGCGCGGCCTTCGGCGCCTCGTGGTCGAACCGCACCGTCGCCTACGGACTCGAAGGTCGATACTTCGGCCCACGGACGCTGCCCCTCGCCGAGCGTCCCGCCCAGGGCTCCGACCGCGTGTCGCCGTTCTGGCAGTTCGACACCTATGTGCAATGCGAGCTCGCGCGCCTGTTTCCCCGCCTGCTCGGCAAACAGCGAGGCCTGCGGGCGCAGTTGCGCGTCGATAACCTCTTCAACTCCGGTTTCCCGCACTACGCCGCCGATCCCTCCGGCGCCGGAATCCAGTGCTACGGCGACTGGCGCGGCCGCACCTACTCGCTCTCCCTCACCGCCACGTTCTGAAGCCACGGCGCGGCTG
>Ga0116170_10004819_pt1 | contig 12231 bp, 4 predicted proteins | sample AD_JPNHW1_MetaG_FD_89797 | JGI IMG/M metagenome (GOLD analysis project Ga0116170, IMG submission 89797) | Active sludge microbial communities of municipal wastewater-treating anaerobic digesters from Japan - AD_JPNHW1_MetaG | ecosystem: Engineered > Bioreactor > Anaerobic > Digestate | place... | reverse complement strand
TGTTCCATGCCTTTTACTCCTGAAGAATCGATGCAGGCTTTAAACTTTTTTTATTACAAGCTTGGCGATAAAATCTGGAAGCAATACGGATTTGTCGATGCGTTCAGTCTCGACAAAATCTGGTTTGCCGATTCGTTTCTGGCTATCGATCAGGGACCACAAATTGGTATGATTGAAAACTACCGGACAGGTTTGCTCTGGAAGCTTTTCATGTCGTGTCCCGAAGTTCAGGCCGGATTGACCAAACTTGGATTTACATACAAACTACAATGAACAGACTTTTACGATTATCAATAGTGGGACTGGTTGCAGCAATCGGTTTCACGGCATGTGCAGGTGGCGGGGCGAAACAAAAGACGGATGAGAAAACTGTACAGAAACTTTCTGATGATTCGCTGCTGACACTCATTCAACACCAAACATTCCAGTATTTCTGGGACGGCGCCGAGCCGAATTCAGGAATGGCCTGCGAGCGCATTCATACCGACGGCAATTATCCTGAAAACGACCAACGGGTGGTCACATCCGGAGGTTCAGGTTTTGGGGTGATGGCAATTTTGGTCGGGATGGATCGCGGATTTATCACCCGTGAAGCCGGAGTTGAACGTCTGGCAAAAATTGCTTCTTTTCTTGAAAAAGCAGATCGTTTTCACGGTGCATGGCCGCATTGGCTGCATGGCGAAACGGGCAAAGTAAAACCATTTGGCGGCAAAGACAACGGCGGCGACATTGTTGAAACGGCTTATCTGGTGCAGGGCTTGATTTGTGTAAAAAATTACCTGAAACAGGATGTTCCGGCAGAAAAAGCGCTGGCCGATAAAATTGCCAAATTGTGCAACGAGGTGGAATGGAGCTGGTATCAAAACGGGAAGCCGGCTTTGTACTGGCACTGGTCGCCCACCTACAACTGGGAAATGAACTTTGCCATTGAAGGCTACAACGAATGTTTAATTGCCTACATTTTGGGAGCCAGTTCGCCAACTTATCCGCTTTCGCCCGACGCGTACCACAAATGCTGGGCTCGCAGTGGCGGCATCAACGGCGAAACAACCAAATATGGTTATACCCTGAAATTGAAACACAATGGTGCAGCCGAATATGGCGGACCGCTATTTTGGGCGCACTATTCTTATTTGGGGCTTGATCCGCGAAACCTGAAAGACAAATACGCCAATTATTGGGACGAAAACCGTAATCAGGTTTTGATCGACTACAATTACTGTGTCGAAAATCCAAAGAAATTTAAAGGCTACGGACCCGATTGCTGGGGATTAACCGCCAGTTACTCGGTAAAAGGCTACGACGCACATCAACCAGCCAACGACAAAGGTGTGATTTCGCCAACCGCGGCGCTTTCATCGTTCCCTTACACTCCTGAAGAAAGTATGCGTGCGGCCCGCTATTTCTACGAAAAAATGGGCGACAAACTCTGGGGCAAATATGGCTTTTACGACGCCTTCAGCGAAACCGAAAACTGGTGTCCGCCGCATTACCTGGCCATCGATCAGGGTCCAATTGTGGTGATGATCGAAAACTACCGTTCGCAGTTGCTGTGGAAATTATTCATGCAGGACAAAGACGTTCAGAATGGATTGACCAAGCTGGGATTTACCTTCTAATTTTTTGAATCACATAAACACATAGAACACATAGACTAATTTGAAGATTAACAATTTGGACTTTTCTATTGTGGCCGATGTGCCTATTGTGGTTTATTTTCCCATATTTGCACTTACCACAACGCTAAACAAGATAATACTAATCAAACATGAAAAAATCACAAAGCTTGTTGATTTTGATTGCGCTATTCGTGTGCCTGTTCACTTCCTGTAATCAAAAATCAAATTCCGGCGGCGATCAGAAAATGAACGCCTTTATCGACGATCTGATGGGTAAAATGACCCTCGACGAAAAACTGGGTCAGCTCAACCTGCCCGCCTCCGGCGACATCATTACCGGTGCCGGAAGCAACAACAACATCGTCGATAAAATCAAGGAAGGCAAAGTTGGAGGACTTTTCAACATTAAATCAGCCGAAAAAATCCGTGCCGTACAGCAAATCGCGGTGGAACAAAGCCGCCTGAAAATTCCGCTTCTTTTCGGAATGGACGTTATTCACGGTTACCAGACCGTTTTCCCGATTCCGTTGGGATTGTCGTGTAGCTGGGACATGACCGCCATCGAAAAAAGTGCGCGTATTGCAGCGCAGGAAGCCAGCGCCGATGGAATTTGCTGGACGTTCTCACCCATGGTTGACATTGCCCGTGACCCACGCTGGGGCCGTGTTTCCGAAGGTTCGGGCGAAGATACCTACCTTGGTTCGCAAATTGCCAAAGCAATGGTAAAAGGTTATCAGGGCGACGACCTTGGAAAGAACAATACTATTCTGGCCTGCGTGAAACATTTCGCACTGTATGGCGCTGCTGAAGCCGGTCGCGATTACAACACCACTGACATGAGCCGCATCCGCATGTACAACGAATATTTGCCCCCATACCAGGCTGCTGTTGATGCTGGCGCTGGGACTGTGATGGCTTCGTTCAACGAAATCGACGGAATTCCGGCCACTGGGAACAAGTGGCTATTAACTGACTTATTGCGCAATCAATGGCAATTCAATGGATTTGTGGTAACCGACTACACCGGAATTGCTGAGATGACTGCACATGGCATGGGCGACCTAAAACAAGTCTCGGCTTTAGCCCTGAATGCCGGCGTTGACATGGACATGGTAAGCGACGGTTTGTTGACCACGCTGGAAGAATCGCTGAAAGAAGGTAAAGTAAGCCAGCAAACGATTGACCTGGCTTGCCGCCGCATTCTGGAAGCCAAATACAAGCTCGGGTTATTCGACGATCCATACCGTTATTGCGACGTGAACCGCGCCAAAGCCGAAGTTTTCACTCCTGAAAACCGTCAGGCTGCCCGCGAAATTGCAGCTCAATCGCTGGTTTTGCTGAAAAACGATAAGCAAGTTCTGCCTATTCAGAATAAAAAGACCATCGCGTTGGTAGGCCCGCTGGCCGACAATGCCGAAAATATGCCCGGAACATGGAGTGTTGCCGCCGATTTTTCGAAGTCGGTTTCTCTGCTTCAGGGACTGAAAAATGCCGTTGGAACCACTGCAAACATTCTGTACGCCAAGGGAACCAATGTGGTTAGCGATCCTGATTTGGACGCCCGCATCAGCATTTTTGGCAAACCTACCAAATGGGACAAACGCTCGCAGAAAGAGATGATTGCCGAAGCAGTTGCTGCTGCGCGTAAATCCGATGTGGTTGTTGCTGCAGTTGGCGAATCGGCCGAAATGACTGGCGAAGCCGCCTGCCGCACCGACATTACCCTTCCTGAAAATCAGAAGGAATTACTCGAAGCCTTGCTGGCAACCGGAAAACCAGTGGTGATGGTTCTTTTCACCGGCCGTCCGCTGGCTATTGTTTGGGAAAAAGCCAATGTTCCTGCTATCCTGAATGTATGGTTTGCAGGTTCCGAAGCCGGCGATGCCATTGCCGATGTTTTGTTCGGAAAAGTAAATCCATCAGGAAAACTGACCATGACTTTCCCTCAGAATGTTGGACAGGTGCCGATTTTTTACAGCCATAAAAATACCGGTCGTCCACTGCCCGAAGGAAAATGGTTCCAGAAATTCCGCTCGAATTACCTCGATGTATCGAACGATCCACTTTATCCGTTTGGCTACGGCTTGAGCTACACTTCGTTCGATTACAAAAACCTGAAATTGTCATCAAACGAATTGAATTCGACAGGCGAATTGAAAGTTTCGGTTGATGTAACCAACTCCGGAAATTACGATGGTGCCGAAGTGGTTCAGTTATATACTCAGGATCTGGTGGGCTCTGTAACACGCCCGGTAAAAGAACTGAAAGGCTTTCAGAAAGTATTCCTGAAGAAAGGCGAAACACGCTCGGTGGAATTTACTCTTACTGAAAAAGACCTTCGGTTTTACAACAGCGATCTGAAATTCGTGAGCGAACCCGGCGATTTCAAAGTATTTGTCGGAACCAGTTCGGCCAATACATTGGAAGCTGCGTTTGCGTTGAAATAAAAATTTGGAAAACGGAGACAGGAAAAGGGAGACTGGAAAGCAATTCCTCTCCCTTTTTCCAATCTCCGGATTCCATTCTCCCTTCTCCTAATTCTAACTGCCATGAAAAACCTACTCCTTCTCCTTTTCTTTTTCCTTTTTTCGGTTTCCGTATCAGTGAAAGCTCAGGAGCCTGAAGACAGCGTTGTTGTGGTGAAAGGCCAGGTGAGTGATTATACCATCACCCTGAAAAAGAAGAAATTCCGCACCGGTCAGGTACTCGGCCCTGATGGCAAGCCTCTGGAAGGAGGCACGGTAATGTATCAATACAGTCCGGCGCACGACAATACCGATGCCAACGGGACGTACCGCCTTGCCGATTACGGCGATACGATCATGGTGGTGTATTACCCCGGAATGGAAATGACTTCGGTGAATGTGAAACGACTGGGAAGTAAAGTTGATTTCAGGCTAAATCCACAGAAACCGGTTTCAGTAAAAACTGAAAAGGCGCGGGTAACTGAATGGTTCGATCCGTTTAACGATCATCCTAAAACCTTCTGCAACCCAGTAAACATCAGCTACAATTTCGAGCCATACAACAACAATGTAAAAACCAATGGCTCGTTCCGTTCCTCAGCCGACCCGATGCTGGTGAACTACAAAGGCGAATATTTTCTGTTTTCAACCAATCAGGGCGGATTTCACGTTTCGAAAGATTTAAGCCACTGGGATTTTGTGTATGCCAGTTTCCAGCGCACCCCAACTGACGACGACCAGTGTGCCCCAGCGGCGTATGTAAGTGGAGATACGCTTTTTTACACCGGATCGACTTACCGCGGATTGCCGGTTTGGTACAGCACCGACCCGAAAAGCGGTCGTTTCAAACGAAAAATCGAATCGGTTTTGCTGCCGTTTTGGGACCCGGAATTTTTCCTCAACGACGATAAGCGTTTATACATGTATTACGGATCGAGCAACGAATGGCCGCTCAAAGCCGTTGAGCTGAGCCGCAGCAATTTTTACCCGAAAAGTAAAATCACCGATATAACAATGCTGAAACCCGAGCTGCACGGCTGGGAACGATTTGGCATGAACAACGACGACAGCACCACGCTGGCGCCCTTCACCGAGGGCAGTTTCGTAACCAAACACAAGGGCAAATACTATTTTCAGTACGGCGCTCCCGGAACTGAATTTAAGGTTTATGCCGATGGCGTTTATGTGGCCGACAGCCCGCTGGGGCCGTTTACATACCAAAAGCACAACCCGATGTCGTACAAACCAGGCGGTTTTGTGCAGGGCGCGGGGCATGGCGGAACATTTGTCGATAACTACGGGAATTACTGGCATGTGGCAACCTGCATGTTGTCGCTGAAATACAAGTTCGAACGGCGAATCGGAATTTATCCTGCCGGATTCGATGAGGACGGCACCATGTACGCCTCAACCGGCTATGGCGATTACCCTTGTCTGACCCCAACCAAAGCCACCGACCACCGCAGCGGAACTTTTGCCGGATGGATGCTGCTCTCGTACCGAAAACCTATTACGGTTTCTTCAACAGATGGTGAGCTGGCCGCTAAAAATGCTTCCGACGAGAATATGCGTACTTATTGGGCCGCTCAAACGGGCAATCCGGGCGAATGGCTGCAAATGGATCTGGGAGCTGTAAAAGAAGTGCATGCCTTGCAAATCAATTATTACGAGCACAAGGCTTTTCAGCACAACAAGGCGATGGATTTGTACCACCAATACCGCATATCCCAATCGGTTGACGGACAAAACTGGACGCTGCTGGTTGACAAAAGCGACAACGACCGCGATGTGCCTCACGACTATGTGGAACTGAAAAAGCCGGTCAACACCCGCTTCCTGAAAATTGAGAACATTCACATGCCGACAGGTTCTTTCGCCATCAGCGATTTCCGCGTGTTTGGTCTGGCCAAAGGCGAGAAACCGGCGCAAGTGAGCAACTTTAAAGTGAACCGCTCAGCAGCCGACCCGCGTAATGCAATGATTAGCTGGAGCCCTTCGAAAGGAGCTTATGGTTACAACATCTGGTATGGTGTTTCGCCCGGCAAATTGTACAACTGCATCACCGTAAACAACGAAACCAGCTACAATTTCCGTGGATTGGACAAAGGCACAACTTACTATTTTGCCATTGAAGCGCTGGGTGAAAGCGGGGTTTCGGAGAGAGGGAAAGAGTTGGAGGTGAAATGATATTTTAAAAAATTATTCATTGAACAACTTTTTTAATAGACTATCTGTGGTATCCGAATTGTCTGTTAATTCGAAAAAGATTTGAAAATGACAATAAACTTATTGAAATTTGTTTTCATCCCATACATCATAAAGATAACGGATTGACGTTTGTTTCCACCAAAACAATCGCTAAGTGTATTGGTTATATTTTTTATCGATATTTGTACTTACTTTAAGTTTTCAAAACTAGTATCAGCTATGAAAAACATCCTACTAATCATATTTGGCATTTTTCTCATTTTAACGGACAATCGGTTATTTGCTCAATCAATAACAATTAATACCGCTAAAGAAATTGCCAAAAATCATATGTTGGCTTTTGGGAAAAGTCACCTCAAATCGGCACGCATCAATCAAGTCAAATACCAACTGTCTGTAGCAGAGACTGATTCGGAAAGTAAAGATACTCTTTATTTCGTACTCAACGATACGATCAATAGAGGGTTTGTTATTGTTGCTGCCGACAAGCGATCCTGGCCTATCTTGGGGTATTCCTTGGAAAAGAATTTCGATAAATCAAATCAACCTCCCGCGTTTATTGACTGGATGGAAAATAGGAGAAAGGAAATAGCAATCATAAAAAAGAATAATTTAACAGCTTCGGATAATATCGCCCAGCAATGGGAAAGACTAAGTTCTGTTAATTACAGTGAAGAAACGACAACAGTTGGTCCACTTATACAAACTACCTGGGATCAAGGTTGCTACTACAACTCGTTATGCCCTTTCGATTCCAATGGCCCCTGCGACCATGTTTTGACAGGCTGTGTAGCTACTTCAATGGCTCAGATAATGAAATATTGGAATTATCCGGAATATGGGACTGGATCACATTCCTATGTAAATTCGCCTTACGGGACGCTTACTGCTAATTTTAGTGCAACAACATACCAATGGGCACAAATGCCCAATAATGTTACCGCTCAAAACGATGCTGTTGCTACTTTAATGTTTCATTGTGGGGTTGCAGTAAATATGGATTATGGCGCGAATTCATCTTCAGCTGTTCAAGAAAAAAATGCGTTGGTCAATTATTTTGGCTATTCACCTAATGCTCAGCATGTTTACAAAAGTAGTTATTCTTCAACTGATTGGGTAAATTTAATGAAATTTGAATTAGATTCTCATCGTCCAATCTGGTATGGAGGATATGGAAGTTATGGAGGGCATGCCTTTATATGTGATGGATATCAAAATTCAGATTATTTTCACATCAACTGGGGCTGGAGCGGATATCAAGATGGGTATTTTTATCTTGGGAGTTTAAATCCTGGCCAATATGATTTTAATAATGATCAAGATGCTGTAATAAAATTATTTCCGAATAAACAACCTGATGATATTGGCGCAATAACAGGTCCAATCGAAGTATGTCAAGGTCAAGCATCCGCAATTTATTCTGTACCTGCCATTCAAAATGCAGCGACTTATTCATGGACATTGCCCTCTGGAGCAACTGGGACGAGTAAAACAAATACTATCAATGTGAGCTTTGGATCAAATGCTCAATCGGGTGTTATTAAGGTTAAAGCACAAAATAGTCTTGGCACTTCCAATGAAAGCTCATTGAATATTACCATAAACCAATTACCTGGTACACCTGGACCTATAACTGGCAAAACCATGGTTTGCCCTGGGATATCTGAAAATTACAGCATTACACCAATTTCAGGAGCAACCAGTTATATCTGGGAAATTCCAACTGGATGGACTGGAACCTCTACATCGACTTCGATTACAGTCATACCAGGAAGCAGCGGTGGCACAATCAAGGTTGTTGCAACCAACGGCAAATGCTCAGGATCTTCAAGTAATTTAGCTGTTGCAACTGGGATACCGGTCTCTCCAACAAGTTTGTCAGCCAGCTCAACTACTATTACCCCGGGTCAAGCCACAACGCTACAGGTTAATGGAGGAACACTTAATTCAGCACCGAACTGGATATGGACAACTGGAAATTGCGAAGGAATTCAAGTTGGAAAGGGTGTCTCATTATTGGTTTCACCAAACGTTACAACAACGTATTATGTGCAAGCTTCAGGGTGTGGTGTAAAGACAACTTGTAAATCAATTACCATAAATTATTGCACTGCACCAGCAAATCCTAGTTCCGCTTCTTCATCTATTGGTTCCCCCTCCAACGGATCAAACCATTACGTCAATTTCTCTGTAGCCACAGTTGTCGATGCTGAAGGATACGTATGGGACTATTCTTTTGATAATTTGAACTGGTCAACTAACTGGTATGAAACAACTTGCTCCGGCAACTGCTATTCCTATGTTAATGTTGGAGACAAACCTAATGCTCCAGTTTATTTTCGGGTAAGAGCTTACAAGTGCTCTCCAAAACAATACAGTGATTTTTACTTTTTACCCAAAATATATACTGCATGTGACGATCCTTCGGCTCCAATGATAAATGGAATAACTTCAAATTCTTTAAACATAACACTAAACGCTGAAACTCCGACAGAAAATCCAGATATTACGACATATTCTATCTATTGCTCTACAACAGCTCAATACGTACAAGCCAATGGCACTTTAGGAAATATTGAGGTTTTCCAAACAAAAAAAGAATGGGGAACCAAAACAGTCTCTGGACTTTCAAACAACACGCAATATTGTTTTTATGCCAAAGCTAGAAATAGCGATGGAGACATTCGATTTAACATATCCAATTCAGCTTGTGGGACGCCCAAAGACAGTCCTCCAATTGCCAACTTCTCCGCAAATGTTTTAAATGGTTGTTCTCCTTTGACCATTAATTTTAATGACGAAAGCACAGGAGTTCCGACTTCCTGGAACTGGGATGTTGATAATGATGGCACAATTGACTATACAATCAAAAATCCTACTCATTCTTATTCTAAACCAGGAATTTATACAGTGAAGCTTACGGTGTCAAACAATTCAGGTTCAAACTCAAAGACCCAATCCAACTACATAACAGTAAATCCGGTTATAAATCCTGCGGTTACAATTTACGCATCACCTTCATCTACCTTTGAGTCTGGCCAATTAATTTCTTTTAATGCAACTCCGTTAAACGGAGGGTCAAATCCAAGCTACCAATGGAGTGTGGATGGGATTAACGTTGGAAGTAACACATCCACTTATTCAACGACATCGCTGATAAATAATCAGGTAGTGCGTTGTACCATGACTCCTGATTATCCGTGCGCTAGTCCTGCGATTGCCACATCGGAACCTATTACGGTGACAGTAAAACCCTTAAATAGAGAGCCAATTGCAAATGCAGGACCGAACCAGACTGTCAATGAAGGTATTTCGGTTACCTTAGACGGAAGCTTATCATCCGATCCTGATGGGGATCCGATCTCATATCAATGGAAAGCTCCTACGGGTATTATTCTAAGTTCCTACAATGTGGCAAAACCTACCTTTGCGGCTCCTGAAGTGACCGAGGATACTCCATTCACTTTTACTCTAGTTGTTAATGACGGAAAGCTTTATTCTTATGTTGATCAGGTGGTTATAATAATCAAGCAAGTAAATAAAGCACCAACGGCAAATGCAGGAATGGCACAAACGGTCAATGAAGGTGCGTCCGTGCAACTTGATGGTACGAATTCGACGGATGCTGATGGAAATACACTGACATATCAATGGATAGTTCCTACGGGAATAACATTGAGTTCGCCCACTGGCGCAAACCCAACTTTTTCCGCACCTGAAGTAACCGAGGATACTTCATTAGTGTTTACTCTGATTGTTAACGACGGAATGGTCAATTCAATCCCGGATCAAGTTGTCATTACTGTTAAACAAGTAAATAAAGTACCAACAGCCAATGCTGGAATAGATCAAAACATTGATGAAGGTGCAACGATTACTTTGGACGGAAGTCTTTCTTTTGATCCTGAAAGCGATCCACTGACTTACAAATGGATCGCCCCTCCCGGAATTACACTAAGTTCGGACACTGCTGTTAAACCAACTTTTGTCGCTCCTGAAGTTACTCAGGATACTCCATATACTTTCAGGCTTATAGTTAATGATGGTAAAGTTGATTCTTCGGCCGATCAGGTTATAATTCTTGTCAAGCAAGTGAACAAAGCACCCACCGCCAACGCAGGCATAGACCAAACCGTCGTTGAAAATTCAATTGTAGTTTTAGATGGAACTGCATCTTTCGATCCTGACAACAATTCCCTAAGCTATTTTTGGACTGCACCAGCAGGCATTACTTTAAACTCGGCTATTGCGCCAAAGCCTTACTTTATTGCTCCTAAAGTTAGTAATGACACCAACTACACATTCTCGCTGCGCGTTAATGATGGAGCTGTTAATTCAATTGTAGATGATGTTGTTATTACAGTTAAACAAATAAACAAAGCCCCAACTGCCAATGCTGGAATAGACCAAACGGTTAACGCAGGTGAAATTGTCACTTTGGATGGGAGTCACTCTTTCGATCCTAACAACGATCACCTAACATTTAAATGGGAAGCTCCAACTGGGATCACTCTAAGTTCTACGAGTATTGCCAAACCTTCTTTTACCACCCCAGAAGTCAGTCAGGACACTCAATTAATATTCACACTTATAGTCAATGACGGAAAAACTGATTCTTCGATTGATCAGGTGGTAGTTACAGTTAGAAAATCGAATAAGTCACCTATTGCAAATGCAGGAAATGATCAGACCATTAACGAAAAATCGACCGTCACTTTAGATGGAAGCCTATCTTTCGATCCAGAAGGGAATCCAATTACATATAAGTGGACAGCACCTGAGGAAATTACGCTAAATTCCAGTTCAATACAAAAACCAACCTTTGTTGCACCGGAAGTGACACAGGACACTCGTTATATTTTTACGTTGGTGGTTAATGATGGAACTATGGACTCAGCTATTGACCAGGTTGTAATCATAGTTAAACAGGTAAACAAAGCCCCAATTGCAAATGCAGGAGTCGATCAGATAGTAAACGAAGGTTCGCTGGTTTCGTTGGACGCCTCTGCCTCTTTAGACCCTGATTCTGATAATTTAATTTATAGCTGGATAGCTCCTGAAAAAGTTGTACTTTCTGATACAAAAAGCAATAAACCGACTTTTATTGCCCCCGAAGTGAAAAGAGATTCCACGTTGATATTTACTCTTTTTGTTAACGATGGCCAAGTGAACTCTGATCCTTCGACTGTTAAAATCAATGTTCGGAATGTTATAAAAGTTGGAATTCCTGATATATCAACTAATGATTTTAAGGTTTACCCAAATCCAGCAACTGGAGTTGTAACTATTGATTTTAAAAAGAATGCAGACAGCGATATTGAAGTTGCTGTTTCGACTATTACAGGCACCATTGTATTGCGAAAAGAAATAAATGAAGCTGCTAAATTCCAGATTGATCTTTCTGATCAGATTACTGGAATATATCTGCTAAGGATTAGAACTAAAAGCCAAGAATTTATCTGCAAAATTATTTTAAAAAAATAGGGATATTCTGAGTTAGGCTCAGCCGACAACTGTAAATGAATCAAGCAAGTTGTACGATGTCATCTGGAAGCGATTTTTAAGTCCTCAAAGTATTTTTGCGTGATGGTAATGCTCTCAATCTAGATTTCAATCTAGAGTTAATTGGCCAAGTCAGGTGGAGCCCTTCGAAAGGAGCTTATGGCTACAATATTTGATATGGTGTACGCCCGGCAAACTGTATAACTGTATCACAGTAAACGGCAAAAGAGGGTTTACGGTTTCAATCCCATCGCTTTCACATATCCGTCGTTTGTTACACAATTTTTAAACTTGCAGTTTTCTATCAGGCCAAGCAAGGCTTTCTTAGCCACTTCCTGATTGGGGCGGGCTTTGCGTATTTCGTCGAAATTACTGCGCGGACTTTCGCAAAAAGCTACAACAACATCCCAGTTTTCAGGCTTTGCAATATTTTTTAC
>Ga0116170_10004817_pt1 | contig 12234 bp, 13 predicted proteins | sample AD_JPNHW1_MetaG_FD_89797 | JGI IMG/M metagenome (GOLD analysis project Ga0116170, IMG submission 89797) | Active sludge microbial communities of municipal wastewater-treating anaerobic digesters from Japan - AD_JPNHW1_MetaG | ecosystem: Engineered > Bioreactor > Anaerobic > Digestate | place... | reverse complement strand
CTCCCGCTAACTGGGCCACGGCCAGTTGTGCAAGCCGCTACACTACGACCACCATCTTACCGACCGCCCCGTTCGGGTATAGGCCGGCCCTAAAACAACTGGTTTTACCACAAAAGCGGAGATAAACACGCGCATTCTCCGCACAAACTACGGATATCGCCCCGGACGGGTATACCTCTTCAAAGCTGGTGCGCACACCCGGACTCGCACCGGGACGACCTTTCGGCCACGAAGCTCTCGACCTCGCGCGTCTGCATTTCGCCATATGCGCAAATTAATTGTGCGGTTTGGACATTGCTGTTACGCAACCTCTTGAGTGTGTGGTTGCTTGTATCATAACAGAGCCACATGCTGGTTGCTTCCTCGGGCTGATACATCCCTTAGCGTGTCTATTCACGCCCGCACAAATCTATTGTACAGGTCTGGTATAACTCCAGAATATCCCGGCGTGTACACACCGTTCATCTCCAGGTAGCTGAGTTCACGGACGCAGCTTTTACGTGACGATTACTGGTGGCGCTATCGCGCCCCTGTACAAATCTATCGCCCGGGCCAGACTCGAAACTGGCTATCTCTCTATGGGTTGCGTCATAGCGGCGTCCCAATGTTGAGAGCAGGTATTGTCTTACCAATGTGTCCATCCACATCGCCGGGCAAATCTGGTGCAGGAGGAGGGATTTGAACCCTCACGGCCAGTTAAGACCATCCGTTCTTGAGACGGACGCGTACGCCAATTCCGCCACTCCTGCATGCGGAAGCTTGATCACTCGAAGACCAGCCCCAAAGGGGCCCAGCCGCTTTCGAAACGGCGCCCGCACCCTGGCGGGTTAAGCTTCCAATTTCATCTTTTTGTACTGCTTAATTATTTCTACGTGTTCCCCATAACCTAAGCCGCGACGAGCCAAAACAAAACCGGATACCTCTCCGCACTTCTCGCATTTATGTAACAGGCCTATGCAATCCTCGCCCATATCGTGCTTGCTTATCAAAACATTTTTGTGTCCAACCAGCCAACAAGGTAGTTTCATATCTGTCATCCTACAAAATTTTACAACGCGTGTCAAGCAGAAAGTTAAGGGCCGAGGGAGAATTGAACTCACCGATTACTGGTTTTGCAGACCAGCGCCTTACCGTTTGGCTATCGGCCCGGAAATGGAGGTAGGCTGAGGAGTTGAGCCCCAAGCGGCTCTTCGCCGCTCCGACTGTTTTCAAGACAGCGCCAGCCGCCGGGCTGGTTAACCTACCGAAATGGTAGCAGCAGAGGTAGTCGCAACCTCATTTCCACCTTGAGAGGGTGGCGAACTGACTGTTGTTCGATGCTGCCATACAGCCGGGGCACGGATCGAACGTGCCTTGTTACGCATTAACAGTGCGTCCCCGTCACCCTGATGGGTACCCGGCTATGGCGGAGAGCAGAACATTCGAAGTTCAGTCCCTTGCAGGACCCAGCTGCTTTCCAAGCAGTGCCGGCACGCCTGTCCGGTTTACTCTCCTAAAGTGTTTAGAACCAAGACCTGGAGTACAACATTCCAGCCTTTCTGGCTTGTTATTCCCGGGGGCCTATAGACGTTTCAAGATAGTCTATCAGTCAACTCGCGTTAATTAGACGCTTGTTAATACCTTTTCAGGAGTCTTTCTGGGCTCTATCCTACCTATCAATCATAGGTTGACGTCTTGATTCTAAAGTGGCGGAAGGCTGAGATCTCGATTCCCACGCCCCTAAAGAGGCGCCCTTGGCTTAGCAAGCCAGGCTAGTCGCCCGACTAGTTAACCTTCCAAAATTGATTAGGAGAGGAAATTGCAAAGAGGGAGACCTTGTTGGTCAGCGTTTAGGGCTGAATGAAGTACCTCTATGCTTGCTGCTCCTAAATTAATCCAGGGAGATATTAGAGTGTGTTCCGGGTTTGAACCGGTGATTCCCTGTACTTGGCATACACCAAGTACTCGGTGGGAATTTTCATCCATGAAGTAACATACTCATCGCTGCCCTGAAATTGATCCGGGAAGAAAAATAGTATGAGGTTTTTTCTCTATATGAAGTAGCTCATACCTTACTGTCCCGAAATTGTCAAATTGATTCCAGAGAGATATAGCGAAGAGTCTTTTATGCTGGCGTTCTACTTTTGAACTACCGCCGGATAGTCCAGCAGGTTGGGTTTGAACCAACATCTCCAGCTCCATGTGAAGTATCTCTTCTGTCACTACTCTGGAAATTGATTAGGCAAGAAAATGAACAGAGTGTTTTCGCGCTTTACCCGTTAAGCTACCAACCCACAAGGGGCTGGCCGGGATTCGAACCCGGATCTCGTTCATTATCAGTGAAGTAACCCTATTCTCACTATGCCTAAATTGATTGCGCAAGGCTGGGCTTGATTCCAGCTGCTAGGCTATGTAGCAGACATTCACCTAGTCTATGTAAACGAAGTTCGGAGTTCTGCACATCCTAATATTCGCCAGAGCAGGTCCTTCCCTGCCGCTTGCGCAAATTTGTTGTGTGGGTGGCCATTCGATGCCCTCCGCGGAACTCTGTCCGCCAAGTGTTTATTCACCCGTCACACAAATTTTCAAAGACCTGACTATATCTTACTACTTTTTCCCATACTTGTCAAACGATATTTCTGACATCTTTTTAACAATGGCAGCCTTATCATCTTCCAGTATCGGCATCAGGTCCAATATCTTCTCACTGAAGCCGGCCAGTGTCAGCACTTTGTTCTCAGGGAACATAAGGCTACCATAGCCGGCTAGGTCGAAGCTGTACAGAGTCGGATCGCATTTGTTAGCCGCCTTGTAGCTCTTGAAAGCCCGAGGCAAGTCAGCATTCTCAACCCAGCCCTGCATGTCGGATAGAATTATGATCCTATCGTACGCGCCGCGGATCTTCCTAAAGATGCTAGGGAAGTTAGTGCCGCCGCTGATGAACGGAATGTTGTTAGCGATGGTGGTAACGCTATCCCGAGTGTTCAGGGTAACATACTTCGCATCATCAGAAAACAACATCAGGTCTGCTTTGTTCGTCTTGCACAGCACAGCAGCGAACAAGCTACCAATCTGCGCAGGGCGCCCTTCCATGCTGCCAGAGCTGTCTAGCACCACTAAGGTAGTTCCTTTAAGCTTAGGAACGTTGTTTAGTGATATCTCCGTAGCCTCGTCAAGCGCCACGCGGACTTTGTTAGCAACGCGAGCCTCGACAGACTCCAATGCCTCCATCGCGGTCGTGAACCGGAACGGGAGCACCAGTGATTTCTTGATAACCTTCTCGTCGGTGATAAGCTCCAGCACATCGTCCAACGCCTCAGGCGCTTGTTCTGATATGTTTCTCAGGTTCCTAAGAGCCGCGAAGTAAGGCAAGTCCCCACCCTTAATCAGCTTCTTCCAAGCCTTTTCCTTCAGCTTGGCAACTTCCTCGGGATTCTTGCCCTTCTGTCCGGCTTTGGTGAGCAGCACTTCCCAGGTATCTTTGCTAGCCAGAGTACCCTTCACTAGTTCCTTTATGGCCTTCTTGTTCTCGGCCGTAGGAACCGGGTGAGTCAAGTTCGCAATATCAACGAGCTTTACCTCTTTGCTCTCCCCGCGATACTTTGCCAGAGAGTACTCGTTGAACTTAGTGAACGCTGCAGCGATGCCTTTCTTCATCGCGTTAGGAAGCGGCTCATCCTTATAGGTGTTAAAGTAATAGGCTACCATCTCCGTCATATCGTCCGGCCGGCGAACGACAGCGGTAATAGCATCCTTGACCCAGGAGGCCCCAACTCCGCGCATAGCCCTAGCCACTTCGGCCATAGCGACGTGAGTGATAGACCGCATACCCAGCTCCTGCCTGGCGTAGACTGCGGCCTTGGCGGCAAAGAGAGGATCTTGTTTTACTAAGGTCCTCAAACGCTCTATCGTCGCATCTCCTGAGCGGTAAAACTGATCTGTGGTGAACGAGCAGGCCAAGATGCTGAATACTTCCATCTTCTCGGATTCCGAGAAAGCCGCTCCACCCGCTAGATTTACTGTGTTCGGGACGTTCTTCACTTTCGTTGCAACATTGAATCGCGCCATAGTATCTCCTTTTGTTTGTTTTGTTTTTGTACGGTATCGTACAAGTACTTGTGTACAATCATACAAATTTTTGCTACTTGAGTCAAATGGTTCGTGGGCTAGGGGTCGAACCTAGAAGTCTTCACGGTCAGAGCGTGACATGTTACCAGTTACACCACCCACGAATGTGCGCAACTATAGTGTATTACTATAGTTTTTGGTATAGTTATACACATAAGTTGACGATGTAAAGCACTAAAATGGTGCTCAGGACAGGACTTGCACCTGCACGGCCAGTTAAGACCATACGCTCCTAAGGCGTACGTGTATACATTCCACCACCTGAGCAATCTTATACAATCTTATACAGCCAATTACCAAGATACTGGTAATTACTAGAATGGTACCTGGGGCCGGACTTGAACCGGCACGGTCTTACGACCAGCGTGGCTTAAGCACGCTGCGGCTCCCATTACGCCACCCAGGCAAACTATACGAGCGTATCTCTACGTTTGTACTTGATTGGAAGTATGTTAACTATTTTTAATTTTTCTCGTTTTCTGTTTTGTAATTCTGCCCCATATACGCCAGAACAGTGCTTGCTACAAAATGGACCCGCTTTATTTCTTTTCCGTTCACTTAGCGCTCTAGACAGGCGTGTATGCGCAAGAACGAACTCACCAAAACATATGGGGCAGGAAAATTTCATAGCCCTGTTTCGCCAAGTATCATTCGCTGCGTGCTCTTTATGGCTTAGCACTCTTAGATTGTGGAGGTCGTTGTTTTGGACATTGCCATCAATATGGTCTACTGTTTCGTCGTTTGTTAGGTATCTGCCTAGCTGTTGCTCCATCAAAAACTTTGGGTAGGAAACTGTTGTGTGTTTTCCGTCTGGCTTTCTAAGTGTTATGAAAGTTCTATTATCTGTCTTTCTGGTGTACGGTCCGCAAAAAGGACAGCCTTTGTATATCTGTTTTTCTTTGTTTAATTCAGTCATATCAGCTATTCTACAAACTTTTCACGGCTAAGTCAAGCAATACTACTAACGTCTACCAATTCCTAACACCTGGCCAGTTTAATTCTCAGGAGGAGGCCATGTAGGCCGGTCTCCAAACACGTATGCGGTTGCGTAGCACACGCAGAGCACGATCAGTGCCGCAAGCAGCAGCGCCTGCCGGTGCGTAAGGTCTGGGAGCTTGCCGAGAAATGGGAACGCGGCCAGCAGCAGGACCAGAAGGGAACTCAGTATTATTTTGTCTCGCATATGTGGCGCGCCTAGCAGGACTCGAACCTGCATAAAGCCAGTTTAGGAAACTGGTGCCCATCCTCTGGACCATAGGCGCTAGAGTCTGCACCGTGTTGGACTCGAACCAACGACCTTCCCGTTATGAGCGGGGCGCTCTGCGCTACTGAGCTAACGGTGCGTAAATGGTGCGTCCTGAGAGATTCGCACTCTCACAGCTCGGGTAAGGGCCGAGTATGCAACTATAACATTTAGGACGCTTAAATGGTGCCGGCTGCGGGAGTCTAACCCGCTCAGTCCCTTTAAAAGAGGGATATGCAAACGTTGACATTTAACCGGCGTAAAATTAGCGGCAAACCGGTAACGCTCCGGTTCCTACGCGTTGGAAGCGCGTCGTGCGTCTATGAACACCTTTGCCGCGTCTGTCACAAAAAGGTATCACAGTTTGTGACACCTCGTACTCTTAAATTTTCCTTAACTGTTCGTCTATGGCGGCGATATGCTTCTTGTGGTAGGCTACGCTATCCTCAGCCATCTTCTTAAGCACCGGGCACGCGTGCCAGCGCTCGGCGTGGCTCTCTTCGTGCTTCAGCCGCTTCACTTCCGCTGCCCGTCTTTGCAGCAGGTGACGCCGCGTAACGGCGTGAACGGCCGGCTTGGCTCCTACTGCGCGCTCTCGCGCGTTAGGCGCCGTGTGCGCGTTCTGCAACTGTTCTTTTCGTTTTTCTATGGCCATGCACGCTCCTTAAATGGAGCCCCCACCAGGAGTCTCACCCGGACCTCTCGCTCCGAAGGCGAGCGCGATATATGTTTCACTATGGAGGCAAATGGCGCCCCAGACAGGACTCGAACCTGCATATCCTTTCGGCCTGCTTAGAAGGCAGGTGCCTATCCGTTAGGCTACTGGGGCAAATGGTGGCCCGCCTAGGTAATGCTCCCAGGTCCCCCGGGTGTAGACCGGGTGCTCTACTTTTAAGCTAGCGAGCCGTAAATGGTGCCTCATCGAGGTAACGCTCCTCGTCGTCTACGTTGTCGACGTAGTGCTCTGCTTTTAAGCTAATGAGGCGTAAATGGTGCCTGCTCCAAGAGTCGCACTTGGTTTCCCGGCTCTTCAGACCGGCACACTGACTGCAGTGTTAAACAGGCATAAAACAATGCACGTAGGGGGAGTTGAACCACCGTTGGTCGGTTATCAACCGACTCTTCTACCATTGAAGTATACGTGCGAAATGGTCGGGGTAAGAGGTATCGCGCCTCTGTCTCGCGGTCCCAGGCCGCGCACTCTACTATTGAGCTATACCCCGAAATGGCGGGCCACCTAGGGCTTGAACCTAGAGTATGCTGGTTTTGGAGACCAGTGGTGTGCCAATTCACCGAGTGACCCGTATGTATATCCATATACTGCTACCCTTATCTATATATAGATAAATGGTGCCGGCTGTAGGGATCGAACCTACCGGTATGCGCGAGGCAGGGGTGGTTTACAGCCACCTGGACCTCCATTGGTCCGTAGCCGGCTTAAAAAGAGCAGGGAGCCCGGGTTTGTCCCGGTTACCCTGCATAAATGGTCAGTGTGGGTGGTGCTGCCCCACCGTCTCACGGTTCCGGACCGGGCACTCTGCTGTTGAGCTACACACTGAAATGGCGCGCTCTGCTGGACGGGCGCCCAGCTCTTCCGAGGTCTTGGTTACTCGGCGTGCCCCATACACTATCGGCGCGTTGTACGCAGTTTCGCCTGCGTGTGCGTATAACTAAAAATGGTGCTCAGGGAGAGAATCGCACTCTCACGATCTTTCGACCACACGGTTCTGAGCCGTGCGCGGCTGCTGTTACGCCACCTGAGCATGACCTTCCTAACTATCTTGAACACTGGGGCGTTGCACCGACCCTCGCGAAAAGCCCAGGGGCTTTTGTCATTAGGAAGGAACGTTTAACTGCAGTACCTGCCTACTATCTGGTCTAGGCGACCCGAATTGCACGGATATTAACCGACCCCCAGCCGGTTGTTCTGCTATTGAACTACGCCTAGAAATCAGCGGAGGAGGCGAATTGAACGCCCATCTGATGCTTGGCAAGCACCTGTTCTGCCATTTAACTACCCCCGCAATTACTAATTTAGTATTAATTAGTATTTGTTAGTAACATGTATCAATTTGTCATAAATTAACACAAGTTAACAAATGGTGGACGCGGAGGAAGTTGCATCCTCACTAACTGATTGCAGGTCAGTTGTGCTCCTTTTGACACTACGCGCCCATAAATCAAACGCCCGCACGGCGAATTGCACGCCGACTTCCACCTTGAAAGGGTGACGATCTGCTCTTAATCTATGCGGGCTTAAAGTGGCGGTGCTAAGGGGAAATTGAACCCCTACCTTCCCTTGGACAGAGGGATATGCTACCACTACACCATAGCACCAAATTGGTACAACAAAAAAGAAGACACTACGGACTAGCGGCCGAAAAGACCCATGCCTAGATCGGCGGCTTTGGCGGTTGGACGGACTGCAGCTGTAAGCTGCGTCCCTTGCCAGGCGGTTGAACAGCTAATTAAGGAGGCCGATATCTGTCCGCCCAAGCGATTAGCGGGTATATGTCTATACTTATTATCAGTGGTTGTTACCATAACGGCCTCCTATTTTAAAAGTATCCAGGGAGATAAATTGCTAGAGTGTATTTTTCTGTATGATAGAAGTAACTCTAACGTCGCTGCCCCGAAAGGGAACCCCGAGCATCGAAGCATCGGGAAGCCCGGCGTAGTCAGTCACCAAACCTTGCGGTATCAGCTTCCTATATCGCCAATGGCACAGGTCCCCGAAAGGACCCGGAAACTCCTCCCACATAAGTGGGTGAGCTAGAACCGGCCCAGGAATGCCCTCGGCAGTCAGTTAACTGCCTGACTAGTCCGGCTCCGTTACTGTTTCCGCGTGAGCGGATCAGCTGTACAGCTACTTTCTGCAGAAAAAGCTGGGGCCGATATCAGCCCCGCGGCGCAGGATCGAAACCCTGCGGGTGGTGTGGTGTCACATTAACCTCACTCAGGCCCTGCTAGGACCGTCTGAGGAGGGGTAAAACGACCTGCCCAAAATGCGCATAGCAATGGCCAGAGGCGTGGCAGGTACTTAAAATTTGGTGGACCCGCATGGAATTGAACCATCGCTTCGCTACCCTCCTCGCTTAGTTATCCTAGGTTCTTACGAGGTACTCTTGCTAACGCCCCGCTACCGGGGACAAGGCCCAAAATTTAAGAATGTTTGGCAACTACAGCCTTGCAGAACTCAATAAGCTCCGCATCTGAAAATTTGTTTTTAGCATGGTTAGCCATCAATGCGACAAACCTTATATTGTCACGCGTATAACCCTTACTTGAATCGATTCTATCCACACTAGCCCGATTAAAAGCAGAACTACCTCTTTTGATCCACGTCAAAGGTTTTACCATATGCCATCCGGTAAGAGGACATATACCTTTCTGAGCGCCCCAAGTCTCTTTCAAATCTTCTGGAGTTATCTCGCACAACTTGCCGCTCTTTGCGCAGCGCTGTTTGATGATGTGCACATAGTATCTGAAAGAAGTTAGCTCGGTAGAAGTCTTTGAATTGACAGGTCTCGTATGTTTAGTGTACATATATTTGCCTAGCCAGACCGGTTTGTGCCTGCGTAAGCCTTTTCCTGCACACTTACGACCACAAAATAAGTGCTTACCCTTTTTTACATGAGATCGATTGTATTCTGCGATAGACCTCACAAAATTCCTACCACACTGCTCGCACTTCAACGTTATATGCATAAATTTGGTGGACTCGCCGACCATCGCAGATCGGGTCCGACATAGGACGTCAATGGGTTTCTACGTTCATATCCAGTAAGAGTGTACTGGAACACATAGGGCGCCTAGACTCTGGCGCCTCCACCAGTCTCGGTGTTACTTGACGGAGTACGAGACATATCCGTCCCAAGGCCCTTTCTTCAATACCGGGAATGTGAAAGGACTGAAAGACTTCCCGGCGGGTTGCTTAGGCTACCGCGAGCTCCGTTTTTGCAAACGCACGCTCTACGATTTCAGAAGCCTGATTCAACAGTGAGTTGTCAGTTATTGTTTGACCCGGTTTTAGCGAGGCCCGTGTCATCCTCGGAACGCTGCCCATCAGCTTCAGCTACGCCGTCGAAACTAATTCGAGCCCATAATGACCCGCCGATTTGCGCTTGTCCTTGCGGATAGAGGCGTGGCGGGTACTGTTGCCAACACAGAACTGCCACCGCGCAGAAGTTTATTGCCCTCGCCTGTTGGCTGGTCTGGCAAGTAATCATCGCGGCATATAAGGAAATCGCTGTTTAATACTGGTACAGCGATCGAAACCTTTGTAGGTTCCTACCAATGGCAGGAACACCGCACCCGTTCCCGGCTTTCCACCGGGGTCTCTCGTTTTAGTGCCTGAGCGTATGAGCTCCTCTACTAAACGGGTATCGTGTAGAGCGTCTTCTTAGGCGGTTTTCCCGCCTGACGAACCCACGAACAAATTGTCAATTACTACCCTACAACTAATATCTTATAAAATTTTCCGATGCGTGTCAAGCGGTATTTTCAGAAACTCAAAATAGTGCACACACCTATATTTAATAATTTTATATAATATTATACTACCTTTATGTAAACCTCTTTCGGGTCTGCGTGCACGCCTAGCTCGTTGCTAGCATCATATTTTAGTCCAGTTCCTGGCTTGATGTGTTCACAGCTATCTTCTGACTTAGAGATTTCTTTTCCGCAAACCTTACAGACAACACTAGCTGTGTCTATCGCATACCCGCTAACTATGTATTTTGGGTTTGGAACCTCGATAAGACCAATGATTGCAGCCGGCTTGTCTTTAACCGCGGGCTCGAAACTAGCAGATATTATCTTGCCAATAACAGGACCAGCTACTGGACCAGCTGCCCAGGGCGGGTTGTCCAGCTTAACAGGCATTCCAACAAACTTCTCAGCAGCTTCTTTCAGTGCGTCGTCAGACCAGTAATTGTTGCCGAAGTCTGGCCCAGATGTCATTAGGACTACTTCTGTTAACATTTCTTTCCTCCGTCCAACAGTTCTAGCTCTATGGTTGTTCTAGGCGGGCCGATAGGCATGCGGCGTGCCATATTCCTATATGTGCTTGTAATATCCTGATCAACCTGAACCTGTGTGCAATACGCTGAGTACGTGTGGTTATCACTCCCCCATCCTTATTAGCTCCACCCCATGCTCGTGAACTTTATGCACCTTCCATGTTCTGACATTAACCAAGTGGCCATCGTACAATATGTCTTTTCCTAATGCGAAGTCTCTGGCGAAATACGCCTGCCAGGCGCTTATTGGAATGTGTATTATCATTTCGCAAACCCTACCTCACTAGATTTTAAGTACTGGGAGCTATCCGCGCTGGCCTTATTCTGCTCCCTCAGCCTCTCCAGAGTTTCCTCGAACGAGTTATCCAAGCACTTCACGCTGATAACTAGCTCTGCAAGCGCGGCAAACGATAGCCCGTTTGTTTTTTCTACCCAGGTGTCTAGGTCTCCATTGGATATCTTGAGGCGCTGCTCTAAGTACACTCTGCGTATATCTGCGCTCGGGCATCCTATTTTTATTATGCGATCAAAGCGCCGCGGCCGAGCTATGATACGCTTGGATACTTTTTCAGGGAAGTTGGTAGTAGCAATGTTCAGCACGTGGTCCACAGTGTTCTCGCCGTCCAGTGCTGATAACAAGCTCTCTTCTCCGTACTCGTTGCACAGCGCGTCGATATCCTCAAACACGCAAACCAAAGGCCGGTGGCACTCCACAGCCCTAAAGGCGGTCAGCGCGCGAGATACCAACCGAGTGTTCTTCACCAGTAGCACTATGCCCTTATCTGCCACTAGATTTTTGATAACTTGCTGGACGATACAGGTTTTCCCGCCTCCGGGAGGTCCCCATAGCAGCATACCCCTTCTGTGCAGGAAGCCATAGTGCTTGAAATCTTTTTCTCGATTCCAGAATTTCTTGATCTCGTTGAAAATGGCAGCATCAGTACCGTTCTCGAAGGCAATGATATCGTCTACATTTAAGTCCTGCCACTCGAACAATGGTTGTCCCGCATCGGTTTGTCTTGCGACAGTATACGCACCTGGCGATAGCGTCTTCCTAGTACCTGGAACCGCTATGAATGTATTGCCACCGTCTCCCATAGCCGCCCACTGGCATAGCTTGGATGTGCTTGTCTCAGTTCGCTCGCGTTTGGGTGACGAAAGTTCTATAGGTGCTTGTCCACAAGTAGCACTAACCGATTGGCTCTCTGTACCAAACGCGGCTAAATCAACTCCCAGATTTTCCTTTGGGAACCTTACTTCTTTGGGATCTTGTTGCATTTTATCTCCAGTGCTGCTTTCTATGGTTTAAGAACTTTCTTGTCAGCTCTTGCGGGCTCTTCTTTGGTGGTATTGACTTCTGGGCCGTCTGCAGCTCTTTATCGCTATACTGGGATGGATAGCCTCTAACTTTGTCGCCTGCTCTGACAGACATATATTCCCCAGTAGAGGTATGCGCGCAGGTAATATCACAGTATCTGCATTGAGAGCTATTCACAGACTGACCAGTCTCAGGACAGTTCCAGCGATAATCATCCATAGCTATGTCCACAAGTCCCTAAAGTATTTTCCGAAGTACGCATAAGCTTTGTTTTTGCGTTCGAAGTACGCGGTTCTTGCCGCCTCTTCGTGCGGATAATCCCAGCTATCCTTTAGATCTTCTTGCATAACCCACAAGATCTCTTTCAATATCTTGGTCCACTCCTCGGAAGTTATGTCCGCCGGATAGCCGCAAGATCTGCGTACCATCCACTTGAGTGGGCCTATCGTCTTCTCGCAAATGTGCGAGTATAGCGACCACCAAGCCACCTCGTTGAAACCAAGTTTTATCAGGTCGGATACGGCCTTAGCACGACGAGTAGGCTT
>Ga0116170_10004816_pt1 | contig 12234 bp, 12 predicted proteins | sample AD_JPNHW1_MetaG_FD_89797 | JGI IMG/M metagenome (GOLD analysis project Ga0116170, IMG submission 89797) | Active sludge microbial communities of municipal wastewater-treating anaerobic digesters from Japan - AD_JPNHW1_MetaG | ecosystem: Engineered > Bioreactor > Anaerobic > Digestate | place... | reverse complement strand
TATGACGAACCTTTTGGCGGCAATTACTGCGGCGACTGCTCCAGATGTATTGATGCCTGTCCGGCGCAAGCCATCACAGCGCCCGGAGTGATTGATTCCAGGAATTGTATTTCTTACCTGACAATCGAGAATAAGGGAGATATTTCCGGGAGCTTTAAAGGTAAATTCGAAAACTGGATTTTCGGCTGCGATATTTGCCAGGATGTTTGCCCGTGGAACCGGTTCTCTTTGATACATTCTGAACCGGAATTCATTCCTGAAGAAGAGCTCGTCAATATGAATATTGAAGATTGGCAGCATCTCGATGAATTAAAATTTCACCGGCTGTTTAAACATTCGGCCATTAAACGGACCAAGTTCTCAGGTTTGAAGAGAAATATAGATTTTGTATTAAACACTGACAATAAATAAGTTACGCAGCCTGGATAAAAACCGGTAGTCTAATTTACTTGAAGTACTGGCATTAAACTGCAAAAAAAACATATCAAAAGAATCTTACAATGAGCAAACAGGTTAAGTCAATTGTGCCGGCTATCGACATCAGGTCGGAAATTGGTGAACTGAAAGGTGTTGTGCTTCATACCCCCGGTAATGAAGTGGAAAACATGACACCTGACAACACCCGGAAAGCGCTTTACAGCGATATTCTCAACCTCTCGGTAGCTCTGAAGGAGTACAACCAGTTCAAGGGATTTCTTTCCAAAGTCACAACTACCTATGAAGTACGGGACCTGCTGAAGGATGTTCTGGCCGATGATGACAACCGAAAGGCGTTGATTAGCAGGCTTATAAAAAGGGAGAAAGTGTCAGAAGACGTGAAAGAAATTCTTCTTGCGATGAAACCTGCCAAACTTGTGGCAGCCTTACTCGAAGGTGTGGAGATGCCGAAGGACAACCTTACGAGGTTCATGAGCAAGGATCGTTTTATCCTTGAGCCGCTGCACAATTTCTTTTTCACCCGCGATGCCTCCATAGCCCTGGGCAACAAGGTCTTGATAAGCAGTATGGCCAGCCAGGTGCGCGTACGCGAATCGCTGATCATGGATACCATTTTTACAAATCATCCTTCGTTTAATACTAAAACGATTCACCCGGAGGAGAGTCGCCATTACTGCCCTGAGTTCAGTTTTGAAGGCGGCGATATACTTGTTGCCCGTGAAGATGTGCTGCTGATAGGTACCGGGCCCAGAACTACCAGCCACGGCATCGACTTTATCATTGATTATTTCAGGCAACGGAAAAGCAGGCAGCACATCATTGTCCAGGAACTCCCGCATAAGCCGGAGTCGTTTATCCATCTTGACATGGTTTTCACTTTGTTAGATCACGATAAGTGCATGGTATATGAGCCGCTCATCCTGCACCCGAGCCGTTATCTTACGATTCATATTGAGCTGGATAACGGGAAAGTTAAATCCATAGCCGAGAAACCCAACATTCCTGCGGTGCTCAGGGAATTGGGAATGGATATGGAACTGCTCTATTGCGGAGGCCATCGCGACAGGGTTTTGCAGGAGCGCGAACAATGGCACAGCGGTGCGAACTTTTTTGCCGTTGGCCCCGGGAAAGTGATGGGCTATGGCCGCAATGTTCATACCATTGAAGAACTCAGCAATCATGGTTTTGCAGTTGTAAAAGCCAACGATGTGATCAACTCAAAGGTGGATATTTCGCAATATCAGAAGTATGTCGTAACCATCGATGGCTCGGAGCTGTCGCGCGGCGGCGGAGGTTGCCGCTGCATGACCATGCCGGTAAAAAGAGGGCTGATTAGCTGATGATGGTTGTCAGTCCGGAAGAATTCTCTATTCTCCCCACCTGTAGTCATCGGTTTTGAAACCTGCCAGTGATAATGCTCTGCCTGTTACAGTGGAAGCCAATTCCTCAAAGGTTGAAGGTTTACTGTAAAACGAGGGCGTTGCCGGGCATATGATACCGCCTGCTTCGGTTACGGTTTTCATGTTATTGATATGGATGAGGCTGTAAGGTGTTTCGCGGATGACCAGGACCAGTTTTTTTCTTTCTTTGAGCATAACATCTGCCGCGCGGGTCATCAGGTCGTTTGATACGCCGGCAGCTATTCGGCCGAGTGTTCCCATACTGCACGGGCATATGATCATGGCATCGTAACCGGCAGATCCTGAGGCAAAAGGAGCATAAAAATCCTGAATGTCGTAAGCCCGGTAGGGCAGATTTTCATATTCTTTGTTTCCCAATTCATATTGCCAGACCTGTTTAGCATTTTCCGAAAACAAAATGCCGCATTCATCCACCTGGGATTTTAATCCGGCAAGACTGTCAATCAGTACTTTAGCGTAAATTGCCCCGCTGGCACCCGTTACCCCGATCACTATTTTCATAAAATGGTTCTTCTGTGCACTAAGAACAACAAATGCTGTTTAAAGTTTGTAAGCCAGGCTCAGAACCAGGCAGTCGTTAAACTGGCCGTATTCGAACAGTCGCCACACATTTCCGTTTGAAGGCTGTGTGCGTATTGACTGTAACGAATTGTCGGTGCGGAAATGGGCTATAAACCTGTCGGAAACAGGGTAGGCAATACCCAGCGTAATATTACTGTTGAAAAGCCTGAAGGGGTTGTCTCCAACAGTTTGATAATCACGCTCTTCGAAATGGTGAAGTAAAAACGAGAATGCCGGCCCGCCTTCGATGATCAAACCGCTGCGCAGTTTATACTGGTAGAGAAGGGTCAGTTCAACATAACCCAGGCGCATAATATAATAGGTAGGGTCGGTACTTTTGGGATCAGGGTTTCTGCGGCTGCCTTTCTGGATGTAATCAAGCTGCATCTGCCAGGCAGTCCGTTCTTTTACAGGCAGATTCACCCAGCCGCCGGCATAAATACCGGCTTTGTCGAAGCCGCTGTATGTATCACCGGCAACCTGGCTCCCTACCACACCGGCCGCAATACCACCGCTGAATTGCTGCGCTTTTACAAATGGAATGGATATTATAAAAACAATGATTATCAGCGCAAACCTATGCTGTTTCATGACCGGCACTTTTTTACCAATAATGTAAAAGTAGCAAAGTTCCTATTTGGGGAAACACTGTGTGGTCAGAAATATATTGGGGTATTATTTTTGAGGAGCTATTCTTTGCATGGCTCGCCAAGCGGGTCTTCAACTTCACCAAACCAAACCGTAGCATAGTTTTCGCTGATGCCAATGCCAATGGCTTCCCATTGGATGTCCTTCCACACGCCTTTGTTGATAATTACCTCGTTGTGACTGTGGCTTTTTTTCCAGCCGTCGAGTATGTCTTTTGCCATGGCCCCGGGTGAAGGATACTTGTATGAAGTGAAAAAGGCAATTTCATAACCGTTGGCAGGATAATTGGTCAGTTCACGCGGTTTGTCCCACATGCACCGGGCTTTTTTATGATCGTCGGTGTAGCAACAGGGTGTCCATTTGCCCCCGGCGGACCAGCTGTGCATATTACACCTGCTGCCTTGTTTATAGTTTTCCGAAAGATCATAAGCATGAATACGGGCAACGTAACTTAGCGACCTGGATATAGTTAAGGGTTTCAGCCGGTTTTGCTGCCTGTACTCATTGATCAGCTTCAGCAGAATTTGTTCGGTATCGGAAAGGCAGATATTTTCGAATGTTGCCTCCCTGGCCGGCGGCTGCGAAAAAGCAACAACCGGAATGATAAAAAGTATGAGAAAAGCAATACAACGATTCATGCCGGGTGATTTACAGCATAACTCTCCGGTAACCGAAAAATTGCACGAAAACCCCGGGAAAAGTAACTGTTCTTATTCTTTTCCGCTGCCGTAATGCTTCTCTTTGATTTTCTTACCGTTACTGAAAGTTCCTTTATAAACCACTTTCCCGTCAGGGTCCCAGTAAATCCAGGTTCCATGCTTTTGCTGATTCAGGTAAGTACCTTGTCCCTGCTTGCGTCCATTGGCATAATAACTCACCCAATCGCCATCGGGATGGCCGGTAACATAGTTTTCCTCCTTGATTTTAAGGCCATTCTCATCAAGATAAACAAAGAAGCCATTGCGTTCACCACTTTTATAACTGCCTTTTTCCTTCAGGCTGCCATCGTTGTAATACTCGGTTGAAAGGCCATCCTTGGCTCCGTTCAGGTAGTTGATTTCCAGTTTTTTATGTCCGTTATCCCACCACGATTGGTACATTCCCTGGAGGGCACCTTTCTCGTAAACTGCGATGTACTGAGGCTTTCCATTCTCAAACCATCCACGCCAGGTACCAGTCATCACACCGTTGTCGTAATTGCCGGAATCTTTCACCTGCCCATTTTCAAACCAGCTCATCCAAAGCCCGGTTTCCTTATCCGAACTATAAGCTCCCGTATGATGAAACTTTCCGTCTTCATAATAAAATTTCCAGGTGCCATCTTTCAATGAGTTGATATAATTCCCTGTTTTCCAGAGGCCTCCTGATTCATAGTAATAGTCCCATTTCCCCTCCTGCTTACCGTTATTGAAATTGCCACGGCTGCCAACGCTACCACCCGGATGGAAAAATGTCCAGGTACTGTCGTGAACTCCGTCAATAAGTTTGCCGTTCATATCAGGCTTGCCGGCCTCAGTCCACCATTGGGCAAAGCCATTTAACTGGCCGTTATGGTACGAGGCTTCCGATTGTTTTTTGCCGTTGGTGAACCATGTAACAGCTTTGCCTTCTTTAGTGCCGTTTACATAGCTGACTTCGGCAACTTTAAGCCCTTTTTCGTTGAATTCGTACCAAATGCCGCTCTTAACGCCGTTCACAAGATTGCCTTCAGCTTTCCTGGTACCATCGGGATAGGTTTCGGTTGAGAGCTGGGCATATGATATGCCGGCAATTAGCTGAAAGAAGCAAAGAAATACTGCTAACCTTTTCATTTTCAATTTGATTGTAAAGGCAGTGAATGTTGTTTAACTGGAATAAAGATGCTTTTTAATGTTTGCGTTCGGTTGTAAAAATGACCAGTTGCTCCAGGGCATGTCGCGAGGGACTTTCGGGGAACGAGAGGAGCAGGTCAAGGGCTTTCTGGCGGTACTCAATCATTTTGCCTGTAGCGTATTCAATGCCGCCGCTTTCGTTCACTTTCCTGATGAGCTCGGCCACTTTTGCGGGTTCGTCGTTATGATTTTTAACGATGTTTTTCGCCTTTCGTTTTTCGTCCCACGAAGCATTGTTCAGCATGTATATCAGCGGCAACGTCATCTTTTTTTCCTTGATGTCGATGCCATGAGGCTTACCGGTATTCAGGTTCTTTTCATAGTCAAACAGGTCGTCTTTGATCTGGAAAGCTATGCCCACATATTCTCCGAACTGATGCATTTTAGCCAGTGTTTCCTTGTCGGCTTTGACTGATTCGGCACCGGCAGCGCAGCATGACGCTATGAGGGAAGCGGTTTTTTTCCTGATGATCTCGAAATAAATTAGCTCTTCAATATCGAGATGACGTGCTTTTTCAATTTGCAGCAGTTCGCCTTCACTCATCTCACGCGTAGCATTCGAAACAATTTTAAGTAATTGAAATTCATCGTTTTCGAGGGCCAGCAACAAGCCTTTCGACAGCAGGAAATCACCGATAAGTACAGCTATTTTGTTTTTCCACAATGCGTTGAGCGAAAAGAAGCCCCGGCGTTCGTTTGAATCATCTACAACATCGTCGTGGATAAGTGTGGCAGTATGTAACAGTTCGATCAGGGATGCGGCGTGATAGGTGCTTTGGTTTACTTCACCGCAAACCTGTGCTGAAAGGAATACAAACATTGGCCGCATTTGCTTTCCCTTTCGCTTGATGATGTATCGGGTAATGGTATTGATAAGCGGTACAGGGCTTTTCATCGAACCGCGGAAATGCTTTTCAAATTCATCAATGTGCTGTGCAATGGGGGATTTTATCTCGTCGAGAGTAATCATTCAGGAGTTAATTGATGCGTAAAAGTAACGATTATTTCATTCGCGGTATTATAGCAAATCTGCGGTCAGCAGGCAAAGTACTGACGAATAACAGCAATTCAGCATGAATGTTTCATTGCGCGGATAATAACTGATTTCGAAGAAAAGTACCTTTGCTAAAAAATTATACTATGTCGGGGTTCCTGTTTGACGAGATCGTTTTTGGCCCGGTTAAAAGCCGCAGGTTTGGCATTTCACTGGGCATCAATCTGTTGCCACTTGATTCAAAGCTTTGTTCTTATGATTGTATTTACTGTGAATGTGGCCTTACCGGGCATAAAGCAGGGCATAAGCCAAGGCTTTTCGCGGCTGCTGAAATAAAAAATTCTTTACAGCAGCGTTTTAAGGCGCTCGCGGAGGAGTTGCTGGCTCCCGATAATATCACTTTCGCAGGAAACGGAGAACCGACACTGCATCCGGAGTTTGCCACGATAATTGATGATACGATCGCGCTGCGTAACTGCTATTTTCCAAAGGCAAAGATCACCGTGCTGTCGAATGCAACCATGCTTAACCGCCCGGCAGTTGTTGAAGCCCTCAAAAAGATCGATAATAATGTGCTGAAACTTGACGCCGGAACCAACGAAACTTTCAGGGCGATCAACAGGCCGTTAAGCCCTGTCACTCTTGAAGATGTGGTGAAACGGCTGATGGGCTTCGGGGGTGATCTCACCATTCAGACGCTATTTCTTCGCGGATCAATAGGGGATAAGCGCATTGATAACACCACCGATAAGGAAGTGAACCTGTGGCTTGAACACCTTAGCCGTATCAGGCCGGCACTGGTAATGCTCTATCCCATCGACCGCCGCACGCCTTTTGCCACACTGGAGAAAGTGAGTGAAAATGAATTGAAGGTGCTTGCTGAAAAGGTTGAAGCCATTGGCCTGAAAGCAGAAGTCTTTTATTGAAAATTCCCGGACTCTAGCCGGATTATTTACATGTAATAATTTATACAGATTGAAGGTTGCCAAATCTTCATTAACTTTACACAAACGTTGTGAACATGCTGGAGTATGAGCCAAAAATACTCATTGCTTTTGCCGAGACACTAAGCGGTAATACAGAGATTTTCAACTGGTTAATGAAGAATGGTTACCCGGAGCTGGGGGCATTATCTGCCGCGTTGCGTGGCAGTGTTGAAGCCGGTGACTGGCTTCTGAAAAACGGTTTTCCGCAATTGGCAGCCCTTGATCAGGCTATCGATGGGAAGGCTGAGGCCTATTTATGGCTCAAACGCAACGATTACAACCTGCTCTGCATGTTTTGCGATGCCTGTAATAACAATCCGGAAGCCTTGCGCTGGCTGGCTGTGAATGACCTCAAGATATTTATCATTATTGCAGAAAAATTCAGGGCTTACAGGGACAATCAATATTACGATTACCATAAAATGCACTTCTGAAAAAATGAAAGTTGTATACATTTAACCCAAACAAATACATATGGAAAGTATTAAAGGAACCCAGACAGAAAAAAACCTGCTGAAATCGTTTGCAGGTGAATCGCAGGCACGTAACCGCTACATGTTTTTTGCCAAAAAGGCACGTGAAGAAGGGTATGAGCAAATTGCCGCTTTGTTTGAAGAAACAGCCCGGCAGGAAGAAACACATGCCAAAACATTTTTCAAGTTTATGGAAGGAGGTGTGGTTGAGATTACCGCGACCTATCCGGCAGGTGTCATCGGCACAACAGCCGAGAATCTGAAAGCAGCGGCCGAAGGCGAAAACGAAGAGTGGACAATTTTGTACAAGGAATTTGCCGAGATTGCTGAAAAAGAAGGATTTAAGAAAATAGCCGTTGCTTACAGACTGATCGCTTCGGTTGAGAAAGAGCATGAAGAACGCTACCTCAAATTGTTGAAGAATATTGAAGAAGGCAAAGTATTTGAGAGTGAGGAAGAAACGGTTTGGGTTTGCCGCAAATGCGGATACCGTCATAAAGGTAAAAAAGCCCTCAAAAACTGTCCCTGCTGCGAACACCCGCAGGCTTATTTCGAACGGGAAGCCAAAAACTTCTGATCAGATATCAGTGTTTCCTGAAATTAAATGATCAAAAACAGCCACCTTACGGGCGGCTGTTTTTTTATTTAGCATCAGCAGAAAAAAGAAGCCCCGGAACCTCACAGAACCGGGGCATTAAGCAGAATTAAAGCAGAAAATTTATGAGCATTTCGAGTAGTCGCAATGTTTGCAGTACACGCATCCTTCCTTACGGTAAAGGGCATCAGTTTGTCCGCACTTAGGGCATGCTTCACCGGTTTGGCGCTCTTCCTTTATGTATCTTGAGAGTGTTCGCACCACGCCGTTTTTCCAGGTTGTGATATAATCCTTGTCAAAAGTGAGGTTTTCAACGAGGCTCACCACATAGGGCAGGGGCATGCCATGACGCAGGATGCCGGAGATAAGTTTGGCGTAATTCCAGTATTCTTTCTCAAATGTACGTGAAAGGCCTTCATAGGTGACTTTATAACCCTGTCTGTCAACATACTGGAAATTGTAAAGTGTCGGTTCACCGGTTTCTTTATGACGGATTACCCATCCTTTTTCTACCCAGTCGGGGAGGAAGAAGTCATCACTTTTCCCGGTAAATATTTCGTAAGGTTTGTTGTCGAGCAACCCGACAACGGCGATCCATCTTTCACTTTCGTTGGTAAACCTTACCACATCGGCTTCGAGCTTCTTGGGGCGGGGCGGAGCCTTTGTCTCCTTGAACACAACGGTTTCTTCCTTGTCCTTTTTGGGTTCGTTACTCACAAGCACTCCTGAGCGTGAACCTTCGCGGTAAATAGTCATTCCTTTGCAGCCGCTTTCCCAGGCAGTCTGATATACTTCGCTTACAAGCTCTTCAGTGGCCTCTTTTGGCAGGTTAACGGTAACACTGATGCTATGATCAACATATTTCTGTATAGCTCCCTGCATTTTTACCTTGGCTACCCAGTCGATATCGTTCGACGTGGCTTTAAAGTATGGCGATTTTTCTATCAGGGCATTCAGTTCCGATTCGGGCAGATGGTTGGCTTTTTCAACATCATAACCGTTAACTCGCATCCATTCAAGGAATTTGGGATGGAAAACATTGTATTCTTCCCATGAATCGCCCAATTCATCTACAAATGTTACGGTCACATTTTTGTCGTTGGGATTTACTTTCCGGCGGCGTTTATAGCTGACCATAAACACCGGTTCAATCCCCGAAGTGGTTTGGCTGCAAATACTCACGCTGCCTGTGGGGGCAATGGTAAGCATGCTGATGTTGCGACGGCCATGTATTTTCATCTTTTCGTAAACTTCCGGTGCAGCTTCGCGTATCCGGTTCACGAAGGGATTGTTCTTTTCGCGTTCGATGTCAAAAATAGGAAAAGCGCCACGTTCGGCGGCCAGGTCAACGGAGGATCCGTAAGCCTCGAGAGCAAGTATTTTATGCACTTCAACACTGAAGTTGGTGGCATCGTCGGTGCCATAGCGGTAACCAAGGGCTGCGAGCATGTCGCCTTCGGCTGTTATGCCAATGCCGGTACGCCGGCCCTGTATCGTTTTCGTCCTTATCTTTTCCCAGAGCATGCGTTCGGTACGCTTGGTTTCCTCATCTTCAGGGTCTGACTGTATTTTCGCCAGTATGCCGTCGATTTTTTCCATCTCCAGGTCGATGATATCATCCATGATCCGCAATGCATAACGGGCGTGTTTTGCGAACAATGGTGCATTGAATGTTGCATCGGGAGTAAAAGGATTCTCAACGTAACTGTAAAGGTTGATTGCCAGCAGGCGGCAACTGTCGTAAGGGCAAAGTGGAATTTCGCCGCAGGGATTGGTCGAAAGAGTTTTAAAACCGAGATCGGCATAGCAATCAGGTACCGATTCGCGCAGTATTGTGTCCCAGAAAAGCACCCCGGGCTCGGCCGATTGCCAGGCATTGTGAATGATTTTGTTCCACAGGTGGCTGGCTTCTATTTCCTTTGTGAATGAGGGATCATTAGAGCCTATCGGGTATTTCTGAGTGTATTTGGTGCCTGATTTCACGGCATGCATGAAACCGTCATCAAGTTTTACCGAAACATTGGCTCCAGTAACTTTGCCCTGTTCCATTTTGGCGTTGATAAAACTCTCTGAATCAGGGTGCTGTATCGAAATTGAAAGCATCAGCGCGCCACGCCGTCCATCCTGAGCCACTTCGCGGGTTGAGTTTGAATAGCGCTCCATGAAAGGTACGATACCTGTTGAGGTGAGGGCGCTGTTTTTTACATCGCTGCCACATGGACGGATGTGCGAAAGGTCGTGACCTACGCCGCCGCGCCTTTTCATCAGTTGAACCTGTTCCTGGTCAACTTTGAGAATGCCGCCGTACGAATCCTGGTTCTCGTCGCTGCCAATAACAAAACAGTTTGAGAGGGAAGATATCTGGAAATCATTGCCTATTCCGGCCATCGGGCTTCCCTGGGGAATGATATAACGAAAATCGCGAAAGAGCTCAAACAGTTCCTTTTCGCTCATTGGATTTGCATATTTTTTCTCGATACGTGCTACTTCCGAAGCCAGGCGCCTGTGCATGTCGTCGGGTGTGAGCTCATAGATATTGCCCTTGCTGTCCTTCAGGGCATATTTATTCATCCATACATTAGCAGCAAGTATGTCGCCTTTAAAGTAGACGGTAGCTGCCTCCATTACTTCTTCGTGATTGTATGTTGTCAGTTTTTTGTTTGGTGGTGAAACGGGTAATTCCTGCATCTTGGTTTCTACTTCGGGGTGATAAATTTCATTTATAGGCTGTACCGGAGCCGGCTCAGGTTCATTGGTCATATCGGGGCGGTTGCGGTTCTTCAATACCTCGTTATAAAACGTTTTTGAAGCGGTTTTTTCGTTCCGGGTCTCAATACTTGAAAAGAGGTCTGCGTCCATGATTACGTCGCTTGACAGGTTTTTTAGCTAGTGCAGAATACAAATAATTGATTAACAATGAGGTGAGAGATAATCTTCTCACCTCAAACAGCCTGACCAATTTACAACAAGCGTTAAATGATCACCAAAAGCAGTTATTAACAATATTTTAAAACGAATAATTAATCGCCTGATATTCAATGAAAAAGCATCTTAGTAAGTAACGAAACCCTTGGTAATCGCGGGTTTTAAAATGCCCGCCAATCAAGGGTTACGATAATATGAAATTCGTTATAAAGAATCAAGGAATTTGAGCATAAGATCCTTTTTCAGATCAATGCTTATCCGCTGACATGCCGGTACTTGTTTGTTATTGCCTGGTGCAGGTGGTATCGGGATGATAAAAACTTCACTTTCCAGGTTTATCATCTTTCTTCCAAATGAGTTTGGTCCCGAATCCAAGCATATTATGCGTCATTTTGATGAAGTCAGGTTCTATGCACCATAGAATCAACTCTTTAAAGCCGGCATAGGGAAATTTTCCAAGGTAAAGTCTCCTGGCTTTCGTGTACAACTCTCCTTGTAATTTTGCACTGTTGCCTGTGAATTGAATTCCCTGGATTTTGCCGATCATTTTTGTTTCGAGAGCGATTGCACCGGCTACTTTGCTTTGTTTCTCCATTTCAGCCACATGCCGCGTGCCTTCGTCGGATGTAAAGATGAACAGGTTCGCAGCCTTATCGTAAACATAGAAACAGGTGCATGTATAAGGCTCATTATTATGAGCAGTGGAGAGGGTAAAAATGTGGTGTTTGTTGATGAATGATATAATCCGGCCATCAATATTTTCAGCAGGCATAGTGGTTTGAAGGTTTTTGGGAATAAGGTCGGTTGAATTTCGATGGTCGAAAATCAGCTTTTGAAGAACATTTTTAATGCGATGGCAATGATTGTTACCGCAAAAATCTTACGCAAAAGGTCAGTAGAAATATTGAGCGCAATTTTTGACCCGAAATAACCTCCGGCGGTGAATGCCAGTGCAATGATGAGCGCATAACGCCAGTCGATATGCCCGGCTTTGTAATAATTTATAGCGGCAAATATTCCAATGGGCGGCAACATGACAGCGAGACTGGTGCCCTGTGCCTGTAGCTGGGTCATTCCAAGGAAGTAAATCATGGCCGGGATCATGATAACACCGCCTCCAAGGCCAACCATTCCGCCAAAAATGCCTGCTCCCAGACCAATAAGTACCAGGATGAGTACAACTTCAATGCTCATTTTCATAAGGTTTTTATACTTTAATGCTTAGCTCGTGGTAAACAATGGCTTTGCTAAAGCCCTCGCTGGTAATAAGTTATCAGGGGTTAAAAGTCGAGGCTGAATGACAGGTAGAAAATCTGGTCCTG
>Ga0116170_10004814_pt1 | contig 12236 bp, 8 predicted proteins | sample AD_JPNHW1_MetaG_FD_89797 | JGI IMG/M metagenome (GOLD analysis project Ga0116170, IMG submission 89797) | Active sludge microbial communities of municipal wastewater-treating anaerobic digesters from Japan - AD_JPNHW1_MetaG | ecosystem: Engineered > Bioreactor > Anaerobic > Digestate | place... | reverse complement strand
TGAAGTCCGCATCGCCCATTCATCATCAAATTAATAATAATCACGAAGGCGATTTGAACTCCAAAATACCCAAGTCCAACAGTATATAAGTATTTTACAGATTTTCGATTAGTTTTAATGGTTTGGACGCCGTTGCCGGAATCACACCGTCCAAGGAAATGATACCCAATACCGGTTTCCCGATAGGCTGACCATTTTCTTCCTTGAAAAATTCAACAGGAATATATGCAGATATTTTCACTTCCGCATCCTCATCTTTCCCTTCCTCGGAAAAGACTTCGGGTAATGAAGACAACCAGCATATACCGATCGCTGCAATGCCTTCGGGGTCTGTTACGCTTTTGCGCTTCGAGCCTATGACAAGTCGCTTTTCAAGCGGAACATTGGGAGAATTGATGCTGGAAGTTGCAGTACCGATACGTTTCCCATTATGATACACACCGCGTCCGACAACGATACCTTCGGAGATGACGACAGCCATCTGTTTATCTGTACCGTGTGCGATGACGTTTTCAAGAGCTTGCTTTCCAACAAAATTCGCTTTATTCAAATCAATGGCAGCATCGAATAAAGGAGCACCGACAGGATTGTGCTTCCCGTCATATTCCTGACCCATGAGCGGCAATCCGAAATCACCTGCGGAAATCCGATTTTCATCCCTTCCGCCTAATCCGACAAGGAGACCACCCAATTCAAGTGCTTTGGAGACGATTTTCTTGAAGTGTGATTCAACGAGAGCAACTGGTACATAGAGTTCCCAACCCCAGCGGTTGGTATAACCTGTACGACTGATGTAGAAGTTCTTGCCTTCCACAGAAAATTCATTAAAGGTGAAGAAGTTCATGTTCTTTTCGGGGTTGTTGGGGTTTTTCAAAACTTCAGCACCATAAATGGACTTCACCAGTTTATATGAGAGAGGTCCCTGAATATCGATTTTGACATAATCTGCCGAAATATCCCGAACCTGTACATCATCACCGGGTTTCATGAAAGAAAGGATAAAGTCTGCATCAGAAAGAAATTCCTTTGGTTCACCGTGATCGTCAAACCCGTGCCCTGTTAGGTCATGACCTGCATTGATCACGAGTATGAACAGCTCTTCGTTGCCGCGCATGATGATCAAGTCATCCCTGACAGTACCATTTTCATTCAGGAGCAATGTATATTTACATTGGTTATCCTTCATTGCAGCCACATCTGCCGGAAGCACACGATCGAGCAGAGCCATGGCATCCTTTCCCCTGAATTCGATCTGCGCCATGTGATCGATGTTGTAAATGGCTACGTTATTGATGGCTACCGATTCTTCCAAAACGGAAGTCAAATAATTGACTGCCATGTCGTATTGACCGAAGTTGCTCCTTTTGGCTGGTTCAACGGGTCTTCCAAGTTTTTGTGATAAGAGAGGCTGGTACCAATTTTCTTCCAAGTCATAGAGTACAGTCTTGCGAGGTGATGTGGGGACATCAAATCCAATTTTACCCATGATAACTCCTTGAGTTCATTTATTTGTATATTATTGTTATCTTGATTAGATTCTATATTTTTACAAGAAATCTGGATGTCAATTTATTGTTGGGTCGGCAGTGCTTCTTTGAAGTGTTGGGCTGCTATTGTAAAGCGGTTCAACATATCGAGAGTCATCATATAAATCGTATCCGTATCACCATTCTTCATGAGGTAAACAGAATTATCCTTCCCGACTGCAAAAGACAGATTCGTGGTCTGACCCTTTTTATCTTTGATCGTAACCTGTACCGCCGGTTTCTTGAAATAAGATTCAACATCCTTCCAATGGTGATCGAGGAACTGGTATGTCTGCAGCGTGGTTAAAGCATTGAATATCTTCGTTGTTGCCAGGTTAGTAGGTTGGAGTTCGAAATATTCGCGAGCATCCTGATAATACCACTTTTGTCCCTTCGGGAATAGTTTATACGAATTGGAGATATATTTCACATCCACTTCAGCCAGATCGTTGAGATCGACTTTTGCTATGATATGAGAACGCCAAAGATAGATCGAGGGGACAACGAAATCGTAGATATTATCCTTCAACTGATATATGGCATTTTCACCCTTTCTCCGTGCATAGCAGAAACTGCTGTTCAAACTTCTTCCAAAATACACTTCATCCAAGAGCCGGTTTCTTTTATCATAAATTTTCAAAGTCACAGCCTTATCCGGTGTAAGCCTGTATTTATCAAGATTCTTCATATCCTGTGACATGGGTGAACGTGTTACTTTAACCTTGAGTACCTTGCTGAAGAATTGGTTGATCTGCTCGTCATTGATTTCCCAGCGCATTGGTTTGATTAGCTGCCAGCGATTGTCTTCCTTTATGACCACGATATGCCCTTCTGTGCCAAACATGTCGAGTCTTGCCACTTTCACTGAATCGATATCAAAATATCGAATCTGTTTTTCGGATCGATTCTGGAACCTGATATAGAGGAATATCAGCAGCAAGGCTGCTAAAACGATTAGCAGATGAATGGTTTTCTTAGACATAGCGTTCCTTGATCTCGCTTCTGCGTCTACGTTCCGCACGATTCCTGATAATACCATAGAATATGATCAATATGGATGGCAGAAGTATATTCAGCCATTTCGTGATTTTACGCACCATAGGCTCCATATTGGCAATTTCAGTTGGATCATCGATTCCCAGTCTCCTTGACAGCCAACTTGCTATGCTCAGATCACTGGGAGTGAAGTTTCTTGACCGTACATCGATCATGGAAGTATCATTGGCAAGATAGTCAATTGAATTCAAGATAAAATTCAGGTTATTGGGAATTTGTCCCCCTTCATTTTCCACTATGAAGTCATTATCTGCAACTACAATGATCTTACCAACTGAAGTATGGGAAATGTAACCCTGCGCTTTTGTGGTATCGACATTCGCAAAATTACTCGGGAAGGTACCTTCAAACTTGGCAGCAAGTACTTGCGGTTCTCCAGAAAGCAGACCGATGGACTGCTTGTCCATAAATCGCTGTATATTGATATCATAACCGGGACCAGTCACTTCCCCGGAATTATGGGAAGACATGAGAAGCGGCGTCATGGTGATACCCGGTTTTTTATATGCCTGGTTGATTGGTGATGCAAAGAAGAAAGCGATCGTATTCAAATTCCTGGAAATGATATCTTTCTTGTTCACATTATCGACAATGGGAATGAGTGGATAATTCATCGGAACTTCAATCGAGGTCATACCCTGGTGCGTCATGAGTTTCACGGTACCACAGTTCGCATCCGTGACTAACACAGGTCTGATATCGATTCCCCATTGATGAAGCATTCGATAGATATTGGAACGGATTGGCACGGTGATCTGGTATTCCACATTTACGAATATCCGATCCTGGAAAAACAGGATATTACCGCCATGCATCAGATATTGATCGAGATTGTATTGCTGGAGGACGGAAATGGAGTCCAAAACACCGGTAAAAACAAGCACATCCGCGCTGAATGGTTGCCTCAGATCAGTTCCCATGACATTGTAATTCTCATTTAAGGTTTTAATGACAGTTTTGTAGGTTTCCTGCGTTGAAAGACTATCCTGGAATACGGCTACCGTAGGCAGGTTGGTTTTCATGAGACGGCGGATCAGGCTGGTGACTGAATTTTCCAAACCTTCCTTTTCCTGTATAAGAGGAAGCGCTTCGAAATTTCCTTCATATTCAAAAGCCAGTCCCATATAGACTTCACGGATTTCCATCTTGTCATTTTCAAGAACTTGGATTCGAGCCGGATATATCCTGTCCTTAGATGCTTCCTCTTTCAATTTATCCGTATCACCCGGGTCAACGAATTCAAACTTGAGTTTTCCTTTCGAGTATGCCTGATAGTTACTCAGTAGGTCCTTCACGTATCTTGCATTGTCAGCGTATTTATTGGGTAGATTCTTTGAAAAATAGGCTTTGATGACCAAATTGTCCTTGAGGGAGCCCACTGCCTTCTTGCTGCTTTGAGCCAAGGTAAAGACCTTGCCCTTCGAAAAGTCAAAACGATGAAATACACTTAACGATATCAGGTTCACAAGGATGATGATGACAAATGTGATGATCACATTCAGGTACATGGAAGTGATGGGTTGATTCTTTTTCATCATCGTACCCTACTTCGCCTTTCTCGTCTCGAGCATCATTATGGCAAGTCGAAGAAAAATAACGATCAGGCTCATGAAATAGATGATATCCCGGGTATCGATAACACCTCTCGAGAAATTATCCGTATGATATCCGAAACTCAAGTATTGGATGATACCTGCAATGGAACCTGGCATGATATAGAGAATGTACTGAAAGACGAAAAAAACAAAGACGATGGCAAATGAAATAATGAATGCCACGATCTGGTTGCTGTGCAGGGCTGAACCGAAGATACCGATGGCACAATAGACGGCACCCAGGAAGAACATCCCAAGATAGCCGAAAAGAATTGAACCGTAATCGAGATTCTGACCAAACAGCATGATCGTGAAGAGATGTATCACAGTGAAGATAAGACCTACAACCAGGATGGACAGGGAGGCAATATACTTCCCGAGCACAATCTCGCTTTCCTTCAGCGGTAGCGTGGTCAGGACTTCCAGTGTCCCGCTGTTCTTCTCCCTGGCAATCAATCCCATGGTAATGGCGGGAATGAAAAACAGGTATATCATCGGAAGAACATCGAAGAGACTTCTCATTTCGGCTTTTGCATTAATAAATACGGAGGATGTAAAGAACCAGGCATTGAGTATCAGGAACACTACAAGAACAATGTAGGTTGCTGGTGAATTGAAGAAAGCCCTGGTTTCCTTGCGGGCAATGATCCATACCTTACTCATCCTGTCCTCCCTCTTCCAATGCTTCCTCCATCATTTCCTGTTTCAGGGTCAGTCCGTGGAACAGGTCTTCAAGTGATAATTCTTTTCTGTGCATTTCAAGTATCACCCAATCATGTTCTTTGGCAAAAAGGTAGATTCCCTTTCGGGGATCCGTGGATTCCAAATACTCCAAGACGAGTTGATGAGAATCACCGTTCGATGTACTCTCATGCAGAGAGCAACCAGTGCTGGATACGAGTGAATCAATATCAGGATTGACTGCTTCAAATTCCAGGATGAGAAGTGTTTTGCCGATCAGTGAAGTTTGAAGGTCCTGCTGCTTACCATCAGCAATAATCTGCCCTTTATTGATAATGAGAATCCTATCGGCAACAGCCTGTATCTCCTGCAAAATATGGCTTGAAATGATGACGGTCTTTTCCTTTCCAAGATCACGGATCAGGTCCCTGATTTCCAATATCTGGTTTGGATCAAGACCGGAAGTAGGTTCATCCAGGATCAGGAAGGTTGGATCATGAAGAATGGCTTGTGCAATTCCCACCCTTTGTCTGTAACCTTTGGAAAGGGTCTGTATTGTTTGTGAAATGACTTCACGAAGTCCGCATTTCTCGATAACGAAGTCAAGACGCTTCAGAAACTTCTTTTCAGTCAGTTCTCTTATTTGAGCAATATAATGAAGATAATCATACACGCACATCTCTTCATAAAGAGAATTGTGTTCCGGGAGATAACCCATGAGGGAGCGTATCTCGAGAGAGTTGGATGCCATTGAGAGGTCACGGACAATGATGTCCCCTGCAGTAGGTTCAAGAAAACCAGTCAGCATTTTCAACGTGGTTGACTTCCCTGCGCCGTTCGGTCCGAGAAAACCAACAATTTCCCCTTCGTGTATTTCAAAACTGATATGATCGACGGCTCTTATCTCGCCATAGTCCTTTAACAGGTCACGAACCTGAATCATTCGAATCTCCTAAATTTGATACCCTTTATAATGCAAAAGGTATTCCGAAGTATGATGCTTCTGAATGATATAAGAAAAACCGCAATCCGAAGATTGCGGTCATGAATTTGACAAAAACTATTCCACTCGTCCCTGCATCATGAAGGTAGCATTCCCGGTACTGCTCTTTTCAGTAAGCGAGATTGTCTGCCCTTCCTTCAGACCATTAATGATCTCCACATTCTCCAGGTCATTGATACCGGTTTTGACATAAACAGAGTCGGAGATTGCCCCATTCTTCACGAGATACACGATATCCTGTCCCTTATCATCACTGAATATGGAACGAATGGGAACCACCAGAACATTCTTGAGTGTTGAAGCTTGGATGGTTACATTTGCAGTCATGCCCGGACGCAGATTATGGTCGGTCTGAGCCAGCTGAATTTCAATCGGGAATACTTTGGCATTGTTTTCTTCTGATGCCATTGCAGCGATTTTGGTGACCTTTCCTTCATATTCCTTATAGGGAAAGGCATCCACTTTGATCTCTGCGTGCTGTCCCACCTTGAATTTATCGATGTCCACTTCATTGATATTGGATGTAACGATCATGTTATTCAGGTTTGCCAGTTTCATAATGACAGTACCTTCTCCATAACCTGAATTATTGGAGATCACCATTTCTCCAACCTGAACCAACCTTTGAATGATCGTACCTGAAGCAGGAGCAAGAACGTGTGTAGCTTTCCCCTGTGAATCGATTTCCTTCACCAATTCATACTGATCGACTGCCTGTGTATAATTGATCTGAGCTTCATCCAATTCATCCTTGGCGGCAGTGACTTCATCGGAGGAGATATATTTCTCTTCCATCAGTTTCAACTTGTTATTATAATCACGCTTGGCATTTTTCAGACGAATCTCTGCCAACTGGACACTGCTTCTCACATTCGATATTGTATTTGCCTGGTTATAGTCAGGTTCGATGTCAGCAATGATGTCACCCTGTTTCACGTAATCGTTTTCATCCACATAGAACTTGATGATCTTGCCGGATACCTTCGATTTGAGCTGTACCACACTGATTGGTTGGATTTCACCGGTTACTTCCAAGACATTGGAGATATCACCTTTCTTCACGACATAAGTTTGAATCTTCGGCTTGAAGGAAGCTTTCAGTTTCTTCATCTTGTGCTTCGCAATCATGCTGAAGCTAACGATGAGAAGGATGATGATAAGTATGATGATCCATATCATCTTCTTTCTGAATTTCATGCGATACCCCCTGAATATATAATAATTACCATTTACCTAATATCTTGTCTGACAGTAGTAGATTCAACTGTTCCTTTGTCTTTAAGAGTGAATAATAGTCGGAATTTGCAGAAAGTTTTGCATTCAGGTCATCAACCTGTGCCTGGTCTAAGTCAAGTAAACTGATGAGTCCCAGTCTGTACTTTTCTTCTGCAATTCTAAGATTCTCGGCAGCCTGTCCCTTCTTGCGGACTTGGAGTTGATATGAGCTGTTCATGTATTGAAGATTACGCATTGTTTTTTCGTAATCTGCCTTCAATTGCACCTTGGCATCCTGAAGTTCCAATTCCGATAACTTTACGCTGTTTTTGTAACGGTGGTAGTCCTCTCCATGGCGGAAAAGATTCCAAAGTGAATAGGATGCCGTGAGAGAGATCGTATATGAATCTTCGTAAGCAGAGAAATCAAATGGTTTATTTTGAATGGAAGCAGCGTCATACGAATATGCTGCGGTGAGGGTGGGAAGGAAATTGATCTTCTGCTGGGAAAGAGAAAGATTATCCTTCTTGAGTTGGATATCCTGCATGCGTATCATCAGAGGATTCACCTGATCACCCAGAGGAGCTATCGTGGTGTTCACAGTATCTACAACGGGCAATGAAATATCAGGTTCACTGAAGGGATATCCATCATCCTTGATGAGTAACAGCGTAAATAGATCCTGCCTGAGATTACTCAGATTGTTTAGAGAATTCTGAAGTGTGATCTTGCTGTTGATCCTGTTGATATCCGCCTGGTTTAAATCAAATGCTGATTTCCGTCCCTGCTGATATTGTATCTGTGTATCTGTGAATATCCTTTCCTGTAAGGCAACATTCGCTTTCTGGATATCCACTTCCTTTGTTGCAGACAATACATCCAAGTATGCTGCCAATATATCAAACACAAATTGCTTTTGTGCCTGGTCGAAATTCAGGGATGCAGATTTATTGTCATACATGGACTGCTTCAGGTTGAAAACAGTCGGTTCATTCAAGGACAGGGATTTATAAATGGAAAGCTTCCCGGACTTTGAAGTAATATCACCTTTACTGGTAGAACTGGATAAGCTAACATCTGCTTCAGGAAGCATGTCATAATAGGCAGAACGCAATGAGGACTTAGCATTATCTGTTTGAATCGCCTTGGTCTTTATCGTGGTTGAGTTCTTCAATCCCGTCTGGATCAGTTGATCGAGTGTATATTCCTGAGCCCAGAGTAAACCGCTGAGCAGGAATAGGAAAATCAGGTATCTTTTCATCATGACCTCATCATTTCAAAAGGAATATGATCCTTAACATTTTACAATTATCTTTGACAAGGCAAATACTGTGATGTGCTTTTCAAGTCAAAGAATATTTTGGATTATAAATCAAGTTTCACATTGAAGTTCTTGACAAAGAACACACAATGGAAGATTGAAATCGACATTCATCAATCATTCAGTAACATGGGAACTGAATAACAACCAATATATATTTTATTATTGTATGAGATAGAGGAGATACATGAAACTCTTTGAAAGAGTAATTAATAGAAACTTGGTTCGATTCAACAGGACGATGAATCTTCGTTTTAGTTTCATTGGCATTGTACTTCTCCTGCTCCTTCTCTCTATCTTTATCACACTATTTCATTATACTTCAAAGTCCGGTTCAGAACTCTATGTCTTATCCACCATGATCAAAGCAGCGATTCTCACAGTCATGGTATATCTTCTTGTCCTTGGTATTCATAAACAGATCGATATGCAGAAATCTGCCACTCTTCTCGATGTATTCAATGAAGATAAGGCAGATAGCTATCAGAATGCGCATGAACTTCTGCATACCCAGGCAGAATATGATCAAAGCATTTTAGACCGTATCTTTGATAAGGCAGATACAAAGGCAAAAGATCAGCACTATCCCGCATATCGAATCATACCTGAATCCATTACAATCCCACTCTTTTCTTGTCTTGTCGGTGCTATCATTCTCCTGTGTTTCCAATTCCATTCAATTCCACCGGCACTATCTTATTTCAAGACAATCACACCCCCGAAAGTCCTGCATAAAACTTATGTGGAAGTGATTCCAGGGAATCTGACGATCGGTAAAAACCTGAATGTGACGATTGAAGTCAAGAATCCTGAACCGAATGTGGAACATCGTCTATTCTACAAATTGGATAAGGATTGGCGAGAAATTGCCCTTCCTTCCTACAGAAAGACATTCGAGAATCTGGATTATTCTTTCACCTATTTTGTGAAAACACCTTATGCTACGTCAGATACATTCTCGATCAAGGTCGTTGATATGCCTGCTGTAAAGCATGTCCTCGTCCGATACCATTATCCATCCTATACCCAGATAGCAGCCGAAACAGACAGCATCAGTAATGGTAATATCAAGGCATTGGAAGGAACTGAAGTATCTCTCTATATCACTTCGAATGTACCCCTGAAATCATCTTCAATTCATTTCGGAGATGGTTCCTCCCTTCCCATGAAGAGAATCGACCAGACCAATTCAACGATCTCATTCCCTGTAAAAAAGACTGATACCTATTATCTGAAACTCACTGATATGTTGGACAGGCAATCTGAACCCATTCCGAAGAACATCACAATGATCGAGGATACTCCACCTGAGATTCGCTTTGTTTATCCGGGACAGGACACACTACTGACACAGAACATGCTTCTGCCTCTCAGGCTGTTTGCATCTGATGACTTTGGCTTGCAGAATCTCGTTTTGAAATACAATATTAATGATGAACCTGAAAAATCATTGGTCTTGAAGGATCGTTTCTCCGTTAAGATGCTGAGTTATGATTATGTCCTCGACCTGGGTGGCGCAAATCTGCTCCCTGGTGATGCAGTCACATATTATGCGGAGATCAGGGACAATTCTCCCAAACACCAAGTTTCACAAACTGCCAAATTCAAGGCTCGATTCCCCTCTGTAGAGGAAATATACAAGGAAATCGAAAGAGAAGAACAGGATAAGAAGGATGCCCTTCAAACAACTTACGAGAAGAGCAAGGATTTACAGAAGGAATTCGAGCAGAAGCGCCGTGAGATGATGAAGAAGGATAAAGCAGACTGGGAAGATAAGAAAGAATTGACCAAGCTCGTTGAGAAACAGGAAAACATGAGCAAGCAGGTCGAGAATCTTGCCCAGGATTACCAGAAACTGATCGATAAACTGCAAAACAACCAGGCAGTATCACCGGAAACCTTGCAGAAGATGGAGAAGATCAAGGAATTAATGCAGGAAATCTCCAATGAACAACTTCAGCAGGCAATGGATAAAATGAAACAGGCAATGGATAAGATGGATCCGGATGTTCTCAAGAAAGCCATGGAAAACTTCAAATTTTCCATGGATGATTTCAATCAGAAACTGGAACAAACCATCAATCTCCTTGAAAGTATTAAAAAAGAACAGGCACTCCAAAAGGCTCTTCAGACTGTCCAGGAAATGGACAAACTGCAATCCGACATCAATAAAAAGACAGATGCGGGCAAGGAATCCAATCAGCAACTTGCAAAGGCTCAGCAACAGGTGCGAGATGAATTGCAGGATCTAAAACAGCAGATGGATAAATTCAAACAGATGCTCGATCAAAAGAAAGACAGTCAGATCAAACAGCAGATGGATCAGCTTGAACAGCAAATGCAGCAGGATAATCTCGACCAGGATATGCAGCAGAGTGAGCAGTCTCTTCAGAATAACCAACGCTCCCAGGCGACACCAAGCCAGAATTCTGCATCCCAGAAACTCAAACGCATGATGTCCAAGATGAGTGATATGAAAAGCATGATGTCGGGAAGTGGTATGCAGGAGATAACAGAAGCCATGCAGCGGACGATTCGGGAACTTCTCATCTTCTCACAGCAACAGGAAGCAACGGCTTCAAAATATACGAATAATCCCTATACAATATTGAAGGATGAAATTGCGATCTCTGAAGGGGTACGCATCTCTCTTGCCAAGTTGTATTCTGTCCCCCAAGTGTTAATGTTCCTGACTCAAAAGTTCTTTATGGATGTGAATTATACTTTTCAAAACTTTAGGACTCTTTTCTCAGATATTAATGATGCGGTGAATTTCAAAATACCTCAATACCTTCCTGAAATCCAAAAAGGAATGAATCTTACCATCTACGACCTGATGCAATCCGCACAGAATATGCAGCAGCAACAGGGAGGCTCGGGCAGTTCTGGTATGAAGAGCCTGATGCAAATGCTTCAGCAAATGGGTGACCAGCAGATGGCGATGAACATGCTCACACAGCAGCTCATGGAGCAGATGGGACAGTCCGGGCGTATGACCCAGGATCAGATGCAGCAAATACAGCGATTGTCAGCGGATGAGCAGCGACTTGCAGATAATATAAGGCGTGCTCTCCAGAATGACCCTGAAGCCCAGAAACAAGGCAGTTCATTGCAGCAGATGGCAGATGAACTGGAAGATATTGCCCGCCAACTCAAGTCAAATCGCATCGATCAGAGTCTTGTCGATCGACAGGAAAGGATTCTCTCCCGTATGCTCGACGCCCAGAAATCCATTCATAAAAGGGAATTCAGCAACAAGCGACAGGCGGAGACAAATGAGAACCAGAATTGGTCAACTCCTGAAGAAGTCAGGCAGAGATACGATGAATTACGGCGTAATGCTTTGCAGCAGGATGATTTGAAATCCTATCCGAAAGAATACCAGGATGTGATCAGGGAATATCTGAAACTGCTGAATGAAGATTTGAACCAGAAGGGAGGGAATTAATGAGGAAGACATTCCTGATCATATTCCTTCTTGTTCTGATCGTAGGTCTTTACGCTCAGTATGATGAAAAAGCCATCCTTTTAAAGCAAGCCCAGGACATGATGCAATCCAGGAGGTTCAAACAGGCTGAAGCCATTTATACGGATTTAATGTCAAAATACCCTTCAGATTATGTTGTTGTCTTGAACCTGATCAACCTGTACATTCAAACATCAAATGCGGATAAAGCCTACGATCTTCTCAATGCGAAGAAAGACATCTTCCCATCCAACGTATTTTCAGAACAAAAGATATCCCTCCTGCTCCAGAAGAATCAAGTGGATGAAGCATTCCGCCTTGCCACTGATTATCTGGAACAGAACAGGAATCAAATCACTCTTTACCGGAATAT
>Ga0116170_10004813_pt1 | contig 12245 bp, 14 predicted proteins | sample AD_JPNHW1_MetaG_FD_89797 | JGI IMG/M metagenome (GOLD analysis project Ga0116170, IMG submission 89797) | Active sludge microbial communities of municipal wastewater-treating anaerobic digesters from Japan - AD_JPNHW1_MetaG | ecosystem: Engineered > Bioreactor > Anaerobic > Digestate | place... | reverse complement strand
TGATTATCATTGGTGGTGGTGAAATAAGTGAATCGCTGAATAAAAAGATTATGGAGGTAAGCGGAGGCCTTCAGATTCCGATTGTGGTCATTCCAACAGCTGACGGAAGGGATAATTATGATGATGACTTTGGCGAAGCAGGGTTACTAAGAAAAATGGGTGCAACCAATGTCACGGTTCTTCATACAAACGACAGGAATGTAGCCAACACTGAGGAATTTGTTAAACCGCTCCTGAGTGCAAAACTGGTCTGGTTCAGCGGGGGACGTCAGTGGAGGCTTGTTGATGCATATAAGAATACGCTTACTGAAAAGATGCTTTGGAAAGTGCTTGAAAACGGAGGTACTATTGGAGGATCATCGGCCGGTGCTACCATTCAGGGCAGTTTTCTGGTACGGGGAGACACAAAGAATAACCAGATAATGATGGGCGATCATCAGGATGGATTTGGTTTTCTGACGAATGTCGCCATTGATCAGCATGTACTTGCAAGGAACAGGCAGTTTGATATGTTTGATATACTCAGGAACCATCCCGGATTGCTGGGAATCGGAATTGATGAGTCGACAGCAATAATTGTAAAGGGAGATATATTCGAAGTTGCAGGGAAAAGTTATGTCGTCGTTTATGATGGGAAATTCTGGTCGAGGGAGGGATCAGAACTTAAGTATTTACCTGAGAAGGAAAATCTCTTTTATTTTCTTAGGGAAGGCGACAAATACAATCTGAGGGAAAGAAAAGTAATACAGCAATAAGCGTGGGCATGTGAGAAAAAGAACGAGAGTGCTCGCTCTCACTCTCGCTCTTTTTTCATGCTCCCCAGGCTGGACTCGAACCGGCGACCCACGGATTAACAGTCCGTTGCTCTAACCAACTGAGCTACTGAGGAGTGTTCTCTTATTCCTTAAAATAAGCGTCGCAAAAATAAGGGCTTTCTGTGAATTTAACAATATCTTTGCCAAAATTTTTTGAATGAAAAGGATTTTGGGAATCGGCAATGCCCTCGTCGACGTAATGACTCTTCTTGAGGGAGACTTTATCCTTCAGGAATTTAGCCTTCCAAAGGGAAGCATGCAGCTTGTCGACAGAAAAAAATCGGAAGGCATTAAATCAGCTACAAGTTACTTCCCCAGAAAATTATCTTCGGGAGGATCAGCCGCAAATACCATCCACGGGCTCGCAATGCTTGGGGCTGATACCGGATTCATTGGCTCAATAGGACGAGATGATACAGGCGATTTCTTTGAGAACGATATGAAAAAAGCCGGAGTAAATACTCTCCTTATTCGCAGAAATTCAATAACAGGAACAGCAGTGGCCCTTATTACAAACGACACCGAGAGAACATTCGCCACCCATCTCGGAGCTGCAATAGAGCTGGCTTCTTCCGATCTCAAGCCTATGCTGTTTGAAGGATATGACATCCTCTATCTGGAAGGCTACCTTATAAATGATTTTCAGTTTGTAGAGACTGCCTGCAGATATGCCCGGGCATACGGTATGCAGATCGCCCTCGACCTTGCAAGCTATAATGTGGTGGAGGCTCACCTTGATTCATTCATGAAGATCGTTGAAGGATTTGTCGACATACTTTTTGCCAATGAACAGGAGGCAAGGGCATTTACCCAACTTGAACCTGAAAAAGCATTACCTGTGATGTCGCAGCTCTGCGATATCGTGATCCTGAAAACCGGCGCCGAAGGCTCATGGATAAAACGAGGCGATGAGACAATCAAAATAAGTGCATTCCCTGTAAAATGCGTCGATACAACAGGTGCCGGCGATCTTTATGCTTCAGGATTCCTTTACGGGCTTTCAAAAGGAATGAGCCTCGAGGTGTGCGGCACAATAGGCTCGCTGATGGCCGGAAAGGTTATTGAAATTGTCGGGGCAAGAATGGACACTGATAAATTTTCCGAAATAATAAAAGATATTGCAATTCTCACCCGGAACAGCTGACCACTATGGCTTATCTTTGTCATTATTAAGCTTTAACAGGTAAATAACATATATTATGATGAAAACAAAAGGGAAGATAAGTGCTGCTCTTCTGATTATAATACCCGCTTTGGTTCTGTTATCAGGATGCAACGATAAAAAAATATCGTCGCAGATGCAGACAGCTTTCGAAAAATACATTGGTTACTGGAATACGGCCCAGTTTGAAGATATTGCCCAATATGTTTCACGCGATTACGAATTGATGGAAAGTCCGGGATACGAACCACGGCAGGGCCTCGATTTTTTCAGGAAATATATCGAAAATACAAGGGTTACATATCCTGATTTTAAAATCACTGTCAATGAAGTGATTTTTGACAATGAGAGGATCGCATATATCTGGACAGTTACCGGAACCCACCTCGGAACCGGTGATATTCCGGCAACCGGCCGTACCATAAACGGAAAGGGGATGTCGGTGCTTCACTTTTCCGAAGGGAAGGTCAGGGATGAATGGCGCAGTAACAACAACCTCCAGTGGCTTGTGCAGCTGGGATTCTCAATTAACCCTCCGGCGATGGAAAATTCCAATCAACCCGAATAACCATATGGTTGTCAGGCTGTCTTTGCCTTGTATCCTGATATACCGTAATAAACAATGAAGGCAAAACATACAAGCGGAATTATGAATCCCAGCGCCATCGTTGAGATGTCGGCTATATAACCCATCAGAACAGGGAACAGCGCACCGCCCACTATCGACATAACAAGGAGTGATGATCCCTTTTTGGTAAGCGGACCCAATCCTTTTATTCCAAGCGCAAAAATCGTCGGGAACATTACCGACATGAAGAAATAAGTTGAGAAAAGTGCCACTACGGATGTCCATCCCAGTCCGGCCACCACAAGCGCCATCGTTATAACGTTTGCCGTTGCATAAAATGCCAGAAGCCTGTTTGGACGGACAACGCGCATAAAAATTGTACTTCCTGTAAACCTTCCGAGCCAGAACAATCCCATTCCTCCGAATCCAAGTATCTGAGCCGCCTGCTGATTTGTGAGCGAAGGGATCTCCTCGGTGACATAATTAATAAAGAAACTGTTTATTCCGGTCTGGGCCGCAACATAAAGGAACTGGGCAACAACGGCGAGGACGAAATGAGGATATTTAAAAAGGTCCTTAAGCCTGCCCGCCGATGTCTTTTCATCTTCTTCCGATTCGTCCTTAAGCTCGGGGAATTTAATCCTCCAGAACAGAATGGCCACGACAAGTACAAGAGTCCCGATAAGCATGTAAGGAAGCGCTATTGAAGAAAACCTGTTCGCGCTGTTTCCGTTTGCTGAAAAAATAAGCATCCCTCCGACAAGCGGACCTGCTATCCAGCCCAGACCATTAAATGACTGGGAGAAGTTGATCCTCCTTTCGCCGAATTCCGGAGGACCAAGAACCGTTGTATATGGGTTTGCAGCAGTCTCGAGGCATGTAAGCCCGCAGGCAATTATAAAAAGACACAAAAGGAAGCTGCCGAATGTCTGTATGAATGTGGCCGGAAGCATAAGAAAAGCTCCGGCTGCAAATAAGAGAAGACCGAAAATAATACCTTTCTTATAACCCACTTTCTGCATAAGCATCCCTGCGGGAATTGCCATAAAAAAGTACCCGCCGTAAAAAACAAACTGAACAAAAGCCGATTTGGCTTTCGACATGCTGAGCAACTCCTGGAAATGCTTGTTAAGTACGTCAAGGCAGCCATGGGCGAATCCCCAAAGGAAGAAAAGACTCGTAATAAGAACGAAAGGGACCATAAATCCCTGGTAAACAAGCGACTTCTTGTTGCCGTCCACAGAAATTGCATTATTCATGGATAATCAGATTTAGTCAATACAAGATTGTTATGATTTACGACTTTTCCAATACCTTTGCGCTGTTTTACAAATATTTCAGCATCTGCCCCGGAAAGATCCCCTGAATCGAGTATCCTGACAGCAGCATATATATTTGAAAACGCAGTAAAAACCAAACTGAAGCTACAGATGAACCTCAAGCATTCCTTAAAAGTCCTTTTCAGCGGCATATATGTAAATATTAAGTCAGGCCCGCTTAAAGGCAAAAAGTGGATAATCACCTCCGGAGGAAATTTTATTAGCGGAGACCAGGAGGAATATAAAACTGACGCCTTTCTTCTTAACTTTGTTCCGGGCAGCGTGTTTTTTGACATAGGAGCCCATATAGGCTATTATTCAGCAATAGGAGCCATGCTGAACAATGGAAGGGGACATGTCTATTCATTTGAACCCAGGCCCATGAACGCTGAGTTTTTCAGAAAACATATGAAAAAAAATGGATTTTCAGCTGTTACACTTTTCGAAGCTGCAGTGGGTGAAAAGGACGGCGCTGTACAGTTCGATACCGCACATGGCTCTGCCACGGGCAGAGTGTCGTCAGACGGCGATCTTAAGGTAAAACAGGTCTCGATCGACAGAATGGTAAATGAAGGTGAACTGCCTCCTCCCGACTTTATTAAAATAGATGTTGAGGGTGGCGAAATTGAAGTCCTCAAAGGACTCACCGGAGTCGTCACAGAATTCAGACCCCGTCTTATTGTCGCCACCCACAACACTGAATGTTACAGTTTTACTGTTGACTTTCTGAAAAAGAACCGGTATAAATTTGAGGTACTCAATCCCGACCCGGTAAAGGGCGACACCGAGATTATTGCCCTTCCTGAGTAATCAGATAAGGAGAAGGTTAACCTTAAGCTTAAACTCGTCATAAATTGTTTTATCGCCAAGATTGTCAAAAAACGATCCCGATCCGTACCTTATATCATATTTCGATCTGTCGATAACAATATTTGCAAAAAAACGAGTCCCCTCATCGGTTTTCTGCATCGTTGCCTTAAACTCAACAGGATTTGTAATCCCTTTTATCGTCAAATTACCTTTTAGTGTTGCCGAACCCTTGTCGAAAGGAGTGCTTCCGGTAATCACAAGTTTTGAAACGGGATTCTTTTCGACTCCGAAAAAATCGTCCGACCTCAGATGACCTTCAAGCCTGTCGAGTTTTTCATCCGATTTGATGCTTGTCATGTCGATAATAAATTCACCCGACGTGATCTTGTTTTCATGCCAGTCGACCCAGCCCGATTTAAGGTTTATTGTACCTGTATGCTGTCCAACAACCTTTTCCCCAAGCCACGACATCGATGTGAGTGCTGAATTTGCCGTTAATCTCTGCTGTGCAGTAACAGAACCTGTAATAATAAGCGCTATCGCTAGAATAGAATACTTAAGTTTCATGTCTATTTTGTTTTAGTTTGAGACATAAACGCAATAAACAACAGAATTGTTCAATGACCTCCCTGGTCACTGACAGAAAAGCGCAACTGAATTGATTAAAGTTTCCGGATGTTAAGGCCTCCGCTGATTTCGAACACCATTCCTGTTGAAAAGTTCCAGTCGCCTCTGGCTATTGAGGCAACAGCCCGTCCGATATCCTCAGGCAAACCCCATCTTTTCTGAGGCACCAGGCCCTCGTTTATCAGTTTGTCGTATTTGTCCTTAAGCTTTACTGTCATATCTGTCTGTATGATACCCGGACGTATCTCATAAACAAGGATACTTTCATTCGACAACCTGTCGGCAAATACAGTTGAAGCCATGCTCAAACCTGCCTTTGATATGCAATATTCTGTTCTGTTTACCGACGACAGCTGTGCCGAGACTGAAGTGATGAATATGATAACAGGCTTATAGCCTGCTATCTGTTCTTTCATCCACATCATTTCCTTTGCAATTTTCTGTGCAAAAAATACAGGCCCTTTGAGGTTGATATTCATCACCCTGTCATAGCTGTCCTCTGTCATTTCAAGAATATCCTTCCGCTGCAGAGGGGCAACACCTGCACAATTTACAAGAAAGTCGATACGGTCATATCGTTCCAGTATATTCGCAACAACTTCCTTATGGCATTTTGTACACGAAATGTCGAGTCCGATGGGAAAAAATTGACCGCCTCTTTTTTCCACCTCAGGTCCAAGGATTTCCATCCCTTCACTGTCGACCGATCTGGCTATTGCGGCTATATCATATCCTTCACCTGCAAGGGCAATGGCTACAGCTCTGCCAATTCCTCTGCTGGCTCCTGTAATAACAGCTACAGGTTTCCCGTTCATGCGAAGTGAGTTTTTTCAGGTTAAGTAGTGCCCGTAAAATTAATAAATTGATCGATTCAAGCAACTGTCTGCACAATTATATTAAGGATATTATTTCACAGGATGTTCCTGCCCTTTCCTGAGCCTTAACCACAATGCCTGTAAATAAATGATTCTCATCTTTCCCGGTCCTGTCGGGGTTCTTCATTTTCATCAGATCCTTCACGCGATGATACATCATCCTCGGGCCATTCATATACAGGAGCCTGAGGTCCCTGCTTCCTGTATATTACTGCCAGGACGATACCGGCAACAAATCCAAGAAGATGGGATTCCCATGAAGCATCCCTGTAAACATCGGGGAATATACCCCAGACCATCGATCCATAAAGAAAAACTATAAGCAGCGACAGACCGGCCAGACGGAAGTGTTTACGGATTATTCCGCTGAAAAAGAGAAAGGAGGCAAGACCGTATATAAGTCCGCTTGCCCCAATATGCCATGCCTCGCGACCGGCGATCCACACTGCGGCCCCGGTCAGGAAATATAACCAAAAGGAGACCTTAATGGCGATCTCCGAATAGAAATAGAAAAGGAAAGTACCCAGAAAAAACAATGGAAGCGAATTGTTGAACAGGTGACCGAAATCCTTATGTATCAGGGGAGAGAAAAGGATGCCCTGCAGGCCATTGACTGACTGCGGGTAAATGCCCATCCGGGTCAGATCAATATCAAACATCAGTTCCACGGACTTGACAAGCCACATAAGGAAAACAAATACACCGGGGATAATCATGCTTATGCCGAGCTTCCTTCGGAAAAATTCCTTTCCGGCTGACTCATCTGATAACTGACCGGACATAAGCTGAAAATTACCTGTCGATTCCGGGGAAAACTATCCCGGCTTCGTGCCTGATACGATCGAGAGTCTTTATAAGGTCAAGACTGAAAGAAAGAGGCACGGCCGGACTTTCGACCAGGCCATTGTCAAGACAGTTCATGACCTCTTCTGCCTCCCAGTGGTACCCGAGAGCAGGCGGACTGAATACAATGGTTTCTTTTTCCTGCCCGTGAAGCCCGACGATAACCCTCTGATTCATGTCGCGGCCCCTCGAAAGGGTGAGATTTCCCTTCTCGCATATAAGATCGCACCCAATTCCGATATTCGTTTTGAACGAACTGTAAATAGTTGCCATGGCGCCGTTGTCGTACCGGAAAAGTGCGCTCACGGATTCTTCGGCGCCTGTTTCACCGAAAAGGGCCGATGCTTTTATTTCGTCGGGAACACCAATAAATGTAAGCGCATCAATAACCGGATAAATGCCTATGTCAAGCAGCGAACCTCCTCCGAGAGAAGTGTTGAACTTGCGGTCAACCGGATCAAAAGGCGGGATAAATGAGAAATATGCATGAAGGTGAATGATCCTGCCAAGTATGCCTGATGCCAGTATCTCATGGGCCTTATGATAGAAGGGCTGGAATGGCGGCCATAAAGCTTCCATGAGGAACACATTCCGGCGCTTTGCCTCCGCTATCATCTCCTCTGCCTGAAAAGTGTTCAGCGCAAATGCCTTTTCAACAAGTACTGCTTTCCCTTTCTGCAGGCATAGAATCGCCTGATCGTGATGGTGGGAATGAGGAGAGGCGATATATATGATATCGACATCGCGATCGGAGGCAAGCTCTTCATAGCTCCCGTAGAATTTTTTAAATCCGTGTTCGGCCGCAAAAGCCGCTGCCCTTGCAATATCGCGCGATCCGGCAGCATATAACGAGGCATCCTTCACAGTTTTCAACCCTCTAGTAAATTTTGCCGCCATTTTCCCGGGAGCAAGTATTCCCCAGTTGTATTGTCGTGTCATAAGGAAATGTTTTGCTAAAGATAAGTAAAATTAGAACTATTTAAGGCTGCCCTTAGAATCCTGAACGATTCTTAAAACCCGCAAAAATGATTTTTTGTGCATTGTTTTCACAATATTTACAAGTTTTGCCAAAAACTCAATAAAAAACACATTATTCATATCACGCTGTATATCTTTATCTTATAATATAGCAGCCAGGCGTAATGAAATTTTTTAGTACTATGTATTGCATAGTACATAATTTTATATATATCTTTGTATTGTAATGTTGCTTGTTTTATATAGTAGTAAATATTATAAGGTTCTGTCAGATTCAAAAGACCGTTAAATAATTCCTGGTGAAAAAGGAAAACGGATCATGCAGAACAATGAAATTAAAACCTTTTAAAAATGAAAATCACAGTAAGTATCAATCTTGGCGGTTATTCCTTCAACATCGACGAAGATGCATACTCTGAGTTAAAGCTTTACCTGAAAAGCCTTGAACTTCATCTTGCAGCAGAAGAGAGCTCCTCCGAGATCCTGTCGGACATTGAAGCCAGGATGGCAGAACTATTCCGCTCACGGTTGACTCTCTACAAGCAGGTTATAAGCATGACTGATGTAAAGGAAGTAATCGCAATAATGGGGAATCCTGAAGATTTTTCAGACGGTGAAAGCACATCCCGGAAAGCAAAGTTTTATACTCCCGGCCCCCACAGGATGTACCGCGATCCCGATCACAGGATAATAGGCGGCGTATGCTCCGGCATGGGGGCATACTGGGACATTGAACCATGGATAATACGTGTGATCATGGTGGCGCTGATATTTGCAGGCGGATTGGGGCTGCTTATCTATCTCATACTTTATATTGTCCTTCCCGAGGCAAAGACCACAGCCCAGAAAATCGAGATGAAAGGTGAACCGGTGAATATCAACAATATAAAGGAATCGGTCAAAAAGGAATTCGATACTGTGAGGAAGAACATGAATTTGTAGAATCATTAAAATCAAACGATATGGATCTGGAAAATACAAAAGCACAGATGAGGAAAGGGATTCTTGAGTACTGCATTTTATCGGTACTTTCAAAGAATTCCTGCTATGCGAGCGATATAATCAGGGAACTTAAGGAGGCAAAGGTAATAGTGGTCGAAGGTACTCTTTATCCTCTTCTCACGAGACAAAAAAACTCCGGCCTTCTTAGCTACCGCTGGGAAGAATCGCAGCAGGGACCACCCCGTAAATACTATGAACTGACGCCTGAAGGCAAAACCTACCTAGAAGATCTCGACAAATCGTGGGACGAACTTGTTGAATCCGTTAACCTTATCAGATCAAAATAACCGTAAGCAAACCTGTTAAATTAGAATAAGATGGACAAAACAATAAAAATAAACCTTGGCAGTACCCTGTTTCAGATCGATGAAGAAGCCTATAAGATTCTCCGTGCGTATCTTCAGGATATCACCAATATACTTCGCAATACGTCCGGAGCAGCTGAAACGGTTGAAGATATTGAAATCAGAATAGCAGAGATATTCCAGTCGCAGGGGGCTTCTGCCGGTATAATTTCAAAGGAGAATGTGGAGGCAATGATGGGAATTATCGGGAAACCCGAGGATTTTGATACAGGCGATGATGACGTTAAAGTACAGGAACCTGCATACCAGTCAGCCGCATCAAAAAAACTGTACAGGAATCCTGATGATCAGATAATAAGCGGGGTATGCGGAGGCCTGGGTGCATATCTCAATATAGAACCGGTATGGGTACGTCTTTTATTTGTACTCTTCACATGCTTTTTCGGCATTGGTTTCTTTGTATATGTCGCTCTCTGGATAGCTCTCCCATCTGCAAATTCCGACCTCCGGAAAAGAGAGATGTACGGAAGGGACGATTACATGGCATTCCTTAAAAAAAGGCATTCACAGGGATCACAATCCGCTGGATCATCGGCTTCAGGAGCCCGCATCGGCAGCGCTTTCAACGAGGTTTTTCGCGCGCTGGGGAAAGTGTTGTTCATTTTCTTCAGGGTAGTGCTTATTATCCTGGGTGTTTGCCTTGTACTTACAGGCTTTATCACTCTTGTAGTATTTGTGATGGTATTTTTCTTTAAATATCCGGGCTATTTTTCTACTACATCCTTCGGTATCAACCTGTTTTACTTCCCCGATTTTCTGAATTATGTAGTTAATCCGGCAATCGCTCCCTGGATACTCTTCCTGTCATTTATGGTGATACTCCTTCCGCTTCTTGCAATGATCTACTGGGGAGTAAAGATGATTTTCTGGTTCAGGGCCAAAGACGGTATTGTAAGCCTTGCAGCGCTTGTTATCTGGGTTATGTGCGGTGCAGCTCTATCGATTCTGCTTTTCAATGAAGGGATAAGTTTCGCCGAAACTGCCAGAAATGTCACTGAAGAAGTAATTGAAAAAGCGCCAAAGGACATTTATATTGTGTCGGGTCAGAAAGTCGCCGATCTGCACTTCGACAAGGAAATTGCATTTGACGAAGAGGAATACAAGATATTCTTTATCGATGGCAATAAGGGACTTTTCATAAGTACAGACCTTAATATAAACAAATCGGATGATAATTCTGCAAGACTGAATATCAGGAAACGTTCTGCCGGAAGAAGCAGGCTCGATGCACAGATGAAAGCAGAGAAGCTGATTTATAATTACGGGATAGCCGGAGATACCATACGGCTTGACGAATATTTCACTCTTCCTGCAGGTTCAAAGTGGTCGGTCGATGATGTCCGCGTCAATCTGTTCATCCCTGAAGGAACAATAATCCATTTTGACAAAACAACGGAAGACATGTTCAGACAGGATTATTACAGAAATAATGAATGGGACTGGAGCGATGATTCAAGGGACATGGAATATGCAAGATCAGATAATTCCAACTATTACTGGATCATGACCGACGACGGACTCCGGAAAAGATCATCCGGGGCAAAATAAATACTCCTTGTTTTTCATTCCTGTTATCTTCATGACAATCCGGCGCCGGGTAACCGGCGCCGGATTTTCTTTTAATTATCAATGGTTATAAATATTAAAGGGCGGCACTGTAATCTTATTCCTGATTTTTTATAAACTTTACATGTACGATTTAAAGGAAAAATAATGTGGAACCGGAATGACAGGATATAAATCCGGCTTTAACAAACGTATATTATGATTTGCAGGATCTGGCACGGCTATACAACATTTGAAAACGCCGACATTTATGAAAATCTTCTCAGGGAAGAGATTTTCACAGGAATAAAAAACAGAAATATAAAAGGCTACAGGGGAATTCAGCTGCTGCGAAGGGCGCTTGATACCGAAACTGAGTTTATAACAATAATGTGGTTTGATACCATTGATTCGGTAACCGAATTTGCAGGTGAAGACTATAAAAAGGCTGTAGTCCCGGGAAAAGCTCAAAAAGTATTATCGCACTACGATAAAGAATCGCAGCATTATGAAATAAGAGAAGACAGCCTGCAATACAAGCGAGACTGTTGTAATTCTGTAAATTATGATTAAAAGATTTTTCCTCCTTCTTCTTACAACTGCGATCCCACTGACCTTATTTTCACAGGATTTAATAAAGATCTCCCCTGATCTTGAATTGATCAGAATCTCAGAAAATGCCTATATGCATGTTTCATATGCAATCCTCCCTGATTATGGCAGGGTATCAGGAAACGGCCTTGTTTTTGTAAGCAAAGGGAAAGCCCTGCTTTTTGACACTCCGTGGAACGATAGCCTTACTCGTGACCTGGTTAATTACCTTTCTGAAAAAATGGATTTAAAAATCGAAGGATTTGTTCCCAATCACTGGCACGAAGACTGTATGGGAGGATTAAACTACCTAAAAAGTCTGAATATACAATCGTGGGCAAACAGTAAAACGGTCGATATTGCAAAAAAGAACGGGCTGGCGGTTCCCGGCCAGGGTTTCACGGATTCTCTCAGATTAACACTGGGAGATAAAACCGTCTGTTGTTACTACCTGGGAGCAGCTCATTCAATGGACAATATCGTGGTTTGGATTCCTTCCGAAAAAATTCTTTTTCCCGGATGCATGTGCAAAAGTATCGATTCTCCCAATCTCGGCAATGTTGCCGATGGCAGTACTTCCGAATACCGGGGAACAATAGACAGGGTAATTAATAAATTCAGGGATGCCAGGGTTGTTATTCCAGGCCATGGTTCTCCCGGAGGAATTGATCTTCTTCTCCATACACGAGAATTAACCTCTAAATAAAGAAAGCATTAAACATTATGGATCTGTTTGATTTAGGAT